>JAABUO010002797.1_pt1 | contig 21126 bp, 20 predicted proteins | sample 5559291 | NCBI WGS metagenome assembly JAABUO01 (sample SAMN10711878, study PRJNA513372) | rock metagenome | isolation source: Antarctica rocks | place: Antarctica: Victoria Land, Finger Mt sud
TCACTGATCACAGACGCGACACCGACGATCACACGGGCCTATGTATGATCGTCCTACACACAGAAAGGAAAGCTATCTATTTACGATCTCTCGCCAAAATCGTGTCTTGACAAAGGGGTCCACCATACCCGCGCCGTGACCGTCATCCTACAACCCGGAACCAGGATCATCGGGCTCAAACCCGGCACGGAGACGATCCACGTGGGAGACCGTATCTCCGCGGCGGGGGTGCTGAACTGGCATACGCGGACGCTCCTGTTGACGGCGCGCATCACGGCGCACGGGTAACATAGCGTTGAGCCCCGCAACTCCCGCTCAACCTGCTGGGGGATGAAGCGGGAGTTGCGGGGCTCAACGCGTCCCGTGTCGTCGCCATGCGTCCTGTTCTCAGTGCTATGCGGCGTGTCGCCAGGGTAGCAGGGCGGGGCGTGTGCGCGCCGGGATGAGGGAGGCCAGCCAGAGCAACGTGCCCACGAACACGAGCGCCGCCGGCTCGGCGTCGGCCAGGTTGTGGATGCCGAAGGCATTGGGGTCGAGATTGGCGATGGAATACGCCTCGATCGCGACCATGGCGAGGGCGTAGAACGCGGCTACTCCGGTCATCCCACGACACGCCCAGCGCGGCCCGTTATCCTGACTCCGCATAAGGGGCAGACTGAACAGGATGAGCAGCGCGATGGGCAGCGCGTGGAGGGCCGTGATGATGTTGACGGTCACCGCCGGCATCGTATCAGGCGGGGCGAAGTTGCCGGCGGTCCAGCCCAGGCCGGCGATCATCACAACGGTGGCGACGTAGCGTTGCGTGGACATGATGGACCTCCTGATAAACGACTCGTGTGTGCGGAGCCCTCTGTCATCCGGCTCCTTATGTCTCTAGTATGAGGTGTGGGAGCCCGGTGAGGTAGTGTGCGGAGTCAGGAGATGTGGGTGATAAATGTCACCCTGTTGTCTCCCTGTCCTGTGGCGTCCACTCATGCGAATATCGGTCTGTCGCTGTCGCTGTCGCTGTCGCTGTCGCTGTCGCTGTCGCATCGTCCTCGGCCGACGACCACCCATCTCGCCTCCCCCGGGTCGTCGCCTCGCTCGCCGTACAGCGCTCGCCGTACAGCGACCGGGGCGCCTCCCCCGCGGGCTAGCGGGCCGCGCTTGATCCGCGAGTAGATCCCTCCGGCGCGTACCATCCGAGAGAGGGTTGCACGCGCAACAGGCGCGCCGGGAGCGCGGGCAGCCACCAGTTCCAGCGCCCGAAGAGCGCGGCCAGCGCCGGGACCAGCAGCATGCGCACCACCGTGGCGTCGAGCAGGATGCCCGCGGCCAGCCCCGTGGCCAGCATCTTGATGTCCGTGCCGGGCGACGAGGCCAGCGAGACGAAGGTCAGCATTAGGATCGTCGCCGCGCAGGTCACCAGCCGGCCGGTGTGCCCGATGCCCCCGACCACCGCCGCGCTGGTCGAGCCGGTCCGGTCGTACTCCTCGCGCATGCGCGTGAGGATGAACACCTCGTAGTCCATCGACAGCCCGAAGAGGAAGGCGAAGATCATTAGCGGGATCCAGGCGGTGATCGCGCCGGTCGCCGTGATGCCCCAGAGCCGCGCCGAGCCGAAGCCGTGCTGCCAGACCAGCGTCATCGCGCCCCAGGCCGCGCCGACCGAGACCACGTTGAGCAGCAGCGCCTTCAAGGGCAAGAGCAGCGAGCGGAAGGCGCGCACCAGCAGCACGAAGGTGACGAGGGCGATCAGGCCGATCATCGTCGGGAAGTTGCCGTAGATCGCCGCCACGACGTCGGCATCCGCGGCGGCCTGCCCGCCGACGCGCGCGGATGCGGGACCGGCGTGCGCCGCTTGCCGCACGCGGTCGAGCGTGGCGTGCCCATCTGCCGAGGTGCTATCGGCCACGGGCAGCACGTCGATCAGCGCCGTCCCGCCCTGTCGCCAAGCCGGGTCCGCCGGGGCCACGGCGCCGCGCACGCCCTCCACACGACCCAGCCGGACGGCCAGCGCGGCGCCGTCGCGCGAGGTGGCCAGCGCCTCGATGGGGTCGAGCACGCCGGAACTGATGCCGCTTGTCTCCAGCGCGCGCACGCCCTGGTACGCGGGGCCGGATGTGGCGAGCGCATCGGCGGATGGATTGCCGAGCACCAAGCCGGTGAGGGGGACCAGCAGCGCGCCCAGGAGGAGCGTGGCCACGCCCGCCGCGACCCAACGCCGCCGCACCACGCCGCGCGCCCACGCCGCCCATACCCGGCCGGGCCGCTCGCTATGGCCGTGGCGCGGCCAGTCGAGGCGCGGCCCGACCGTCGAGAGCACGACCGGCAGGAGCGTCGTGGCGACGAGCACCGTCACCAGCGGGATGAGCAGGCCGCCGTAGCCGACGCTGCGCAGGAAGGGCAGGGGCAGCACGACGAGCGCGAGCAGGCTGATGCCGACGGTGGTGCCGCTGAAGATGACGGCGCGGCCGGCCGTGGCCATGGCGCGCCGCACGGCCTCGTCATTGGCGTGGCCGCGGGCGCGCTCCTCGCGCCAGCGCGTGACGATGAGCAGGGAATAGTCAATGGCGATGCCGAGGCCGATCAGCGCGATCAGGAACTCCACGATCGTGTTGACGCTGGTGACGGTGGTCAGGCCCCAGACCAGCAGGAAGGTAGTGGGGATGGACACGAGCGCGACGAGCAGGGGCACGACCGCGAGGAACGAGCCGAACACGAGGATCAGGATGAGCAGCGCGCCCAGGCCGGTGACCAGGGTTTCGGCCAGCACGCCCGGTGAACTGCCACTGCTCTTGGCGGTGGCCGCCTCCGCCACCAATACGTCGCGGCCGGTGACCTGGACCCGCGCCCCCGTGATAGGATGGGCCGCCAGCGCCCGTTCGACGGTTCTGACGGGCGGTGGGGCCTGCGAGCCCGACAGGGCGACGGGATAGACCAGGGCGAAGGTAGTGCGCCCGTCGGCGGAGACGAAGGCGCGGTCGCCGGTCGAGGCGTACGACACGACGCGGGCGCCGGGCAGCGCCGCCACGACCGCCGCGAAGGCGGCGGCGAGCGTGGCCCGGACGCGGGGAGTCGCCACAGTCATGCCACGGGGCACAGTGATGACGGGGACGAGCGGGGACGCGCCGCCGCCCGTGCCGTAGGCGCGCAGGATGGCGGCGTTCGTCGCGACGCCTTCGTAACCCGCCGGGGCGGAGTACTGCTGCGAGAGGGCGTTGGTCGCCGATCCGGCCGATGTCAGGCCGGCGACGGCGACGACGATCCAGAACGCGGCGACGAGGAGCCGATGCCGCAGAATCCAGCGTGTGATGGTGGTCATGATGTTGCCCTATCCTTTCTTTCTTACCGCCCGACTCTTGTGCGCGTGACGCCCTCCGCCGGATCGACCGGCGCGACCGGGTGACACTTCCCATCGTAGGGGCCAACCTTGAACAAAGAGGGGGGTGAACATTGAACGTTTCTTGAACAGCCCCTGACGATTGGTGGCATCAGGCGTGGGCGGAGCCCGAGGCGAGCGTCCGCGTGAAGAAGTCGGTCACCATCCGCACCAGATCCGTGGCCGAGGGCTGCTCGCCGGGCGTGATCAGCCCGTGGCCGGTGTTCCTGACCATCACCAGGGTGACCGGCGAGCCGGCGGCCGTGAGCCGTCGCGCCAACTCCCGCGCGTGCCGTGGGGGGATCATGGTATCCTGCGTCCCTTGCACAATCAGGAAAGGCGGATCGTGCTGCGCGACATCGACGACGGGGCTGGCGGATCGCCGCAGCGTCGCCGAGTCACCCAGGACGAGCTGGAAGATGGCGCGGGCAAAGGCATTCGAGTCATCGGTCCTGGTGACATCGGTCGGGCCGAACATGTCGACCACGGCTTGGAGCCGGCTGGACTGGTCGTGATATTGCCCCCCGTCGAAGCCGGCCGCAGGCCCAGCGGTCCCCAGCAGAGCGACTAGATTACCGCCCGCGCTGCTGCCCCAGGCGCCGATGTGGGCCGCGTCAATTCCCAACGCGGCGGCATGGGCGCGCAGGAAGCGCACCGCGCACTTCGCGTCCTCGATCTGGTCCGGCCAGGGGTACAGCGGGGCGAGGCGGTAGTCGATGGACGCCACCACGAAGCCGCGAGCGGTCAGCGTCGCGCGCAACCGCGGGAACAGCGCGGCGTCATTACCGGCGAGGCCCGCGCCGATCCCCTGGCTCTCCCGTGTGCCCATGATCCATCCGCCGCCGTGAACGTAGAGAACGGCCGGAGCCGGGCGCGTCGCCCGCGCCAGCGGCTCGTACACATCCATGGGGAGTGCGACGCCGCCCGGCGTGCAATAGGTCATCGACGTCATGCGGCCCGCTGCCGCGTGAACTGGGGCCCAGGACCACCGCACGTCGTCGGTCTGCCCCATCACGCCAACGATCGTCAGGGCCACCACGGGCAGGGCCGACGGCGGGAACGCCAGGGCCGTGAGCCACCAGCGCCCTCGTCCGGGCCGCGGTCGGCGCAGGATGGCGACCAGGAGCAGCGCCGAGGCGATCTCCATAGCGGTGCAGAGGCGATCGCTTAGGCCGACGCTCAGGGGTTGCCAGGGCGCCGGGCCGAACGGGAGCCCGATGGTGCGCGAGATGGCCCAAAGCGTGACGACGGCGACAGCGGCGGCTGCCGCGCCGACGACCAAGCGATGCGCGGGGAAGATCAGGAGTCCGAGCGCCAAGAGGGCTTGGACGGTCCCGGCGCCGAGAAAGAAGAGGCCGAACGGCTGGTAGTCCTCCAAATGGCCCGGCGCCACGGCGAGATGGATGGCGGCAGCCCCAAGGAGCAGCAGGGCCGCCAGGGTGAGCAGGGGGCCGCGTCGCGTGCGGGGGGGCCGGCGACCAGCCTCCCGCTGGAGATGGGGTGTGGGCGTGGGCGGGGCCATGTCGGCACGCTCCGCTTGCTCAATCGTCGGTCGGTGGATGATAGCGCCCATGCTGCTGTCCTGCCTTTCGTCTCTTCTCTTTCTAACCGGGTGACGCGTTCGCTCGTCGACCGCACGCGTCCGTCGTGCGTGTCGCTCGCCATCGGATGACACTTCCTATCGTAGGACCGAACCTTGAACGAACAGGGGGACAAATGTTGAACACTTCTTGAACAGTCCTTGAATACTTTGTGTCATCCCCCCTCTGACCCGCGCCATGCGTCATAATGGGGCGAGACGATGGGCCGATGGGCGGGCGTAGCGGCCGGTAAGGAGGGGTGGGACATGGCACAACAGCCCACTATCCTCGTCGTCGACGACGAGGAGGGCATCGTCGAGTTGATGCGCGACTTCCTCGAAGTCGACGGCTTCGCCGTGCGCGTGGCGCGCGACGGCGCCGAGGCGCTGGCGACCCTGGCGCGTGAGCGCGTGGACTGTGTGCTGCTCGACGTGATGATGCCGGGCGCCTCCGGCTTCGAGGTCTGCCGGCGCATCCGCGAGGCGCGCGAGACGGCAGACACGCCCATCCTGTTTCTCTCCGCTAAGGATGGGGACAGCGATAAGATCCGCGGCTTGCGCCTCGGCGGCGACGACTACGTGGTCAAGTCGGCTACGCCCGACGAGGTGGTGGCGCGCGTCCACGCCGTGCTGCGCCGCTCCCGGCCGTCCGCCCCGCGGGAGAGCGCGGGGGAGGGGGTGCTGGACTTCGGGCGGTTGGTCGTCGACGTGCGGGCGCACGAGGCGCGCGTCGACGGAGCCGTGGCGCCGATGCCCGCGCGGGAGTTCGCGCTGCTGCGCCTGTTCGCGGAGCACCCGCGGCAGGTCTTCAGCCGCGATCGCCTCTTCGAACTGGGCTGGGAGTCCTACGGCGACAAGAGCACGGTGACGACGCACATACGCCGCCTGCGCGAGAAGATCGAGGAGGACCCGGCCACCCCGCGCTACATCGTGACCGTGTGGGGCGTGGGCTACCGTTTCGAGGGGATGGCGCGATGAGCCGGGCGAGGCGTCGTGGCCGCGCGCTCCCGCTCCGCCTCTGGCTGGTCCTGACCGTGGTGGCTATCGTCGTCGGCGCCACCGCGGCTGAGATCGCGCTCGGCCGGTCCATGGCCGCGTGGCAGGCGCGCGCGGACCAATCTAGAGTGACCGCCGTACGCGCCGTCATCGGGACCGACGCGGCGCGCTGGGGTGAGCCCGCGTGGCAGCGCCGGGCGGCGAGGGCGCTCGCCGCGCTCGACGTGGACGCGCGCCTGGTCCGCCTGCGCGCCGGGGGGCCGGGTCATCAGGTGTTTGTCACCGACGGAGCCCGGCAGATCCTGGACACTGGATTGCCGGCCGCGTCAGGAGGCCAGGCGGGGGGCGCCACAGGGCAGTTCACCGTCGACAACGCGCGCCTCCCACACACGACCGTAGTGACACCAGCGTTCCAGCGGATCACCATCCCCGACCCGGCGGCGCCCGCGCCGCGGCGCCCAGCGCGGGCCGTCCCGCTGGCGGTCGCGTTCCTCTGGCTCGAGGGGGCGTCGCCCGGCGCGCCGTCGCCCTGGTTGTGGCCCCTGGCCGCCGCGGGCGCCATCCTGCTGGTGCTGGCCGCCGCGATCTGGCTCTTGGGGCGCGCGGTCCTGCGCCCCCTGGCCGCGATGGGCCGGGCCGCGGAGGGCATCGCCGGGGGCGAGTTGGACGTGCGCCTGCCGCCCTCGCGCGCGCGCGAGGTGGCTGAGGTGGCCGCGGCGCTGGAGGGGATGAGCGCCGCGTTGCGGGCGTCGCTGGAGCGGCAGAGCGCGCTGGAGGAGGAACGCCGGCGGATCGAGGAGGAACGTAAGCTGTTCATCGGCGCCGTTGCCCACGACCTGCGCACGCCCCTCTTCATGCTGCGGGGCTACCTGAGGGGGCTGGAGAGCGGGGTGGCCGCGACGCCCGAGAAGCGGGCGCACTATCTGCGCGCCTGCCGCGCGAAGGCGGATGCGCTGGAGCGGCTGATCGCCGACCTGTTCGACTACACGCGCCTGGAGTACCTCCAGCAGGAGCCAGAGCGCGCGCCGCTGGAGTTGGGCTCCCTGCTGCGCGAGGTGATCGAGGGCGCGCAGCCGCTGGCCGAGGCCAAGGGCATCGCGCTGGCGCTGGACGGTCCGGTGGAGCCCTGCGCGCTGACGGGGGATGGGCCGCTGCTCGCGCGCGTCGTGGGCAATGTGTTGGATAACGCCGTGCGTTATACGCCGGAGGGAGGGCGGATCTGCGTGCGCTGGCAGCGCGCGGCCGGCGCCCTCGTCTTCGCGGTCGAGGATACGGGGCCAGGGATCGCTACGCACGACCTGCCCCATCTGTTCACCCCACTCTACCGCGGCGAGGCCTCGCGCAATCGCCGGACCGGCGGGGCGGGCCTCGGCCTGACGATCGCCCGCCGCATCCTGCAGGCCCATGGCGGCGACCTCACCGCGGCCAACCGCTCGACGAATGGCGCCGCGTTCACGGGGACGCTGCCGATTGACCACGAATCTTGCTCACCGGCAGAGTATGTCACGGAACCGCGCTCGTAAATCTGTTCCTTTCAGGCTTGACGGACGACTAGCCCCTGATGGATGCCAGCAGTTCGGCGCAGGCGATCGCGCGCTCCCAGCCGTGGCCGTGGTCCTCGACGGTCCACCATGCCGAGAGCACGGCCTGCGCGACGGCCCAGCCACGCACACGCGCGCGGTCGAAGCCCAGGTTCTCGGACAATTGATCGACGCGGCGCGCAAGCGCGCGGCGCGCCTCCGGGCCGACGAGCGGCGCGGGCAAGCGATTGCGCAGGAGCGCGCCGACGTCGTAAGCCGGCTCGCCGACGAGACCCTTGGGGTCGATGGCCAGCCACGGCGCGCGGTCGGCGGCGAGGATGTTGTCGTGGTGAAGGTCGCCGTGCAGCAGGACCGGATCGGCCATCGACGTCTCGAGGTCCGTGAAGAGCCGCTCGGCCTCGTCGACCAGAGGCGCGGGGAAGGGACCGCTCCCGCCGCCGAAACGGGTCCGCAGACGCGCGAATCCCCGCCCCCAATCGCCCACCGTCGGGAACGGGTGTCCGGGCGGGGCCGGCCGCCACACCTCTCGCATCACCGAAGCGGCGATAGCGGTGGCCTCTTCGTCGTCCTCGAGCGCGAGCAGCGGCGTACCCGGTTCGCATCGCTCCAAGAGCATCACCTCATCGGCGCGATCAGCCTCCAACAGCCGCGCGGCGCCTCGACCGTCGAAGATCAGGAGCGCTTCGGCCTGGACCCGAAATTCGCCGGCCGGCGCGCACGCCTTGACGATCACGGGCGTTCCATCGGCGCGCCGCGCGCCGACGATGTAGTTATACGTCAGGGGCTCTAACGGGCCGTCGAGCGCGAGATCCCAACGCCGCGCACAGGCGGTCAGAATCTGGGGCAACCGCGTCACCCACGCCAGGCCCTCAGCCCCATTGAGGCTATCCTGCGTGCGGACAAAATGGTCGGGAACGGCGAACATAAACACCCTCCATCAGCGCGTGTCGTCTCGTCTTTGCCGGCGTAAGAATCGGCGGCCGTTTATATGTGCGCCGGGATGCGCCGGCGTGTTGGCGGCGAGGGGTCGGAGGCGCGCCACCCACGCCGCAAGCCCCACAGCGTCGTCGCCAATCCAAGCGCGAGAAGCGCGGCGACGGCGCGTTGCACACCGGGATTCAGTCCGTAGGAACCCAGTAGCGCCCACCACCAATAGCTCCAGTGCGCGATGTCCAGACGTTGGGTCGGCGACGTGCCCGTGGCATGACGCCAGGGATAGCCGGGGAGCATGGCGTCGGCGGCCGTGGGGTCCACGAGTCCAAGCGCGTCGTATCCGACGAACCACGCCTGGGCCAGGATCGGGGACGCGCTCGGGGTCCACAAGTACTGGGTATCCTTGACTCCCGTGGCGAGGTAGCGCGCCGGATGGATGGCGACGCCCAATACTTGTACGAGCACCGCGACGGCGACGAGCACCGCGACGAGCGCGCGCGGCGCCCGGACGTCGGGGAGGAAGGCCAGCGGCAGCAGCATGAGCGGCACGAGCGGGAGCAGGTAGCGCGGTCCCCAGCAGATCCCGCCCCACCAGACCGGATAGGTGGCGAAGACGATCAGCGTCGGCGCGGCGATCCCCAACGCCAGCAGTCCCTCCGCTCGCCGCCGCCGCAGCAGACGCGGCCACAGGGCCAGCGCGACGAGCACGAGCGGACAGTACCACGGGAGTCCTTTGCCCGGACTGACGAGCAGACCCGTCAGGCCCACCGTGAGGGGGGCGTGGAAGGGTAAGTCCTCGGCGTGGTAGCCGGTGTCGGCGAGGCGCCCGTAGCGGGCCAGGTTGTAGGCGGCCGTGAGCGCGATCCCCCCCAAGACCGGCGCGCCCCACGCCGCTACCCCGCGGGAACGTACACGGCCCTGGTCGGCGGCCGCGTAGAGGGCGTAGAGGGCGAGGGCGGGCAGCGCGAACGCGGCGGTCAGCTTCGCCAGCAGAGCCAGCGCGACGAAGAGCCCGGAGAGCATGAAGTTTCCGGCGCTCGGAGTAGCGCGCGCGCGCAGCAGGTAGAGCACGGCCCCAGTGAGGGCGAGCGCCGAGAGGGGCTCGCTGAAGTCGCTCTTGGCGTAGGGCCAGTAGGGGCTCGCCGCCCCGACGAGGACGGCCGCGACGAGGGCGCCGCGCACGCTCGCGCCGAGTTCGTAGATCAACAGGAAGAACAGCCAGACCGCGAGGGCCATGATGATCGGGTTGGTCAGCATCGCGATCGCCAGCGTCACATTGCCGGCCAACAGCGGATAGCGCACGTCGTGCGCGTAGTGCGCGCCGACGGCCTGTCCCAGCACCAGGAGCGGGATTTCGGCCACGCTCTGCGCGATCCCGTATTTCGAGTAGAATCCGCCGTGTACGCCCGGCAGCCCGTGGTGGTGCGGCGGGAGGGCCAGCGTGTGCCGGTTCGCGATAGCCATGGCCGTGTCGTACATCACGCCGCCGTCTTTCGACGTCAGCGTGCCGCTGGACGTCAGCGTGTAGAGGATGGCGAAGGCCAGGGCCAGCAGAGGCCCGGCCCAGCGCGGCGGAGCGGGACGGACGCCGGCGGCCCGACGCTCGACCGGCCGCCAACGCAGGGCCGGTGCGGCGTGAGGCAACGCGCTCACCGGCGCTCCGGGGGCGGTGGCGGCAAGGAGAGGGCGCTCAACCGGAGCGCCCGCGCCAGATCAGCGGGGGCGATAGACGCGTCGTCGGACGGCAGGAAAACGACGTCGGACGGTATGTTGTCGGGCCCGGCGTCGTCGGCGTCGTCGGCGTCGTCGGCGTCGTCCGCGTCGCCGGGCAGGACGTCGACGACGCGCGGGGCGTCGTCCATAGACGGAGCGGCGACGATTAGCTCCGGCGCGAGGGCGACGATCCCCTCGCGCGTTTCCCCGTCCAGCGCGACGACGACCCGCTGTCCATAGCGCGGGGCGTCGATCAGGGTCCGGCAAAAGACGAGCGGGCCGTTCCAGGCGAAACGGACCCCTATGACGTCATCGTCCATTTATTCCCTTGTCTTCGCATGTCTTCGCAACAAGCGTATCTACCTCTAATTCAGCCGTAGCACGAGCGCCTCGAGCGCCAGGCGCGGGGTCACGTTGCGCTCCACGGAGCCCGCGGTCACCTCGATCTCGCGCAGTCCGCGCACGATGCGCTCCCGTCCGCGCGTCGTGGCCTGGCGTGTGAGTTCGTCGCGCCGATCCTCATGCACGGGCGGGAGCGGCGAATCCGAGGCGACCAGGAGTAGATCGCGCCACCACCCTTGCATATCCTCCAGCGTCCGCAAGCATAGCCCCCGGCTTTCCACGAAACTCTCTCCCTTGCACGCCGCGGCGGCCAGAAGCAATCGCGTGCCCAGCGGGCCGGCCGAGAGGCATACAGCGCGGTCGACCGCCTCCTCGCGCCGCGCGACGAGATCGGGCGCTCCCAGCGCCTCGATCGCCCACCCCACGCGCCCGTTCGCCAGCGCCGCCAACCGTCGCGCCGTGTCCGGCTCGGCTCCATGGAACTCCCGCAGGCCCGCCGCCAGGACGGCCGGCGGGACCGGCTGCAGCGGGAGGGCGCGACAGCGCGACAGCACGGTCGCCGGGACCGCGTCGGCTTGGCTAGCCAACACCACGAGCACGACCTGCGGGGGCGGTTCCTCCAACGTCTTGAGCAGCGCGTTGGCGGCGGCCTCGCTCATCTCGTCGCCCGCGTCGAGCACATAGATTTTGAAACGCCCCTGGAACGGACGCCAGTCGACGGCCGCCCGCGCGTCGCGGATCTGCTCCACCCCCAACCCCTTGCGGTCCCCCTCGCGCTCGACGACGATGAGGTCGGGGTGGGCCTCGCGCTCCGTCATACGGCAGCTTGGGCACGTATGGCACGGGCGCTCGGCGGCCGCGGCCTCGCAATTCAAGGCGGCCGCGAGCGTCCGCGCCAGCGTGCGCTTTCCGACTCGGGGCGGCCCCGTGACAAGATAGGCGTGTACGGGCGACTCTGCGCGCGTGGCATGGGTGAGGCCGCGCGCCACGCGCTCGTGCCCGATGATGCGCCACGTGTTCGTATCAGACGGTGTATCAGACAACACATACGTATCATAAACGATAGCGCCGCCTGCCGTTATGGTATACTACCCCTTGTTCGAGTTTGACCGCGAGGGTGTCTGTGTATGAACGCGCCCTCGTGTGTCAAGCTCCCGCACCCACGCATATGGGTATGCGATCGCGCCGCATAGGGCGTCTTGTGTACGCCGGCCGGCGCGCTTGCCGTCCCCGCGCGCTGGACAACACGAGGTAGAAACACGAAGGACAGCGACGATGAGCAACCTGCTTGAGTTAGTAAAGCGAAGCCAACTCCGCGAGAACATACCGATTATGAGTCCGGGCGATACGGTGCGCGTCCATACGCGCATCATCGAGGGGAACAAGGAGCGCATCCAGATCTTCGAGGGCATTATTATCGCCAAGCACAACGGCCAGAACTCTTCGACCGTGACCGTGCGCAAGATCTCCAGCAACTCGATCGGCGTCGAGCGTACCTTCCTCGTCCACTCGCCGCGCATCGAACGCTTCGAGATCACGCGTCGTGGCCGCGTGCGCCGCGCCAAGCTGTACTATCTGCGCGAGCGCCAGGGCAAGTCGGCCCGCATCAAAGAGCGCAAGCCCAAGGCATGGGAGCTCGGTACGCTCAACGCGCACGGAACATCGCGGGTTCTGGCCGTTCCCACCGGGGAGCCGTCGTCCACGCGTGACACGACCGTGACCGCCGCCGGCCCCTTGCCGGCCGAGACCGTCGCGAGCGCCGAGGCCCAGGCGGGCGAGACCGGAACACCCGTCGGCGCCGCGACGACTGAGTAGAAAGTTCCCCATCCTTGCCCCCGCTTCGTTTCAGACCGGACCGTCGGCGCCTCAGGGCCGATGGTCCGGTCGTCTTCTACCTGTATGCGGGAGAGGGTGAAATACGGTGGGTGCGATGCGACGTCGCCCTCCTCGCCGGCCTGAGCGCAACGCCTGTGATGGCTCCCTCAGCCTTCCCGACACCCGCGACCTCACGATCAACACCCTCACCAACAGCGGCGCCCTCACCACTGCCAAGCGCACCACCGCCAACACCACCCTCTCTATCACCGACAACGTCGCCATCATTCAGATACCGCGCCGGGGTCACCGCCGTCCCCGCTAGTGCATAGAGAGTATCTGTCCTTATGGTGGATCCCTTTGTCAAGATCCTGCTGGCGAATTCGTGCCCGGTCGGTTAGGCGGCGGCGAGTGCGGCAAACGATGAGCGGCGCGTTCGTGCGAGTGGCCGTTCGTCTAGCGGGTCGTGGGCGCGCTCGTCGGCCCACAGGCTCGTCACCGCGACGATGCCATGGGCGATTTTGCCGACCGAGCCGAGGTATTGGTGGGCTACATGCGCGGTCTTCGTCCCGTCCTTGCGGTTGCCGGTCTCGTCGATGACCAGCACGCCGCCCGCGATCGGCGCGATCGGCGCGTCGGCCCAGGTCAATTCCAGGCGGCGGGTGTTGACGGCCACGGCATCCCAGCCGGACTCGGAGAGGAAGGACCGCAGGCGCTGGACAGGGAGCACGAAGGCAAGACTTCGATCGAGCGCGCGTCCGGCTACCTGTCCCATTCAGCGGGACACACGAGGATGGAGGGATCGATGGAGTCGCTGTACGCCTGTTGCGCCGGATTGGATGTCCACAAGCAGGCCGTGGTGGCGTGCCTGCTGCGCCCTGACGGGGACGGGGACGGGGAGCGCAAAGAGATCCAGACTGTGGCGCACACTCCGGCTACGACGCTCATCCGTAGAGCGAAGGATCAGCGTCGTAGCCGGAAGACCGTGCGCGCCACACACCGCACAGGGTTTGGTGGCGTCAAGCTTACCTCTCGCTGGTATGGATGAAGCGGCCGCTACAAGTGGGTAAGTTGATTGGCGGTGATCGTCAGATTGACTTTGATCGTTCCCGACGCATCCGAGTTCACAGCATCGAACCCACCGTAGACGTTATTGTGGGCGTTGAAGTCCATCGGGCCACTGGCGCCTTCGTAGTTGATCTTGGTGTGTCCCTTTAGGCTCTTGTAGCCAGTCCCGTAGTCTATCACGACTGTGCCCGGCGCGTTCGCCACAACGCGCATTTTCCCGCCCACCGCATCGCCATTCGTCGAGCCGGCCGCGTCAGCCGCTAGCGCCAGCACGTTGAGGCCGTCGTAGCCATAGTTCGCCAACTCGACCGGATCTTGGTGGAACATGTTCCTGTACAATTGGACAAAGTGGCTGGTGGCGGCGCCACCCGTCGAGGTGCCTTGCAGCGAGGTAATAACGCGACTGGCCACGGCGGGATTGACGGCTTTGATAAAGTCAGAGGCCGCGGTCACATCGGTGCCAATGAAGGGCAGGCCCAGGCCCTTGAGCTCTTTAATCTCGCTGAACAGCGTGGCGCCAGTCTGCGCGTCTACCTGGAAGAAAACAACCTGTGGATGCGCCGCATAGATCTGTTCAATCTCCGAGCGGTACGACGATTGGTCGGGGACGACGTTGATGTCGGCAACGATTTTGCCGCCATGCCGCTTGAACACGTTGACAACCGGCGCCTTGAGCGTTTGCGCCGATTCATTTGAGCCGAAGACGACAGCCGCACGCATGTATTTCTTGTGTGTCGCATAGTAGGCCATCGCCACCCCGAGCAAGTTGTCAGATGGCGTGCTGCGCCAGATATACGTACTGGTCAAGTTGTCGAGCTGCGTCGTCCCGCCGACGATGATATCGGGGATCTTGCTCGCCTCTAAAATGGGTAAGGCCGCTTTAGCCTCGAGTGACGATGGCCCGATGATGAGGCTGACCTGATCGACATTGATCAACTTGCGTAGGGCCGGCACCGCGTCGACGGCGTCGCCGGCCGTATCAGCCGTGACGACCTGGACGTGGCGGCCGAGAATGCCACCACTACTGTTGATCCGGCTGGCGGCCACCTGTACGCCTTTGAGGATGTCCGGTTCAATGAATGACTCGAAACCACTAAAGGGGCCGATGACGCCAACTTTAATGGACCCCTGGTCGGCCGCCCTCGTTGCCGCGAAGCCAACGCTGCCCGCGCGGCCTCTATAGGCGACTGCCATCAGAGCCACTAGTATTACAACGAGACTTCGATCACGGTGGATGAAGCAGCCCGAGTTGGCGCAAGATACGCGTGCGATGGGCGCAAGAGGCGGCCGCTTTGCGCTGCTGCTGGTAGGACACGAGGTCCAGGGTGGCCCCGATGTCGAGCGCAGGTAGAGCAGCAGGCCGCGGCGCTGGGCCTGTGCGCCAATCGCTTCCTACGGCAGGGCGTGGACCTGCCCGCCTACAACACCGACGAGAACGCCGCCGACGTGAACAGCATCCGCGTGGCGCTCGGCTATGCGCACCTGATCCTGTTCGGTACCTCGTACGGCTCCCTGCTGGCGCAGGAGGTCGCGCGCGACTATCCGCGGGGGGTGAGCGCCGTCTACCTCGACTCGGTCGCGCCGGCGGCGTTCGACGTGTTCACCCTCTTCGGCCCCTCTGTCGACCGCTCGCTGCGGCTCGTCTTCACCGGCTGCGCGGTCGACCCCGCCTGCAACCGGGCCTACCCGCACCTGCGCGCCACCTTCTCGCGCGTGATCGCCCGGCTCAACGCCACCCCTCTCATCCTGCGCGCCGACGTGCCGACCACGGGGACGCGCTACACGGTGGCGGTCAGGGGCGACCGCTTGCTCGGCCTCCTGTTCCAGCTGTTGTACAACGCCCAGGCGACCAGGATCATCCCAGCCCTGCTCGGCAGCATCAACCAGGGCAACACGGCCCTGCTCAGCAGGTTGGCGGCGGCAAGCGCGGCGACGCCCGCGAGCGGGGACAGTTCGGCCATGTACCTCTCGGTCGTCTGCGGCGACGGCCTCACGCACACGCCGGCGCGGATCGACGCGCTCGCGCGCGACGCGCTGCCGGAGTGGACGCGCTATTTCGGCGCGACGATCCGCTACGGCAAGGGCATCACCGGCGAATGCCCCCACTGGCCGACGGCGGGCGCGACGCCCCTGGTGCGGCAGCCGGTACGCGGCAATATCCCCACGCTCGTCTTCGAGGGATATCACGACCCCGTCACGCCGCCGCCCTATGGGCAAGCGGTCGCGCGCAACCTGACCAACGGCTACTACTACGAGTTCCCGAACAGCGGGCACTCCACCCTGGGCCAGACGGGGCCGTGCGGCGTGCGCATCCTGTCGGCCTTCCTGGCCGACCCGACGCGGCGCCCCGTCGCGCCCTGCATCGCCGCACTCACGGACATCACGTATCTCACGCCCCGGGAGTTGACGCGCGGTGGCCTGGCGGCGACCGTACATGCCATGGCGTCCATTGCTCTCTACTAGCATAGGAGGACATCGTAGCGACCGACCGACTCTCTCGCAACAGGGCTTATCGTACAAATCCGTTCCGATGATTGTCAAAGGCCAACTTCTACCCGATGCATCGGTAAGCGCCGCGTGTTCTCCGAGGAGGTGACGATAAGGGGCGCACGCGGCGCCGCCTCACCGATGGTGACGTGGCGTTGCCGCTCGTGGGTCAATCGCGCGCCCCCGCTCCTCCGCTATAAGAGTGTAGGCGCCCAGTAGGTCGAGGGCGTTGAAGCGTTTTGTGCGCGTGTCCGCGATGGCTTGGACGGCCCGTCCTTTGCCCTCAAGCGGCGGGTGCTCCAACTCGTGGTTAATCGGATCGGCGTCGAGGATGAGCGGATGGTCGTGCATCCTGTCGCGCCGACAGGGCCTGTTAGATTGCAAACGGGACAGCAAGCTAACGGGAGGCGTAACGCCTACCCCTTTAGGAAAGTAGCCGGCAAGGGGGAGGCGTCACGCCTCCCCCTCCTTGTCTTTGTCCGCGCGGGCCTGCCCGCCGGTCACGCCGGTCGCGCGCGTACTCTTCACAGTCAGGCGATGACGGCCGCATAGTCCTCCACGCGCACGCGCTTATAGGACGTGACATCGAACTGGCGATAGAGGGCGTCATAGAGGGCGCCGTAGGCGCTCCCTCGGCGCGCCCCAGGCGTCGCGCTGTCGCGGACGGTGAGCGCGGTCGCGATGGTTTTGACCAGGGTCGCGATTTCAGCGGCCTGCGTGCCCGTCACGGTCGCGCCGGTTGTCATCCGCGCTTTGAGGGCGCACACATCGAAGATCGTATCCCGCATCACGATCGCCGCCTTGTCCAGGCGCGCGCGCAACTCGTCGACACCCTGGCGCACCTCCACAAGGGCCTGATCGTGCCGCTGGGCGAGGGCCATCTGCTCGCGGGCCAGGGTCGTCAGCGCGATCCCCAGGTTCTCGATCTGGCGCAGCGTCATCAACTCGCCCTGGCCCTCCGCCGAGACCAAAGCCGTGGTGGAAGCCGCGGTCATATCGCGGTGGCCGAGTTCCTGCCCAAGGCCCGTTTCCGCGTTGAATGCTTCCCAGACGCGCTGCCGCACCCACCGCTTGTAGATGATGAGCCGTTGGCGCAACTCTTCTTTGACCTTGCTCGGCTGGCTCAACGCCAACCAGAGCGGCACCGCCTCCAGGTGCAGGCATTGGTAGGTCTGGACGCCGCCGGCCGCCGTGATGCGCAGATCGCGCAAGCTCTCGGCCAGGACCTCGTCCGCCCTGATGCGCCGGATCTGACTCTGGGACGCCAAGCCTAGGGCCGTACAGAGGGGACGGATAGGCACGAAGATGTCCCCGCCTTCCACCCGCGCGGCCAGCACCTCATCGCCATCCAAGACGGTGCTCGACGGTCATCAAAGCTGTCCCCGTGTCGGCCGCCTCTCCTAGCGCCTCTCCGTGCCCCGTCGCCACGGTCTCCGTGTCGACCGCCGGCGCCTTGTCGTTGTCGTTCCCCTCCGCCATAGCCCCTCTCCGTCCCTCTCCCCCTCGTCCCTTACCAAAGGGTGTGCCGATTCGGCACACCCTTCCCCGCACCCATCATAGGGGCCGCACGGGCGCCGGGGAAAGGGGCACGCCGGCCACACGTCCGAGAGCGGCACGTCCACAGGTTCGCTCTGTGTGGACACGCGCGTTTGCGGGATAGAACAGACGGGGCTCTTTCCCCGCCGCCCGCGCCGCCTTGTATCGCTCGCTCTCGACGACCACGACGGCGGGGCGGTCTCAGCGCGGCCACGGGGACAGCGGACGATTGACGGTCTCCTATCCCATCCCCTATTCCATAGGGTATCGTCGTCACGCACGACAGGGTGTTTGACCCTGTGGCCGCTGACTATCCATCGCTTGAGTCCAGGGCGGCCGCTAGCGGCCATACCCTCTCCGCGCGCACGGAGACCACCCCGTCGCGGCGCTCGACGACGCCCCGCACCCACGCCAACGATGTGTCCCGCACGGCCGCGCGGTCGCGCTCGTACACCGACGGCGGAACGACGACGTTGGTCAGCCCATCCTCATCCGACAGCGTCAGGAACACGACGCCCTTCGCCGTCCCCGGGCGCTGCCGCGCGACGACCTGCCCCGCGATGTCGATCCTCGTCCCACGCGGCCACGCCATGAGGTCGGCCATGCCGCGCATCGACCGGCGCGCCAACTCCCCGCGCAGGGGGAACAGCGCGTGCCGCCCGGGGGAGAAGCCCAGGGCGCGCCGGTCCAGCGCCTGCTCCTCGGCCGCGGTCGCGGATGGTAACGCGGCGGGGGGATCGACGGCGGCGAGGATCCGTGGCAGCCAGCGTTCGCGGGCGGCGCGCGCCGCGACGGGCGCGCGCCACAGGGCGTCCCGCCGCTCCGGCATTGTATGCTGTCCATAGGGGGGTCTCCTCCTCGGTCTGGAGATACCACCGCGTGTCGCGCCGATAGGGTGACAGCGAGCAGTCGTCCTAGCCCTTATTCAACCTTAGCTGTGCGACAGCCGAGGGCCGTCCGGTTCCCCCGGCTGTGTCAGCTCTCGATACCGAGCGCGGACGGCCCTCGCAAACCCTTCGTCTGCCCGCCACCCGACGGACAACGCCAGGATGGCGACACTCGCCGGGTCGGGCACGTCCCGCACGAGCACGCTGCAATCCCAGGGCGTGTCCCACAACCCCTCCAGGCCCATGTCTACGATGTCCATCGTCCCGCCTTCCCATAGCGCGCCTCAGGAGCGCCCACTACCTGGAGTGTGGGCAGGTCATTGGTCATGCAACAATGGGCCAAAAGCCCTATGTGCTCGCTAACGCCGATGGCCTATGCCGGACGATTTGCGGGTAGCCAGCCATTGTCAGTGCGGTTGTGGAGGCGTCGCCACGCGTGGCAAAGGTCAAAGCAGCAACGAAATACGCACTCAATATCTAATCAACGATGTGTCTACGTGCCGTATATGTGGGTCAAGGTATCAGCCGCGATGTCCTCATGCTCCTCCGCGGTCATGTCGCCAGGCAGGACCACAACGGCGCGCGTGGGGCTCAGCCGTGCATAGCGCGCATAGATAGTGTAGGAAAGCCAGACGAGTCGCGGCTGTTTAGTGGATCGACGACAACGGCTGGGGCTACCTCAATACGCCCCGACGCGTGACACGTACGCTATGGGTAGTGCCTCTCCACCTGACGGCGGTGGGCCGCGACGCGACGTCAGGCGCGGACACGACTGCTGATGGCGAGGGTGTACCCTCGCCACCGGATACACTAAGAGTGCGGTCAGGGACGGGAAAGGCGCGTGAATAGAATGGCGACGAGCACGGCGGTCGAGGTGCTGGACGAGCGGCGGCGGGAGCAGGTGCGGACGGAGCGCGCCCTGCTGGAGGACCTGCGCGCGCTCCTGGCTGGCTTCGACGCCGCGCCCGACGACCTGCGCACCCTGCGCGCGGCGGCCACGACGCTCGACGAGATGTTCCTGCTCGTCGTGGTCGGTGAGTTCAATGCCGGCAAATCGGCCGTGATCAACGCCCTCGTCGGCGAGACGGTCGCGGCGGAGGGCATCACGCCGACCACGGCCAGCGTGACCGTGCTGCGGCACGACGACGGGCAGGGAGGCGGCGAGCGTACCGTTGGCGAGTCCCTCGTCGAGAAGACGCACCCCGTCCCGTTCCTGCGCGCCATCTCGATCGTGGACACGCCCGGGACCAACGCCATCATCCGCCGTCACCAGGAGATCACCGAGCGCTTCGCGCCGCGCGCCGACCTCGTGCTCTTCGTCACCTCGGCCGACCGCCCCTTCACCGAGAGCGAGCGCCTGTTCATGGAGCGCCTGCGCGGCTGGGGCAAGGGCGTGGTCGTCATCCTCAACAAAACCGACCTGCTAGCGGGTCCCGCGCAGGTCGACGAGTTGGTGCGATTCATCACCGAGAACGCGCGGGCGCTGCTGGGCTTCGACCCGCATGTCATCCCCGTCTCGGCCCGCCTGGCCCTACAGGCGCAGGGGATCGAGAACGCGGCGACGCGCGCCGAGCTGACCCGCCTGAGCGGCTTCGAGGCGCTACGCCACTACGTCGTCGAGACGCTCGATGAGGAGAGCCGCGTGCGCTACAAGCTCCTCAACCCGCTCGGCGTGGCCGAGAGCGTGGCCGCGCGCTACGCCGAGGTCGCCCAGGGCCGCGACGAGCTGCTGGCCGAGGACCGCAAGACGGAGGAGAGCATCGCGCGTCAGATGGCCGTCTTCCGCGCGGACATGGAGCGCGACGTCACGGCGCGTCTGCTCGAAGTCGACAACATCGTGCTCGCGATGAACGAGCGCGCCGCGCGCTTCTTCGACGAGACGATGCGCCTGGGCCGCGTGCCCGATCTGCTCAATACGAACCGCATCAAGGGGCAGTTTGAGCGCGACGTGATCGCGGACAGCGCCGAACGCATCGACGACGCCGTGCGCGACCTGGTGGACTGGACGGTCGACGCCGAACTGCGCCTGTGGCAGGGCGTGAGCGCGTACCTGGCGCGCCGCAGGCAGGCGGGGAGCGAGGAGGGAATGCTGGGCAGCGTCACCACGTCCTCCTTCGCGCAGGACCGCCGCGCGGTGCTGGAGAATGCTGTGCGCGCGGCGCGCCGCGTGGTCGAGCGCTACGACCGCACGGCCGAATCGGGGCAGTTGGCCGCGTCGATGCGCGACGCGGTGGCCCAAACAGGTCTGCTGGCGGCGGGCGGCGTGGGCCTGGGCGCGGTGGTCGTGGCCATCGCCAGCGCGGCGGCCATCGACATCACGGGCATCCTGGCCGGTGTGGTCCTGGTCGGAGTAGGATTCTACATCATCCCGGCGCGCCGCAAGAAGGCGAAGGAGCGATTCCGGCAGCAGTCGGAGGAGTTGCGCGCGCGTCTGCATACGGCCATGACGGAGCAGTTCACGCGCCAGCTCACGGGAGCGATGGACACCATGCGTGCGGCCCTGGCCCCCTATATACGCTTCGTGCATGCCGAGTACGAGCGCGTCAGAGGCTTCTCTGACGGCCTGTCCGCCCTGCAAGACCGCATGCGCGCCCTGCGCGGTGACATCGCCGGTTAGCGGACGGCTTATGATCGCTTGGACGGCACGAGGATGCGGTTGCGCTCACGCCGGCCCGCACAGCGGTCCCTGCCCCCGGCCATGCGGATTGCGTGCGGATTAAACATCGTCCTCACTGGCGGTACAAGGCATCACCTCGAACGGCGGAGCGTTTCCTGTAACACCGTTGCCACCACGCCAACGTCGGACATCCCCTCCCTCAACCGCCGACGTACACCGCGCCCTCGAGGTTGTACGCCTTGCCGTGGAGG
>JAABUO010002799.1_pt1 | contig 21119 bp, 34 predicted proteins | sample 5559291 | NCBI WGS metagenome assembly JAABUO01 (sample SAMN10711878, study PRJNA513372) | rock metagenome | isolation source: Antarctica rocks | place: Antarctica: Victoria Land, Finger Mt sud
TATCCTTTGTATCCATTGCAACAAGTTTAGCATGAGACTTAAGCAGCGCATGCACACAGCCCACGAGAGCAATCTGACACAGAGCACGAGAGTGGCTGTAATGATGTATGCTGGAGGGGGGGGGGGAGGGGGGTTGCAATAGGATGTGATAAGCAGCAGCAGAAGTACCTTGCCGTTACACCATGGCTGGCCTGTCATCCAATCCAGCACTGCAATAGAGTCATGCCTCTCTACAGCCCCCCATGGCAACCGCCACTGTCCAAAAGACGCACCTTGCACACCGAAGGACTTCAGCAGCGCAATGTTGCATTGGAGAACAGCAATGAAGAGCGAGTAAAGACTTCTGAAAGCTGTGAAGACGGTCGCTGTCTCGGTAAGCTGTCATCAGCGCTGTGGGGCGCTTCCAAGGCAGTGCACTTTCATATAGGTGGAGCATTGTGTGCCTGCCCTTGTGCTGGACACAAGCCAAGCATAGGCAGATGCTGTCAATTGCAAAGAACAGTCCAACTATCCTGACTAATATGCGTAACCGTCTTAGGGGCAAAACTATCATATGTGGATCTTACATCTCAACAATAAACAGTCATGATGTCACAGCAGCCCTTCAGCTGCATCTTAGTCAGTTAGACTGCTCTTAGACCTGCTTAAACTGCTCACCAGTTCCTCTGAAGTCCATGCTGATCACGGCATACCCTTCCAGGAGCGCTTCAGCCTTGAAGCCTATGTTGATGAAGTCATATGGTCTGCCGTCTGTCATTAGTCTGAAAGGAAAGCGCAGCTGTACTCCTCGTGTGTATCTGCAGGTGCTTTGATCATGAGTCAGGTGTGTAAATACACTTGTGTGAAGTGTGCAGAAGTTTCAAGGGCAACCACAGAGAGTGGCAAAGCCTTGCATGCACACACAGCAAGCATGTCCTGACGTTGAGCTTCAACACACCTGGCTTGGAACAGGACGCAGGGCAGCGGGGCATTACTTGGTTTTTCCTGCGGCAGCATCACATCAACGGCAAGCTTGACACCGTCCGTGGCTTTAACATAGCAGGACTGCATGAGCAAAGACCTTGTTTGACATGCTGTTGTCCGGATCAACAATCGCTGGCCAAACGTAGCATCTAGGATTTAGTTAGCATTCAGCGGGATGAATCTCACGTATAGCCTAGCGGTTTTGTACGCTCCGAGAGCCTCCTTGGAAAGGTCCTTTGTTTTTGAGGGCACGGTACTGCTCCAGTGTGTGTCAGATCGGTCCGACATAGTTGCTGACGTTTTCGATCCAGCGCGGATTGGCACTCAGGACTGCTGATTGAAATTTATCGACTCCGTCAGCGGTCACTGACCGCTAGTTGCTGTACCGGCTGTCGGGCCTTGATTGCTGCTTTGCATGGGAACGAGTCCCCAACGCAGAGTTGCTCCTCACGGAGCACAACGGTTGCAGCTTTGCAATCCCCAACAACATGGAGGTGATGCATCCCCATCTTTGCAGATGTGTTCGTAATACAGGAGGGCATTCGAGCTGGGAACTTTTCGAAAACAGAGGATAGACTACTATAATTAAAGTGCTGTCAAAACGAATTTTTTTCACGACATTACTAACAGGGAAACTGAGGGAGTCGACTTCTAAGGCTCACTTCAAAACTTTGGTAAGATCGTGTAACAAGGCACTTGAACGCTGACTTCACATAAGGTTCTACTTGCAGAGCTAAGGGGAGCCAGAAGCAAACGTGCGACTATGCCGTACTCGGAGTCGAGTTACCGATGTTAGACACAGACTTTGTGCATAGCAGTGATATATATGGAGCGCAACATACAAAGTCAATCACGGCCCGAGGACTTCAGCCGAGAACAGTCGCAGACCCCTTCGGAACTAGAACAGACTTCCGTCGCTCGGCAGCATTCTCCTACTGCCTCGTATAACGCAAGGATCGAAGCAGCACTTGAGCGGAGGCTCGCAAACGGTCGTGAGAGTCAGCGACGCTTTCGAGAGCGCCAAAAGGTATTCAATAATAGCAACGATCATTCTTCATCTCGAATCGCCAGCGCATCCGAGCAGCGTAGCTGCACAAGGCCGATGTCTCCGATCGCCTCGCTAAGACTTCTCTCGCAACTAAAGCTCAACAAGCTGAAGCTCCTTCACGTCTGCTAGGCACGTTCCCAGAGCACGGAGATCCAACTCGCCAGGGCCACAGCTGAATTGACTGGGCTCAGGACTCAGCAGGCAGCAATGGAATTAAGAAATGTCTTTCTGGAAAACCTTGCAACTCTACATGCACCTGCACAAGTGCAGGTAAGCTGACTCAGAAGATTTTGCACAGATGATAACGCTGTGTCAGTCATCCACACTGTGAGTTCCACACCCCACTGCAACTGCAGGCTGCCCAGAACACACAAGCAGCAAGGCAAGCAAATAGCACAGGAGATGCTACCTGTACAATCTCATTGCAGGATCCGCCGTACCACATGACACGTGCAGATGTCAACAAGCTCACTCTGCCAGCGTTTTCCACCTTGTGGACAGTAAGCAATGCTTCTTGCAGACAAGCCTGTAGCTGCGGTTCTGCATCAACTTCATATGCCAGAAGCATGTGCATGTAGTTACTGCACTTGCAGACACACCTGAGTGGTGTCTTGGTGTCCTTTGTTACAGGTAGATGTGACACAGATACACGCTGCATTTTGTTGTGACATAGCCTGGCAACTTATGCAGCTGCAGCCCTGTAGGGTAGCTATACCCAGATGAAGGGGGTGAAAAATCACATGGTGTTGATGATGACTAAGACTGCAGGATCAATGTCTGACTGGCAAGACTAGACTCATCTACTCTGGGTGCAGGAGTATGTCCGAGGGATTGGCAGCTGCTTGCTACAGCTGGGCAGCCGTGCAAGCACTGCGCCCACATTGCAACTTGTAACTTCTGCAATGCAACGCTTGACAGTAGAGGCTGCAGACCTGTGTGCAGTCCTGCTGCAAGATCCTGTGGCTCACAAAGCCCTCATCACATCACGACTTGACGAGCGCGCTGAGGCAACAAACGCACTGGACACAGACTTTTATACTAGCCTCATGGTAAGGGCTCATATCAGTTGTAACACTTGCACTGCTTTCTGTGCAAGCGCCTATTAAGCTGTCTCATGGCTGTCTGTCATGCTTTGAATCTGACTGCTTACACAGCGGGCAATTTAAGTTTCAGTTGGTGCGTATCCAAAGAAACCTGTATAGACATGTATGCTCACGTTCAGAATTACATTTCCCAATGGCTGCATGACCACTGCAACACAGACACACCACACACATGTACACTTTTGCAAGCACAGCACATAATTTGTGAACAGCTGTGAATTAGTATGGGTAGCATGGCGGGTGGTGCATGGCGCCTGCTGGTGTGCACAAGTTGCAATACTGACTACACATTTGTGGCGCACATGCTTGGTTTTTGGAGATGCGCGACATGCTGTGCTCAGACTGAGTCTCATGGACTGGTGCAAGACAGATGTGACTGTGAAGTGCTGGAACAAATCAGCGATGCTGTTACAACAGCCTGACTATAGGACAACAATCAATATGTGTTTACAGGAGCTGATAAGCTTGACAGAGGAACAGACTCTTGACCTCATCTACATTAGGCGCCTGTACCGCACAAAACGCAAGGATCTTGAGACTCAGCGTAAAACCATTATCAGACAACTGGCTGAGGTTGAGCTGCAAGATGCTCACCCCTCTGAAAGCTTCCTGTCACTGTCAGGTCTGATTAGCAGTGTGCAACAGATCACGGAGCAAGATTGGGCAACCTACTACACTGTACTACGAGGAGCATATCGCGGAGTAAGACATCGTCACCTTGCATACCTCATGCAAACAAATGCCAGCTGCAGGCACCTTTTGATGCTATGAACAAACATCACCAGAAATCTGGTATCAAAAGACCCTCTGCACTTCAAGCTTACTCCATGCACACATGCATATGATGCAAGAAGGCTGATGCACTTTGGAGATGGTCAACTGCACGGTGAATGATGCAAGACGCACATGCAACAATTGAGAGTGACTTGATGTGTCATCATGGAAATCACACTCCAGGCTTGCATGGTCTTGCAGGTGTTCTCCACACTTCAATTAGCGAAAGTAATTGTGCACTGCTACCCGTATCTGCCAAGCATGGAGAGATTGCTCGAGACTGTGGCAGTAACTAGAAGGGAATCTGCAGCTGGTTTGTCTTCAAACCTGCAGGGTGAAAATGAACGACCGGTAGCTGAATGGACAGCTTTCTCAGAGTATGTTGCTCTGCTAGCAATAAATACATACCATGAACACTTTCCGCTGCTGCCTTTCCTCACCAAGTAGGTATTTGAATCACTGTTCAGGTATTCTGTGTGCAAGCAATGCTTTGGTCAGACTGTTTGGCTTACTCTGGCTACATGAGTGAAGGCATGGTTATATCACAGACAAGCTCTGATGCTTTACTTATACTGCATTCTAACAGCTCAACAGGCTTACAACAGTTGCCATCCACAACATTCTGTTTTAGCAAGTTTTGCTGTGCGCTAATTTCGGGTTTTGTGTGTTGATGACACTCAGCAACTGATGCTGAAAGCACTGCAGCTACAGCCCACAGCACTGCTTGCACATCGCTGGCATGGCATGAAGCAACAGCAACTGCACAACTCAATTAATCATGCTTGCAAGCAATTGGAATAACAGCGTGCACACACGTACTGCCTCTGAACTTCTTTCATTCAAGTTGTTGGGCAGCCCGTCTATTGCAGCAGAGCTTTGTGAAACAGTACTGACTAGTCAAGTCATTAGACGTACGCATAGTACTATGCTGCAGTCACTGCACAATGCAGGTCTGCAACAAAGTCAGAGTCTCAGGCTGCCTAAACATGCCGCCAGTTGTAACATCCAAATCTGCAGGGGTAGCTCCTCATGAGGCGAATATCTGTGTCTGAGCATTGTAACAAGGAGCCTGACTGTGCAGATGGGCATGGGTCTGTTTAACGCTGACATCTGCTCACAGGCTCAGCAGTGATCTACTGCTAGTGCCCAGCCATGTGGTTGTGCGCAGCACTGAAGACCTATTGCCTTGGCCCTGCGCATCTGTCAAAATCGGTATAACAACTTGAATGAACCTGCTGGCAATCAGGTGATTGCAAGACATCGTCCAGTTGCCGTCCTGTAATTAATTTCATGGATATGTTCTTGTTAGGAAAGTGCAGCGACAAATTGGAATAGGTAAATTTGACAAAAGCAGTGAGTGACATTACTAAAAGGAGAGCTGAGGGGAGCTGGCTGTCTAAATTTTGTAAGGTCAAGTAAAATTGCGGCACTCCAGTCGCAATTGTTTGTCAGCTCACACTGCAACAACAGTGGGAATCGCCAGCACGCAGACCCCCGCGTTACACGGGCATTCATGTGATTCGAGGTTAAACGGGGCCATAGGCCCGGATCTCAATGCTCTCCCTCTCAGGGGCATCAGGGGGGCAGGTGGGGTCATCAAAACTGGTGTGAGGGGTGAACCTTGGCCTACCACCTTCCCGTGAGTCATAGCAGACAAACACATACACCTCATCTGTCTCCATTGCCTTGGCATGGCACCATCTGTGTGCTATACAGTCAGTCATTTTTGCCTCAGTCATGTGAGCATACTCATTACTGGCAAGACAAAGCTTGAAGCATGTCAGGGCATAAGAGAAAGCCTGTGCTGACTACCAGCAGCATCAGCTAATGCAGACTTGCTTTGTTCAGAGACACCCAGCTCCAGCACAGCTTTCCTGACAACATAGCACATTGCAGAACTGCAGCTATGGCAGCATTTCAAGGTTAATCACCTTATGATGAGTGATTGCAAAGCACTGCTCAAGCATGAGCTGCACACTGCCTACCTGTGTCTGGGGTTGTATGATACATTGTACACTGATCCAGTTCTCTCTGGAAAGATCAGGGCTAAGGGTACCAGATCTGTTGGATCAACAGTAGCAGCGTCACAGACTGCAAAGGGAGAGTCCTGCACTGGGCCACGAGCGGTTGCCATGCCTACATTAGAAAGCAAACACTGGTGGTCAGCTGACTTCCATCTGGCCTGTAGACCCGTTTATGCACAGCTTCATTTCAAGCTGCTATTGACCAAGGCAGTGTTGGTTGTGCATGGACACATGGAGTAAGCAAATACTATCACAGAGACACATCACCTTCACAACTTTTCAGTCAAGAGAGTCTAATCCTTTAAGGATGTCCTATGGCAATAATGGGGTACTGTGTTTTGTGCAGCTGAGTTGCTGCTTGATTAGAGACTTCCTCTTCATGTTTTGCCCGAGGACCAGTCAATCACAGTGCTGGCGATTGCACGCACTGCACCATACCTGTATGACGACATATGGTGTCTGCTGCAGAGTCTCTGCCTCTTCTGGTAACAGCTCCTTGAGTCTGGCTGGCCCACTCTTGTGTGTGTAGTCAATGTGAGCCCCCCTCACTGGTGTGTTTCTGCGCACTGTACCATTCAGCCTACGCCATCAACAGAACGTCTGAGTGGCCCATGGCTGTACACTAGTGGCAAGGTGCATGATCTGCAGTGCACTCAGGCTGGAACATGCAGAAGCAAATCTGATATACTGTGCTACTGCACATGGCTGTAAACATAAAACATGGTCATGTTTACGGATTTATCAACCTGGTTAGGCGTGTCAGCCATGTCTACATGCAACACATTTGTGTATGTATCACTCATGGTGTGTGCGTTGGCAGCAGAGAGTAACTTAGGAAGATGCTTGTTTGGCCAGCTCGTCTAGGAATGCATCAAGGCAGGCCTTGCGGGTAGGTCTTGAGGTTTTACTCATATGCAAATTGTGACAACAATGGCAGGTACTCACTTTGCCTTCTTGATGGTCCCCTTGCGTAGGGTGTGATCAAAGATGTGTACTCTGCTGGCTCCTGTTGCTTTCTTCAGAAGCTTCTCCATCATTGGATAATACACAGACTTGATCTGCAAAGCATCACGAGCCTTTATCTCAGCCAGGAAGGCGCATGCCATGACAAGATGCTGGCTGGCCTTGCGTAGTGCAAACACCGATTGTGTCTTTGCATGGCATGCTAGGTAAGCAAGCTGCCGGACGGTGTCCACCAGAGCTGCAGACAAGTGCTAGCAGAGCAGATATGTGGTCGAATCTGTTCGTCTTCATCCCACTGCACTTCGGCTGGGCTCGGCAGCCGCTCGAGCTGAAAGCCGATTCGAGTCAACGTGAACGGTTTGACTTTGCGCATGTCAGTGACGGGCATAGTGAACTGTTCAGCCTCAGGGTTCGTGTCTTTCTGTCCATCCGGAACTTTGTAGACATAAAAATACTCTTCTTGTCCGGCGGGCTGCGGTTTGCCATAGGTGATCTGAGCCTCTACAGAAGCTTGATCTGGTTGCGACCTGACTTGGACCATCTTGTCGCAAAGATAGGCTGTTGCGGAAGAAGCTTGGCAAAAAATCCAGTAGTGTGTCGACAGGAGGGCGGTCCATCGCAGATATACGCAATAGCTTTGGTAATGTTGCTACCTATGTGCGTTGTACGCTACGAAGTCCAAATCTGAAATCCAAAGGTTGTTAGACTTCGTTCAAAATTTGGGGTATGAACAACAGTTGTTTACCAGCATCTACGAAATGTTTGAGCATTTGCGCTTTGCTTTACTTCATGTGCACAACAACATCCCTCTTTTGCTCAAAAGTGTTTGCCTTCTCACCAGCCTCCTCTGCCAAGATACCGTCTTCCTTCTGCGCCGTTCTCATAACAGTGCAAGACTTTGGTTCTGTGGGCAGCAGCATTTTAAGGTCCAGCCATAGCAGTAGCAACCTGCTGCTTGTGTTCATCTGAAAACATCAGCTCCACAACAGGATGAAGATTTGGTAACTGCAATGCATCGTCCAGCTGGAACCACTTCCAGCTTGAATGCTCTTTATTTAGCTGTGGTTGAAAGCCAGCCTTTGCGGCAGCAGTCATCCTGCCAATGAAGACTGTGTAATGCTTCTTTCCGTTCTTGCCCCTCCTGCAGGTCACATCAAACTGCTTGCAATGTAAATGATGAGACAAGCTTGTTGTCTTGCTCTGGCTATGCACAGTTCATCCAGTGACAGCACATGGCTTAGTCAAATGTATGACTGCATAGATGTTGATGAAAGCGCTAGTGTATGTATCACACAGTTTGATACAACTTGCATGAGAGTTTGAATGCTTTGAGCAATAGGAGTATAGGAAGCTTTGCAAGATGTCAGAAATTGTCACTTTGTCAAGACTTGGTTTTGATATGTAGCTTCTGGCACACTTCCCATCTCCTCCTGAGCCTCTCTGTGGGCAGTCACAAGCAAATCTGTATCTTCATCTTCCACATTCCCACCTGGCAGGCCCCATGTGTTGTTGTTATGCTTGCTGTTGCGCAGAAGCAACAGCAGCTCGCTGCCCGAGCTGCAAGCAAATCAACCTATTCTACTTTAGAGCTTGCCAAGAGACTTTGACTGGCATGCATCACAGAGCTAGGTTGATATATTGTCTTTGCAAAGCCCGTCAGCTGAAAAATTGCATGCTTGTGAACACAAATCTGAGAGTAGTGTCGTACGTCAGCAGCAGACCGGCTCCACGTTTTGCTGCTGGACTGTTGTCTGGCTGGACTTCCAGCTTGTCCGCTGGATGGGATGCCACCGCTGTTGAAACAGCTGCAACTGAGATCAACACAGCCGATGCCAGAGCAAAACCCCAGGTGAGGTATGTCCTCGATTTGCGCCGTGGACCAGGAGGCTGGTCACTTTCTATCTGCAGAAGTTCGTAAGCTTGTGGCCCCATGCGGTGCTATACTTGTGGCCTTGCATCGACCGGACAAAAACGTCGGAGGTGTTGCTTGCGGATGTGAAGTACACGACCGATGCTCGAGAATTATGCTGCCTGCACCTGCTTCAGTCAAACGTTTTTGTGCGTTGAGCTTGCATCAGTCATTTGAGCACTATCAGAAGCTTTACTGCGATGCTCGGTCAACTCAGCTTGGCGCCAGGCAACGCTTTTGAAAAGTCACAGGCTTGGTGTGGTGCAAATACGTTCTGGAGTAACGGGAATATTGTCTCGTCCGTGTGGGCCCCGCCATGTGTAAAGCTGCGCTGCGCTCATGAGCGAGTGATACGCTCGTGCATGTGCATGCCACCTACAGGTCTCAGGCTTGACATAGCCCTCGAATATAGCCCGTCAGGTGCATTGCCGCTTGAATATTGCAATGCGTCAGCTGTGAGACCGGCCATTCAGCTGCCGCCTGACCCCTGCGAAAATTGGCAACGGGAAACAGCAGTACCTGGCTAAAACCTTGGGACGCGGACGCTGGGCAACAGCCTGGAAGTTCAAATCTGTTTGCACCAGCCTGCCTAGCTCACGCAGCACAAATACGTAGCTGTACGCGAAGGCATCTCGGGCTGACATCACGCCCTCAGCTTCAGTTGCAACATGGATCCCGCCAGTGCTGGTCTCTTGCCTGAGGACAAGTATTTTCACAATAAAGGCTTGCTGTGGACTGAGATTGACTTGGATGTTGTTGATGCTTTGGCAAGGACCCTGGGCAGGAAAGAACTCGCCACCTTCAGGCTTATTTGTGCATCCTGGAAGTCTTCTATAGACTGCTGTATAAAGCAGCTTAGGTCAGCTTATCAACCTCGTGTGGTTTTCAACACTTATACAACACAAAAGCTTGTCTGGCAGCCTGGTTGAACAAAAATCCATTTGTTCACTACATTGAAGACATGTCTTTTGCTAGGGTCAGCTATGTACAGTCCTGAGTAGCTCCCTGTATGAGGTCCAGATTTGGCAGTCAGCGTACCAACAAAAACGTGCATTGCTGTGTTCTACATCAGCCTGGACACCTTCGGGCCAACCTTTGCAACCATCTTTCTACAAAGATGGTAGTGTATCCATGTTGCCTACTTCAGCAGAGTACACATTGATCTCTTTGATAGTAGTTTTGGCTATCTTTTGCCTTTGACAACTGCAAACAAGTGACACATCTGTGGTATGCAAACTCAGCACACATGTGACACAGCACTGGCTGTTTTGCAGGCCTCAGGTCTTCATGCCAAAGGAACTTGCCACCAGCTTCAAAGCGATAAACAGGCTGGATCTGCATGCCCTAGATGACGTCACCGACAAGCAGCTACAGGACCTTGCAGCTGCACAGCATGTCCCTCATGAAGACAATCTGCTGGCTCAGGCCTTGCGCAAGCTGCACGGCGGCAGCATCTGCAGCAGAAGTGAGTGCCCCTCAGTCACAGGCACCCTCAGCAGAGCTGAGAGCTTTGACATGGATGACAACATGTCTGAGGCTGCCTCTACCACAAGCATAGCCAAACAGCTCACCCCTCTGAGGAGACGCCTTTCCCTACCTCATCGAGCTGCTGCTTCCCACCACAGCGGTAAGCCCAGCATGGAAAGCCTTGGCAGTCCCTTTGCTGGTTCTGCCAAAGCATCATCTGGTCGACTCTGGTTGCCTCCCAAGTTTACAGACCTTCCCACCATCCGTACAGACAACCTCACCCCCAATGATGGCCCTCCCCCCTTGCTTCTTCCTGATCTCATGGTGGAGCAGCCATCAAGCAGTCAGACGCCCCCCACACCCCCCATCAACCCCAGTGACTCCCCTCTGCTTCAGTCTTTCCACTCAGCTGCGTCCTTCAGTACTCAGTCCGTGCCATCACAGCATGCCAAGTCCCATGAGGGCAGGCCACCATCCGGCCGCCGTACAAAGCGCATGCCACATCCACAATCAGAGGCACAGATGCGGCTAGCAGAAGAAAGCATAGGGGCGCCAACACGAGGCATGATCTCTGCCCATCGGCCTTCCTCCATGCAAGGGGCTGAACCAGAACCTGCCCTGGCGTGGTTGACTTCCATCAGCATCAGTCAATGTTGGCGAGTCACAGATGCTGGAGTGTCAGCACTTGCAGGCTTGACAACGTTAGAGGAGTTGGACATGAGCTGCTGCATTCATGTCAATCGTGCCGGCTTTGCTGCAATTGCCACATTGCCTCACTTGAGTAGCTTGACAGTGGCCAGGATGATGCTTTCTGCTGGCTCCTTGGAGTGCTTGGGAACCATGACAGGTGAACCATCTCATGCTGTCCATTGTGTATCAACCCTGGTAGTATCCTTCAGCTCTAGCCAGATTGCATAGCTGCGTCCGCTGTACAAATGATTATAAGCAACACGCATTGTACTCACTTGCAGTTGTTTTCTGCATGCTCAGTCAGCTTGGGCCCGTTTGCTTGACGCATACAACATGCCATGGGGATGTCTTCAAAAGACTGGTACCTGTCCTGCATACTCTCACAAAACAGCTTTTGGGTGTGCAGGCCTGCAGAACCTCTCTGCAACCTTATGCAACTGGACCCCCACCAACCAGCCACTGGCATCAGCTCTGAGCAAGCTCAACAAGCTGACAGAGCTGAGGCTGGCCAACTCACAGTCTCTCCAAGATCAAGAGCTTGCTGAGCTGTTGCCGCACCTGACCCTCCTGCAGCGTCTTGATCTGGCTGAGTGCTACAAGCTGACAGAGGGCGGCGTGAAGGCCTTAGACTTCCCCTTGCATCTGACTGCGCTGAACCTGTCAAGGTGGAAACTATGTGCAACTGTAATTTGATGGTCTTGTCTACTAAGTTGCCAAGCTTTCAAGTAGACCTGCTATGAGCTTTTGGATCTGCCATTGCACTGCCAGGCTGATCATTCCCTTTCAGTACAGCAGCTCAGTTTGACACGCATCACTATGTCTGTCACTGTCTCGTCATGCACTCGCATTGCTCAGTACTGACTAATTGCCAGCTTATGCTTGCCATGATGTTCAATGGGTTGTTTTCAAGAGTGAGAGATTCACCAGATTCAGCATTCCTGCAGGGTGGCAGTCAATGACACTGCAGTGAGGGAGCACCTCTGCAAGTTGATCGGGCTGAAGCACCTCAGCATCATGGGCTGCCATCAGGTGTCAGACACTGGCATCAAGCACCTGGCGCATTCAGCCACAGAGCTGGTCATGTTGGATGTATCAAGTTGCAGGTAGCTTCTTTGTCTTGAGCCACCCGGCTAGGTGGACACATACCAAGCTGCATCTGCAGACCTAGCTCTTGGAGTCCGCATGTGGAGGTGAATATGAGGCAGACTAATCATGCGAGCTTGTCTGCCAGACAGAGACCATTGAAGGTCTGGCATTGTGTCTAGACCTTGCACAGGCAACATTGCTGCTGCATGTATGCTGTAGTTGCTGGCCACAAATGCGGCAGATCAGGGAATCTTTTTGACTGCAGGGACATCACAGATGGTGGGCTGGCTGAGCTAAGCCGCTTGTGCCACTTACAGATCCTGGTCATGAACACCATGAGCCAAAATGTCACAGGCGCTTTCTTGAGCAAACTACAAGGTACTTTGTTGCTCAACAGCATCCCCAGATGGACATACGGGCACCAACAATGTCCTGAGCTTGCTTGACTATTGCAATCTCCACATGCATCTGTCACACAACATACCCCTGGCTGATTATCCTGGCTGGAAGTACAAAATTTGTCGTGCACAGCGTCGTTTTCTATGCAGTTGCTGTATCTTGTAGGCCAGTCACCACGTGGTGGCACTTGAAGATGTTGTGTGGGCAAGCAGTCCTGTGCCTGGACCCCAGCTGCAACAATAATCATCTGTTCTAGAGTGCAGCTACAATACATGAAGCATGACTTTGCTTCATGCAGGTCTTGACAAGCTGGACACCATCAGCTGTGCAAACTGCACTGGCTTTTCCTCAGCAGCTGTGAGGGCCATTGGCAGCATGCATGGGCTGGTTGAGCTCAACCTGCGGGGCTACATGCCCCTTGGCAGCCTGCAGTCCCTTACTGCATTGCAAACACTGACAGGTACCCTGCAGAAACTTTACAGCGTCACTTCACATGCCAACAGAGGCTTTGGCAGGCTGTGTCCACATGAGCTTGGCACCGTCTTTTGCCAGAGCACTTGAAAACAAAATATTTCGGTTGGCTTCCATGAAGCAATTCCTGTGTCTTGCAGCCAAACCGCTCGTCTCTGGAAGGTCTGACTTGTCTAAGTAGAGCGCCGGCAGTGGAAGCTCTACACTAGGTCCATTGTTATGGCCAAAGCCAGGCGTTGCAGCAACATGTGCATCAGCATGTAAACATCTGCATGCCTGTTGTCCTGTGACTTGTTAGTGTGTATGCAGCCAAAGGGCTGCATGTACTCCTGGTGCAGCTGTCTAGTGTTGCTGTTTTGCTATCTGTGCAGGCGTCGAAGCTCTGAACCTGGGAAGGTGGCCAGTGGGAGGCTACCAGGAGCAGGCAGTCATGAGCAGTATTGGTCATATGTGGCGCCTCACACAACTGGACTTGGCAGACTCTCTGGTGCCTCTCTGCTAGCAGACTATCAGCTTTTCCAGTGCTGTTGCAACGCCATGTTGAGCGCTTCTCTACATACGCTTTGACACAGACTTGTGCCTTGACTTGTCACAAACAAGGCTGCAGTATGCATACAGCCCTATGTACATGAAGCAGATTATGCATGTAGCTGATAGCCCCCGGGGAGTGGAGGCTGGCCATCACTGAGCTAGATGTATCGACGCTGCACAAGTGTAAGACATGACATGAACAAAAGGTCAGCTGTAATACCTTTGCAGGTGTCGAGCAAAGGCTTGCGGGAGCTGGTTGAGCTTCACCATCTGGGACGCCTCAGTCTCAAGTGCTGTGCAAATGTAAATGACCAGGCGTTGAAGGCTGTAGGCCAGATAACCTCCCTGACGTGAGCCATACACTCTTGCCATGATTTGTTTGCCGTTGATGCAGGCTTGCATTTCTTGCCTCCACTGCAGCTTATGCGTGCCATTACGTCCCTGGCTCTTGCCTGCATATTCCATGTGATGACTGCTTCTCTGCATGACGCTGACGTTCAAGCGCTTGGCACTGTTTCTGACATTGCAGCTGCTGGCATTGCTGTTGCATCTGTGTCAGCATGGTCTGATACTTTGCAAACCAGTCGACAATACTGTACACGGCCAATGACACATGACAGTCAATCCTGCAATTGTACAGGTGGCTCAATCTGCACTATTGTAAAGCAGTATCAGACAAGGGACTCATGCAGCTAGCCAACCTTACTGCGCTGATACATCTGGACATCGGCTTCTATGGCAAGCTTACAGACAGGTAACATGGCTGCACAAACCACCTGCCGTATTTCCCTCTCTGATGTTTGATAACATATGTGTGCATGTCATCAAATGCTCCACTCCTATAGTCAAAGCGTGTTGTCAGTCACACATGCACAGCAACAGACTTGCAGTCCTGTCCAAACTGCAAGGAGCCCTGCAGCGCCCGTTTCCCAACCTCGTTTGTTGTGTTTGACTTGCAGGGGAGTTGCATATCTGGCTGGTCTTCCCTGCCTCACTCATATGCGCATGGCTGGCTGCCACCGGATCAAGCTGTATCAGGAGTCACGAGAGTCATCTGGCAAAGTTGACATCCGGCAATGGGCAGACTATGCCCAACCTCCAAGTCAGTGCAAGCCGTGGTCTTGCTCATTCAAGAAGATGCTGCTGTGCACATGCAGCTCAGCAGAAGCAGATTAATGAAAGCTGTTATGTCAAAGCTGTGCACTTGTTCTTGAAGCATCAAGAAGGCCTGCGTGTGTTGTGGTCAAGCTGTGAAAAACATATATGCAACACACAGACTGCCACTGCTGCAGTACAGGATGCCATGTGTGTTAGTACTGATTGACTTTAGTCCTAGTGTATTTCAGCTCAGAGCACAAGTTTTGTGTTTTCCAATTCAGCTAGCTTGCACACAAGATGCATTTCAGTGTACATTCAGTATGATCAAGAGTCTCAGTGCTCATCTGCACCTATGCGCCACGTTCTGATGTTCGGTGCTCACGGGCTCTAGGACCTGGAGCAGCCACTATCCGATTCAAGGCTGATATTTTGTATTCTCATTTGCCCTGTTAGCTATGTACATTACTAGCCTTTGTTAAAGTGTCTACACCATAAGCTGCAGTTAACGAGGTGTGCTCAGCCATGCACGCTATAACACGTCTGTCAAGCATTGCTTTTTAAAGCTGAGGCATGGGCTTGCCAATCATTATGCGAATGCATCAAGCCCAACCCCTGAACAAAACAAGAAAAGCGTTCCCTTTGATCGTATTGCAGTGACCTAAGTCACACCGACAAGCAAAATGCAAGTGTGCTGAGCATGCACTCTCTTAGCAGCCAGGAAAGTGTGAGCCTACTGTAGTACCTCATTCAATGTTGCTATCAACGTGGCAAGCAAGTATACCAGCTTTAGACTGCAAGCCTGATTTATCTTTAGCAGATACATGGCAGTAGCAATGTTTCTATATGGGTACGGACCTAATAGTCCACGATAGCAGTTACATTTCTGTAAAAGTCGTGAATGTCCTCTTTGCCTTGTGTAACGGCTTTGTGCAACGTTTGAATTATTGGATGCTGATGTTGCATCACATTGCTGTGAGCAGAACTTCGAAGGCAATTGTAATTTGCTGTTTCTCTGACTTCATTTGGAGCAATCACAGCCAGTTCTCGTTTATGCAGTGGGATGCACTGATACCAGAGTCTACAAACTCAGCTGGGGATCCTGCTTTGCTGCCGGCTGTATGGGAAGTCTGTGACAACCATAGCATGTTGGCCTTGCCTTGCCGTTAATGCCTTGCAGGTTTGCTTCATTACATGCAGGTCCTCATTGAGATAGCGAGTGATCTCCCTGATCATGTCTACCATCTGATGCTGCTGTGCTGCTGCAAGGCTGTCCTCTGGGAGGCATCTCAAAGGTTGGACAGTCTGAACTGTGCGCTGAACGTACTCAGCAACAGATGCAAGCAATTCTGCAATGTTTTGCCGCTGCATTGCTGCAAGGCTGGCATCTGGCATCAAATGAAGCTGCTGATGGTGCAGCTCCTGAGCAGACAAGCCTTGCTGCAGAAGCCCACCAAGCTGTGCTCTGAGGCCTGTGCAGAAGTATGGCTTGTCATCTGTCAGAAGGCATGCCATTGTGGACGGTGGAATGGGCCAACAAGGGGTAAGTTAGATCAGGAACTACATGATATTGCGAGACTGCACGCGATTTGCATCCTTCTGTTAGAGGAGATGTGGCATGTACCATCAATGAGGTCTGACTGAGCTGTGAGAAGCTTTTCGCCCTGTTGCAGTTTCAGTATCAACTGTGCTTGGTCCAACCAAAGATTGGTGCCCTCACCTTGCACGCCTGCAACACCGTTAGGCTCATTTGGTGAACAGAGTAACAACTGCATTCGAGCAGATGGTAACCCGACCTTCCTGGCGTGCAGCAATAGCTGCCAGCACTTCTAGGGTTTTCACAGGACTTGGGCAAGCAGTACCCAGCATGCCCTGCTGAGGGCAAGGCACTTGTGTGAGCCCTCCTCCGTCGTTCGGCTGGAGCTGCACCGCAGCTGGCAATGTATGCCTCGTTTTGGCCTGAGGTTTTAGCCTCTGATAGTGTGTGCTTTTATAGGGATCTGGACATTTCCTTCTACCTAGCATATGGACAACTGGGTTCACTCAGCAGACAAGAGGCCCTGTTGGTGGTGATGCTGCTCACGCACGTTCCTGATTTGGTAGCCGTAAAACAGCAGACGCATAATCAGCAATAGTGTCTTTACGGCATGCTCTGCTTGGTAAGCATCAGTCAGACCTGACACAAAGAGCTCGCTTGTGCAATCAGGTTGCAAAGGGATTATAGCATTTTGTACACGCAGTGGCGCCACTCGACGACCTTATTGCGAATAACCATGCAGCGTTCTACAGCGAAGCAGTCAAATTTATGGAAAGTCAACGGCCATGTGCGATTGACCAGAATCCGTCAGGACAGCTGGTTCAGTGTTGCTGTAGACAACAGCAGCTGCATTCTTGCGCCGCGCTGGGGAAATCAGCAGCGATAGTGTTTCTTTTTTACCGATACTGAACTCAATCTTGCAAACATTAAAGTTGGTCAGTCCGTCACAGCAGCCGCTTTGAACGGTGAACGGAGCTGGTCAACGTGCAGACTGGATGAGCTAACTGCAGCAGTTCGAAAGTAGGTCGCTCTACTGAGCATCTGCTGTTTGCGATTAACGGACAACCTAACTTCAGCAGCTCAGACTGTTGAATATCTGCCGTCCTTGCATCCTCCTGCTTCTGTCTGCTGTACTGCAAGCATCAAGCTCAACACCTCAGGTTTGACTGCCAACCTTGCCAGTAACAGGAAACAGGCATCTGCGCATGCAGATTTTGCCTGAGAGCTTTATACCAGCATGGCAGGACCAGGGTCAGCTGCCAGCTATGCAACAGGGAACAGCAGGACACCCAGCCGTGGAAACAGCCGGGTGACCAGCAGACAGACATCCCAGACTGGCAGTGTCCAATACCCTGCGCCTCAATATGACGATAGTCTACGCAACCAGTACACTGCTGCGCCTGTTCCTGCTCAGGATCCTGACAGGAGTCAGCAGTATCTCCCTAACCAAGGCTATGCCACGTCAGATGTGGTAGATCAATCTCAGGGACCAAACTCTGTCTACACTCAGCCAAGGTTCAGCTCTGGCAAAACTGATACGGCTATCCAGCTTGGAGCTTACCCACAGGGTATGGCTGCTGAGAACCCTGCCTATGGCATGCCAAGTCCATCAGGGTATGGTCAACAGCAGCAGGGCCCATACCCCCCTGTGCAATATGGGGGTAACCCCCAGCAGCAGGGATACACCCAAGGGCAGCAAGGGCCCCTGGGGCAGGGCGCTCAACAGCCACATAGCCATGTGCAGTATCCTGCTGTGCTGTATGATCAGCAGCATCAGAACTATGCTGAGCATGACCCTCACACCATGGTAAGGCCCCATTCAAACTCTGCACTGTATTTCAGGAGGTCATCCTGTCTATGCACATGCAGTACTGACTCACATTAACTGTGTCTGGACCATGCGCCTTAAATCTTACGCATGACACTAGAAGATGTGGTCTTGCACAAAGTCTAATGCATGAGCTTCTTCCCACCTTCCCCTTGCTAGCTGCTTGTGGCTTTGTGTATACATCAATCTTTGAGTGAACGCACCCTCTGACTCACAGCTGTGCCCATGCAGCCTCATCCAGCCTCAGCAGCAGCTGCCGCAGTGCTTGTGGCCCATGCAAGCTCCCTGGGTCCAGGTGCAAATGCCATGACTAAGTACAACGCTGATGGCAGCAGTTTCAGTGGCAGCCCCAGTGCAATGGAGAAGGGGATGGGTCAGGGCCCCCTGGGTCAGGGGTTGGATGTCATTGCCACTGGACCCCTTGTCAGGCAGCAGACCATGGGCCCGGTGAGTCACTATCTGCATACTGCATTTTGCTTGCAATGTCAGCATTGCAGGGCATTCTGCTCTAGGGCAGGGCAAGTGGCAAGGCCCCAATAGGACAGGCTTCTGTCGTTGCAGGGCCCTTCACAAAGCAGCTTCTGAATTGCACAGCACTCTCTCAATTGGATAGAGCCCATTTTGTCATGGTCCAAAGCATGAACAGAGACAGCCACAGCTGCAGACAACAGATGTAGGGCTGCGTTCATGTTCAATTCAGATGGACATCAATGAAGTGAAAATCTTGTAGGTGGAAGTCTGCCTGACTGCAATTCCACCAGATCATTTGGTCACAGCTCAAGACTTGCTGTTGCACAGTCAATCTGGCCACAGAGAGCTAGATCCTGTTGCATCACTGTGTACCTCTGTTGCTGTGATGACAGTGATGCTCATGCTGACAGACATCACTTTCGAGAAGCAGTTGGCTGGATGATAGTTGTGATCTGCAGATTGTGGGTCCATACCATGCCTCAGCCAAGGAGGCCTTCCCAGCTCAGGCAGGAGTGGCTGATAGGAATGCCACCCACTACATGGGCTCCCCTGGGGCGGGGGTAGAGGGCGCCCAGCAGTGGCAGGCCGTGGAGCCAACCCCTGTGAACCCCCTGGATGCTGTTGGGCCGGGCAAAAGGAAGGTTCCATGGGCAGGTAAATGTCAACACACTTATTTGACCGACTGCCCAACTTTGTGTTGTGATGACAGAGTGTACTGTTTGTTGGCATGTGCTGTAATGAGCTGTGCATAATTGCACAGTCATACGGTGTTGTGCAGCAGACACAGGGCATCAAAGATGGAACACATTCAATGCAGCATGCCCTCTTTCTCTGCAACAGTGGTACTGTCATGTATGCCATGACCAGTGAAGGCATCAGTGACGTTGTCTGTGCAATGTGTGAAGCCAACGGCCTCATGAATCAGCATCTCTAGCTGCAGTCACTTGTGCTGCATGTGTCTGGTGCCTATGTGTCCAGCGTGTTGCAGGGCAGCATATCCAGAACATAAACTGGCTGATGGCCTTCCTGATTCTGTGCTGGTTTGTAATCACCATCATCTACATTGTGGTGCGCGCCACCAAGTCGCTGCACCTGGGCAAGGCAACAGCCTACGGCGTCTGGGTTCTTGTCATGGAGGTGAGTCTGCATATCTGCTTTCAGTCACGCCCAAACACACGTTTGTAGCTCAATTTGAGGTCTGGGTGCATGTCATGGAGGCAAGCCTGCATATCTGGCATCATTTGCCTTACAGCACACTTCTGTAGCTCAACTGTCAAGGTGACTGTGTGCATGTTGAGAGCAAAGCAAGTCGTGCTGATTGTCGGATGGACATGTATGCATGAAGCGCAAAGCACAACTCAGTGACAACTCCTTGCTTATGTATGCAGCACCTGCCTGATGGTGTTGTGAATTCTATGACATGTGCTGGACAAATGCAGCAACAATAACAAGCCGCGCTCACGCATTGTGCGTTCTGACATGTGATTCTGTGGTACCTCCACAAATTACTCTTTTGTTTCTCTGCCCTACTCTCAGTGCGCTGAAACATTGCTAAAATGAGAAGCTGATGCTCTGCAGGCTGCCGGGGTGTCGACGGTATGCATCTATGCAGCCCACCTGCTCTTCAGAGTCCGCAAGTTTGAGCCGCCACTGGTGCGCAAGCCCTTCAGCATACGTGTCATGATCCCCTGCTATAAGGAGGACATAGAAACCCTAGAAGAGACTGTGGAGTGTGCAATTGAAGCTGCCAAGGCAGCCATGACTAAGGGCCAGACGAATGCAGGTATGGTATCGTCATGTGAGACATCAAACGATGCATGTGGATGGATGCGTAACCTGCTACGCTCAAGCAAACATGGTCGAGAGCTGGAAGTGGTGCCGGTCTGCATGTTGAATTGACTGTGTGCTATGATGACACATTTGTGCAGTTAGACTGCCTGGTGTAAATGCGGCAGGGGCTTTCATGCTGCCTCTAATCATCTACAGCCATCAAATGTGGCACATGAGTAGAGGGCTGTTGAGAACACAGCCATACAAGCTGTGGTGAATCACCATGCTCATCGCGAATCAGCACTGCTGCTCTGGCAGTACAGCTGGTGACAGTATCAAGTTGGCGTCTGTCTGCAATTTTCGACTTGCAATCATTTGTTGTGCTGCGCAGTGCACATATACCTGTGTGATGACTCACCCAAGGACTACAAGGAGCGGTACAACGGTCAGACCTTTGCCACCGTTGCTCTTCGTCAGCAGATGATTGACGCACTATACCAGGTGCATGGCATCCCAGTCATCAGGGTGACTAGAGTAAAGGGCAAGGGAGAGACAAACCCTAAGTCTGCCAATCTGAACAACTGCCTGAAGCAGATCTATGGGGATGCCATTCCGCCGGAATCTGAAGTGGTGGCGGTCTTCGATGCTGACCAGGCTGCTCACAGCCACTTCTTCACCTCTACTTTGCCATGGATGGATGCTGGGGATGATGTGGCGCTGGTGCAGTCCCCACAGGTGAGCATAGCATCCCCAGACAATATGAGCTGGGTCTGCAGCTTTGTTGTTGCTGCAGATGGCTTTCACAGGGGCACAGCTCAGATGTGAGTCTACTATTCAGCTGCGTGGTCATGTGTCATGCTACCATTCAAGCACAATTTGCCACCAGCTGTCATTGCTGCTGCACTGACACGTGACACCTGTGCTCCCTGCCGATTTTGTTGTCAACCACTTGTGCTATTGTGTCACCTGCATTGGCATCGCCGTTCTTAA
>JAABUO010002802.1_pt1 | contig 21103 bp, 17 predicted proteins | sample 5559291 | NCBI WGS metagenome assembly JAABUO01 (sample SAMN10711878, study PRJNA513372) | rock metagenome | isolation source: Antarctica rocks | place: Antarctica: Victoria Land, Finger Mt sud
AGTCATCTCTCCCGCCGCTTCTACGAGTTCTGCCAGCGCATCATGGAGAAGAACGGCTACTTCCTGCACAAATACACGCCCCGCGGTCGCCTTGCCTCCTCGTGGCATCCGTGGGCGGATGCGACCGGGCGCATGCAATTGCCCATCCAGGAGGACAGTACCGGCCTGGTTATCGCCGGCCTCTGGCATCATTACCGAAAGGCGCGCGATGTCGAATTCGTCGCCACGCTCTATCGGGGACTCATCAAGACGGCGGCGGACTTCCTGCTGTCGTACAGCGATCCGAACACCGGCCTGCCGCAACCCTCGCACGACCTCTGGGAGGAGCGCTACGGCGTCACAGCGTTCGGGGTCTCGACCGTCTGGGCCGGGTTGCAGGCGGCGGCGAACTTCACCGATCTGTTCAATGAGCGCGACCTCTCGCTGACCTATCGCGCCGCCGCCGATGAGATGAAGGCGGCAGTGCGCGCCCACATGATTGACCCTGACCGCGAGCGGTTTGTGCGGATGGTTTCGCGCGACGCCAGCGGTACGCTCCGGCAGGACCCGACCCTCGACGCGAGCCAGGCGGCGCTCTTTATCTTCGAGATGTTCGCGCCGGACGATCCCGCGATTGTCGCGACGATGCGCGCAATCGAGGAGCAACTCTGGGTCAAGACCGCAGTGGGCGGCATCGCGCGGTACCACAACGACTACTATCATCAGGTGCGGCACGATGTCGAAACGGTACCCGGCAACCCGTGGTTCATCTGCACGCTTTGGCTCGCGGAGTGGTACATTGCCTCCGCGCGCACGATGGACGAGCTCGAACGCCCGCTCCAACTGCTGAACTGGGTCGCCGATCATGCCCTCGCCAGCGGCGTCCTCGCCGAGCAACTGCATCCGGAGACGGGTGCGCCGCTCTCCGTTTCGCCGCTGACATGGAGCCACGCCGCCTTTGTGCAGACGCTGTGCCGCTATATGGATCGCGAGCGCATCCTCCGCGAGCACGAGCGCATCAACCTCGGCATCGCGTGGGCGTGACGAGTCGGCAGTCGGTCAATCGCATTTTCTGACAACTGCCTACTGCCGACTGCCGACTGCACCTGAAAGGAGTACCCCATGACGCATCTGACGAATGTGGAAGAACAAATCCGCACGTTGATCTCGGTAATCACCGGTGAAGGGATCGAGGTGGGTGTCTACGCGCGGCACTTCGGTTCGGGACGCGAGATCGCCGTGAACGCCGAGCGGCGGTTCCCGACCGCCAGTACGGTCAAGGTGCCGATCCTCTTCGCCCTCTACCGAAAAGCGGCGGCAGGTGTACTCGACCTCCAGCAACGCATGACACTCGAAGCAGCGCATCGCACGGCGGGATCAGGTGTCTTGCAAGACCTCGACATCGGCCTGCAACCAACCGTACATGACCTCGCCACGCTGATGATTACCGTCTCGGACAATCAGGCGACCGACATGCTCTTTCACCTACTCGGCGGCACGTTTATCCAGCAAATAGCGACCGAGGTTGGCATGACCGAAACCCGCACCCCGCGGACAATCCGCGCCCTCCTCTACGACATGGTCGGTATGGACGAGCGCAACCCGGCGCACAGTTACGATATGAACCGCGAACTGCTCCGCACCGGCGCGCGGAACGCGAGTGGATGGGCGCTCGGTATCAGCAATGACAACGATGTCAGCACGCCACAGGACATGGTGACGTTGCTCTCGCGCATCTACCAGGGCGACGACCCATCCCGCGCGGCGTGCGATGCGATGATTGATATTCTCAAACGACAGAAGTTCAATACCATCCTGCCCCTCCTTCTCCCGGCAGAGATCGAGATCGCGCACAAAACGGGCAGTTTGCACGGCGTCCGCAACGATGTCGGCATCGTCTATGCTCCGGGGGAATCCGGCGGGCCATACGCTGTCGCCGTCATGTCCCGCAATATGGCCGACCCAATCGCCGGCGCGCGTACTCTCGCGGACATCTCGCGCGCTGTCTGGGACGCCTTCACGGCCTGAATCGGTGATCGGAGGGATTGATGGACGGTTTCGCGGCGGTCAACGGCACGCGACTCTGGTATGAAGTGTCTGGCTCCGGGCCGCCGCTTGTCCTCATCCACGGTCATGGACTTGATGCGCGCATGTGGGACGACCAGTTCGCACCATTCGCGGAGGAGAACCGCGTCCTGCGCTACGATTTGCGCGGCTTCGGGAAGTCCGCATTGGTTGGAGAACTCCCCTACACACATGAGGAGGATCTCGCCGCCCTCCTCGATCATCTGGGGTTTGCGCGCGCCGCCATTCTCGGCCTTTCACTCGGTGGGAGAGTCGCGATTGACTTCGCCCTCGCGTACCCCGCGAAGACGCGTGCGCTGATCGTCGTGGATGCGGCGATCAGCGGTCATCCGTGGTCGGAGGAATGGAACGCGCGGTGGAAAGCACTGCGCCAGACGGCACAAACCGCCGACGCGCACACGGCAAACGAACAGTGGCTCGCACACCCACTCTTCGCCCCCGCACAGGAACAACCGGCGGTCGCCGCGCGGCTCCGGCAGATGGTTACGGACTATTCCGGTTGGCATTGGGGCCACCGCGACCCGCAACAAGGAAATGACCTGCCCGCGACGGAGCGATTGCGCCACATCACCGCCCCAACCCTCGTGATCCTCGGCGCACGCGATCTTCCCGACTTCCGCGTCATCGCGGATCGCATCGCGGAACAGATCCCGGATGCGCGGAAGATTGTCCTCTCCGGCGTTGGGCATATGGCGAATATGGAAGCGACGGAGCGATTCAATACGGAAGTGCTGGGTTTCCTCGCGATTATCCGGTAGCGTAGGCTGAAGCCTGCGCGACGATGCTCATTGCGGAATTGCCGCCCATGCGCGATCAATCTGTGCGCGCGTCGCGTCCATCGTGCCGCCGTTGTCAATGACGATGGCGGCACGGGCGATCTTCTCCGCGTCGGACGCTTGCGCGGCGAGGCGGCGATCAGCCTCCACCGCAGTCATGCCGGGCCGGGTCATCAGACGCCGCCGTTCTTCCGCCAGCGGGCAGGTGACGACCCAGACCGCGTCACACCCATCGGCGATGCCCGCCTCGATCAACTTGACGGCATCCACGACGACCACCGGCGTCGTTTGCCGCGCAGCAATCCACGCCCGGGTCCGTTCGATCACTGCCGGGTGCGTCAGCCCTTCCAGCCGGGCCAACGCGGCAGGATCGCCGAACACCTTACGGCCGAGCGCGCGCCGGTCGATTTCCGCATCCATGCCAAGAATGTCCGCGCCGAACGCCTCCACGACCGCGCGATAGACCGGATCGCCCGGCATGTACAGATCGTGGACGAGCGCATCCGCGTCGAGCGTCGCGGCCCCATACTCCGCGATCATCCCACGCACCGTGCTCTTTCCGCAGGCGATGTTTCCCGTCAGCCCGATGATGTACGGCATGAAAGAACCTCCCCCTGCCCCCTCCTGCGAGGAAGGGGTGACTCTGCGCGGTGCCGTGGCGTTCCGTATTACGCCCTAATCTCCAGGAGGCTCGCTCCCCCTTCCCACGCCGAGGAATGGAAGGGGGCGGGGGGTTAGGTTATCCCCGCCGTCAGCGTATCTAATTCCGCCGCGAGCGATTCCCAGCGAGCGTAGGTGCTATCGAGTTCATCTTGCGCCTTCTGATACGCAATGCCAAGATCGGTAATGCGGGTCGCGTCGCCGCCCGCACTGTTCATCGCGTCGGTCAGGCGGTTCAGTTCCTGCTCCAGTGCACCGACCCGCGCCTCAACGTGCGCGAGCAATTTGCGGCGCGTTCGCAGCGTCCGCTCGTCCACCGGGCGCGGCACGGGTGGCGCCTCGGGGCGGGTGATAGGGGCAGGCGGCGCTGCCGACGCTTCTTTCGGCGCCGTCCCGTTCTTCGGCGTCACGCCGTTCTTTGCTGGTGCGCGGTCTTCGGCGGTGACGCGCTGCCGTTCCTGCGTCCGGCGCATATCGGAGTAGTTGCCGAGATACGATTGCAGCCGGGCGGGCGCATCTTCTTCACCCCCCCCAATCATCCAGACTTGCGTCGCCAGCGCGTCCACGAAGGCGCGGTCGTGCGAAACGAAGAGGATCGTGCCGTCGTACTCATCCAGCACCTCTTCGAGCGCCTCACGGGCGATAATGTCGAGATGGTTTGTCGGTTCGTCCAAGATAAGGAAGTTCGCGCGCTGCAAGGTGAGCACCGCGAGCGCGAGCCGCGAGCGCTCCCCACCGGAGAGAACCCTGATCTGCTTGAAGACATCGTCCTCCTCGAACAAAAAGCGGCCGAGAAAGGTGCGCGCCGCCTCCTCAGTCATCGGGCGCGCGGCGAGGACGGTGGCGAGGACGGTCGTCTCCGTGTCCAGCCCCTCGTGGGATTGGGCATAGTAGCCGACGAGGACGTTTGTGCCGAACTGGAAGCGCCCAGTGAGCGGCGGGATGTCGCTCACCAGTGTCTTGAGGAGGGTGGATTTGCCACTCCCGTTCGGGCCGAGCATCGCGACCCGCTCGCCCCGCTCGATGAGCAGTTCAGGCAGCGTGAGGAGGGCCGTACGGTGACCGCGCGCATCCTCATAGCCGACGTTCATCGGATCTATCTGGAGGACGAGCCGACCGCTCTTGAGGGCGGGATTCATCGCGAGCGCCAGTCGCTCCTGCTCCTGTGGTCGGCGCAGCCGGTCCACGCGCGCCAGGCGCTTCTCGCGCCCCTTCGCTTCTTTGCTCCGCTGCCCCGCACCGTATCGCCGGATGAACTCTTCGGTCCGCGCGATGAACGCCTGCTGCTCCTCGTATTCCTTGCGCCGTCGCTCCATTCGCTCAACACGGAGTTTCACATACGTGTGATAACCACCCGGGTAATCCTCCAACCGGCCAAACGAGAGATCGAGCGTCCGCTCCGTCGTCCGATCAAGGAAGGTGCGGTCGTGCGACACGACCAGGACCGCGTGCCGCCACTGGCGCAGGAAGGTTTCGAGCCATTCGAGCGCGGTAAGGTCGAGATGATTCGTCGGCTCATCGAGGAGGAGGAGGTCCGGCTCGCCGAGCAGCGCCTTCGCAAGCGCAACGCGCGTCTTCTGACCGCCCGAGAGTTGCCGGACAGGCGTATCGAACATGTCAATCGGGAAGCTAAGCCCACCGAGCACCTGCGCGGCACGCGATTCCATCGTGTACCCGCCGTCCACCTCGAAGTGGTGCGTCGCGTCCGCGTACTCCTCCATTAACTGATCGAGGCGTTCGCCCTGAGCATCGCCCATCGCGTGCTCCAACTCGGTCATCCGCGTGCGGAGGGCAATCAGTGGTGCGAAGGCGCTCATCGTCTCCGCCATGATGCTATGCGGCGCGTCGAGCTTCGCTTCCTGCGGCAAATAGGTGACGCGCATGCCTCGTGTCAGCGCTATCGTCCCTTCCTCCGCATGCTCAACGCCCGCGATGATGCGCAGCATCGTGGATTTGCCCGCCCCATTGACACCGACGAGCGCGACATGCTCGCGTTCAAAGATCTGGAACGAGACATCGCGGAAGACCTCCGCGACCCCAAAATGCTTTGTGAGATTCTGGACTGAAAGAATCGTCGCACCTGACACCGGAATACCTACCCCCTGCCCCCTCCGTCACTCTGGCGTGGGAGGGGATGTCTTATGCTGAGCATCGTGCCTATCATTTACTATCATACTCGACCCATTTCCCGGCCCCCTTCCTCGCCGGAAGGGGGCCGGGGGTTAGGGAGACAGGATACCAAAAGAAAGCCCCGGCGACCGTAGTCACCGGGGCCAGCAGATTCCGAGGAATCTACTTACGGGTCAACTTGGCTGCCGACGAGATCGAACGGAGCGGAGGCCGTCCGCTGCGTCGAGTCACCACGAGCCGAGAAGTACTGCCGTCCCACGGGGATGCGACCATCCACACCCGCCGGGTACGCGATCTGGTAAAGCGCCGCGTCACCGAGGACCGCCTTGCCCACCTGGAAGTTGATCGGGCCAGGGAACAACTGGATGACGACGACTGCTACACCCGCCTCGTTGGACTTGACGGTGGCGAGGAAGTGAACCGTCTGGTCGGGGAAGGTCTGGAAGAAAGTGACCGTCTCGTTGGGGCGGAAGTTCCGCGCCGTCAGGAGGAGATAGTCACTGGCGAAGAAGGAGGGCAACTGCGGGAAGGTGGCGTTGGCAACTGCCTGCGGAGCGCCGACGAAGGAAACCGTCAACGTGCCGATGCTGCTCTGCGCCGAGATGCCGCCTGGCAGGACCAGGAAGGAGCCAGTCATCACGTAGTTGGACTGGTTGCCACGGCAGGAGAAGGTATGCAGGCCGGTGGGGAACTTGCCGGTGAGCAGGTCAAGCTGCAGCACCGCGCCACCGCCGTCGTCTGCCGTCAGCGTGCTGAGGGAAACGACCGAGCCATCGGGGTAGGTATCCCAGAAGGTGACGAACTCACCGGGAATGAGGCCATTGCAGGCGATGTCAACGTTGGGGTTGGCCACATTGAGTCCTGGGTCCACCTGCTTGGCGGAGGTGCGATGACCGATCGTCGTGAAGACGGCGAGCGTCCCCGTCGTGCTACGGGAGAAGTCGTCCGGCGTCGAGGCCGTGATCGTGAACGAAGCCGTGGCCTTCTGCAGGCTAACGCGACCAATCGTCGTCACGGTGTACTTGCCGTACGGCGGAACTGCAGTCGCGAATTCCGGCGGCAGGAGGAAGTTGTTGTCCGTGAACTGCGTGCCGTCAGTCGCGCTCCCCGTCGTGGACGGGAACGTCTTGTTACTGCTGTAGATAGGGCCAAACCGCAGGCGGAAGAAGAACGAGCCCGTCGTATCAGCGAGGACTTCGTCGCTCTGCGCGCAGCAGGCTGGCGGATTTGCAAGCGGGTTCTGGTTGAAGGCGGAGAAAACCCGGCCATCAGGGAGGGTAATAAAGATGCTTGCTACTTCGCCGGGGCCGAAGCCATTGCCAACGAATTGCACCGTGTCACCCGAGTTTGTACCGTCCGACAAGATCACGCGTTGCGTCGTGGTCGTCTTGTCGGCCTTGAGGGTTGCTCCCGTTGTGTCTGCGGCTACCGGGGCCACTGCGATGAACGCCAAGAGCGCTGTCATCGCGAGTGTAATGCCCAGGAAGCGCAAGGATCGCTTGAGACCCACGTTCCTGTCCTCCTCTGTCCATATGGACGTACCAACTTGTGGGAGAGATCAGCGCTCGAGACGCCTACACATTTCTCCCTATACACCATTGAGATCCACTGTAGCGCTACCGTAGTTTCAATCCTCGTGCCTCGTTGCTCCAACACTGTGGTGGTTCTCAACAAACCACCTGCTACCCCGTACCTGCTCCTCCTTCCGATTCTTCCAGCAGACTGGCTGCTATACTTCCCTTCCGATGGTATTCGTCATCTGGCGATGGCCGGTCGAGCCAGATGATCTCTGGCAGTAAAACGGACAACATGCCGTTTGGTTGCGCGGAATAGCGGGGAGAATAATTTTGATGACCGACCGAAGCGCCTCGCCACGTCATATTCTCAGTGTCACGGACGTATCGCGACCCTGGCTGGATGCACTGTGCGACCGTGCGGAGGCGATCACGCGCACGCCGCCGCCGCAGCCCCTTGCCGGGCGCATCCTCGCCACGCTCTTCTACGAGCCAAGCACCCGCACGCGCCTTTCTTTTGAGGCGGCGATGCTCCGGCTGGGCGGCGGCGTGATCAGCACGGAAAATGCACGGGAGTTCTCCTCCGCCGCCAAGGGAGAGAATATCGAGGACACGACGCGCATCGTCGAAGGATACGCGGACGTGATCGCCGTGCGTTATCACGAGCGTGGCGGCGCCGCACGCGCGGCGGCTGTCGCACACGTGCCAATCATCAACGCGGGCGACGGCCCCGGCGAGCACCCAACGCAGGCGCTCCTCGATTGGTTCACGCTCGCCCGCGAATTCGGCGCAGTGGATGGTCTGCGCGTCGCGCTCGTCGGCGATCTCGCGTATGGGCGTGCGGCGCGCTCCCTCGCGATGCTCCTGGCCCTCGCACGTAGGGTCTCGCTCGTTTTTATCGCACCGCCCGCGACGCCGATGGGCGAGGATGTCAAAGCATATCTTGATGCGCGCGGCGTCCACTGGGAGGCAACCACCGACCTGCGTGGGGCGCTTCCGACGGTGGATGCAGTCTACATGACCCGCGTGCAGAAGGAGCGTTTTGGGGACGACATGGACGCCTACCAGGCGGCGCGCATCTACACTTTCACACCGGACATGCTCGCCACTCTTCCCGAACACGTCCGCATCCTTCATCCCCTGCCGCGCGTAGATGAAATCGCACCCGAAGTGGATGCCGATCCTCGCGCCGCGTACTTCCGCCAGGCGCATAACGGTGTATTTGTCCGCATGGCTCTCTTAGAATGGGCGCTCGCTCATCCTACTCGCGCATAGGAATTCGCGGCATTACGGGTAATAAAGAGACCGCATGACGTATACGCCATACGGTCTCTTTTTACCCTCGTCGTCGGCGCCAAATGCAGCGTATGCAGATTCAGGACACGGCGTGAAAGGGGTTCTTGTTTCTTGCTGACAGCCTACGGATGCAGCTCTTTCTCGTCATACGTGACATACCGTAATGGACTACCGACATTCGAGTTGAACTCGAGGGCTTCTTCAAAGTAGAACGCGCCCTGGCGATTTCCGGTACTCCCCGAAGGAGTCGCCGAATTGAAGAAGTTGATGTTCCGCTCGCCGCCATCGCTGCCTTGAACGAGTCCACCATGGGTGCCGCCGGTGACATCATTGACGTCGACGGTGCCATGGGCTGCCCCAGCGGCCGCAGCGGGCGCGGCGATCATCATTGAAGTGAGGACGCCCGCAACACCGAGCAAGAAACGGCGCTTCGTGACACGCATACTGGTTACCTCCCTACGGGTATCAAACCGGACACCAGACGAAACGAGAAGACAAAGATACTGTTGTACGAAGGTGGCGGCTCCCAAGAGAACCGCCACGCAGTTACTCGCCTGCCCGCGATCCAACCACGACTAGCGGAAGGTCCCGATGACGTAGGTCTTTCCAGGATCGGCTTCGTTGTTGCCGGTCGGGGGGACGACCAGAAACGGGGCACTGGAGCCACTCTGGACAAGCCACAGCGGATATGCCGCCGGCTGGATGATCGGGTTGGTATTGCCGCAGCCTCCAAAGCCTGAAACGTCCGTCGTTGAGAGGTTGCCCTTCGGCTGCTTCGGCGTGCCCTGGTTCGTGCTCTCTTCGCTCGTTGTGTTGAAGGAGCACCCGTCATAGTTCCCCGCAAGGCCACCGGCTCCCGACAACTTGTTCGTGATTACCACTGCATCGCGGTAGGTCGCGGCGGTCGTCGACGTGCTCGGCAAGCCCAGGGCGGATGCGCCACTGCTCGTTACCACGACGTCGACATTACCAACAGTACCTGGCGCCGTCGCGCCGACGGCTGAAACGCCCACCGTGAGCATCAGCGCCGTAATTCCTGTACCAACTGCAAGCCGCAGTTTTCGCCCAGACACACGCATGATCGTCCTCCTCTGTACAAAACCCACCGAACGCTCGTGACGCCTTATCCTATACCAACGATCTGCCTTGGTCAACTAGCGGGTGTCACAACAATTTTTCTCGTTATGACAACTTGCTGCCCTTGCCCACTTCGTCGCCGCGGCACCCCGCTGCTACGACTATAACGAAGAACGTACCGATTGGTTGCGCGGTTACTCGTGTACGTTCTGAATCCGTCTACTCCCCCTTTCTGTCACGCACCCGCTGATCGCTGCGCCCGCCCATCGTCATACTCCAGATACCGAGCGCCAGCGCGCCGATCGCGAGCGCCAAAATGCCTGCCTGAACACCGATCGTGTCACCGATCAGCCCTGCCGTCAATGTCGGCACGAGGGCGGAGGCATTAGAGAGCGTAAAAAAGGTGGAGAGCACGCGCGCCCGTACCTCTTCTCCGCTCCGCTCCTGTAAAAGCGTCTGGCTCGGCACGATGATAAACGCCTGCCCGACTCCCAGCAACAAGGCGCAGGCCATCACGCCGAAGACGATCGGCCATGCCGGGCCGGACGCGGGCCGACCAATCAGGCGGTAGCCGACCGTGGGAACAATCGCAAACAGTGAGAGCATGATACCCTGGCTGAGCGCCCCCCGGTGAATCATCCTCTCCCGGTTCCCCGGCGTCGCGAAATGCCCGACCAAAACAACGCCGATCACCATGCCGATCCCGGCGGGCGCGAGGATATAGCCAAGCCCGCTCTGCGACAGTTGCAGGACAGACGTCGCGAATTTCGGCGCCAGTGTGCCAAGAGCGAGAAATGCCGCTGACGCAAAGGTGAGAAATCCCATCGCTTTACGCAGGAGTCGGTCGCGATAAATATAGACCCATGCCTCACGAACGTCGAACCAGAGCACTTCCATCGGGCCGCGCCCATCTACCCGCACGCGCGGCGCGGCCTGCATCGCGGGGAGCGTCCAGATCAACGTCGCACAGAAAAGGAAGAGCAGTGCGACGAAGAGGTAGAGCCGGTTAAGGCCGAGCAGGCCAACGAGCAGCGGCCCGAGCGTCGCGAACCCAACGAGTTGTGAGACGGTGACGGTCAGCGTGAAGAGCGCATTCGCCTGCGCCAGATCGCGCCGCTGCACGACGAAGGGAATCGCTGCCCCTTCCGCCGGCCCGAAGAACTGGCCGACGGATGCGAAGACGAAACCGAGGGCGTAGATGCCGATCAGCGCGATCGCGACAGGTAGATCGGCGACGAGCGTAAAACCAACGACGGCAACCGCCCGCAGGAGGTTCACGGAGATCATCACCACCCGCTTGTTCGAGCGATCCACGACGACACCGGCGATTGTGCTGAAAATGACGCCCGGCAGCGCAAAGGCGACGATGATGCCTGAGACAGCGGTGGCGGATTGACTGATCCCAGCGACGGTCACAAGCAAGGCGAGATTGATAATGTTCTGCGCCGTCTGGGAGATCGCCTGCGATGTCCACATGCGCAGGAACAGCCGGTTCCGCAGGACGGCGACGAAGCCCCGGGTGGATTGCACATCAACCTCAGTCGCCACTGCACGGCCCGCGGTCAGTGATGCTCAGAGGAATGACGGGGATCGGTATCATGGCGAGTCCGGGGAAAGCGATGCTTCGCTCTCCGCGTCGCGGAGGTAGGCGAGTTGTTCGGGTGTCGGGCGGGGGCCATGCTGCACGAACGTCTTAATCCGCCGGGCAAGCAGACTGCGAGGGATCATGATCCGGTGCCCGCAACCGAGGCAGACGAGACCAATGTCCGCACCCAAGCGGACGACCTGCCAGTCGGTACTGCCGCAAGGGTGCGGCTTCCGAAGGCGTACGATGTCTTCAAGCGCAACATCGAGTGGCACGCAACAACTCCCCACTAGGCCGCCCGCGTCATACCAGCCCTTTCGCATTTCAAGAGTGAATTATAGCACAGTGTCAGGTGTACGTACGCCTCGCACCATCAGCATGGAACATGGGAGCGGGCGAATGCGTTTATTCTCCAACGGTCGCGCCAATGAGCCGACGCGGATACACCTGCGTATATCGTTGCAGAGGCCGATACACACCGACGTTTGACGAGTGACGCTCTGTATCGGCATACTAGCGATGGCAAGACCGACCGGGGCCGCGTGCGGCAAAATGTGTGGCTCGGCGGTTTCTTCGTGTGACAGGGGCAGACCGTCTATCGCTTTGGAGAAACGCATCATGGTTGCACCCGAACTGAGTCTGGAACCTGCCACATCCGCCGCACCGACGCCGCGCGAAACATTGGCACGTCTCGGCCAGATGACGCGCACGATAACCATTGAACAATGCGCCTGGCTCGCACTATTCATCGGCGCCGTGCTCACCCGCTTCTGGGATTTAGGTAGCCGCGCGCTCCATCACGACGAAAGCCTGCATGCCTGGTTCTCCTATCAGTACGCCATCGGCAAGGGCTATCAGCATGACCCGCTGATGCACGGCCCGTTCCTATTTCATCTCAATGCCCTCGTCTACGCCCTGTTCGGCGCGACAGACGCGAGTTCACGCTATGGCCCCGCGCTCTTCGGCATGATCCTCGTCATGCTGCCGATCCTGCTCCGGCCGCTGATCGGGCGCTGGGGCGCGCTGATCTGCGCGTTCCTGCTGCTCGTCTCGCCCAGCATTCTCTATTACTCACGCCTGATCCGGCACGACATCTATCTGATGACCTTCACGTTTCTCGTCCTCGTCGCCATCGCGCGGTATGTGCAGACGCAGCAAGCCCGCTGGGTCTTCGTCGGCATGATCGCCCTCGCGCTGGCGCACACGAACCATGAGGCGTCGTACATTATCGCGGTACTGCTTGGGGCATTCCTCTTCATTATCATTACCTGGCGCGTCGCGAAGTCCCTGCTGATCGCGACGGTCGTCTATCTCGCGGCAGCGGCCACGACGCTCCTTGTGCTGCCGAAGGTTCTTAAGTGGGAGAAATTACCGAAAATTCCCTGGGATGCGCAGGCCGGTGAGATGAACTGGGCGCACTGGGGACCGTATCTCCGCACCATGCTCTTCCACCCGATGATTTTCTCGTTTCTGATCGTCACCGCGCTGTACCTCTGCACGGCGGTGTATATCCTCGGCACACTCCGGCTACGCGAGGCGGAGCCGGGCACGACGCCAAACGACCGCCTTTTCGGCGGCTGGGGCATGACGACGGTGGTAGGGGCGTTCCACCGCCTGCTCGCGGAGAAGCGCGTCCTCATCGGCGCGGCAGGCATTGCCTTCTTCTTCTGGACGCTCCTCTATTCGAGCCTCTTCACAAATATCGGCGGCATCTTCAGCGGCGCGTTCTACTCCGGCATTTATTGGGCGGGGCAGCAGGATGTCTTCCGTGGTGGGCAGCCATGGTATTACTTCCTCTTTCTCTTCCCACTTTCCGGGCCGGTATCCTTCCTGTTCGGCATCGCAGCGGGCGGCGTGACGGTCGGGCGCTTTATCGCCTATGTGCGCGGCAAGCGTGCGATGACAATCCGGCTTTTCACCCAGGTGATGCTGCTCTGGTACGGGTTCGGCATGTTCGCCGTGCTCTCCGGGGCGGGCGAGAAGATGCCCTGGCTCGTCTGCCACATCATCCTCCCCTTCACGATCCTCGCTGCTTCGCTCCTGGGTGAAGTGGTCGAGTACCTGACCGCCGCGTGGCGCGTGCCGGTGCTGGATCGTCTGCCCGTCTTCGATCCCCGGCCAGCGGGTGCGTTCGGCATCGTCGCCACCGCCCGCCCAACGCGCGCGGTCAGTTACTCGCTTGTCCGCGTCAGCCGTCGGTTGCTGGACAGCAGTGTGATCGGCGGCGTCATTCTCTTCCTGACTGGATGGTTTTTCGCCGTCTCGCACATCTCCGCGAACCCGGCGGGCGATATTCGCCTGCTCCTCGTTGCCATGCCGGTCATCCTGATCGCCTTCTTCGCGGCCTATGCGATCCAGGTCGGCCCCCGGCGGGCGCTCGCGGTCGCGGCAGTAGGGATCGCGATTCCGCTCGCCTTGTTCGAGGTCCATCTCGGCTGGCATCTCGCCTTTTTCGCTGGCGATGTGCCGACGGACATGCTCGTCTACACCCAAACCTCACCGGATATGCCGATGATGATGCGGGAGATTAATACGCTCTCCAAAGAGCGAACGGGCGGCGACAACCTGCCGATCTGGTACAGCAGCGCCACCGTCTGGCCGATGAACTGGTACCTGCGGGACTATGTCGCGACGGGTGCGGCGCACTTCATGGGCAGTTCACTGACGGCGCCGCCGCCGGACGACGCGGCGATCGTCATGGTCGCGAATGAGGATTTCGGGCCATGGGAGGATCAATATCTGACAAACTACGAGCGGACGGATTACGTGATGCGCTGGTGGTTCCCGGAGGAGATTTATCGCTCCTTCACGTATTCCCCACTCGCACCCCGCCCCGATTATCCCGGCCTGTGGAAACCGGGGATAGTCCCCGCGCATACCGACCCCGCGACCGGCAAAGTCGTCCCCGCCGCCGCCGGTGATGTTCGCCCGACATGGGGCGACACGCTCAAGAAGGCATGGCAGAGCATCAGTGCGCTTGGCAATGCGCCACATATGACGAGTGCGACGCAGGTGAATGCCAATGGCGTTCAGACCGTCGTGCAGACGACCACGCCCGAACCGGCATCGAACTTCTGGCGATTCGTCGCGCTCCGAGAACCGCCGCACACGATCGAGTCGTACAATTTCCACCTCTACGTGCGGAAAGACCTCGTGCGCGAGTTCAACGGGATACGGTATTAATTGGAAACGACGGAACAGCAGGCGATTGACAATGAGCAGTGGCGCCCCCCCGCGTTGCCGAGCGACGAGCCACAGCCCACCGCAGATGATCGCGCCGATCCGCCGATCCACCCGGATGGCGTACCACCGGAGGCAATACCGCACGCGTCGGCGATGATGGTCGCGGTACCGGAGAGCGCGCCACTTCTGGAGAGCAGTTTCGCGCTCCCCCGCCCGACGCTCGAATCCGTCCTCTGGATCGTTGTGATCCTGAGTGCGCTGCTCGTCCGTGTCGCGTCGCTGACGAACAATGCGTTCGGCACGGCGGAAGCGCAACGCGCCTACGCCGCATGGCAGTTCGTGGATGGCCAGAGCACGCGGGTGGACGGCGCACTCTGGGGGCCGCTTCCTTTACTGATTAACGGCATTTTCTTCTTTCTCTTCGGCGCGCGGGAGGCGATTGCGCGGCTCGGTCCCGCCCTCGCCGGCATCGCGATTGCGCCCATCTGTTGGTGGCTCCGACCGTACTTTGGGCGCTGGGGCGCGCTCGGCGTCGCGGCGCTGCTCGCGCTCTCGCCGACCTTTGTCTACGGCTCCCGGCATCTGTCGGGCATTCCGTGGGTCGTGCTCGCCGCCCTGACGCTCTTTATCTGCGTCCTGCGCCTCGCGGACGAGCGCGCGACGACCGGCACACTCGCGGTCGCAGGGATCGCCATCGCCTTTCTCATCGGCTCCGGGCCGTCCGGCCTGACGATGCTCGTCGCCTTTGCCTTCGCGCTGGCGATCCTCGCCCTTCTCGACCGGCCCGACCCGCAGACCGGCGAGCGGCATGGCGCATTCCGCATCATCGGCGCGCAACTCCGGCAGGTGGACCGGCGCATCCTCTGGAGTGTCGTTGCGCTCGTGGGGCTACTGTTACTCGCAGCGTGCAGCCTCTTCTTCACCGATCTCGTTCACCTGCCGCGCACGCTTGGCTCAGTGTTTGGTCGCTGGTGGGATGACCTGTTCGCCACGACGCGTAATCAGCCATGGTACTATTATCTGCTGATCGCCTTCGTCTACGAGCCGTTCATCGGCATCGCCGCGATCATCGGCATCGTGCTGATTGCGCGCACCGCCGCGCCACGACCGCTGGCAATGACGCTGCCGCTCATCTGGCAGCTGGTGGCGCTCGTCCTCTTTTCACTCAGTAGTGGCAAAGCGCCAGAGAACGCGGCGATGATCCTGCTCGCCCTCGCACTGATCGGCGGCACGGCGATCGAGTGGGCGGCGGAGCGGCTGCGCGGCGGCTGGTTCTGGCGCGAGCGCGGCTGGATGCTCGGCGTAGCAGCGTTTATTCTCGCGCTTGCACTCTCGCAATTCATCCGCCAGTTGCTGGATGTCAACCGCTCGGCGGCGTGGATCGCGACGATTCTTGTCGTCATTGCCCTGATCCTCGCCACTGGCTACGCGACGATGACGCTGATCACCGCGCAGGGAAAGTTCCGCGCCAGTACGGCGCTGCTCGCAACCTTGCTGGCGCTCTCCTGCGTCATGGCGATCCGCGCGATGAGCGACGCGACATTCAGCCATCCGGCGGACGGCCACGAACTGCTCGCGGATGGAACGGCGGCGAGCGTCACGCCCTTTGTCGAGCGGGTGAAACGCATTTCGATTGACCTGACACGCAACGACCGTACGCTCGATCCGGCGACGGGCGACCGCAACAATATCGGCGGTGGCAACACCCTTGCTATTGCGGCGGAGAGCTCCTTGGCGTGGCCCTATCGGTGGTACTTTCGAGACTTCCCAAATTTCACGGTCGCGAGCGCACAGGAGATCGCCAATCAACCGCCGACCAGCCAGAGCGGCACCCCGACGCCCCGGCTCGTCATCGTACCGAGTACAATGGAAAATCAAGTGACGTCAACGCTTCCGGGATATGTAAATCAGCAGTATCCGGCGACCGTCTCCTTCCCCGATTCCTACCGAACGGGAAGCGCGGCAGCGCGCATCGCTGCGCCCTTCAAGCCCGCAACATGGGGTGACTGGCTGCGTTACTTCGCCGCCCGCGAGACGCCCGACCCGCCGACCATCAGGTATCTGACGGCCTATCTCAATAAGGAGGCTGCGGACAAGGTCTACTTCGCCGCACCCAGCCCGAGTAGCACGCAGGCGAACCCGAGCAATCTCTTCGACCGCGCGGGAAAGGGCAAAGCAGGCGGGCAGTTTTCCGCGCCCCGCGGCATCGCCACCGGGCCGGACGGCACGATCACGATTGTTGACCAACTGAATTACCGCGTGCAGCAGTTCCAGCCCGATGGCACATTCCTCCGGCAGTGGGGCGGCATCGGCACCGGGCCGGACAAGTTCGGCCAGATCAACGGCTACGCCTTCGGCCCGACCGGCCTTGCCGTCGCGCCGGACGGGACGATCTACGTCGCGGACACCTGGAATCACCGCATCTCCGCCTTCACGAGTGATGGCAAACCATTGCGGCAATGGGGCAGTTTCTTCAATGGGCAGGAAAACCCCGCCGCCCTCCCGCAGCATCCGTCAGATTTTTATGGTCCCCGCGGGATCGCTATCGGGCCGAATGGCCTGCTCTACGTCACTGATACCGGCAATAGCCGTATCCTCGTCTTCGATCAAACCGGCAAATCTGTCCGCACCTTCGGTTCCTTCGGCGCGGGCGATGGGCAGATGGATAACCCCGTCGGTATCGCCGCCCGCGCGGACGGCACGATCGCCGTCGCGGACACGAACAATGCCCGCATCCTCCTGTTCAGCGCCGAAGGACAGTACCAGTCAGCCCTTCCCGTCGCGGATTGGAGCGCGGTGCGGGGGCTGGAGGCATACCCGATCTTCCTGAAAAATGGCACCCTGCTGATTCCTTCCCCGACCGGCAACCGGCTGATCGAGATGACGTCACAGGGTCAGACCGTCCGCACTATCGCCGGGAACGCGGGCGATCTCCGCAAGCCGGTCGCCGTCGCCGTTACGGCGGACGGCACGACCGCGATTGTCGTCAATGACGAAACAAACAGCGTGGTGAAAGTGAGCCTCACGTGACCCTCACCCAGGATCGCATCATCCCCCGACGGGCCACGCGCGAACCCGCGCCGGATGACCCATCGCGCCATTCGGGCGCGTTTTCGTTGAAGTTCTGGATCGGTATCGCCATCAGCGTCGTCTTCCTCTACCTCGCGCTCCGCGGGCAAGACTTCGGCGCGCTCTGGAAGGCGATGCGGGAAGCCTCCTACGCCTGGCTCATCCCGGCGATCGGCTGCTACTTCGTCGGTGTCGTCATCCGCACGTATCGCTGGCACATTCTCCTCCGCTCGACGCGGGACATCCCCATGCGCCGCCTCTGGCCGGTTATCGTGATCGGCTACATGGCGAACAATATCCTCCCCCTGCGCGCTGGCGAACTCGTGCGCACCTACGTCCTCAGCGAGCGCGAGAAGGTGAGCCGGAGCGCGACATTGGCGACGATCGTCGTCGAGCGCGTCTTCGACGGCCTGACGATGCTTGCCTTTATTGTCTTCGCGGCCCTCTTTATTGACATCAATGCCCGCGTACGGCAGCTGGTGATCGTCGCGGCGTTGCTCTTCCTCGGCGGATTGGCCGTCTTTTTCTTTCTTGCCTTCTCCGGCGCATGGCGCGTGCGGCTCCTACGGCCACTCTTCGCGCGGCTGCCCCCGGCGATCACGGTGCGGATCGAGGCGCTAATTATCGAGTTCGTCGCGGGCCTCGGTAGCCTGCGGCGCGCGGGCGACTCCGGGCTTGTCGCGCTCTCCTCGGTCGCCGCATGGGCGGCGGAAGCGACGATGTACGCGCTCGTCGCCCGCGGGTTCGGCCTCACGCTCAGCCCGGCCGACGCGATGCTGACGACGGGCGTCGCAAACCTTTTCACGCTCGTTCCCTCATCACCGGGCTATATCGGCCCCTTCGAGGCGGGCACGCTGCTCGTCATCCAGCAGATTCTCAGACTGCCCATCGAAACGACCGGCGCATTTGCCCTCGTCCTCCATGCCACACTCTACTTCCCGATCACTGTCTGGGGGATGTATTACTGGTTCAGCCAGCACCTCTCGCTCCGCACCGTCAAGCAGTACGAGCAGGCGGCGGAGACGACCTAACCCCCCGGCCCCCTTCCGTCCCTCGGCGTGGGAAGGGGGCCGGGGGGTTAGGTTTGCGGTACACTATTCCTATCGCTGGGCACGCTGCCCAATTGCGCCATGACTCATAAAGCGGGGACGACATGCCGGATTTCAACACACAAAACAAGGCGCAGAAGTGGCTGCTCGTGATCGCCGGGACGCTCGTCTTGATGGCAATCATCATGACGTTTGCGCGGCAGGTAATGCTTGGGTTGATCGTCGCGCTCGCCGCCGTCCTGATCCTATTTGTCAGCAAGGCGGTGACGAGTGGCATGGGGGCGAACAACGCGCCGAAAGACCTGCCCGACCATGTCGAGGATATGAGCCGCCGCTCGTGACAAGTTGAGCGATGTCTGCGGTTGGGGAAGGGAAACGGTGGATGATTGTGTCACGCATAGGGAAAAGCGTGCCGAAACCCGCACTTGAACCGGACATTCCCGATATTGTCGTTCGCCGTCTACCGATTTATCACCGCACCCTGCAACGCTTCCTCGACGAAGGGCTGACCTCAGTCTCATCGAGTGATCTTGCCGAGCGCATCGGCGTAACCGCCGCGCAAATCCGTCGTGATCTCTCCAACTTCGGAAAATTTGGCAAGCAGGGCAAGGGATACGACATCCAGCATCTCCTCCAGGAGATCGCGGGCATCTTGCGGATCAACACCGAGTGGCAAGTCGCGCTCTGTGGCTTCGGATTGCTCGGACAGGCTGTCGTCCACTATCGCGGTTGGGAGGATAGTAACCTTTGCATCGCCGCCGTCTTCGATAGCGCCCCGGACAAAATCGACCAACCCGTCGGTATAGATGACCTGATCGTGCAGGCACCGGCGGAGATTACTCAGACGGTGCGTGAGAAGAAAATCCGCGTCGGCATCGTCGCCGTCCCGGCGCAGGGCGCGCAGGAGACGACCGACCTGCTCGTTGCGGGCGGCGTGCGGGCGATCCTCAACTATGCCCCGGTCATCCTCCGCGTCCGCGAGGGCGTCTGGGTGCGCGATGTGGACCCCGTCGCCGCTATCCAGAGCATGACCTATTACGTTCAGCCGAAGTAGGGAAGTAAGGTGCTGGGCGCATCTACGATTCGGTCTCGTCCGGGCCGAGCACAAGATCAACCGGGATGGTGAGCGCCGGAATCACCGTTGAGATCAGTGATTCGCCCATGTGGGCGAACATTGCGACGCGGTAGTGCCGATTGCGCGGCTCAGAGTAGCGCTCGATCACCTCGTTAGCGAGATCTATGAGCCATGCCTCTAGGATACCCGCTGCCGCATAGCGCGGCAATTTGGTCGTGCGATCATATTCCCGCGATGAATCGGCGACTTCGATCACGAGCAGGACTGCCGGAGCGTCCGCGAGACCTTTCCCCGCGCCCCGAATGAGAGCGAGATCAGGCTGCGGCTCGTCGTTCAGCCCGATACGGATCGGATTCTGAATACTGACGGTGAGATCATCACCAACGACTGCGTAAAGCAGATGACCGAGGCGATTGACGGCCTGAACGTGCCGACGACCGATGGGACTCATCCTGACAATCTCCCCCGCAACTAATTCAACACGGTCGTCTTCGTCCAGGATGCCCATCTCACCCATACGTTCGTAGTCGGCAACGGTAAACTGGTATCGCTCGATTGCCGTGCTCATTGTTGCTCCTCTGCCGGTGCATGTGACCCTCGGTGCGACTATACTCCCCATCATAGCCCGCGATTGCGGTGCGTCAATCAGGAAGGGGCAACCATGCAACGGCCCGTCGTCGCGCTGCACATGCTATGAACAGCGATTCGCCGCGCACGAGCAAGACACGCGTCCGGGTTTGGACGGTTGACGGGGAGCAAGCCCGCACGCACGCCGATCAACTGGCGACCGAGGAGCCGCTGGAAATCCGCTTACTGGCCGGGGGAGAGCGGCGCACCGTCGCGGTGACGATGCGCACGCCGGGCGCGGACTTCGCACTGGCGGCAGGGTTCCTCTTTGGTGAAGGAATCATCACGAGCCGCGAGGAAATCCGGCGTATCACCTACTGCGTGGACCCGGAGATTGACGCCGAGCAGCGGTATAACATCGTCAATGTCGCACTGCGTACCACGCTGTTGCCTGACCTCGCCACCCTCGAACGCCATTTCATGACGACGAGCGCGTGCGGCGTCTGCGGCAAGGCGAGCCTCGACGCTCTTCACCTGCGCGGGCAGACTGTCGTGCCGCCCGGCCTGGAGGTTTCCGCCGCGCTCATCACGAGCCTCCCCGACCGCCTGCGCGCCGGGCAGGGATTATTCGACGCGACTGGCGGATTGCACGCGGCGGGGCTGTTCGATCGCGAGGGTAATCTCCTTGCCGTGCGCGAAGATGTCGGGCGGCATAATGCGCTGGATAAACTGATCGGCTGGGCGCTGCTCGACGGCAAATTGCCGCTCCATGACCACATTGTTCTCGTCAGCGGTCGTGTCAGTTATGAATTGGTACAGAAGGCGCTCGCGGCGGGCGTCCCGATCATCTGCGCCATCTCCGCTCCCAGCAGCCTCGCCGTCTCCCTCGCCGCCGAATTCGGCATGACCCTCGTCGGCTTCCTGCGCGGTGAGCGGTTCAATGTCTACACCGGATGGGGACGCATTCTCACCGCAGCGACAAGGGAGATTTGAACCGCGAAGGCGCGCAGGACGCGAAGGAAATACGGAGAATGAAGGAACCACATTCTTCTTTTCTC
>JAABUO010002806.1_pt1 | contig 21096 bp, 26 predicted proteins | sample 5559291 | NCBI WGS metagenome assembly JAABUO01 (sample SAMN10711878, study PRJNA513372) | rock metagenome | isolation source: Antarctica rocks | place: Antarctica: Victoria Land, Finger Mt sud
CATGCATCTTGTGATGAGGTGAAGAATGCTAGGTTTGCAAACTCCAGCAAACTCCAGCACGGACGACAACACGCATGTCATTGAGCAGTATGTTTGCAACGCCTGCATATTGAGACAATAAAAAGTAAGTGCAACATGACTGTCATTGAGAATGTCTGCATGTTTGCAATGCCCACATCATTGCAGCTGCCTGCATCAGTCAAGTGTGGAGACTGTGATGCTGCACTTTATTGGCAGTACCATAGTCTGCCTGCCTGGCGTACACTGGTCAGGTGTTGATGACAGGTCAGGGGGAAATGCAGTATGCAGCTGAACATCCTGCATACACAACACTGGCCTGCAAATGTTTGATCCACAATGTCAGTACTTCTTGTTCTGTCAGTGCTGGCATTAGTGACATGCCTGTACAGAACATCTGCCATTGCCTTTACGCCTAGAATAGGTCATGCTGGGCATCACTCCAGCTGTCAAGCAAGATCTGATGTGACCCATACCGTGATCACCATAGTTCATGGATGCACACACAGTGCAATACACCAGTCTGCCACTGGCATATGCTTGCATGGCTGTCCAATCATGATGGCAACAGGGCCTCATTCGGGAGCTATCTAAGAGACCTGACCCTAGGAGAAGACACGTACTTGAATGTCATCAAAGACTGTTCTGTGCTTGCAGCTCGGTTTCTTTAACATTGTGGGAATCCCTCTGTTCAAGACCATGGTGGAGTTGTTTGAAGAGGCGCAGCCCATGCTGGACGGAGTGCTGACAAACTTCCGCCACTGGGAAGCTGGCACCGCAGATGCTGACCTGCCTAATTGACCCTGGGGAGCAATCCAGGGCGTTCTTGAAAATGTTTTGTGGATGCCAGAGCCTCTCCAAACGGAATCTGGCATGCTAACTGCTTTCTTGTTTCTTCCAGTGGTGGCCCAAATGGCTCTCGTCTATCAAGTTTGCGCCCACAGCGTAATCTTCTTTCTTCTAGTGAGTGCCAACAGGCTTTTTTCTTCTTCCTTGAAACTCTTGCTGACAGGCTTTTCTTTCTTTCTTTGGGCTGTCCTTGCTGATGAGACCTGCACTCCAGCAGATTGATCGATGGGGACTTGGGCAATCCTTTCTGGCTTTTGCTGGTGTGGGTTTGCTGCTGAGAGCCTCTCAGCCCTCTTCTAGGGCTTTGGGAGTGTATGATGTGCCCAATTGCATTTGAAAAGTGCAACCCGCTTCTACTATGACATCCACAGTTGTCCAGATTTTTCCAAAACACAAGCTCACGCATTGTTGCAGTTAGACTTTCCATGATTTGTCCAGTCTGGACATCTGCGATGCTGTCCTTGATGCAGACTTCAGATGCTTCTACCTTAGTGCAGCTTGCATGATGCTGATGAGTTGAGGTCTGCATGACTGCCTAAGTACTTCTAGCATGAAGGCACGCTGCAATTATGCAAGGCAAGCAGCTGAACATAAGCCTACGAAAATGGTCAAGTTGAAAGGCAAATCTTGCAGGTGACGAATGGAGGCAGCCGAGTTTTCCAAATTTGTTTTCCAGGCCTTGGATGTGTTGCTCAACCTAGCCCAGTAACATGTACGCCAACACAGTACTTGAGCATGATACATTTGTCACTCATGAAGGATGGTGTTGGCAAACAACACAACAAGCATCACAGCCTTTCCACATGCCCTGATGGTTGCACAGTCTAGGCATAGCGTTGATAACATCCTTGCCAGCAGTTCATCATAGCAACAGCACGAACCCATTGCTGACCACGCACATGTACAACACTACTTGCTACTGTAGCAAGGAAGCAATACCTGGCAGTGCATGCTATATTTCATCCTGGTGGACAAAGACTGTATGAAACCACGATGCGTCAGTTTGCTAATGTCAGCACAGGAAGACTTGAGCTCAATGATACACTCAACATGAGCTGGTGCTGCCTAGATGGGTGAGGATGCTGCAGCGCTCTTCAGATGCAAGCATTGCAGTACCGTAGTCACATTAATGTTGGTCGGATTTAATATAGGGTCGCGACCCTCCGGAATATTGCAAACGGACCTTTTGCGCAATAAAATGATTTAAACTTTAATAAACTATTTTTAAATGGGGTCGGCACCTCCAATAATATTTTTAATGCAGGTCGACTGTTGTTGAAGGGGGGCAAAAAACCCCTTTCAGCTGAAAAACAAGTACAGACACCAAAAGAATGCACAAACACCACAGACTGGCAAGTTAGCAGGCCTGCTATCTGCTGTAGTCCTAGGACCAAAGACGGCCAGAAAGTACGGGTTCACAGCGTCTCGAAAGCCGAAAATCAACGAACGGCTCTATGAAGGATCGCTTGCTGTGGTGTAAACATAAAGTTTTTTCGAACCATGGCCAGCACCGCCGCAAAATCCTTCAGCGTGTGCGGCAGCAAGCTAGATGATACAGCACAGCTTTTTGCGCTGAAAGCGGCTCTTTCGTTACATTATTATTTAACAGGGGTCGAGGGCATCAATAATAAAGTTTATTGTTTAAAGGGGGTCGCCGTTTTTTGCATTAATTAAATAAAACGACCAACATTATTGTGACTACGGTATAAGACATGTGTACACCTAACAAACGTGTGCACCTGAGATTATATCCATCATGACAAGAGACATTTGTGCTCTCTCAATTGCAAAAGCTGTCAAGCAAGACTATGTAAACTGACTGTTATGCTCAGGGTGAACCCTCAGCCTGATACTATCCTATTAGGCTGACCCTAGGGGTGTTGGATATTCAGCCCAGTTTGGCACTTGATTATTCAGAACACCGGTATGTCAAAGCATGGCTCGTCATCACATCGACCATCATGCCTACAGACTCCCAACAATCCAGACAAGCATCTGCATGCCTTGTCCGTTCATTGCCTGCATGTAACATGATGCAGCACAACTGGTGAAACAAGACCTTGCAACGTCTCGTTGGATGCAGAGCCTCATGCAGCATGTGTGTGCTACAGTAATTTTAGCAACAAACTCCCCAGATTGAAATTTACAAGTATCTTAATATTAATGCGCTTGTGTTCCATTGGCGGAATTTGGTCGATCTGTGCGGGGAAGGGAGCACTGCTGCCGCAGCAGAGTCTTGACATCCAGCTTTTCTGAAATTTTGATGCAGGACCTGATATGCAAATGCCTAAGGCTGACCAAGCCTGCCAAATGCAAGAATACATTGTCACTGAGCTCAAAACAATTACCAAACTCGAGACATGTGAGCCTGTGCAGATTAGCAGCTTGTGAGAAGGCTGAGTCCCTAACAGGTAAACTCTCCAGCTTTAAGATGACAAGTTGCGCAAAGTGAAAACAAAGCCCAAGTTTGCCCATGGCACACGCTGCTCTAAATTTGCTGACTTGAGGGGCGGTCCCGAGAGTTTGAGTGTATTCAATCCCTGCAAAGTGCTCAAGCCAGATTATTTTACTGGACCAAACTCCATTGACAATGAAAGCTCAGTCAGAAGGGTGAGGCCAGCAATGAACTCGAAAGCATCCTTGTGTGCGCCTCCTACTGTTGACAGCTCCAGGTGTGACAGCCACTTTATGCATGCCACAGGAGGGACAGCATCTACTAGCAAATCAGACATTCTGAGCAGAGTGACACTGGTAAGCTTGCTCATCCAACGCACGTTTGAATAGCTCTCCCTTGACCAATGCTGACAAAAGATATGCAAGCTCAAGTCACATATGCTTGACAGACCACCAATAGCTTCCAGCAGTAACGTCGCCTTCTTACAATCATCCATGCTTAGCTCAACATGTTTGATGTTGGTGTATGACAGCAGCACTTCCCCCACACCTTCATAATTGCCATCACCTTTAAGTATAGCGAGAGTGATGGTATGGAAGACAGCTTCTCATGGCTGTCCCACACCTGACGACTGCCTTCAGACTGCTGATGCACATCCAGCACAGGATCCGAAGTGTACATGGAGCACTGGAGCCCTGGAGCCATTGCAGTGATCCCATGCATGCTGATGGAAACCTCTGCAGACAGCTTCTACCAACATGCAGCTTGGTCAGCTGCTTAGAGTTGACCAGGCTGTTTATCTGCTCCCGTTTCAGCTCTGCATGAGCACAGACAGACATTTCAGATTCTGCAGCTGATGAAGCTCTTGTTGCTTCAGAAAGGTAAGACTGTCAAGGTTCAGCGTTGTCAAAATAGAGAACCCTGCCAGGCTCTGAATATGGTCTGTCTGGATCCAGCGGGAAGGGAAGTCTGCATGCCCCTGGGTGGTCGAGAGATGGCGGACGTTTGGAAAGATCGAGGCCATCGGGTCAAACTCTGTAAGTGGCAAAGGCCTAAGCTCCAGATGAGTCAGCTGGTTGCTGCACTGAAATCGCCAAGTCTTGCATGTTGCACGGAAATCAGCAAGAACCAGCCGTGGGCAGGCACGCAGTATCAGCTCCAGAACGTGCGCCGTAAAGCCCTCGGACCAAAGATTCAGCGCTGGACATGCTACACCTTTCTTTCAGACCACTGCGAAATTTCCTGAGAACTTTTCGCGCTCATACCATTAGCGCTGACTTCGAGTGTCCGATTGCTTCTTGTCCCGCTCCCATCTGCTACGGTTATGACCTACGGTACGCAGTAACGGTACACGGAGGTTCACAGCAAGGATTACCTTACCAACTGCCTTGGATTGTGCTTGCGGTGCTGCTGACGACAAGGCCGATCTGCATCTGCAACATCCACGTTTGTCAGCGCACTCTGTCTCGAGTGTGGCGACAGCACAAGGGCTGGTCCTCCGCAGATGACCGGTTTCCTCGACGCTAATATACTCTTGCGAAATTGCGCGGGCTTCAGGGCCTTCACGTCGGCACAGCATTGTGAGAAACAAGGTCGCAAGTACTCAAAGTCATCGTTTGCCAGTTTCCGTCAGTGTACAACCGGCGAAGGCTTGACAGACACCCGGCAACTTTTACGCAACAGACGTGCGGAGAAGGCTTGCTGCCCTCAAGCTCTTTCCTCAGGATGGGAGGGTACGTGAGTCCTCTGAACTGTCAGTATCATTACATCTGTCCAAGCTGGTCCAAATGTTGCACACTGTTGCATACCACTTTTGTTGCAGATCACTGCTGAGCTTGGCAGACTCAAGTCAAATCAGCTATTCAGTCACCTGTCACTTGCCATTTGCAGCGTTCAGCATTTGGCGTACATAATGTGGCAAGAGACTCTTTGCACCTTGCCATCCCTGTCTCAAGCACATGCTGCCTTTTGTGCAGCTGCTGTGGACTCTGGCACCAAGGGTGTGCGGGTTTTTCAAATGGATCACCATCCGAGGAAGCGCATCTTTGCCGAAGTCAGAATACATGCTAGTGTAGAGCAAGTCTGGCGCGTAATCACAGACTATGATCACCTGGCAGACTTTGTTCCAAACCTAATAACCAGTAAACGTCTCCCAACTACCACTCCTGGCCGCATACACCTGCAACAATTAGGCTGCAGTCAGTCTGTCTTCTGGCGCTTGGAAGCAGAAGCTGTGTTGGAATGTGTGGAAGTTCACAAAGCCATGGGAGCAAAAGAGCTACGCTTCAAGGCAATCGAGGGCGATTTCAAGGTTGGTACTGTGGCCTATTTAGTGCAGGGCCGTGATTCCGTTTTGTTTGTCTTTGGCTACAGGATGCCAAAGAAAAACCTGTCAACTGCTGTTGTGGCAAGCCCTAGTTGCAGCTTGTGTCCATTGCAGGATCAGCCTCGCACTGTTATGTATTGTCTAGGAGCTTGCCCTGAGGTTGCATGGCTTTACACACATGGTCTGCCCCTTGTGTTGCATCCGACTGCCTTTATCATTGTTATTAATGACTGTTTCCCGCTGTAGGAGTACAGTGGGTCATGGGTGGTGGAGCCTGACCCTGCTGCACATACGACTACCCTACTCAAGTATGAGATCAGCCTGGAGCCTAAGCTGTCCATTCCCTCAGCCATTGTGACCTGCGTTGTCAAGGCTGGGCTGCCTGCAAACATGATGGCCATGGCCAAAAGGGCTGAGCAGGTAAGCCCTTTCATTGTGTGCCTGTCCTGCTCAACTGCGCCACTTGTACTCAAAGCAAATTGTAGTTTGCGGGCAGCTCTTTGTTCATGGTAGCCAGCCAGATTTCTGCAGAGCGTCGAACCTACAGACCTCCACCTGTGATGGGCGCATGTGTAAGCTATTGCCCGCCAGGACCACCATGTCAACATACGGTCTCTGCAATGCACAGAGCATGAACAGCAGTCTCAGAGGCTTACATGTAAGAGCTTCACCTCTGACCTTGTAATTTGATCATCATGTCCAGACAGTCATCAGCTTGACGGTTTACAGGTGGCAGAGATGAAGCGTAAGTTCCCTAGGTTTGCAGCGTCAGCCATCGACGACGTGGAAGTCAACACCCTCCCGTGGCAGACAGCTGGCGCAGCGCCACAGGAAGCAGTAGAGCAGCTACCTGAGGCGGGACCATCCAGACCCATCTGTGACACAGTTGGTCCCTCTACGCGTAAGTCACACTGAACATGGGAGTGACGGATGTGCAAAGGTTGTGCAATTAAGTCTCAGCAAGACTAGCCCAAGAGACAGTTTCTGGCAAAGCTAGCCATATGTTGATGACTGTTCCTGATATGGCCTTGCAGCTCTCAACTGCCCTGTAAGCACATCTTGCTCTGCGTTGATGTTTGTGGCCGGTGCATGTGTCTGATGACACACCAGGGCTGCCAGGCATGAATTCTATTTTGGTTGTTCGCTAGTACAAGCTGGCACCGCTTGGTTGCACAAAACAGGGTCAAGCTCAGCATGTTTGGAAGCAGCCATGTGCCTTGCGCCATAGCATGCTCTATACTGTATACTCACTCTCTGATGCACGAATGCTCACCACACAGTTCATGGTGCAGAGAACCAGAAGATGAACAGCATGGGGTATCTTGGAATGATTTCTGTACCACTGCCTCACCAGCGCCGTGAAGCTGCTGCCGAATCTCAGGTTGGTGGTACGCAAGACCTTGAGCAGCCTGCATTCCCATGCAGCACTGGCAGGCATCGACGTGTCAGGCTACCGTGCTCAGTCTCTGTTGGCATTACGATTTCTGATCTGCAGGAATCGGTGAATGAAGCAAATAGTTGCAACCTGCATCTTTGGTATCTACCACAAATCCACAAAGATGTCATTCTGTGATGCAATCGCATCCTGCATCCCAGATTGCCATCTTTGTGGTAGACACAGAAGATGCAGGATGCAATTGTTTGCTTCGTTTACATGATTCCTGCAGACTAACAATTGTACTGCTGTTCCAATCAAGGTTGCAAAAATCAGCTATTTTGACCGATCCATGAAAGAACTTTGAAAAAGGGTGTTATCTATATCATCCATGCACTTGACAAATACCTGCTACATCAGAAACAGTGTGCTGCTTTCCTCTCAGGAGGCAGCATTAGACACTCTGGCAGAGGCCACCCATGCAGCAGCAGAACCCAGGTGGAAAGTGCCATCTGCCCCTGCTCCTGTGGGGGTATGGGGCCGCAGCCCGGACTTGGGGGTGGGGTGGAAGTGTGTGAGTGATGCTTCAGCTGTGACTGAAGTCCACCTCAGACGCCTGGATGAATCTGACCAGTTGCATCGGCGAGTGGTGGCTGTTCTTACAGTAGATGCAAAACCAGAGGAGGTATGCCAAGAATTTATGACAGTATTGTCCGTGTCATCTTTGATGCAGTCTGTCTCCTCAAAGCATCAGCAAAATCTGCACATTGCAATCAACTCAAGCCTTATATAGAATATGTCAAGTGCATGCTGTGTAGGTTTCCTCTCATATGTAAACATTTGATAGTGCAGGCAAAATAGACAAGCAGACTGATCAGCACAGGTTGTCAGGGCCACAGTGCATGCGTTGCAGCAATCAGTCCTTCTACAACAGCTTACTCTTCTGTAGGTGTGGGAGGTGCTGACAGACTATGAGCGCCTGCCTGAGGTGGTGCCTAATCTGGCCGTCTGTGAGAGGGTGCAGACACCCAGTGGCATGTCCAGCAGAGTAACACGCCTCAGACAGGTATCAATTTTGACTTTTGCATCAACTTTGACATTTGCATCAATTGCAGATTTTGGACTTAGTTTTGACACTTGCATCAATCGTAAGGCAGCCCTCTGTGTTCTGTCAGGGTCTTTTCCATTCCTGCTGGCACACTAAAGCAACTCCTGATACTGCAATTTACATATGTGATTTGGGTTTTACATGTCATCATGGTCCTGGTAACAATGCTCATGATGAGATGCACTGCTGGCTAGTGATCAAGTGCATTGTTGCAACAAACACTGTTTGAGTGACTATGCACACCCCAACATCACATGCTGCAACATCCTGACCTTCAGGAGCAGGTTGCTTTTGGAAAAGTCACCTTTGCCCATTACAGCAGGGGCAGATTTGTGCTACATCAGTCACAGCTCTGTTACACTCTCTCACTTCCGCCAGCTGACACGACATTGCCAGCTGCCTCTTGAAGCCTCTACAGTCAGCAGCTTGGCAAATGATATCAAGAGGCAGCTGCATAATGTCAAGTTGTTTGAAGTGGACGAATATGGATGGGTATCACAACCCCATGATGACATGCTTGCCACAGCGCTGGTGGTATGCCAGGCATGAGACATGACTCAAATGTGTTTGATGTGTGGTGCAGGTTGGGTACAAGCACATGCTGTACATGTCCATGCATGCAGAGGCAGTGGTGGACTTGGTGGAGATAATGCACAAGGAGGTGCAGTTCAGGCAGGTTCAGGGGGACTTCAGCCTGCTGCAGGGCAAGTTCATGCTGCAAGAGGCAGAATCTGAGGTAACATGGATCACGCTGCTGGAGTTGTGGTGATGCCACACCTTAGCGTGATTAGCTGCCTTTGCTAGCTTGTCACTCAAACAGTGTGACAAGAACAATGACACTGGCAATGACAACAGTAGCGGTGAAAGTCATCATAGTAACGATGCCTCTCATTGTTGTAATTATGATGATGATCAACATGTGCCTTGGCCTTGGCCTCATCATTGCAAGCTGTATGTGTGCAACTTGAAAGTGCTGAACCACGTGTGGTACTCTGTGTAGCGAGTCAAGCAAAGGCACAATCTCAACCATGTTCAAATCCCAGGGTTTGAGCAACAACTGTGCATCACAAGCCTCATGCACATGCTGAAGCCTGTGGTCTCTGCAGAAACGCTTTCTTGATGGGAGGACTGTGTCCAAGCCTCAAACCCACCTGAAGTATGCAGTGGAGGTCCAGATACCCAGGGACCCATTGCGCCTGCTAGGACTCGTGGAGCCCATCATTGAGCGCATGGTGTATGAAGACCTACCACTCAACTTGGGCGCCATCAAGCAGCGGTGATTCTTTGACTGTGTAGTCAATAGTTCCTGTTGGATTGCGTCAAGACCTCTCCACATGTGCTTGCACCTAGGCCGCCGTCGAGTCCCTGCCTGAGTCACTGAGTGCTGGTCGATGGAACCTACAGACATGTTGTTCTGCCTGAGTCCTGAACGCTGCTCAGTGGCCTGTACAGATACGCTGTGTTGCTTGAGCTTCAGCTGCGTGATTGCTGCTCTGCCTGACTCAGATCAACGCAATTTGACCTGCCATCTGCTGCATCTGTTCGTTTCCCTCTGGTCCCTTGGTGTCGTTCCCTTCAGTCCCTTGGTGTTATTCCCTTCAGTCCCATGGTGTCATTCAGAGTGGAGGAGATGAAGCAGCGCAGCAAGATTGTGGAGCTAGAAGGGCAGGGGGAGATGCACAGAGCTGCAGCACTCAGGCGCCGCCTGGACTCGCCCCCTGTTGCTGAGCTGCAAAATGACATAGCCTCTCTGGCGTTAGAGCTGGAAAGGTGCTACGGAGACCTGAAGAGGATGCCAACACGAGCTGAGCTCCGGGGTGACAATAGGTACATGTTGCTGACACTTTTTGTTCCCTCACTCAATCATTAAATATGTGTCCTCCCCCCACTCACTCATTGATTATGTGTCTTCCCCTGTGTCAGGTGCATACATCCCTGTATGCTTTTGGTGGTGCTCAACCACTGCAGTACTGCTGATCTGAACCTGCTGTGCTTACAAGCAATTAGTGTTTGATTTCCAATAGATGCAGGCTTCAGACTCTGCTCTCACAAAAGCTGCACATGGTTTGGTTTAATCCTGAGTGTCTTTTGCATTCCTGCTGTTTGTGGTCAAAGTTCAATGGCTCCTGGCTGCTGTCACTAGTTGAAATTTGAGTTACCTAGGCCTTTTTCAGCAAGCAAAAGTGTTCGCGACTGGCAATCTGTGTGGTTCAGGGGTTACCTGGAAAGAGCCATTGCAGCACATGGAGGCTTTGGGGCAGTAGCAGGGCAGATAGGCTGGGCAATGGCCTACACTCCCAAACGCCCCAGGGGCTACTGGAACAGCATCACTAATGTCAAGTCTGAAGTTGATGGCTTCATCAATGCCAACGGATTGCAACCGGGCGTTGTACCATCACTAAGAGATGCGCGTGGAGCAGACAGGTCAGCATGCGGTGCACATGATCATTCACCTGTTGTGCTTCTGTGAAGCCTGTCAATACTGGACATGCTTTGCAACACAAGCACTCACACATGTCTTGCATGCCATCTCAATGGTTTTTGGGACCACGCTGGCTTTGTCAATCCCATGTCATTCTTGCTATCTGGTTGCCGGCTGACTAATCATTAACACATGTCTTTGCAATCTCATCCGTGCAACATAGCTGCTCTCCTATAAGCTGCACCCATGCCAGACAATTCGGTCCAAGCGCCCAAGCTACTTTGGCTTATCATCATGAGCAGCTCCAAAGCAAATCGTCTGCTGTGTTTGAATGACAGGTGTGATCTGGCACGTGCCATTGAAAAGTGGGGCGGACCAAGTGCACTTGCGGAGGATTTGGCCTATGGTGTTACGCAGCGTGGTGCGCGGCAAAGTGCCAGCAAAGACACAAAAGCACCACACGGCCACAGCTCTCAGCCTGATCAGGCGTCTATACTTGGCAGCATCGACGATGATCTTGATGAGCAGTCGTCATCAACAACTCACATATCAGCCACTCCTGCAGCCCGCGCCAGGTCCATTGCTACAGCAGTGAATAGGGGAAGCCACCGTGCACACAATCGTCAGCCAGCACCGTCTAAGCAGCAACAAGACAGGTCTAAGATAGTGAGTCCGCTGGAAGTAAAAGCACGTGAGAAGCAGCCCATTGTGAATAACAGGAGGCGGATAGCCATCAGGCGGAAAACGCCAAAGTTGCCTAGCATGCGGCAGGAGATGGATGAGTGGTGACGTACTTCATGAAAATTGACATTGTGCTGACTAAGATTGATAAACGAACCCTCAGATGTGTTGTTATTTCAGCTCAAAATAGTTTGTTCCTTCAGAGTATTTTCTGCTTGTGGCAAACGCTTGTTTTTGACCCTTTTGGCAGCAGTCTAGGTGTGTCTGCAGTTGTTCTGAAGCGCTAGAGCCATCTAGTTTGACAAGGTCTAACTTTTGCAAGCTTGCAGAGGTATAAGCGCAGAGTGATAAAGTAAACATAAAGGAGGAGGACAAGGCGGATTTACATCTCAGCCAAGACACTAGGTCGTACAGGCCAGGGCTGTCAGCTGCCTGGTCTAGAACATCAGTATTGAGTGTCTAAACAGTCTGAAACAAACTAGCCTAGGCTAGGCAATAGACATAGTGTTACATACAGCAATACTGAGTCAACTTGAGATGATTCAGCTACTCCAGCAAACATACGTAAGCATGCAGTACATCCTCAAGACCGGTTGCCAGTACACCGATAGCGGCTTTGCTCGCACACACAACTGACTCGCAAAGCTACTCGCAGGCAACAAACGGAGAGCTTGGATACTAAATTTAATCGTCTCAGGGTCAGATTGTGATTCGGCTATTGGCAGAAGCGATATGGTTTGCATCACAGTACATTCTGCAGCGTTCATTAGCTAGGCTAGGTTGCGCGAGCTCAGCGGAGAGTGCCCAACCTTCGGTACAAGTTTGTAAAAGTCTAGCACCTCTTTCGCTGCCGTCTCAGGCCATGGCTGCGTTTGCTCTTTACACCAGCAGTCTCACTGCATCGAAAGCCGCTTTCGCTGGCAAGAACGTCAAGGGCGCAAGCACAGCTCGCCCTCAGGTGACTAGAACGAAATCTGATCCGGGGAGGCAGCAGCAATTGCACGGACGGCATCGTAAACGCGTGCGTCGTTGCAGGCGATCAGAACAGGCGTCGTCGCTAAGGCTGGCGCTGGACCTGACAGGCCACTATGGTTGCCAGGCAGCAAAGTCCCTGAGCACTTGAAAGGGGAACTGCCAGGAGACTATGGCTTTGACCCTCTAAAGCTCGGCGCAAACCCCCAGGCCCTCCGGTGGTGCGACAACTTGTCGAAGCATTGCTTCTTCAACGCTGCTCAACACAGCTGGGCAATGCACCACTCTGGGCGCCCTGCAACGTACTCAGCATTGCCGCTGTAATTGCAGGTACCAGCAAGCAGAGCTAGTACACTGCAGATATGCCATGACTGCAGTAGCAGGCATTCTAATTCCCTCGGTGAGCAAGCTGCACTGGGGGCTGCTGTTGCAGATATGCTGTAGCCTGTTGCTTCAGATAACCGACTGAAAATGCTGCTTCGTTCTGCAGCTGCTCACAAAGGCGCACATCCTGAATGTCCCAGAGTTTTTTTATGCCGGCAAGGTGTCCATCCAGAATTCATTTGCCCCTTTCAGTAAGTTACAATTATGTTCTGTAGCTGCCAGCAAGCAAATCATGCCAGTATATGGGCCTGTCTGCTCTGCACAGCCAGATTTTAAAGAAAGCAATGCAGAATCAATCCAAATGTATTGCTGATGTGTTGCTCTGTCTGCTTAGTGTGCACATGCATATTGCCAAAGCCTGGCTTTGCAGCACTTTCAATGGTTAAAATACCTGCCATGCCTGTGTCAGTATGGCATCATTGCTCAGTACATCATGGCGCAATAAGTTGTACAGGCGCTTTCCGCTATCATGAACGCAGACACTCTTCGCGCCTGCCTGCATTAATGTCTCCGTCACTCAGGCAGCCACAGCCCTGCAACTGAAAAACATTGATTCAGGACTGCAACCTGTATGCAGGCACTCTGTTGGTGGTCCAATTTTTCTTGTTTGGGTGGGTAGAGGGCAAAAGGTGGATGGACTTCCGCAAGCCCAACAGTCAGGCTGAGCCCGGCTCCTTCTTGGGCCTTGAGGGTGCCTTCAAGCAGCAGGCCAATGGCTACCCCGGGGGCATCCTCTTTGACCCTCTCGGCTTCTCCAGGTTTGCTACTTTGACTCCCAATGACGCTGGATGTTTTGAGCTGCTTGTGTCATAACTATTTACAGCAACACCAACAAATGGAACTACAGCTCATGGTGAAAGGAAAAGTTGCGAGGTAGCAGGCAAACATGGATGCATTTGAGCTGTGATGAGCATCAGCTTGGCAGACATCGCAGACTGGCACACAGCACCATTGCACATTGTCTTCTGTCCAAGAGCAGCTGCATCCTTGTTTGAGTGTGCTGCATAAGATGTCACACCAGCCATAAGCACGCACACCTGTCTTGTAATGCCATGATCTTGGCTGCAGAGGTAGCGAGGAAAGTTTGGCAGAGTACAAGGTGAAGGAGGTGAAGAATGGACGTCTAGCTATGTTGGCATTCCTGGGCTTCAACGCACAATATCTTGCCACAGGTAGGTTCTTTGTTAGCCCTGCTTGTAGGCATAGATGCTATAGTGTGTTGCAGTGTGCTCATGCACTGTGGACAACATCTTTGCACTGCTCCACTGAGCTGTTACCTCAAAAGTGTTTTTGACAGTCCGTGCAGCAAGCTGTGCTGCTCTACCTCACCCCAACAGGTTGTCATTGATTCCAGGCTTGCTGTTGTGTATCACTTCTAGAAGACTGTTTATTGTTAGTAAAGCCATGCTATGATATTGCACAGTATAGTAAAGCCATGCTATGATATTGCACAGTATTGCAAACCCTTGCAATTCTTGAGAATTTGCTATGCATGTGCAGGCAAGGGGCCAATTGACAACCTGATTGACCACCTGGCCAATCCAGCAGCCATCAACTTCACCACCAATGGAGTATCTCTTCCTGGAATCCCATTCATGCAGCCATAGATGTTAGACTGTCGTATTGAGTGTACAGAACCTGTATCATTAGTCCATTTTTGAGACAAGAGGCACAAGCCTTTCACTTAGTATTGCTCTGCAGACTACTCAAGCTGGCAGAATTCTGCAGCTTGGGAGTGTGAAGTCATGTAAAGACCGCGGTTCACTGGATTTCATCTGTATCTGAGGGAGCACCGTCTACCCTAGCATATCTTTTGTCATCGCTCTGCATGGTTGCTTAGCGGAGCGACGCCACACAGTCTTGATCACATACGTTTGCAAACATGACGGAAGGAGGCTTTTCATTAGGGCTGATCAGCAGATAACAGCTCACGCGGCGTTGATCACGGACGAATCTTACCCGACTGTAGGTTGCCAATGTGAATTCTTATGCGAGAAGCTCACAAGGCAGGCTTCAGGCCCGCATGCGGAATGATCGCCTGAGCGCGAAGCTGACCTATCAGCCCGGTCGATGGTTGATTTCTGCTCATCTTCTTCTCAATAGGCCGCCATAACCTCTACTTATAGCTCTATACTGTAGCGTCGCGTCAGAGCGTCATCAAGTCGCGCTTGATAGAATCCTCCAGCATGTCGAGGTTCAATCGGGGTCCTGGAAATTTCCTCAAGCCAGAGAATGCCCTCAAGCGTGCCGAGGAGCTCATCTCTGTAGGGCAAAAGAACTCTGCCTTGCAAACACTGCATGATGTCATCACCAGCAAGCGATACCGCACCTGGCAGAAGGTCCTGGAGCAAATTATGTTCAAATATGTTGATCTCTGCATTGAACTGAAGAAAGGTCGCTATGCAAAGGACGGTCTGATCCACTATCGGAATGTGTGTCAGCAAGTTAATGTGCAATCATTGGAGGAAGTTATCAAATACTTCATGAAGACAGCCACGGACAAAGCAGAAGAGGCTCAGTCTAAGGCTCAGGTGTGTGAAGACCAAATGCAAGTGCAAATATGGAGTCTGTGCTAGCTGCATGCTTTGCAATCTGCTCTTTTGCTATCAACCAGGATCAACACAGGCCATACGTTGCATTTCATATGTTCAGGCTGTCACTTTGGATGTTGAGGACTTAGAGGCAGACGCTACCCCTGAGGACTTGATGTTGAGTTACGTCAGTGGAGAAAAGGGCAAGGTGCGCCTGAAGGCAATGGGCAGCCTCTGATGAGCAAGCTCATTGTACTTGTGTGACTGTGTTTTCATGTGTCACACACAGTCAATGCATCTGCTGCACTCAAACTTATGCTGCTTGCATGCTACAGGACCGTGTTGATCGTGAGCATGTCACGCCATGGTTCAAGTTCCTCTGGGAGACATACCGTACAGTCTTGGACATTTTGAGGAACAATGCAAGGCTGGAGGCGCTATACGCAATGACAGCTGCACGAGCTTTCCAGTTCTGTCTGACCTACAAGCGTACAACAGAATTCAGAAGGCTCTGTGATATCCTCAGAAATCACCTAGCTAATCTCAACAAGTAAGTCTTCAGTTAGTGGCTGATGTTGCCTTAGTCTACCAAGCTCATAATTGTCAGACATATGCAGCCCATCGTTGATCGCAATATCTAGGTGCATATAGTGCAAGTTCGTGTGAATGTCGCTGCCTAATCACCTTGCCAATCATGCTGCTTTGCTGACCATGACCTGTCTGTTTTGTTTTTAGATATCGTGACCAGCGTGATAGGCCAGACCTGAGCAACCCAGAGTCCATGCAGCTCTACCTAGAGACACGTTTTGAGCAGCTCAAGGTGAGCAATCTGTATGTTGTCTCAGCACTTTGCTGCGTGCCAGGACATCACCCTGTAGAGCTGCATCCTCCAATCTGGATTCTGCATGTGAGTGGCTGTCTTTGCCACACCGACTCAGGGCCAAAGTAACCAAGCACATGCTTAAGTCTTACTTGACCCAATTTGTTATGAAGCTAGCCAGATCAATCTCTTCCCTTCTGTATGGGGCTGTCTCAATTGACATGATCAAAGCTAGCACAAGGCGGTCTCCCTCCTCATGGCCCACCTCTTTTGCGCAGCTGTGGTAAGTGTGACAGTTGTAGTAGTTGTAATCATCTTTGGAAGGAGGCTTCTTGCCACAAGGATTTGCCCCTCCACTACCCTGACCTTGGTGCAGGTGGCCTGTGATCTGGAGCTGTGGCAAGAGGCCTTCAGGAGTGTGGAGGATATCCAGGGGTTGCTGTCACAGAGCAAGAAGGCCCCCAAACCTCAGATGATGGCCACATACTACGCCAAGCTCACCAGAATCTTCACTGTGTCGGACAGCTACCTGTACAATGGTTACGCATGGTAACTTTTCAGGCAGAGTGCCTTCTGTGGCTTGACCTGGCAGCCAACACATAGGATCGTGGCGCACATGCAGCATCGTTTGCACAGTTGCTGCATGTGTCTGCAACAGTGATCTGAGTCATCTCTGAGCATTCAGGCGTAGCAGAGCAATGCGTTTCCATACTGTTTGCAGAGCTGGGCTTATCGCAACCAGGTGTCTTTGTCACTCTCAGTACAGGTATTATAGCCAATAGGTACAGGCTGTTCGGCCTAGCAAAGGTATAAAGAAAGGGGCTCATTCTGGATTTTCTTTTCCTTGTTCCAGGTACAAGCTGTTCAACCTGTCCAAGGCGTACAACAAGGGTCTGAGCCAGTCAGATGTGCAGCTGATGGCCACATCAGTGCTGCTGGCAGCCCTGAGCATCCTGCCCTACGAACACAAGGACAAGGACCGTACAGAGGCTGACTCAGAGCTGGAGAAGGAGCGTAGCGTGCGCATGGCAACCATCCTCGGATTCTCTGTTGACACCAAGCGCAATGCAAGGTCAGTTGTGGCATCACCTGTCTGGATGTCCCTGCTGGCAATGCTAGGCCGGCTCTGTGAGGAAAGTGCCTAGGTCAACATGTCTGTACACCATGGCTTGCCTGCTTGTCAGCAGTGCAGTCATACAGTGATGCATCAAATTTGTGTGAGTGTCTCCCGGTGGCAGATGCTGGGCATGTACATCTGCATCTGCTACCTCCAGACCGCTGCAACAGGCACACTTGACAGCACATGTCATGACCACAGCTGTGGCCACAAGTGGCCTGGAATTGAATAGATGAAAAAAGTTGTACGAGATTTGTTGGCCCGTGCATCAGAAGGTCACCATTGCTTTTCAATGAAAACTTTTCATAGACATGTGTTCTGCGTGCAGGAGCATTCTGTCCAGGACTGCCTTGGTCAGTGATCTCAGCAGCAAGGGGGTCGTGAACCTGGTCTCTGATGAGGTGAGGCAGATCTACAGTCTGCTGGAAGCTGACTTCACCCCTCTGGAGCTGTGCCAGCGCCTGGCTCCTCTGCTGAAGCAGCTGGAGTCTGTCACTGAGACCATGTCAGGTGTGCTCGGGTCTAAATTGCAGTATAGATGCCTGCAGCGATAGGTTGCCTGTTCACGTGCCCCTTGCAGCCGCTTTGCCTGCTCAGCTGCAAAGCATGCAGAATTCTGTTGAGAGGGCCAGTCATGAGTATCATGGTTCATTCACAAGTTGCTCATTGAAGGCACGTCGTTCCTGCACTACGGCTGATGTGCTTGTTGAGCTCATCTCATGGAGACGGCTCTAGCTACACTTCATCACACTTTAATGATCAAAGTCTTGTAGACCTCCAATCTGCCTGATTTGCCTGGGGTGCGCACCCCTCTCATGGGGGCTCTTCTGCACACCATCATGCATGACCCAGGGTTCCATAACAACTGGCAGCAATATGCAGTAGCGTTGTTGTTAAATGGTACTTGCCATACCAACAGGCAGCAATAGCATTGCTGTTGAATGGTATGTGCCATACCAACAGGCAGCAACAGCATTGCTGTTAAGTGGTATATGCTGTAACAACAGGCAGTAACAGCGCTGTTGTTGACTGGTATTTGCTGTATCAACAGGCAGCAACAGCGTCATTGTTGACTGGTATTTGCTGTGTCAACAGGCAGCAACAGCGTCATTGCTGACTGGAGCTGTCTGCATGTTTGCAGGCGCCAGCCCTATAGATGAGGTGTCCCTGCAGCAGTACAGCAAGTCCCTGCAGAGGGTGGCTGTGCTGCGCCTGCTGCAGCAGCTGAGCCATGTGTACAGTGTGATGAAGATCCCTGCTCTGGCTGACCTGGTCCCCTTCATGGGCTTTGGGGAAGTGGAGCAGATCATTGTGGATGCTGTCAAGCATGACTTCCTGCAGGCAAGCCGTCCCCTTTCATGCACCCCCACAAATCAAGTTTGTCCGGCTCATGCCCTGCAGTGATTGCATGCATGCTGGTGTATTGTGCTGCAGCTCATGTACTAAGCAACTGTAGATATGTTTCTTAATATTATGTAATATCTGTATGTAGTATACATATTGTACAACTGTAGTATGTGCAGCGCATATCAAACGGTGATCCAATATGTTCAAGGACTCAAATGCATTATTGTTCAGTTTGTGCATGTATTGTGTCCACCGTGCTGTTTTCTCATGTGGGGCACTGTGGTGCAATGTATGATGCACCAATGCAGCTTTGCTCAGCATCTTGCCTTGTCAATGTCAGCTGGAGCATGACATTTGGCTTTCTTTATGCAGGTACGCATTGACCACAGAAATGGCACTGTCCATTTTGGCGGACAACAGTTGGAGTCAGACAGGATCAGAGACCACATCAGTGCTCTGGCTCGCCGCCTCACTAAGGCACTACACATGGTAGAGCCTGATGTGTCCAAGGAGGTCGAAGCCAGGCGACTGAAGGTGAGTGACATTTTCCCATCTTCTGCTGCACATCACACTGGCCATGCAAACAAGCCCAAGTCAATCATTTGCAGTTTCAACGAATTTACTCCTGCTTGGTATATGGTTCATGTACTGTCGATTTTGCATGGTGTGAAGCTCTGCAGTTCAAATTGGCCACGGACACAAGCCTTGCTCTGTGCAGCGGTTGCATGCTGTGGCAAACTATCCTTCGGTCTCTCAGTCTTCTGTGTCTGCTGTCACGACATGCAAAAACTTACAGTAGTGGTTGTGACTCTGACGGCTGAGTCCTGCAGGGCATCTCAGCCTGCTTGTGAAGGCTCCATGTGGACATTCTTTACAGCTCTTTCCCTCTGAAGAAACTGTGAGCTGAATAATGCCTTTTACACATGGGGCAGCATCTGCAGTATGTGAAATTTTCGTCATCACATGCAGGCAATAGAGCATGCCATTCACACATCTGGCCAAGCCAACAAGCGTGCTTTGGCTTGCAAGCTGCTGATTGAGAAGTGAGTTTTGTCATATGCAGGCAATAGAGCATGCCATTCAGACTTCTGGCCAGGCCAACAAGCGTGCTCTGGCCCGCAAGCTGCTGATTGAGAAGCGCAAGGAGGAGCAGGAGCGGCTGCTGCTGGAGCAAGAGCGTGAGCAAGAAGAGCAGCGCATGATCCAGCTGCGCATCAGCGAAGAAGCAGAGGAGAAGAGGCGCAAGGCTGACATGTACGCACAAATGCTTTGCAATCTTGACTGCTCGTCTCTTTGTTTGGCATAAATAGTTTGCAAGGCTGGCATGTAGTCTGTCTGGAGTGTAGAAGCAGGAGTTGGCATCACCCAACATGCTGGGTGATTGCCTCCACAGCCTCTTTTGTACTGCTTGTTTTCAAACATGAGCAAATCTCTTCTCAAACCTTGCTGGTAGCTGTTTGAGCGTTCATCAGGAATCGTAATTTCTTTAGGGTGCCCTTGGTCATGCATGTTTGCTGCAGCTTGTCATATTTCCAAATGCAACATAGACAGCCTCAGTTCTGATCTCTTCTGCCAACTGTATAGCCTCTTCTGCTAGTCATACAGTCACTTCTGTCAATCATGCAGTCTCTTTTGCCAGTCATGTAAATTCCTGTCCTCTTTTGCCAATCATGTAGTCTAATCATGCAGGATCAAGAGGGAGGAGGACAGGCTGAAGAGAGAGATTGAGGAGCGAGAGCTCAAAGAGGCAGAGGAGCTGCTAGCCAAGAAGGGCAAAGGCAAGAAGCTCAAGGAAGGCGAAAAGCTGGACAAGAATGCCATCATGCAGGTAAACATTGTGACAGCTTGCATTCTTTGTCACATGCCTGCACAGTGTGTGCCGAGAACACGGCCACGCTGTTGTCAATGCTGTTTTGGGCTCATTGTCAGCAGGCTCATTACATCTGCAGCTGAGCTGGGCAGCTGAGCTGCCCTATAACACTAGCTGCAGCTGAGATGTGTGTCCACATCTGAACATGTTTGTTGACATGTCATGCAAGACTGGCGGCACGTGCTGTGAGCAGATGCAAGCAATGTTGGTTGTTGTCCCTGAGCAATGAGAGGCTAGTTGGGAGTGTCACCACTGAACACAGCTACACTGCTATAGCACACTGGCAAGAAGGGCTGTGGTATATAGCCTTCAGAGCACAGCAGAAACGTCTTTCATTGCAGCTGTGTTCTTGGACACGTTCTTAAACCAATCATGCAGAGATTGTTGCAACTCATGGTCATCTTGCTGTTTTGAAGTTGCATAGCACACAATGGAAATCTCTATGGAGAGCGCGACCTTGCACCGCTTGTTGTGGAAAGCATTGTGCAAAGTCAGAGAGCGTCGCAAGCAGTTCAGCACCTTCAGGTGTGCTTGCCTGGCTTTGCAGGAAGCCCTAGAAGAAGAAAACAAGGCACGCATTGAGCAGGCAAAGAAGATGGATCTGCTCATCAAGCGCATGGACCACACTGAACGCGCCCGCAGGGAGAACGAGGCACCTCTGCTGCAAGAAGCATACGCTCAAAAAGTCAAGGTAGCATTCCTGTGCTTTGTAGCTCTTATGTTGACTGTGTATGACGCACAGCATGTTAGTCAAGCTGTACCAAAAAGCAACAGCTGCATTAGCTTGACTGGCAAGTTTGATTTTTCCAACAGCAGCCAGAGGTGCTGCCTGGTCTTGCCAGCTGAGCAGCCCTTTGCCCACGGCTTGCTTGGAGACAGGT
>JAABUO010002807.1_pt1 | contig 21095 bp, 23 predicted proteins | sample 5559291 | NCBI WGS metagenome assembly JAABUO01 (sample SAMN10711878, study PRJNA513372) | rock metagenome | isolation source: Antarctica rocks | place: Antarctica: Victoria Land, Finger Mt sud
ATCAGCATACTGGGCTGCAGGTTGTGCAAGTGAGGGCCCCGCAAATGAAGCTTGGCCCTGTCACATGACAAGCCCCTGCCGAGGAGGGTTTGAGAGAGTTCTGTACGGTTGGGGCAAAAATGCACCTTCCATGTCATTGCCCACAGGTGTTGGCTACGGCGTGGGGCCTGGCTCTGCCATGCAAAGCCTGGTGTTGCAGGTGTGTCACACACAAACTGCTGCATGCAACATCCTGTTGCAGATTACACTGTCTGCGCAATATTCCAGTTGACTGGGGTACAAATCAAGAGGGTCCTACGAGCATCTGCAAGCATGAAATGTGTCAACTCACAGTCTTGTACTGGTGCCGGTTGCATTCCTGCATGAGAGTAGGTGCATTATACATGCAGACATGCACCACTGCCGACCCATGTGCACATTTCAAGCGAGGCTCACCCAACCTGTCATCTGCTGCGTTAGCCCTTATTGTGGCTACTTATCAGCAAGGTGCAAGACTATATTCAGGGTTGAAACTAGGGCTAAACCCTATGTAAGATAAAAAAGAACCCAAGGTGCAAGGTGTGAAGATAGTGCTTTGTCAGAGGTGCCAAGGGCAACAGCATGGCAGATGTGTGTTTTGCTTGGCAGGTTCATTACCTTCAGGAGAGGCCAGCTGGCGACCAGTCAGGCATCAGGTTGCGCATGACCTCCAAGTCAACTCCTTTCTCAGCAGGCATGATTAACTACGCCTCATACTTCACCATCCCTCCTGGCAAACCTAAGCACCCCATTGAGAACCAGTGCTGCTATAGTGGGTTTGAGATTCTGAAGGGCTTTGCATTCAGGGTGCACACCCATGCTCTTGGCAGGTCAGCCTCTCTCACAATTCATGTGTTCAGCTTGTGACACACTTATCGTTCCTGAGTTGCATGCTGCGCCAAGAAATGTGTTTGGCTGCTCACAAGAGGTATACGTGACAGCCAGTAGTGCAGTCTGCATTTCAATGCATCTGCTTCCAGCACAGCACATGCGATGTTTCAAGCTGCATTTGCTGATGGCATCATCTCCTTCTTCATCTTCATGATCTGTCTGGCATTTAGCAATGGTTGCGTATTGTTCTGCAGGCAATCAGGCAGTTGCTGCTGTTTGCAATGTCACTGCGGATTTTGCGAGCTGTAGCTTATTTTGATTGTACTCTTGAACAGCGCAGATCTGCAGACTGCGCCTTGCTGCAGGTCCGTCAACCTGGAGCGAATAGAGCAGCAAAATGGGAAGCAGGTCTCAAACGAGCTGTGCGAAAGGGACCCCCAGCTACCCCAAGGCTTTGCTCCCCTGAAAGACAACATCCTCATACGCCCAGGCGACACCCTCAAAGCGACCTGCATGTTTGATTCAAGCGCAGTCCACAGCCCAGTCAATGCTGGAGCAACTCACAATGATGAGATGTGCAACCTGTACCTCATGCTCTACTCTCAACTGCCATTCTTCATGGCGTGTTATGGCTCGCCGCAAGTGGACAGGCATGGCATGGGCGGCATCCCCCCAGCAGGACGCCTTGAGGTGCTCTCTGCCTGCTTATGCTTGCCGGTCTCGTGTGAGAGTGGCACTTATGCTTGCCCTGCTTTAACCCTCGTGCCTGACGTCATCAGACCTCAACACATGCTTTGTGGCAGCCATGTTGTCACGCTTTGCTGCTGTGGGATTGGAGTTGGATCCCTGGTGCATTCCCATTGACCTGTGACCCCCAGTGCACTTGCTTGAGCTGCCGAGCAGTCTCCAGATCTCTGGGCATCTTTTGCAATCAGAACATGCCTTGACATTTCACTTTGTCAGTCTTGATCTGCACAGCCCATTTTCTGCTCTATACGGGCAGCCTCTGCGCATGGCTGGACTCAGCTACTCAGGCCTGGTCTGAACACAATTCATTGCTCTGACCAATCTCTGACCATGTACGTGATTGCAGCTGGATCTACATGCCAGTTGGCAGCCCCCTGGCCCTCTTGGGCTCCCCACCCTAGGATCCAAGCCAGCTGCCCCCTTTGCATTTGGCCAAGTCAGTGCCGTGGCCAAGGGCCATAACAGCGATATATGGGTCTTCCAGCGAGGCGGTGTAGTGTGGAACGCGCAAAGTTTCAGGTCTGAAGACAAGGGGCAACACATAGCAGACCCCACAGCGTTTGTGCAGGCGCCAGCAGTTGTCCAACTTGATCAGGTATGTCATCAGCAGTTTGCTGTGGATGCTGCTGTCCCAGTTGCTGCGGCACACTGCGTCATGTCTTCTGTCGCAGCTTGCATCTGGTGCAGCGTTGCTTATTGTTTGCCGGTAAATAGCTGTGCACAGTCACCTTGTAATTGAGTCAGCTTTTGCAGCTTGTGTCGCTGAGGTTACCATTATCTAGGTTGCTGCAGCATTGGGCGCTTGTGCATTGGCAAGCAGTGTGAACAGTCAGGCTGTGCCATACACTGCAGAATGCAGCAGCAGCAGCAGCAGTAGCATTTATTTTATCATGGCCTCCAGCATCGAGTATATGGCCACCTGCATGTTGTTTTGAAACTTTTTCCATCAGTGCATAAATGCAATTTTGCTCGGGCCATATGCATTTCCCCAGACCTCCTGCCGTTGGCCCCCTTTAAAATTGAATCTCATCAGATCTCAAACCCCAGCAATGCAAACCATACACGCACCTCAGAATCCTTGAAAACTACACAAAATCTGATTGCCCCAAGAGTCTCACCTAGTCTGAATATCCTTAGGCTTTTGGGACACCCCGACACCCCAGATTCAATGCAATTCAAAGCTAGGGCCTTCCCCCGGCCTTGTCCATTGCCTGGACTGCACACTGCAAAGACATTTGCAAACCTGACAGACAAGTTGTGATGCCTCTCAAGTAATGCCGACTGGTGTGCACAGGATACCGGGGCAGTCCTGTCAAGCTGGGGAGAGAACCTATTCTTGATGCCTCATGGCCTGACTGTAGACTTTGAAGGCAACGTTTGGGTGACAGATGTGGGACTGCATCAAGCCATCAAATTTGATCAGCAAGGCAACCAGCTTCTGGCGTTAGGAAAGCGTTTGGAGCCTGGCAGCGACTCTGCACATCTCTGCAAGCCTACACATGTAAGTTTGCCGATTGTGCTTGCACAGCCTGATTAGCAAGCTGTTGTGCTAGCATAGGGTATGGGCTTTTTGACACTGTGTTGGTGACATCAAAAGCACAAGGCTCACCTTCCCATACCAAGCAGATCATTCTGCATCTACACACTGAAACAGTGCGTATCACCACACACTGCTGCTTATGCATGATTGCAATTCTGTGTGGGTGGATCAGCTACTTCTCATGATCATCTGCCCTGAGTCTGTCTCCAGTTTGTGCTGCTAAATGTGATTGTGCCCTTGTTGCAGAACCATCAGTCAAGTTGCCCTCATGCTTCAGACCTGCTGATGCAGTGAATACGGCAAGCTGTACATTGTTCACATGCGACCGAAGGTCTTTGTCAGAGCATAAGCATGCCATGCATATGCAGCTGTGGACCCACACTATCTCCCATCAGCTTGCATTGGGCTGCCCTGTTCCTCACAATGGCTCCTGCAATGACCACAGCTAAAACAAGCATCCCTTCATCACCTTCATCTCGTGCTTATCAGCCTGGCTGACTGCGTGTACTCACCTTACTGCAGGTTGCAGTGGCAAATGAGGGGGCCATCTTCGTAGCAGATGGGTACTGCAACTCCAGGGTGGTACGATACAGCGCAACCGGCAATTTTGAGGCACAATATCGCCTGCCCAGGGGCGAAATGGACATCCCTCACAGCTTGGTGCTTGATGAATGCAATGATGCATTGTATGTGGCTGACAGGGAGCACAGCGAGGTCCATAAGTTTGTCATCAGTGATCAAAGCCTGCAAGGTACAAGGCGCTTGCACAGCAGTGTAATGATCCCTTGACCCACCTGTAACGGTCGGCATGCTTTCATACTAATGTGCCAATCTATGTCAAGCATGACCCGGGGGTGTTTCTATCCATCATGGTCTGGAGAGCACATGCAGACAATGTACAGCATCACCAAGACCTTGAGTGAAGCCAATGTGCAGTCCTACACATCAGGTGGCACCGGCGGATACACGCTCGTGTAAATGTTGACTAGCCCACAGGCATACACTGGGACCTCATGAACAATAGTGCAGATTACATGCTGCATGTGCAGCAGTCCAGTAGAATCTAGGATCTGCGTGTCCTTCAATTGCACTCTGCCTGTTTCTTTGACACAGAAGCCATTACTAGTTCCTGGTACTTTACAGGCACATGGAACCTGAAGCAGTCTGGACATGTTTACTCCATCACAGCAGGACCTTACGGCACCATCCTGGCCTTGTGTTGGGCCCACAGGGAGGACCCCCACCAGGAGGCAGTCAATGTTGTCCTCCTGACTGCAGATGCGACAGGTCAGTCAGCATGCCTTTGCGCACCAGCCTGTAACCAGCCTACCTGTCAAGATCAACCTGCTCACTATGGTCATCGCAGTCAAGTCTGTTGCACTGATTACTGCAGGCTTGTCTATGCTAGGCTTAAGCAAGATGGCATGTCATGTCTCATGGTTCATGGCCTTGAGATAGTTAGCGCTGTCGCACATTGTTCTGCAGCCGGACTCTGTCTTTCAGATTACAAGTGGGTGCAAAGGGATCATGGCAGTCTGAGGGGGGGCCCTGAGCTCTGCACAATTCACATGTGATCTTTCACAGGGGTCTTGCACATTTGCAATACAGTCATATCAGTCTGCCTTTGTTGCATGCCAAGGAATGGAGCGCAGCGCCAAGGCAGTCAAAGGGCTCCAGCCTACCCACGTCATGAAAGTAGTCCTGCCCTTTGGCTGCTGTCTTTTCCTTCTGGGACGCAGCCATGCGTTTTAATAAAACCTTTTGCCTGCGCTGTATTACAGGGGGTGGGCCAGAGGAAACGTGGCGGTTGGAGGGGGTGGGAGCCCCACATGATATAGCCTTGGCAGCCTCACCAATGCCAGTACAGGGCACTGGGGAGCGCACTCTGGCCGTCTTTGTGGCTGAGACCAAGCCTGCTGGCAGCATGCTGCGCAAGTTCCTGTTTGTTCCGCAAGGTCACTCTCATGCACTTGCTGCTTGTATTGTTGCATGCTGGCGCCTCATTTTGGCTTGGGATGGGTGCGTACGGACTGTATATCAGGCTCTTGACAGCGCTTGCTGCACAGCTTGCTGAGGTTGCGCCAGATGCCTGGGGACACGCAAGTCTGTGTTCTCAAGGTGCTTGCTGACGCAGTTGCTGTCAACTCAGCTGGCAACTATGTGGCATGCTGCAAGCAGTGAATGCCCAGTCTTGCCTCAAACTACACAGTTGTCAACACAGTGAGACTTTCTATATCTGGAGGCGTTTTTGGGTGGATGTACAGGCATGAGCATGGCTGATATGGTGGAAGCAGGCGTTACGGAAGTAGACCAGTCGGCAGAACTCATCCCTGGGGGTCATGGTGTGGAAGCCCATCTAGCTCACGCTCATCAAGTCAGTAAAGACGCTGCTCAACCAGTCAAAAGCAATGAGGCCCACAAAAGCATAGGCAATGTAGCCTCCCACAAGCTGCACATGCCAATAACACTGGATCCGTTGTCAGCGGACCCTGCCCTGACCCTGCCAGGACATGTCATTCATCAAACCCATCAAGTTGCATCTGATACTGTTACCTCAGATGAGGAGCATGCAGGATCTGCAGATGACCTTGCATTGAAAAATGAGCAGGCACTACATAAAGGACTGATACAGTCTGATGTCCCTGACTTAGATGTAAGGGACAGGGTTACTAAAGAGGAACAACTCAAGCTGAGAAGCCAGGTACCAGTATCCTCTGGTGGCATCGTGGGTCATCATGCTGCAGCACAGCCTCAAAGTGCAGGATTTGGTACAGCTGTATCACAACTCTCTTCGTTCGGCATGCCATTTGCTGGTTTGTTTGCAATTGCTGCTGTTGTGCTTTGGAAACGATTGGGAGATTTGCAGCCGCTGACTGCACATGGGTCCCAATTTGCTGTTTAGAGTAGGCCTTGCTTTTGGCTGTTTTGCAGGAAGTTTTGCGCTGCAAATGCCTTGTGGTCATTTTGTGAAATGCTTCATCACTGACGTGTACATGTAATGGTCTTTCAAGCTTTGCTGTCCAGACTGGCAGTCATAAGGATGATTGACCTGCTGACCCCAGTCAAAATGACTAGATTACAAATTTCATCACAGACATCTGATCTCGTGAGCGTGCGAACTCACGTAACATAGCACTGGTGTTGAGTCTCTTGTACACATGTGTCATTAGAACACCCTATCATATGCGCTGTGTATGCTTTCAATTCGAAGATGGAAGGTGCCTTGCAAGCAGCTGAACGCAGGACGTGCACTACGAAACCTGAGGTCCACATCGCCAATACTGGTACTTGACAACTTGCCGGGTATCAGTGCAAATGTTCGTTGCACGTGCTCTCTGGTTTTTCAGGTATATACATTAGACCATCCTCTTGCGGATCTACATGCTTTTTCCTTGGGCTCGTGGCCGGCAGCGTTTTCACAGCCTAACTTGGGCTCAGGCTCAGACGCTTTGACTGTAAAGCAGCTTTCAGCACTCAGCATAGCAGCTTGGCAAGACTTATTGCGAGATGCATGACAATGCATTTCATGCCTACAAGCTGAGCCCCATGTTTTGTCAACTGATGTCCACTTACACTGATATCAGGATCGATCCCTTCACTTCATCAAGCTTGCTCGCTAGTGCAAGTTTGAGAAGCTGTCTTCGGATTCATACCTAAGAAAAACGAACGTTTGCCTAAACTACCCGTTGATGGTCTGGCTGCCATACTCATGGGGATGAGTCAATTTTGAATTTGAGGTGGGGATCCAGTCAATTGCTGCCATCGCCAGGTGGAAGCTCTGTCGGTGTTAATGAGCTGCAGCGTCGCTCGATCCGAATCGACATTGCTTGCAACAAGCGGAAACAGCTCAACTACTATAAAATCGAGCGCGCTTACGTATGAGCCTTGGCGATTGAAGTCATTCGAAGAGTCAGCTGCGACCGAGCAGGATCTTGCCAGTGATCTGAGCTGAATCTGAGGAAGCAGTTCGACACCGCGCGTATCCCCGACAACATACGTCGGACAAGCACCGCTTCACCCCAATTTCATCAGGTACCTGTGATGGGCGCCTGCTTAGGTATGCCCTCCAGCCGACAGCAGTACGGCCAACAGGGTTATGGTCAACAGGGCTATGGTCAGCAAGGATATGGGCAGCAAGGGTATGGGCAGCAAGGATACGGTCAGCAAGGTGTGGCTGACTTGACCTGTCAGCTTGATCAATGCTGGGTCAATATGTTGACTGAGCAGCTTGACTTTACAGACAACCTTATCCTGCCATATGTCAGCTGACTGTGTCAGACCTGTCACTAACTTCCTGCCGTATGTCAGTCAAGGTTGTTCTTATCTGTCTCTTTTCTGTGTAGGCATGATGGGAGGCCGAATGGGAGGCGGGGGCTTGGGAGGCATGCTGGGTGGTGGTGGTGGTGGCATGGGTGGAGGAAGGACAGGTGGGGGCATGATGGGTGGTGGGATGATGCCTGGTATGCTCATGGGGGGAGGAGCAGGCTTGTTGGGGGGCGCCCTCATTGGTGATGAACTGGGTGGTGGTGGTGGCGGTGGCTTTGGAGGAGGTGGTGGTGGCTTTGGAGGTGACGATGGTGGTGGAGGAATGGGTGGAGGCGGGTTCGGAGGAGGAGGCGATGATGGTGGTGGGGGAATGGGTGGATTTTGAAATGTTGGTTGAACTGTCGACATCACAAGCTGGTTTATGATTGTATTTTACTTGTTTTGATTGTGCTCATTGGACTGTCAGAACTGCACACGTAGTCATGGAGCTGGCAGTGCTCAGCATAGGCCATTAGTGTGCTCAAGCCTGCTGAGCAAATGCTGATGAGCTGGAGATGCCATGTCAGCCAATGGCAACAGTTTTGGTTGTGCAATGAATTTGTGATTTGATGTCTCATTATGGTGCTGTCTTTAGGGTCTTCTGCAGTCAGCAGGATATGTCCCTACATTTATTAGTGCTCTTTAGTTCAGTTTTCATCAGAAGATCATAAGCTGGCCAAGTTGCCAAATGCCTGGTTGCCCATCTGTTTTTGCTTTCTACTGGGGAATTGTTCTTGTGATGGACAAACACAACATGTATATTATTATTTTGGGTTCGACAATTTTGAAAACTGCCTATTGTGTCAAACAACAATATTGCTGCCCTTCACTAGAGTACCACATGCTTTTCTGCTGTGCAGAAACAGCCATGTGCGTGCTGCACTCTTGCTGAGCTGATGTCAGGAAGGCCGACTTTGCATTGCCTAAATGTTTAAGAACATCGATACTCTTCTATACAGCGCATAATTTCATTGTTTATGCACACTTTACTGCTGTTGCACAGTCTGTCAGATTCTGGTGCACCTCATGGCTGCCCTGTTGCCAAACCTGTCATGACCTGCTCAGGAGGTCTGACGTGCATATTATGCTGTGCACATGGAAACAACATTGACAGCACAGCTGTCAATACATTGCCCTCACATGCATGTCTGTTGACTGCTTGCAGGTTTTGCCAATGAATTGGCCAATTCATTGGCAACCATGGTTCCTTTTGCAGATGAATGTTCGGTAATCTTTCTCAGCTGTTGACCGCAGGCCTGACACCATCAGCAGGTCAATATGTAGTGCGCGTACCTAGCTTGCAGGCCTACATCGACATCAGCTTTTGGTTGTGCGAATTTAGGATGTACTTGTGACAACACACGGACACTTGATGCTGTTGCAGGCTATGCATTTACTCACAGATGTGGCAGTCCTGAGAACTGGCATGATTGCCTCATTGGCGCATGTGCTCAGCTGCCAGCTTACCACATACAAATCAAATGCTGAGTTCCAGGTAGACCTGACGGTGCTGTCTATGCAATCGGTCGACCTTGCTCAGCATGATCATCTGTGTTGCGTGATCACAGCTCATGTATGCAATTAACCGGGTGGAGTCCACCTCTTTCAGCACACTTACACAGATGTGCAGTACAGAGAAACCCATTTCTACTGTTCATAAGCAAAAACTCTTTTGCACTAGATGTGGCAACTGAGTCCAACCTGACATTGGCAGTGTTGTGCCGGCAATATTCACATAAGCCCAGGGAACGCAGATCTTGACAGACTGACCAGACAGGGGCTATCAACCAGCCCCAGCCTCATTAGATAGGCCTTAACTAGCAGCCTCAGAATTGCATCCACAAAGAAGCTCTTGCAATGTGGCACTCAGGCCTTATCAGCTGGTGGGCCTGACTATGCCAAATTTTGTGTGTATTGAAGCTAGCCTTTTGCAATGCATGCTCAAGACCGCTCTCACCGTTAACAGTCCTAAGGCAGATGTGGAGTACTTCAGAGACCATGGTTTTGAGCTTGCTATGCGCAGCTCTTGCAAGGCAGCCAATGTGTATGCAGAAGCACAGGCCAAAGATGTGGACCTGAATGGCAAAGATGGAGGCTGTCATGTGCCGGACCTGACAGTGTATCTGGAAGTCTTGGGTGCGATCTTGTATGAGGTCAAACCATTGAATTTCAGTTGCATTTTTTTTTGGAGCATCATATTTGGCAAGCACCTTGAATCTGTGTAACAACACGTAGCGTGTGCCACAAGCAAAGATGAACGTGTTGCATTGAGGTGTTATTGCTCTGTGCGCCTGCAGTGGCTTGTCACCAGAACAACAAGTGCCAGCAGCTATGTGGTGAAATGAGCATACCTGGGGCGATATAGACCTGTATGGAGACTATGGTGACTCAGCTTGACGGCCTCACACTTTACGGCAAGATGGGCCTCAGCTCAGCGTCCAAAACTCAGACTGCCCAGTCGGCCAAAACTTCCACGCCCAAGACAACAGCATCAGCACCAGATGCGACTGTGATGTGGACGTTCACATGCTCAACCTGCTTGTAGGTGAGCTGCGATCCGGGTTGCAGCTGTCTTTGCGCACCATGTCTCCAACCCTGATGCGCACCTCATGTGTGAAGTAGCTGGCTAGGATGAGTAATGTGCATGCAGGCATCACACTATCATAGCAAGATCAAGCATCTGAAGATTGTCGCTGCTGTTTTTGCATGCTTGGACACACTTGTCCAAGCCCATCCAAGCCAGACAAACCCATGTTGGCTTTGCCTTGATGCATGCACCCTGTTCATGTCTCCTGCCTGTCTGCAAGTAGAGGATGAGCAGCAGTGGGCGGCCGATGTTGCAAATTTTCAATATCACAAATGTGCTTTGCAGGCTCATTAGAATTAGGCAAGGTAATCTCCCTACTGCAGATGCACCCAAGCTGGGCAGCACACATAGTTCATCAGTCCAAGGAGTCTCTTGAGCGTCTGAGGCTTGGGACACTGCACCGTAGCTTGCAAGAGTTACATGCACTAAACATTTTGTTTTCTGACAATGTCAGCCTCCTGGAGCAATGCTTTGTTGGGCCTCAGGTGATCTGCATGGCTGTGACCAGCCAGCCTGTCTGTATCAGGCGTTACTCAGGCCAAGCATGCATCCAATGTGAGCCAATTGCATGCCAAGAATTCATGCCAATACTGATGGCTTGGCTGTGCTGTCTCAGCCTATGATACCATTCAACTGCAATGCTTCTTAGTCCCTGCTCAGGGCCTCTTGATGTTTACAACCTCTAATCATGTATAGCAATTTGTTTGACAGGTCACACCTGGAGGATAAAAACTGTCGATTCAACTTGTTCATGACCGAACATCAAGCCCACTGACACATGGCCCGTTTTCAGGATGGTTTAGCATGGGGTGCAACAGCCATTGCGCATCTGCTAGAAGAGGAGGAAGCTGCCAAGGCATGTTCAGACTCTAAGGAAGCCAAGAAGCAACGCCACAAGAACTCATGTCCAAAAGCTTAACTCCCCGTCCACAGCAATGTCAGAACCCACTGCACGTAAGAGCATTGACAGCCACATCTCAGACAGTCTGGCTGACAAGCTGTCCAAGGGCTGTGTGCCTCTCATGCCAGCTCACTCCCCCTAGCTTGACAGTGGCGCTTCTGTCAAAAGGCTTTGGAGCTTCCTCACTTTTACAGCTGGCGCCATCCCAGCTCATGTCTGCCCTGTCACCTAAAGCAGCAGCAGTGAGTCCTGACATAACACAGAGACAGAGCACAGCTGAAACCGTTTCCTCAAGCACCCACAGACTTCTGTCAGGTGTCAACAGTGAATCAAGCTTCTCAGGTCTGACTCACGCACCATCTGTTACTGTATCAGCAGTAGACACAGGCCCACGCCAGACAGCCCTGGTCCAACTCCCCATGCTGGTCAAGGAGACAGCCATTGGTGGGACTAGCAAGGCGTGTGATGCTGCAGCAATGCCTCATGTGGCTGCATGGGCTGCATGGTTCCTGCTGACAATGGCACAGACTCACAGAAGCATTTCAGTGGCTTGACGACAGATGCTGAGCCACTACTAAGCTCAGACCAGTCTATCAGGAAGCTGTCTAAATGCCCCTTGACCAAGGTGTAGCCTCTGAGTAAGCAAGGTGGCACATAAGCTTTGAGATTGCAGTATCAGTTCTGGCTGATGTACAGTGCTGCATGATCTCTTGCATCTCAAGTGTCAAATGCGTGGTGCTGAGACAAGAGCACCCACTTCAGCTGCACCCACTTCAGCGATGCAGCAATGTATGCATGTGACATGCGGCACGTGTTAGTTGCTGTATCATCACACTACATGTCACCACATGAAGTATCTGTGCGCCAGCCATAGACAAACATGTGCAAGACCTGTCATATGTGACCCAGCATATGTAGCAAGACGTGCTTTTTATGCAGGCAATTATGCAGGACCCTGTCATTGCGGCCGATGGTCGTACTACGGTACTTACAAAAGAGATGCAATGGAAGTGTGGCTGCAGCATAAGCATACATCACCTGTGACAAGCAAGCAGCTCAAGCATACTTGCCTGATCGCAAACTTTGCTGTCAAGTGTGCCATTGATGCCAAGCCCGCCCTTTGTGCCTGATGTCAAGTGTAGCATGCATATTGCCTACTCACGCATCTGCTCCATGCATTCAGATGTGCTCATGTGACATTTAGATCAAGCTGAAGGCTCTTGAAAAACCTTTCGGTGGTTGGTATTTGAGTTTGCAATGTACTACATGCAAGCATGATAACTCCTGATGGTTTACAACTTCATGGCAACGCTTGAAGCGGTTACTCCTACAAATGTTGAGTGCTCTCAAGTAGCATGGGCACTGTCGTCAATTAAACAAAATAACCTGCAGCTTTTAAAATTTGTTCGTGTGTGATTTCGTGAACGCATCATCTAGCTTGATTATGGTGTAACTGTCAGTCATGTGTTTGCAAATGCAAATGCTGTATTGCTCAACGGCAACTCATGGTCTTGTCGCTGTGCCATTGATCAACTGTTCAGCCAGACTTGACAGCACATTCACTTGACGCTTTCACACAGCAGTGGCAGCAGCACCATCGGGAAAGCAGCCAGTGGCAAAAAGCTGGTCACCATGAGCCTGCAGTTCACAAAAAACGAGGACAGCACCAACTTGAGGCTGCTTAGCCACATGCACAGTATTGTCACAGCCAGCTTCATGCACAGTAGCACAGTCACGGTTGGTCAACACATTGGCACAGCCACCTGGGTAGGGGGATTTGCATGCAAGCCACTATAGCAGGACTTGGGAACACATTCTATCCTTGTGGTACAGCAGGCCCAGCGTGCAGCTCAGATCAGGCAGGCAATGCAGGTGTGCCACACCGCACAGCAGGCTGCAGTGAGACGGTATGCACAGCAGCCATGGCCTATTCACCGACAGTGTTTGCAGCAATCCCAGCTGCGCACATGCTTTTTGGCCCTGTGTGTGCAGCAGAGGCAACACGTGCATGCCGTACATGCAGTGTGCTGTGGATCAGTACCCGCTGGTTCAACGCACCCAGCAGTGGCAACAGCATGTGTATGCACTCAGGCAGTCAGACATCACATGCCATTTGAGCAGCTGCACCACAGCAGACGGTCTTGGGGCTCAGCAGTTGGCCGGGTACCATGTGTGCGGCATTTGCACCCCGTGTTTAAAGTATGATGGAGCAGTCTTGCCCCAGGTCGTCACGTGCGGCCAGCCAATGTTGGCTGGCCAAAGCGTGTATTCTCTTTTCTCTTGTCTCGCATTTGCAAGGGTTCAGGCGTTGAGTTCAATATCAACAAATACTAAATTTGCAATATATCAATATTCAGCTTGAGGAAAAGAGGTGAAGTATGGGTTGAAATGCTGTACTGAGCCCACCCTCAGTAATCAACACCTTGTGGTCTGCCACTTGTATACAAAAGCGCCTTGTTCATGGCATGACTATGCTGTATCGTAACAACGAGGCCTGCTCTTACGCTAGCTGGCGCAAAGCAGAAACATACACCCTTGTGGAATGTGCAGGGAGAGGCTCTGCTGAGTTGCCATAGGGCAAGTATCCACCCCGCACTGTCAACTGATTGGTGGGGATATTACTTTCTGGCGTCACCGCAGGTGGTTCAGCCAGCTCCCAAATAGGGTCGTGTTCATGATGGATATGCCAGCATCTATCACCAGGAAGCTCTGTAACATAAACAGGAGATCCCATGGACACGACACGGACCTTCTCAAGCAAAGCTCCCGGGCCATTGCGCTGCAAGAGGCTAAGAGCAGCTTTCACAACAGCGTTGCCATGGCTGTGAGCAAACACAAAGAGGATTGAATCAAGGCCTGCTAGCTGTGGTAGGCTTATCAGAATGGCGTGAGCCAAATCAGCTGCAGGAAAACTGCCCACGCCATTTGCTGCTCCTGCTCTTTCCAGGCAAAGCACCTTGATCATAACACGAACCTGAACTACAAGTGTGTAAAGTGTAGAGGCCGTGTCAGGACAGAGTGCATAACATGCCGCCAGGTAAGCCAACAAAAGGGCTAGCACAGGTTTTCTCTCCCAAACTCCCCTGTAAGAACAAGATTGCTGTGAACCAGGATAGCTACAGCAGGCAGTAGTTGAAGATTACACAATGTTGCTGTGCTTACCTCAAGCCAGCCACAAAATATATCCACAATTCATTGCCCGTCTTGAAAGTAGGGTTATAAACAAGTCTGACATTGATTTGCTGTCCTGAGACATGCAGCAGCATTTGCTCAAGGCTTGTTGCTGTGTCTTGAGCATGCTGCTGTGTCTCATTGCAAATGCCGTTTGCGTACAGGGCATTGCAGGACCCTGCTTGTAGGACCTGCATTTGAAGCATGAGTGGTGTGTCAAACAAGGGGATGCAGACTCGCAGTATTGAATCCGATACATGCATGTGTGCAAATGCACCTGTCGCAGGCGCCTTCGCGTCTCGAGCTCAGGATCTGCTGTTCCAATACTGATGGAGGGCGGCAAAGCTGTCACGCATGCTAGGATTAAAGTTGCAGCAATTGTCATCCGGACAATGTGAGCAGCTCGCGCATTTGCAGGATTGCTAGTTGCACTCCCACTTCTTGTTGTAAAGGGTCTCTGTTGATTGCTGACAGAAGCTGTGGATGCACCTGCAAAAGCAAATCAATTAAGCTGCATTGCTTCAGACAGGTAGACTGCATAGTAAGAATCCTAGACAGTTCTGCAAGAAAGACAGATGTGTTGCTTGGAAATTGGCTCTTGACATAGGCTGGTGTCTGTTACCTGCTTGGGCAACTGCTTCTGATGTTGCTACTGCATGAGAGGCAGCACGCGTTGCACTGCCTTGTTGACAGCCTCAGCATATCTACATGCATTGCAGAGCTGCCTATGAGAATGTATGTTCCACATAGGCATGTGAAGACACGCATGTCACCACACATGCTGATTCAGAAAATGTATTGTGTTTTGCAATCAACAAGTATGAAGTGATTCGAAGCAGTGAGTGATTGCAAGAACAGGAACCACAATTAGGACCTCCAAATTTGCACACTCCAGCACATCATGCATCAGCAAGGCCATGCTTGGACTGCAGACATCTGCTGTCAAACAAACTTGCCATCTTGTGTAGTCAACAGCAGACGGCACATTTTTTGCACGACAAGCAAGCAGAGCAAGGGTGCAAGGTTCAGCTTGCATACAAGAATCTGTGGACTTGCCTGAGAAACAATGTGAGGGCTACGATATACAAAGACCAAAATTATGCAAGGCTCAGTGGAGCTTGCTGATTATTCACTGTCCACTTACCCTGGTCAGGTGTACTGCTGGAGGCTTTGGGTTTTCTGCGCTGCCTGAGGTCAGAACCAGCAAGTCCTCTGCGCGCCTGAACGCTTGAGGCAATGGTTGCATCTGAGCAGGCAAGGCACCATATCGGTATCAGTCAAGCGATCTCAAGCATGACTCTGGACAAGCTCTTGCCAAGACCGAGCAAGTGAGTCAAGTGGAGCTTACTCACCGTCTGTGTCTGAGTCACTTGACATAGCGGTGAATGGACCAAGCTGCCCTGGGACAACTGGTGCTTCTGACCTGCAGTGCGAACGCAAAAGCTCAAACACGATCGGTGAACCCAAAACCTATCGTGATCAGGAGAAAAGCAGCAGCGGCTGGAGCGACGACATTTCTGTATTACTTGACCTTCGAGATAGCAGCCCAGACAGTCGCACGCTATCTATTTAGAGGCACGTGCCATCTACGGTGCCTGTCCTGGCTTGTCGAAAATGTGCTAATCTAGCACCGACCAGCAGTGGGGACTGTGTTTTACCTTGCGATCGGTCGATCGACCACTGCTGCTGTGTGGGTGATGTCAGGCTGAGCGCAAAGCGCGATTGGGTACACCAGTGAATGAGATCTGACGCACAGCCCAAACAATGCAAAAGTCGGGCAAAAGGTAGCTAGGAAACCCTAGAGCTCCAACCAGGGCGTAGGTTTTCTGCGATTAGTACTGCAGCTTCTGCCCCAGACCCTCTGTAACTCTGACAAGATGCTCAGCCCTAAAATGGTCTGTAGATCTGGCGCACAGCTGTGATAAGAAGTAAGTGTGTATAGGGAGAGAGGAGGAAATAGTGGAGAAGAACAAGTATCGAGAACTCACCTGGGCAGCCCGGTATAATACTTGGCTTCTCATTAAATTGACGCCGAAAGGTGTAGTCTTTTCGTTTCTATCGAGAACTCTGAAGCCTCTGCATACGAAAAGATTTAGGGTTTAGGGTACAAGGTCACTACAAATAAAGGGGGGGGTTTACTAGGTGGATAGTCTAGTGCAAAAGCTAGCTACCATGGTAACTCCAAATGCCCATTATCCACCCATTACGAGGTGGATTCCTACTGCGTGTACCATGGTGAAAACAGTCAAACTAAGGTAGGTGACTTTAATTAGGGCTGTACTAAGCGCACTACCAAGTTGTGTTTGACAAGGTGGTGTATTGTCATGGCCATGAGGCAGTGCTACTCCTAGCTTGTCGTCTGAAGACCGTGCACATATAGAGGATGCGTGTCAGGGTGCACGTGTGTCAATTTGAAGTGTTGAGCAATCAGGCATGTAGATGCAACTACATGGCTGATTGCTCAATTGGTGTATGTGTACATTTGAGTGCATACTAGCTATGAAAGCTTCATAGCCAACTACAACAGAGTGTCTGTCCTTCCGATTGTCATATGTCCTGATATGTGTATTTTGTGTGCAATTTCACATGTTTGTGAGGAGTACACTAGTACTTGCAACTGTTTAGCTGTGTATTGTGGGATCATAAGCATTCGGATGGGTCTCCAGCATGCAGTGTTTTGAACGTGTCAACATACGGATAAAGTTTCAAAGATGTGAAGCGATGCGAATGCGGTGAAATCCATTCAATCTCTTGGTATATTTTACCAATGCAGCTGGTCAGCAAATCACCATGGTAGTGTGCACTATGGGCACGCCATAATAACCATGGTAGCAATTACTATGGGTATGCGATATTTACCACAGTACTCAACACCAAGCATGGTAAGCATCACCATGGTAGGTGTATAACCCAGATTGGTTCCCTTATCTTCGTACATAAGATCAGCTGACTGCAGTGACAACATGGGTTTTACCCAGACCTTCTGTCCCACAGCTGTAACGCATGCATGCACTGCAAATGCAGGCAGCACTTGCAGCGCCTGCAGAAAGCGCTACACTCCGTCGTCTCAGGTGCTGTTTGGCCCAGCGAGCTTCAAATGATGAGCAAGTTTCAGCCACAACAACAAACTTTTTGCAGCTCATCACTGTTACAGTCCATATACAAGACTTTGGAGGCCCATTACATGCGCTAAAATGCTCCATTTTGCCTGAAACTTGTTCCTACGCCTCCAGAAAGACCAGGAGATCACGAAAAAAGGTATTGGTTAATCCAAAACGGCATTTTTGCACATCCTCATACTCAAAACGTGGAATGAAGCCAAATTTATAGCATTAAACTTGGGTTCCCGGCGCTGTATCGCCCCAATCAAGCCCATTCGGGCTTGCTGGAAGCCTATTGACATGACCAACGACACTGCAAAAGCACGCACCCGTAGCTCAAGCCTTGAGTGAGTCAATGTCTGCTGCCCGACAAATGGTCATGCCATGGTCAGCACATTCCACAATGTGAATTTACTTGACATGACAATTCATCTTTCCGCTAAAGGCATTCAATGGACCCCAGACTTGGCACACTGTCCCCAAATGACTACTGCTGCCCATCCAGACTCAAACATTCATAAAAATCAAGTCGATACACCACAAGACAAGTCAGTCCAAGTCTATCAGAATGTCACTGCCTGCCAAGCTGACAGTCTCAGAGTTGCATGACTCATACTCTGACTCCTCACACTCACACTCTGAGTCTGACACTATGACATGCAGGCTGTGAGGGGCCGCACTCAGGGTCAAGTCAGGTGCAGCTGTGGTGTGTGATTGCAGCATTGCTGTCCTCCAGGTGTCCATGCTGTCCACGGCATTCTGAGCCAGCCTGGGGTAGTACTGCATGTCATACCACCTAAGCCATTGCTGGACATTGTGACCCATGACAGCTCCTTGATTGGACGGTCCAGCTACAGTATTGTTGGACTGTCTCTCCTCAACAAACACTTGCCTGCACATGCTGGGGTTCAATGGAACTCCCCCATGTGAGACCATCCATTTCTGCCAATACACGGTCAACACTGCATCTGCAAAGCCCCTTCCATGCATGTCCATGAACACGTATGGACAGCTGTCACCAATTAGCAAGTGGTAATCAAGCAACGCCCTGCGTGGTGCTCCCAGGTAGGAGTGCACCACCTCAGCCAAGGCTAGTGGCAAATCAAACGCTATGACAGCTTGGCCCCACTTGCGTGCATTCTTGTGATGAGGCAACTTGATGCGCATCACCAAAGGCGATGTGCTGATGATATACAGCCTGTTGCCCTCACAACCAGCCTCTTTGCAATCAGCATGCAGACAAGGCCTTGTGTACTCAGGCACAACAAGCCCCCTGAGACATGATAGTCTGATAGGGGGCAGATGGGAGAATGTCATGCCTCCAAGCGCTGCATCATGCAAATCTCTGCTGGTCTCTACTGTCACACCGTACTGCTGCATATCTGCCTCCGCATCCTGCTGGGATTTGTGAATGAGGTACACAAGGTCTGCAGCAGACATCCACTTACCAGCTGCAGCCAAAGTGGCTGGATCCTTGGTTGCTCTTGGGAGCTGATCTGCCACCTGCAACAACCACATGATGTCTGAGCGCAGCAATCATGGTGTGTCAGTTACTTGTTTGAGATATAGCCAGATCAGACAGAAGTTAGCTTTGTCCAGTCGGTTCCTCAGGCTTATTGCTGTGCATGCATGCAGACATGTTTGCCTTGTGTGCTTCATTACTATGACTACTGCATCAATATGTAGCCTTGTTGCTGCTGGTGAGCAACTGTTCACAAGAGTACCAGTATAACATGCTGCCCAGATCTGGCAAAAATGGTGACAGGAGTTGATGCTGTGAACACTCAGCAAGTGCAGTGCATATGCTGAGTTACCATGACTGCATCAATGGCTACACTGTGTTCGACTGTGAGGGAATCTACCGTTTGATGTTGTGCAATGTGTGCGTGCAGCAAGTGTGCCAAGCAACAGCAGACACTCATCACCCGAAGTCCAAGTGTCTGAACCATTCCAGCCCCTCTACAAAGCCTGGGGGCAACCATCCCAGGTGGTGGCAGTCAAAGCTGGGATGCTTGCCCCCAGGCTTTGACTGCCACCACCTCAACACATGCTTGGCACAACTCAGGAAGTTTCTGATGTATAGATGGCTGTGCTTAGCTGCTATGTGAAAGGTAACATACTGGCTGATGAGCGGTGTGGACAAAAAAAGCTGCAAGGTGGGCTCTGAGACCTGGTGATAGTGGTGGCAATACCCAAGAAACAGGAAGACCTGCTTCTTGGTGTTTTCCCATGTTCTGGTGGAATGCGCAACACCCTTCCTGTTCAACTGGAATGGATTGGTTGAGAAGGACTCAAACTCTCCCATGTGCTGTTCAAGAACAGCTCTGTGAACAAGATGCTTATAAGGCTTGGCAAGCAGACCATGCCTCTTCTTGTGGTCTGCTGGCAGCTGACAATCAGGCAGGGTGACCGGGAACGGTGTAGTCAAATGCAGCTGCACAGGGTTTGGGCTGGGCTGAGCACAGGCTGCAAGGACATGATCAGGCAGGGCCAGGATGATCTGACTGGCTGGCCTCAACCTGATCTCATCAAAGGCATCCAAAGTTGCAGTGGGGAGCTTGCAGAGTTTGAGGGCTTGGCAACAGACTGCTAAACTGATGTTGGCAACATTGGGGACATTATGATCCAAACCACCAAGCTTGATCAGCAGCTGCTTGTCCAGGCCTGCCAACAGTGTGAAACAGTTCTTGTTCAACCTGGAACAGACCCTGTAGAATGCTTGGCAGGAGACCATCCAGACTGGATTTGTACACTTGACGCATGCACACCCATCTGCGCTTCTGCTTGTCACACATCAGGACAAGCTTGCTGGGCACAGGTAAAGACGCCTGGACAAGCTGGGAGGTGTACTCTGAGCCTTGCATGTTGGCTGACAAGCCTACAACTGGAACAGCTGTGGACTAGTGAAGAAGACCCTGGACAGCAAGCACCATGTCATGGGCTGCAAACGGATTTGGTCCAGCCTTCCGGCGTACACTGATTTTCAGGCAGGACTCAGGTTGCTTTGTAGCGTGTAGTCGTCCTCCGCAGTGGAGGTATCGAGACAGATACCGTTGTGAGGTGTGCAGCAGCATTGAAAGGCTGCGCAGTTTAATGTATAATATAAGAGAATGTGAAGATAAAGTACATGACATCTGTCTACCTCACAATATGAGGGTGAGTCACCAATACACTCCTGAAGCTAGCACTGAGTACAGCACCGTCACATGCAGTGCATCTTAGTCATCAGTGAATAACCGTAAATTACAGTATTACAGCTTGTATGGTAACAAACGTTACACCCACACACCAGGTAGAAGTGAGATTGGTCATAATGAATCCCCATATACAGCCCTCCGTGGGCTGACTTCAGCTTGCTCAGACTCCTCAGGCCAATACTCTGGGCTGCCAACTCTTGGGCTTTCACAAACGTCATTGTCTTCTTCGAAGTAGTAGCAGTTGGGTTCAAGCTCAGCCCACCACTTATCTAACTGCTGCTTGACTTTCTTGCCTGTAGGTATCTTGAACTTAGCGGCTTCGGCAGGCTCGTCCATTTCTGTGAAGTGTGTAAGCTGCACAGCAGACAACGTGTTAAGAGGCATGCAGCTGGTCGTTGCTGTTAATCTAAATAAAGCATCGACGCTTACGGTATGACGGTAAGCTCTTACGGTTATCTGGTCTGCATCTCTCAGCCCAAAATTTTATAGCCTTGTAGCGCCTGCTCAACTCAGGGACGAGGTGCTCACTGATGTTAAACTTTCTGACAGGCTCTCCCTCTGACAGGCTCTCCCTCTGACAGGCTGGTCAAAAAGGCTTTTACTCATGCCTCATCTGTGAACACTCTTTGGTGGCAAAAACTGTCCCTTTGGCTGAGCCAACATGGATTTGAAGGTGTGCTAGCAGAGGGGACCTTCT
>JAABUO010002808.1_pt1 | contig 21095 bp, 36 predicted proteins | sample 5559291 | NCBI WGS metagenome assembly JAABUO01 (sample SAMN10711878, study PRJNA513372) | rock metagenome | isolation source: Antarctica rocks | place: Antarctica: Victoria Land, Finger Mt sud
GCACACAAACTAGCTTGCAGTCCATATTGCCGGTGCTGCCGAACTGCTGTTGCTGCTGTTTGTGGTATGCTTGCTGCAAGACCAGTCACGCAATGAGTGGCTGGGATGCAGACACAAGCAAGCAGTGCAGTTTGATAGGCACATACCTGGGCGTGCACAGTGCTGTAGCTGATGACAGTGTCAACATTGCCAAATCTGAGCTTGTCTCCTTGCAGCACAGAGTATCGGTCACCATTTGCTTGCAGAACTGTCAAACCTCCTGCTCTGCCCAGCATTGTCTGCACATGTGCAAGTCAAACGGTCAATGGCGAGCATTCTGGATTCTTATTGTCTAGCTAGCCATGTCTGCAAAACCAGCATTTGTTGTGTGTGTGCCTACCTTGTTCCTGCTGCCAAGGTCCTTGATGAAGCATACAGCCCCGCCACTCTCTATGTCTGCGTAAGCAAGCAAGGTCGCAGCAGCCAGAAGAGTGCTCGCCGCATATGCCACTCATGCTGATCAGATTGCATGAGCGACCGCTGAGCAGGGCTGCTTGTGCTGCATGCGCTGTTATGCAAGACGTGAACAACCTTTGAGTGGAAAACTTACATATGGCAGCATGTGAGGAAGAGACGCTGTTGCTCTGGAGGAAAACGCCTGCAGCGCCACAAATGCTTGCCATGATCCCTGTGACATATGGCAGCAACTCTTTTGCATGCAAGACACAGACCATGGACAGGTATGCCAGGATGGTCGCCTTTCCACTGATCCAGCAACCCCTGGTGGTCTGCTTGACTGCTGCTCCCACGCCCCACCACATTCAAGCCTGTTGGCACCAACACGAGGTTGACAAGGAACAATTCATGGTTGGACGCTGAATTTCGACGTGCTGAATGCTGCTAAAGACATGTGAAAATGACAAACCTCAGCTCACCAAGATACAGAGGAAAGCTGTCTGCAGTCTGAGAAACCACCTTCAGCGCACCAACACCCTGGAAGCGCCAGCAAATGTGTGATTAGGGTACCATTAAGCATAGTCTGCCAAAACACTCTTCAGTTGGGCCTCTGCGCACCTGGTCAGTCCCAATTTCACCAGCAGGGGCAAAGTCGTCCTCCAAAGGGAAATCGGCAAAATCGATCGCCTGTGTTTCCTCCATGACGTCACCGATCCACAGTCAACTGAACACTGAGTTGGATGTCTCTATATGAGCGGCACTGCTGCTTTGAGCAGAGTCAAAGAACCTCACGCAATAGCAGCTCAGATAAGCCGCTTCGCATGGGGCTCGTGGGATTCAACCAGTACAGACAAGAAAGCGGTCGAATGCAAGCCGCTTGAGGCTTGGGTGGCCGCACGGATATTTGCGCAAATGCACTTTGGGTCAAACAATGAAGTGATCCGAGAGAGACGGAATGAGTAAGATGACTCATTGCGTACAGCATGGAGTCCGAGAAACGAGGGAAGACTACGAAATGGCAAGGTCTCCTTGACCGGACTCCAAGCGCGATATACCTGAACACACAGAAGACGCAGTCAAGCTCTCGATATTAGTATGCAGTTTCGGAACGATCAAGTGAATCGCAGAATTGCTGGGTGAAGCGAAGCTGGTCCACATGTCGTCAGCTTCAGAGGGATCTCGCCTGGGAAAGCTGCTGGCTCTACTTGAAAGTAAGCCTGCAGTGTTATTGTTTCATTATCATCCCGATACCGTCGCGTCAATTATTGTGTGCTGTGTCGTCATGCAGCTGGCAACAGCCTCGACATCCGCAAGGCCGCAGCGGAGCAGGTGGCGTCAATCGCACAAGCTCATCCGGCGCAGCTGCCTTCTTTGCTGAGACATGTAAATCCTGCTTTGAGCTGAAGAAGTCGAGTTTTCCTGGGCCAGTCCTGACCTGCACGTCTTTGTTGTTGTCCGTGCTTACCTCGCTTCGCAACGCCCTCGTCTGCTGCAGATCCGAAGATGCCTCCGAAACAAACAGTGGGATACGAGAATTGCAGCATCGGTTTGCCTTGGTCTCATGGCAGCTCATTTCACACACCATAGCGTGATCACACTGGCAGAACAAGCTGAGCAAAACCCCACAGTTGTTGAAATCAAACCTGAACCTACTGAAGGCGCTATGACGTTTCAGACCTTTGACATCTGTCAAGTCTTGCAGCAAGGCACAGTCTTGGTGGCATCTGGTGGGCAGGCAAGTCTTAACATGTAACTTGCAGCAAGCAGCCAGTTCCCATAGAATGTCAAACTCATACTTACGCCTGTGACTCAGGAGTATGAGATGATCGCTGAAGAAGGCACAAGGGCTGAGCAACTTGCAAAGCAACAAAAGAACTTGAAACAGAGGTACAAAGGAAACTTTGGTTATGCTCAGTATCCGTCATGGTGTTGCTGGTGCATCATTTGTCTTGCAGAGATGTCATCTTGTTGCCAGCACGCTGCTCAACCCGTGCTCACCATTGTTGTGCAGGCTAGGGCTGAAAGGCAAGATGGAGGATCTTATGGACACGAGTGAACTCATTTCAGATGCTGATATCCTACCTAGCGTCTCAAGCGCAGCCAAGCCTGCTGGCAAGGGTGCACCAGAGCTTCTGTCAAGCATGTCAGGTCTGTATAGCATCCGACCTTGACAAGCATTGAAGTCCTCTTGCTTCCCCTTCTGCGCCTGGCCATTTAGAGGCTACAAGCTTGATTCTGCAGCTGTCTGGCCTTGGTTTGCGCGCCACGCTTGATTTCATTGTTCTGCAAGCGTTTGCTGTGGAGATGTCATTCGTCAGCTTGCATGCAAGAAATGTTGCAAGCTGGTCTGTGGCTTTGGTATTGCTAATCACCACGTTTTTCTCTGTCAGGCCTGAGTTCCAGGGAGCGCAATCTGCTCAAGCGCAAGTCCAGGGCGCTGCAAAGATCAGGCTCGTCCCAAGGCTCCAGCAAACGCTCCAAGTCTGGCAATGAAGGAACAGATGCAGCAGTGGAGCAAGCTGAAGCAGAAGAGGACGGGCAGGAGTGGCAAGCAGTTGCCGCAGGGCAATGGCCCTTTCAGGCTATCTGTGACCAGATGTGCATTGATATGCTGGATCCTGTATGGGAGGTACACAATCCCTCTCATGTGGTCTGTGATGTATGAAGAAAAGGGATCTGAATACTATTGTGGAACCAGCTGAGTCATCTAAGATTGCTAAGATGGTGTTGCACAATCTTGTTACATAACTAATACCATCTTTGTATAATCTCCTACTTTTGTGCCAAAAGTGCAACTTTACTGACATCACAGCAATCACTGCTTGTCTCAGGATTGTATATTGCCTTGTACTGGACACTTGGTCTTGCCAATAAAGGGTCCCAAAAGCAACAATCAGTTGGTGTGAGAGTGCATGCAGGTGCGACATGGCGCTGCCTTGGCATTACGGGAGGTCTTACGCAGTCAAGCAGATGCTGCTGGTCTGGTTGCTCCCGCAGCTGCCCATCCTACAGGTAGTCATTCAGCAAGTCCGTTTGTGTGACCTGTTGACACCAGTTTGTGCTACTGTGACATATATCCCAGCAGGAGTCATCGCTACCACTGTTGTTCAGGTTTAAGGCATGTCAGGGGTATGAAACATGACAGCATTCCAGTCACGCTTGGACGCAGCGGCTGTCAAGCATGTAACTGCGCATCTGTGCTGGCAGTGTTTTCTGGAGTGTGAACAATTTGTGGACTGCCATGCAAGTCAGTCCTAATGCATCGCGGTGTCAGCATGCAGGCTGGGCAGCTGCTGGGGGGGAAGGGCGGCTGGAGCTGCAAGGGGTGACACCCCAAGATGTGGACGCCGCTTTGCACAGTAACACCCGGTGGCTGGAGGACTGCTCCATCCGCCTGCTGTGTGTGCTTGCCCTGGATAGGTTTGGTGACTTCACCTCAGATCAGGTACACCATGTGGTTGCTATCTTGCAGCCTATGTGTGCATGGTCCTGGACATGGTCCTTGCTGTGTTGGTTGAGTCATTCCGGCCGGTTGCAGCACACACCCTGGGAAGAGGCCTTAAGCTGCATTAGCATTGCTGAATTGCACATCGCATATGCAGGGAGCAGTGCAATATTGAGACATTGGCCAGTCAGGCAATACCTTGCAGCTTGACTCAGGCAATACCTTGCAGCTTGACTTGCAAACCTAAGTCACCTGCTGCTGTGCTGCGATTTAGATGCAGGAGGCATTGGTCATGGTCACAAGGTCACCTTTAAACCCAATATGGCTGCTGGCAATGCTAGAGACATGAGCGCTTGGCTGGCATCTGTGCGGGCTGCCAACAGGTACTTGAGTCCGAGCAGACCACCATGGCGAACATCCCATTGCTGTTGCTGGATGAGCTGGTGCAGTAGAGACAGCAGCGCCTGTGCTTGGGAGACAGGCAAGGGCTGCACTGCTGCTCCTAAAGCCTGCGCGGCCGTCTCCCTGACTGGGGCCACAACCTGTGCACACATGGACGCTTTGCAAAGGGAGCTCTTTGTACGGTGACTGCACAAACAGCTCACACTCGGCCGCATAAACTTGGCCACATCATGATGACATACTAGAGTGTTTGCAAGCACAAACAGCTCACACTTGGCTGCATAAAATTGGCCACATCATGATGACATACTAGATGAACGCAGGCTTTCAAGCACAGAGTGGACGTTTTGCTCTCAAGGCTGTAGACACAGAGCTTACTAGTACTGCGGTATCAGATATGGTTTGCACTTTGCGGAGTCTGCTGCAACACAGCTCGGTTCTGGACTGCCAAACTGATTGCAATGGCTGGTACAGGACAACAGTGATGATGTGCGCGCTGTAGCCGCTGAAGCTCTTTTGCCCTTGGCGCATAGCCTGGCGGCAGACCCCCCTCAGGCTCTGCAACACATCCTGTGGGACATACTGCTTGAGGTTGAGGAGCTCAGTCCTTCTACAGGTCAGCTGTCCCGCTGTATAATGCATCTGTTGCTGCATGCCAATGGCTTTGCCATCCTGCGTCATGCAAACCATGTCTGCACAAGCTCCTAGCATTATGCACTCAGGTGTCAAGCGATCCCATGCACACAGAACATATGCCTGATGGTAGTCCTAAATAGCTGCCATATTTATACTTGTTACCATCATTGTTTTAATTATTTATTTTTATCATTGTTGTTATTGTCACAGTCAGCTGCTGCATATGCAATTCCTTCTTTGTTGTTGCAGGCAGCGTGCTTCACTTGCTCACTGTTGTGTTTGCTGGCTCTGAGGCCAGAGCATCACCTGCCTTGGAGCAGCTGATGCCACGCCTGTGGCCCCTCTTCAGGCACCCCCTGCCACGTGTGCGCCTTGCCGTAGTCCACTGCCTGCAAGCATTTCTGACAAGTCACACCCAGGCTCAAGCTTGGCTCACCACCCCTGTGTTGCAAGCAGCCCTCAGGTGCAAGCTCAACTTTGACCATTGGTTTGTGAGGTTTAGGTCAGTTGCACTGACGGTATCATGCTCATTGGTGCGTCCTGATCGAGAATAGTTCTTGAAGTCAACAGTTCAGCGTATGCTGCATTTGTACCCTGCTTCTGAAAGATGGCTACAGCAGAGTACGTCTGGGGTGGATTGCCAGCAACAGATGCAAGCACAAGTGCAGGCTGAAAATTTCTCATCACAATGCCTGTGCAAATTGCCAGCCTGCTTTCCTACGGACATGTTCACAGATGCAGTTGGGCAAGCATTTAACATATCACCACCACTTGATGCACCCACAAGGAAATCGATCACTCTTCTTCATGTGGTGCTGAAAGCTGTTGCTTGTTCACACAGGCTGGTCTTCCAAAACCTGCTCATGGAGGCTGATCCCACAGTTCTGAGCAGCAGCCAGGACACCTGGACAGCTCTCTTGGATGCTGCTGGCTTACCAGCCTTTACAACATCTGCTTCGCCGCAGCTGGCTGGCATGCTTTTTGAGCTGGCATGTACCCCAACAGGCCACGTCCTGCCCCCCAACAGGCTCCTCAAGTTCCCCATGCCTGCTAGCAGCGAGGGGCTGTTGCCAAACGGCAGTGAGTCTGGGGCGGAAAAGCATGTTCTTGGGGGCGAAGAGGCTTCTGATGTAGCTAGGATGAGACTTGCTGCTGGCCAGGCTCTAGGCCAGCTGGCTTGCAAACTTGCTGCGTCAGGTATGGCGGTCTGATGCATGGCACAGTCCTACAGTCTTGCGCGCTCTGTTGAACAGTCTACAGCCTGACACAGCTTGCTTTCTACCCTTTTCCCCAAAATCTTCATCTGGCATGTGTTACTTGGTTCAATGTGTGAAGCGACAGGAGGTATACATTGCTACGTGTTGATGTCAGATGCCCAAATGATACTGCATTTGCAACCACACACTGACCTGCGTTATGGCCCCCCTGGAACCCCATACTGCGTATATTGACCCCACACTGCTGCGATGCAATGATTGCATCATCATCGTCATCATCTGCAGGTGTGGAAAGCAACCCCATTGCTGACAGCCTGGTGCGTCACCTCCAGCGCCACAGCGCCACCTCACGCATCATATCAGCCCTCACAATCACCTCCTGGCTGCACGCTTCAGACCAATGCCAGCTTCCCTCCCACACAAACTCAGCCAGTCCACAGGCTGCCTCTACAGCTCTTTCTGTGCCCTCAGATGTTGTTCAGGCCTTGTTTGGGGCATTGGCAGCTCCAGCTGTGCTTGTATCAGCTGAAGGCGTCATCCAGCCCTATACCGAGCTGACAGCCATGTACTCTGCTATGCAGCAGCATGCACAGGTATGACATCACGATGCTTGCATGACGTGAGTGGCAGTGCACACAGTCTGCATTGCCTTGTTGAGCTGCTTGGTGAAGCCTGCACCCCTGGCATATGTTGGTGCGTGGACCCATGCTCAAAGTCAAAGCAGCAGCGAGATCATGTCTTTTGCTGTTAAGGGAGTTTGCTGATACAGGGTCTCCCACCAAGGCAGTCACATGCACATCAATTTTTCTAACCCAATCCAACTCTTGCATGTCCACTGTCAGGTAGTAGTCCAGCAGTGCCATGCAGCAGGGGTAGACCTAAGAGGAGCTGGGCTGCAGCCTGGCATACACCTAGTGGCAGCTCACCTCAATGCTGACCAAGCTGTTGCTCTGCTGGGACTGGTGCCTCAGGCTCCTGCTCGCCCACCCCTTGCAGCAGCAGGACAGGCCTTAGCTCTTAGTGCTGCCCAGGCCAGTTCACATGAAGCCATGTATTACTGCACGGTATGACATGCTTCTGGTGCAACAGATGCCCACCACAGACTTCAGCGCTTGGCTGCCTGTCTTCCAAGGTGCCTTGTGTTTTGTACCCTCATGTGTAGACTGGTCCTGGGGGCCTTCTGCATGCTCCTCACAGATGGACAGGTACTGCATTGTCAGCACTCAGCAAGCAAGGACAGTAGATGAGGAGCCCTGAGAGCATCAAAGGAGACCTGACAATTGCCTCACAGCTTTTGTGGCATGTGCAGGTGACAGCCTGCTCAGCAGCAGCAGTAGTGCATGTAGCACAGCTGCCGGCCAAGCTGAACCAGGTGATTCAGCCCCTCATGGCTGCCCTCAGAAAGGAGCCTCACCAGCCCTTCCAGCGTGTGGCTGCTCAAGCTCTGGCCAAGCTCATGCTGCTGTGCATAGCCAGGCAGCCCTGCCCCAACGACAGAGTCATCAAAAATGCATGTGCTTTGGTGCATCAGGAGAATGGTGCTATGATGTCGGAAGGCTCTGCAGATGTGCCTGGCCCTGTACAGTCTCCTGCTGCCAAGGTCAGCCACACATGACATCTTTGGAGGAGGCAATTCAGTGGAAGTATGCTCTGCATGCTGCCCCGACTAATGTGGAATGAAGCTTATCAGGCCAAGAGATCATGCTGTTCCAAAAACGAGCCTGCTTCAATGATGTGGCAAATGCTGATGATGTACATTTGCTAGCCATTGCATGGCAGACAATTCAGGCCAGAGCAGATGGTCTGCTCAGCGCAAACGTCACATCAGAGAACATATGTTTGCAGGGAGCTACTGCCTTCCTGCAGTCTCTGGCACACAAGTTTGGCAGAAGCCTGTTCACAAGCCTCCCAGTTGTCCAAAAGCTCATGCTGCAACCTCTGCTGATGGCCCACCCCCCAGGACCCTCCCCCACAGCCCCAGCTCTCCTGGATGCAAAGCAGGCCACAGAGACAATGCAAATCCTGAAAGTCCTGGGTCCTGTGGTAGACAAGAGCTTGCTGCCAGAGGTGGTGCAAGCTATTCCTGCTGTGGTGCAATGCTGTGGCCATTCTCAGGCAGCAGTGCAAGACATGGCTGTGAGCTGTGCTGTGGAGCTAGGCGCAGCGCATGGACACCTCATGCTGCCACCACTGCTCAGGTGTGTGCAAAAGCTGATGGATGCATGCACTGGCATGCATGGGGCTCTTTAGCGATGCATGCACAACTTGCTTTTCAGCACTTCCTGCGATGGCCATGTCTGCATGAGAACCAGCCTTCAATGCCCAGTTTTGCAAAGACCCTTCTGATCATGCGTCACACATGCCCTACAGGAGTGCATGGTCATGACTGTGCTGTTGCTCGGTTGCTTACTGGTCAAGGTGGTGTTGCTGTGTTTTTTGTTGATATGTCTGTTGATCTTGGCTACATGTCACGTTATCACAAGGCACAGCTTTGGTGTGACAGCAATCTGGTGCCGCTCCTGGACGGGGCATCACCCCCAGCTTCAAGACAGGGTGCAGTCAACATGGTGGGGTCCCTGGTGCAGCAGCTGGGGACCAGTCTGGTCCCCTACTTGCTGCTGCTGGTTGTGCCTCTCATGGGACGCATGAGTGACCCAGACCCCACAGTTCGTCAGCTTGCCACTGCAACCTTTGCGCCCGTGGTGGCATTGCTACCTCTTGCTCAGGTATGAAGCCACTGCGCTCATGCTTGGTTGCAGATGTCACGTCGTGTCCTTGCTGCAGCTGATGCTGATGAGTACAATTGCACAATGAGCTCATGAGTACTCTGTATTGAACCGGTATGACTGGCAGAGCTCATGAGTACGATTGCACAGCGCATCATTTGTAGCAGTTTGATGTCCACATGCAATCTTGTCAAAAGGTGATGTTCTCTTGGAATGGTAGAAAGTGCAGGCAGAATTGGCTAATTCTAATTAACAAGTGTCTTTTGGGTGTAGGGTATGGACCCTCCCACTGAGCTGGATGAGCAGCAAAGAGTCGCCTGGCTGAAAGACAAGCAGTTTCTGCACCAGCTCATGGACAACACCAAGGTGAGCTTCTGTACATCTATAAGCGCCTGCAGAGCACAACTCCTTGTACCACTCAACCAGCCACAAATCTGGTGACAAATCTTTGTTTGCAGAGCTTGTGCATACACAGCTCTCAAAAATGCAGGGCTAATGCACACCCATGCAGGGCTGTTGCACAGCATGCCAAGTCAAGCAAAAGTTATGCTTGCCTCAACAGACCAGTGTGACCCCACAGTTTCTGCACAGGGCATTCTGTCTTTACTGCAGTCATAGCTTCTGTAACACTCTACCAGACGTTGACTGAGTCAAGCTAGTGCTATTTTCACCAGGTCAACAAGCCTTTGCACTAGTAGCTTGATTCAGTGTCCAGTACCCTTCAGGTTGATGACTTCGACTTGTCAGTGAGACTGGCATGCGAGCTGCGGCCGTACCAGCGGGAGGGCATTGCCTGGCTGGCCTTCCTGCGCCGCACTGGCTTGCACGGCTGCCTGGCTGACGACATGGGCCTGGGCAAGACCCTTCAAGCCACTGCCATCATTGCAGGTCAGCCCTGCCTGCATCCGTGCTAGTACACGCCAGACTGCTGCTGAGTATGCGCGTCCCATGTTCAGTCAAACTTAATGTCCGCAAATGCATGCTTGCAATAATCGCCGTGTTGCAGTTGTCACATCATCATGACATGCTTTCTGGTAGAGCTGCAGCGCCTGCCTGTATGTTACATACATGTATGCCTTGTTACATGTTCAATTGGCGCCTTTTCAATTGGCGCTTTATGGTTGCCAGCCAGGCAGAAATCCTGCCCAGCTGAATGCAGCCAGCCTAACATACTGCAAAGCAAACATCGCACGCAGCGCCATAACAGCATCATTTGAGTGCTTCTGCAGCTGTGGCTGTGCTGAGATGCCATCCATTGCATTGCCTCAGCCCGCCATGGCATGATAGGAACTTGTCATCCTGAAGCTTGTTGCTGTGCTTGCAGCTGCCATTGTGGATCAGCAAGCTGCCGGCTTGAGCCCCCCTCCCACCCTCATTGTGTGCCCTCCAACTCTGGTCTCCCACTGGGCTCATGAGATTGGCAAGTTTGTGGAGGAGGGCTTGCTGCAGCCCCTGCAGTACCAGGGCACCCCCAGGGAGCGGCTGCTGCTGCAGCCCCTGCTGAGCCAGCACAATGTGGTTGTGGCGTCCTACGAGTCAGTGAAAGCTGATGTGCATTGGCTGGCACAGCATACCTGGCTGTACTGCGTCTTGGACGAGGGGCACATCATCCGCAACCCCAAGTCAAAGATCACACAGGTGGTCGTCCCTTGCTGTGTACTTCGAGCATGACATTGGCTGATGTAAGCATGTGTGTCACCACAGCTATGGAACACAAGTTGCATGGAGAGCATTAAGCTTTGAGTGAACCATGCTTTGCATCATCATCTTTGAGGTTGCAGAGCCCAGATGGCTGCACTGCACACGCATCTCTGTTGGTGTGCAGCAGTCAGCATCCAATGACATCTATCATATGTAGACACACCCACACTCAAATCATTCAGTCAGACAGACAGGCCTACAGACCGCCAGCACAAGCTGGGTTCTGTCTCACAGTTTTGTCTGCACATCATTGCATGCACCTGATCACTATCTGTGAGGGATACATCAGCGTCTCTCACCTGCTGGATGTGCTGGCACAGGCATGTAAGGCCCTGGTGGCTCAGCACCGCCTCATTCTGACTGGCACACCCATCCAGAACAATGTACTGGAGCTTTGGTCATTGTTCGACTTCCTCATGCCCGGCTTCTTGGGCAGACAAGCGCGCTTCACTGCCCTGTATGGCAAGGCCCTCACCACTGCCAGGACCTCCAAAAAGGACTCCAAGGAGGCTCAGGCAGGCCTGCTGGCCATGGAGGGCCTTCATAAACAGGTGCGCTCCTTTCTTGCACCCACTTCTTCCTGACTTGCTGTGACTGCAGACACTGTGAGGCAGCTGCACAGCATGCACATGATTCTTGATTTGATCTGCTGGCTTGGGAGTGCTCAAGCTGCATGCATGATTACTGCTGTGTGCCGCCTACTGAGAGTACTTTCCCAGTCTGTACTTCTTACTGGTCTTCAGGTCTCAAGGAAGCCACTGACCCATCAGCTCCACGCCTTTATTCAGCCAGCCATTCTGTGATTGTCACCACAAGCTGTGCTGTGTGCACAAACCTACATCACGGCAAGGCTCTGACAAGTAATACTCTGATTCTGTTCATGCTGAGCCTTCTCAAATCACTGCACAGGTCAAGCCTTTCATATTGCGGCGCACCAAAGACCGTGTCCTGGCAGACCTGCCCCCCAAGATTCTGCAGGACGTGTATGTGGATGCATCACCACTGCAGCGGCTGCTGTACCAGGACTTTGACCGCTCCGAAGCCTCCCAGGAGGTGCAGGGAGTGGTCAAGGCTGAGGCCCTGCCAGACGCTGTTGCTGAGAAGACGCCTCACGTCTTCCAGGTTTGCTGCTGCTCAAAATTATATATATATCGTATTATATACATATTATATATATGTTATTATCATATATGTATCACAATATAATAAATATAATAATATATATATTATATTATTATATTTATTATATATCGTAGGATGCCAGGCAGTGCAGGCAGTCCCAGTGACAGTCGGATCTGAGACGACAGTGTGTCAGTACAGCACATGTGTAGGAGCATGAAGCCCACACATTCTACAATTGTTGTCATTGACAACATCGCAGCAATATGACCTGACCTGGCCACAAGTGACGGACAATAGGAGCATTGAGTCCTGCAGCGGCTTCTGTTACAAACCTGTTTGGATTTTCTTGTATGAGCATAGAGTCTGCTGAGGCATGAAGGCTTGTGTGACTGTTGTCACCCTCACGCATGTCTTCCTGTCCAATGCTGATGAAGGCCAGAGCCTGTTATGTGGGGAGGTTGACTTTCATACACACACAGTTCACACTGCCCACAGCGGCTCATGAGAAATCATGTTGTTCAGGGCACAAAGTCCTACACAATGCTGTCACGATGCTTCATGTTTTATGGTTGCATCATGAAACAAGTCCTTTCGTCTGCACAGGCACAAGGTCTGCTGTTCAGCGTCGCATTCTGCATCTGTGCACATGCAGACATCTGCACACCGTGACGCTACTGTGTATGAGATTGCTTTGAGATCACATGTGTTCCTGTCTCACGCCCTCTTCAGCCATGTACAGCAATGGGTGCACATGTGCAGGCACTGCAGTATCTGAGCAAGCTGTGCAGTCACCCATTGCTGGTGCTGGACCCTGCCAACCCAGTGCATCTGGAGGCTGTTGAGAAAGCCACTCAGCTGCAGGCCTCCTCTCCTGCTGCCTGGAAAGCCATCCAGCCCAACCTGCATCAGCTGCAGCATGCCCCCAAGCTGGAGCAGCTGAAGCAACTTCTGCAGGTGTCTGACTACATGCATTCTGCCATGTCAGCAGTCAGTTATCCACATTGCCTAGGCAAACCAGACTTTGTGATCGTGCAATTTTTGACAACAGTCAAGCCAGAGGTGGCTGCTCCAGCAGGTGACACCAAATGCATGCTATGCTCTGGGCAGTGGCACAATCTGCCAACAGGTAACACCACATGCATGCTATGCTCTGGGCAGTAGCACAATCTGCCAAGAGGGCCTTGACAGCACTGCTGTCTGCATAGCATGCTTGCTTCAGAGTTGCATCCATGGAGCCAACCAAACAAGAATGTATGAATACAGGAATGCGGGATCGGATGGCAGTCTTCTGAGGACAGCCCAGGCAGGGCAGGGTCCCCGGACGTGGCCCTGGGTGGCATAGGGGCGGGTCACAGGGTGCTGGTTTTTGCTCAGCTGAAAGGGATGCTGGATCTTGTGGAGGCTGATGTATTGCGTCCTGGTGGCATCTCCTTCCTGCGTCTTGATGGCAGGTTGGTGGTGTTTCTGTCTGTCTGCTGCTCATGTGCTCCTTTACACTTGCAATGCAAAATGATGCAATGCGCACTTGAGCTCAGATTTGAAGCCCTTCCTGCCCTCAGTCCTCCACAGTACTTGCGGACCGGCTGATGTGGCCCCACTCGCATTAGTACTCGCAATAAGCGGCTATATTTTATTGATTTTGGGTCTTTAATATTCTCAGCGCATGTCCATGAGACAGATGCATTACAGGATTTGCATTTGCCAGGTATGTCTTGGTGTATCCAATTCTTGTCGAACTGTTTGACACCTGCATTGCAGTGTGGAGGCCAAGAAGCGTTTCAGCCTTGTGCAGCGCTTCAACAGTGACCCAACCATTGAGGTGCTGCTGCTGACCACCCACGTGGGCGGCCTGGGCCTCAACCTCACCTCAGCTGACACTGTCATCTTCCTGGAGCATGACTGGAACCCCATGAAGGACCTCCAGGCAAGTAAAACCCAACATCCTTCCCCTGTAATGCCTGCCCGGTGGACTGCAGTAAGACACTGGTGTTACCGTTCCTTGTCAAGGCTGTGTCTCCTGTGTATACATCACCTTAGTCATTGTATCTCACCGTCCAGCTCTAGCCTGATGATGTGTACAACACCAAACTGCTGCGTCTTGTTTGTGCCTTGCAATGGGTTCACACATGACAGCCTCGTGCATTCTACACAGCCACTGTTCAGCTCAGACACCAGCAGGCACACTGTTGAGCCTGCCTGCTGGCCGCAGCTTGTATGACTGAGTTTTGACTGCTTGCAGGCCATGGACCGGGCACATAGGCTAGGCCAGCGGCGCACAGTGAATGTGTACAGGCTGCTGACCCGGGACAGCCTGGAGGAGAAGATCATGGGCCTGCAGCGCTTCAAATTGGACGTGGCCAACTCTGTGGTCAACCAGGACAATGTCTCCCTCAAGACCATGGATGCTGGCCGCCTGCTGGACCTTTTCACTCTTGACAAAGAGGGAAAGGCTGACGCTGCGACAGGTCAGCCTTGTACGCATTACACGCAAAGATTGTCTCGGGCTGCTTGTGTTCGTGATGCAAGCTCTGGCTGTTGATCTTGATCTTGGCGAGCTGTTTGCATTGCATGAAAGGTCTTGATCAGGTGGTGCATGTGGGACACATGGCCAGCATGAACAGGTCTGCGGATGACAAAGAACTTGCATTGGGTCACTGCTGTCACTCATGCAAGCGCATAGTCTGCAACTGTCATGCATTGCTTTGTCTGCTTTTGATGGAGTTGATGTGCTTGTCATGTATGTGCAGCAGGAAAGAACTCAGTAAGTGGAAAGCCTGGAGGTCTCAAGTCAGTCTTGGAGGGTCTGGAGGATCTGTGGGATGAGAACCAATATTCCGAGGAGTTCTCCCTGCAGAGCTTCACCAAAAAACTGTCAACCAAGAAGTGAGGTGTAGCAACACCAAAGGTGTTGTCTATAAAAGCAGCAGATGCAGCTGAAAGGAGCAGGGCATGTGGATCAACGGTGACTGCTCATCAGCAGACATTGTGTATTAGGCACAGTGCTTGGTCTTCATTCTGACATGTAAACACAGTGGAAGAAGGTCAGTTGGAAGGATGACCCCCCAGACCTGGTTTGGTAGCTGCTGCTTTTGAGGCAAGGCTGATGAGGTTCCTGAGTGACTCAGAGAGCATCTGGTGTTCGGCTGAGTGGTGGCCACGGTGTACATGATTGATAACAATTTGAGTGTCAGTGCAACGCTCACGCCTTGGTCTCTTTTGCTAATGAGCACAAGCTGCGTGGTCTCCTAGGCTATGATGTTGCTATTAGCATCCAGCTGCCTGATTTTTTTGACACACAAAGGCCTGTTCAAGGCATGTGCAAGCTGGCCCGGAAGTGTGTGGAGCACGGCCTCAGCTGTCTTGACACACAGAATGGCAAATGCAGATCTGCATTTGATGATGATGATGCATCTAGATTTGCTGATCCCAAAGCTTTGTAGAGGCTGGCAAAGATGCCTACCATGTCCACAGCAGGTGCAACTTAGACAAGAGTCTCTGAAGGATGCATATGCATGTTTTGCTGCTGATATAAACAAGTGCTCCTTGAAAGAGAAGTGTGTTGCTCAGCTTTCTGTTGATTAGCTTTCTGTACATCGTGAGGACCTAGAGACCAAGTGTGTCATCACATGAGTACAACTACTGAATTCATGTCCGCAAATTTTCACCAAGCACAAGCACCGACTGTGAGAGATATGACTTTCCATCCATTCCATTCTGATCAGTCGTTGAAGCATAAACGAGAGTTGGCTGTGTTGTGTATGTTGATGTTCTGGGGGCCAACAGAGTCCTGTTCTTGTGAATCACAAGTTGTGATGGTCGGTGGAAGTTGAATAATTCTGCCGTGCAGAGTGGGGCCAGACACTCTAACTGTGTGTGCATGGAAGGCCCTGCAAGCTGCAAATCAAAGGGCAGCAATACCAGCTGCCTGGCCCCATCATCTGGCTTATGCATAAACACTACAGCACTCAAGGTTCCCGGGCGATCACTCAGCCAAATACTAATTGAGCCCAATCCAGCGTGACTTCCCTGATCGGACGAGAAGGGGTACTTTCTGAAAGGTGTGGCCGTAGCATGCTTTTGATCTGTTCCGACGACTGATAAGGTAAATTCCAACATGCTATCCAACATTGTCAACATCATCAAAGCCTTGTTGCAGCCCATGCACACTGGACACGAGCACATTTGACTAGCGCATCGTCAGGAAGCTCTCATCAAAAGCTTCACAATGCTATGCTTGCCGGGATGAGACAGAAAGTGTGTGAAGGTAGCAAGCAAGACAAAACACACTTCCTACAAGAGAAGAGACAACCACCACATGCATTTGGCTCAAATGAAGCCTGGTATTGTACAATTTTGCTAAAGTACTTTTGCATGCGTGTTCCTGATGTGACTGGCGTATAGACGTAAGAGGGAATATACATGTCAAAGCCAAATCTATACGGCGTACAGATCCATTGTTTGCACGGCAAGATAGTCTATACGGCGTATAGAGCAGAACTCCAGGTTGCTAGAGCAGCGCAATAATCTGCAATGTAAACTTGTGCCAACAACAGCCCTGATGGACGTTTTGAACTGCCAGCTGATCAATGTCGGTGGCAGAGCATACAGAGTTGCAGGCAGTGCTGTGGCACAACACCCAGCTCGAAACAAGTTTTCTCCGGTGTCTTATACAGCTGAGAACGATGAGGACTACGATTTGGACGAGAGCTCATCGTTTGATGTGCAGCAAGAAGACTCCCAGTACGTCATCAGATTGGCTTACGATCCCGAGGTGCTGACTTGCATCTTCTGATTGTGATCACTTTCCAGCCTGCAAGCTCAGCAACGGACTTTTCTGCGCAAGGGTGGCTTCTGCTCAGTCATATATTCTGCAGGTGTTTCCTCACATCATTGGTCAGAAAGGTAGAACCAAGCTCAAGGTAGAGCAAGATACTGGAGCCAGCATTACCATTCCCAGGAAAAATAGCACAGCACCTCCGGGATCAAGAGAAGCGGACGTAGTTGTTCGTGCACAGACACAGGCAGCAGCTGTCAGCGCAGCAACGCGCTTAGAACTGCTCATTGAGAATGTGCTAAACTCGAACAAGTATGGCAGTGCTGCTCACAGTTTGGACGCTGTATAGTACCTAACATCAGTCTCTGCACCAGTGCTGTTTGCTGCAGGCTGGAGTACTCTCACTTTGTTTCTATACCAATTAACAGCATTGCGACACAATCAGCCTTTGAGAGGTTCAAAGCAAGCATCCTGGCAGATGGAAAAGCCTCTGCAGCGCAGATTGAAGAGTCAATATTTGTCTCATCAAAACAATTACACTTCACAGTCATGATGCTGAAACTATACAGCGAGCAAAAGCGTCATCTTGCCAAGCAGGTGTGTGTCTGTGTGTGTCTCTGTGTGTGTGCATGCAAACTTTGCTTTGCTCGTGTCATGCAGTTGTGCTAAAGCTGTGGAAGTGCTGTATCCAACTTATGCATCCAAATCACAAGGCATACTTACAGTGGCTGACATGCATGTGTTGTCTGGTACAGACTCTGCACAGCCTTCTGCCGGTTGTGCAAGACATCATGCAGCATCAGCCTATCCAGGTCCATCTGAAGGGACTTGAGTACATGACCGATGATCCAAGTGCCATGCATGTTGCATACCTGGGAGTGCAAGACTCAGCAGATCAGGCAGGCAGTGTACAAAAGCTGCAGCAGCTTTGCACAGCTGTGGTGGATGCCTATGCAGATGCAGGCCTGTTGCTGAGTCGCGATGAAAGGTGCTGCACATTGATCTATGTTGTCGGATATCATGTGCCGACACCAGCGCGCATGCATGGCCTTGCATCCATTCATGCCATGTGCATGCGCTGGCCCATCATGACTAATCCTTTGCTGATGGCTCTGCGCCGGCTGGGAATGTTGATAGTCCACGGGTATTGGCTCTGTCACAACAAAGCAGTTGCAATGACTTATTGCTCTGTGTTGAAGATGCACAATTGCCTGCTTCACTGCCCCCCTTTGCAAAGGCAGAATCTGCTGAAATGCAGGGATGTAAAGCTTCATGCAACAGTGCTGAACACCAGGCATCGCCAGCGTGCATGTTCTAAACAATCAGACACCCAAGGCATGGATACCTCTGAAGCACATCAGCATAACAGCCAGTATGACAGGACACCATTTGATGGCCGATGGCTGCTAGCTAATTATGCAGACTTAGATCTGGGTGTGCAGCAGATTCCTCAGATCCACTTGTCACAGAGGGGAATGTACCGTGATGATGGATACTATCAAGCTGTGGACGTGCTGTCTTTATGATAAAATGTTTTGTATAACGCATGTCTGGAGTACTAAGTGAGCACAAAACCGGGCTGACCACAGCAAGCAGAATTGCAGAATTTATATCTATTGAACACGCTGTTAGGTGCAACAAAGACAGGGATATCTGGCTTAACCAGTGGATCCGTCTCAGACCAGATGAGATCTCAGCTATGTCAGACAAAAGACACTGCGCAATGTTGCTACACAACGTATGCATCCTCCACCTTGTAGCGCTTCCACCTGTCAGGTCCTCTGACAATGAGGTATATCGCTGTTAAGCCCACACATGCGTATAGCGAATAGTAAAATACATGCAGTCTGTACAGGTACTTCAGCCCCATGACATAGTCAATCTGCAAAAGGAACACACGCATCAGACTGTCTATCAGATCAAACAAGCACTTTGTACACTGAAGTCGTGTAACATTGCAGCATCGCAATGCCTCACCTGTCCACCCCAGATCTTTTGAATGGCAGAGTTGTTTGCATACAGCTCAAATGCTTGAGCACAGAACTGTATGGCTGCTTGCGTCGCCAGCAGCACCAGGGCTACATTGAACAGGAAGCTGCTCATCAGGGTAGCCCCAACCTTCATGGGGTGCACAGTGAAGACCACCAGATTCAACCCCACTTTTGTTGCACCCTTGATCACGCATGCTACAGCACACACAAGACGTTGTTTGTACTGTGAAGCAGCCTGAACATTCAGTGATGGTGGAATCAACCTGTAACTTCTGCACCAGCACTACATGTCTGAGCACATGAGTTACAGATGCTGTGAGCAGAAGGCAGGAAGGGCATCAAGGCACTCAGCTCTTGCTGTCATTGACTGCCACATGGCCAGCATACAATCAAACCATGCAATCAATGAGGTAGAGGGCTTACCAATGAGGTAGAAGCAGAAGATACCAAAAGCCACTGTGCCAAAGAGGGGAAAGGCATTGTCCAGGTCAGTGAACAAGGTGTTCAGGAATGGTGTGACAGGTGGGTACACAAAGATGTAGAGCAGGATTTGCAGCAGCCAGCAGATGCTGAGAACCACCCCCACCACACCAAAGAGAAGCTTGAGGTAAAAGATGATGACCGTCACTGCCCATGCATAGTCAGGATCTGTGCTCTGCATCAACAGGCAAAACAGTTGCAAACTGTTGCTAACTGTTCACCCCAAGTGACAGGAAGTTACAATAAAGATGTGAGGGTCTTGAGTGCATGCAATGCCATGCTGCTACACCATGTTCAGCCTATTTGGGGCCAGAAGATTGGCAGAATATCACAAAAGTGTTGCGGTGTGCGGAACATACAAAACTGTTGTGGTGTGCAGATGATGACCTGAGGGTACACCAGCTCCAGCTGCTTCTCCTCTTCTTCAAGGACTAGGACCTCCTGGTTGAGGAGGCGGTAGTTCTGGCGCCACTTGCGACCGCGCCCAACCTCCCTGTCCTCCTTGCGCAGCTTTGCAGCCGACTCCTGAGGAATGAGTCAGACAGTGATCACTGTCATTTGTGACACGTCCCTATTAGAAATGTTGACTATTCCCTTTTGGTATCGTTTCCATGATGATGCAGTTTACAGCAGTTCATGTAGTGCATGAGCTGCACTGGAATTTAACCAGGCCAGAGGATGTGCTGCCCCACTGCTGCTGTATACAAACATTGATGCACAGCTTCATATACATGCACTTGTTTGACAGCTCTTTGTTGTTTGCGAGTATGGACTCAGCTGCTGCAACCACCTGAAGCTGCGTGCGCCTGGAGCTGCTTGCAGTGGTGATGTCTCAGTATGCCTGCAATTTGAGACCTGGTTTGCCAGAGGGCTGCTTGCAGATGCTGCATGACAGCGCTCTGCATCTCTGGTAGAGATCAACATGACTTCTCATGGCATGTACTGAGATGCAAAGGAGCAGAGATGTTGCATTTGCATTGGAATTGGCATTGGCATCTCAAACCGCAACAGGATTGAGCAACAGGCTCAGAGTAGGAGGCAATACCATGATTCCCTTGGCTTTGTTGCCCAGGGCTTTGGCCCGCGTCATGTACTCAGACTTAGTGATGCAGGCCTTGGGGCGGCCCAGGAACTCCCGGATCATGTCCAGAGGCAGAGCCACCAGGCCAGCCCCACAGAACACCATGAACAGCAGCCACCCTACACTCACACTCACACACCTGTGCCATGTCACCTCTGGTATCAACTGAATCGCGCCGAAGTGCATGAGTTTTGTGTTGGTTGATGTCATCAACACTCTTTTGGCAAGTATGAAATGAGTTATCAGGCAGTTGTGAGAGGTGCGAACTTATATGAGTAACTTCAGTGCTTTGCCCAACTTGTGACTGTTGTTTTACATGAAAACCTTAGATTGTGCACGTTGCGCGCTGCAGGTGTTTATGAGTCCTGCAAGGTGACTAGCTCACCTATTGTGGTCACAACCGCAATGATGTAAACCAGGAAGGACAGCCTGATCTTCCATGTATAGGTAGGCAGGCCACCATTGATGGCATCACACTGCACCACATCATGTTTGTTAGTACGCATTGCACCATACTTACACATGAAAGACGAATGAAAGGTTTGATGAGGGTGGGCATTGCATACTAGATATGGCTGTAGGCAGTGCAATGAGCAGAAATGCAAGGCGATGCGCTAAAAACAATTTGCGCAGACACGTACATGACAAAGCATTGCAGTGTGCCCTCTTCCATCTCTGCAATAGCAGCACACTGCTAAGGTGTTGCCACATTGACCAACAATAGCTGTTCACAGAATGCTGAAGAAGTGAGACAATTTGGCACTCACATTCCTTCCCCCATAGATTGGATCTGATCCTCCCCCTGACAGCACCTCAATGCATCTGTTCAGCGGCTCTGAAGAGTTGCTGATGGCAGTGAAGGGTGCAAGGCCAGAGGCCAAACCAATGACAGGATACTCCACATACCCCCACAGCCCTGCAAGTGTTAACAAACTCCATACAGACAAGACTTTTTTGCACAAATGTAGGGACCAGCAGGCATTCTTTCAGTGTACTTAAGTGTAGAGAGCAGCAATCAATCCAGCAATCAAACACGCATGATGAACGCAGCACGCCAATAGGACTTGGCAGGGCCTGAAATTAAT
>JAABUO010002809.1_pt1 | contig 21094 bp, 22 predicted proteins | sample 5559291 | NCBI WGS metagenome assembly JAABUO01 (sample SAMN10711878, study PRJNA513372) | rock metagenome | isolation source: Antarctica rocks | place: Antarctica: Victoria Land, Finger Mt sud
AAAAACACTTTGCTGCACATTGGCGCTGCTGCACGTAACTCTTGGCTATGCAGTGACCCTTTTGTTGTGTTGCCAAGTGTGAGATGCATCAGCAATGTGCTGACATATGTGGTGCGTGCTGATGTACACACTCCTAGCATCCCTTCGCTTGGTGTGATGTACATGTCGAGATCTGTCTAAAGCTGACGTTACTGTATCCTCTGCATCTTGCTTCCAGGCACCGCGACTAACGTGTCTCGAAGCATGCACAATGTTTTCGCTTTTGCATACAGCAACACAGCAATGGCAAGTGCTGGTGATGATGGCCACTGTTGCAAAGCATGCACTGTTGTGGCAGCACTGGGATATTGGAATGCAGGCAGCTGCAGAGCAGTATATATACAGGGTGCAAAGTGGAGTAGCAGCAGACCCCCACGGACAACCCGGTGCCTTCAAGATGGGCTTCCACAGCATCCCTTCCATGTCCCAGCTCCATATGCACGTCATCAGCCAGGTATTGCCAACGTACCTGTATTGCCTGTCACTATTGGGATGCAAAATTCTGCCATGCTTTGCTCACTTTGTTGTGTGGCACGCTGTGGCAAGCATATAATTGCAATGCATGATGCAAGGCTTGTTGAGCACACTTGACAAGGGTATGCTGTGGAGGAAGGAGTGTACAAGCAGCGCTAGGGCTTTGTGGTGTCTTGCACGAACTACATATACGAGTGCTTCCATCACAGGCAATATCATGCTTTGAGCATGGGCTTCAAGATCACACCTGAGTGTGCTGCCCAGTGTATGTATGTAAGCGTGCATATGAGCTGCATGCAATGTGCAGGACTTTGCCTCAGCTTCACTGAAGAACAAGAAGCATTGGAACTCTTTCACTACAGACTTTTTCATTGAAGCACGTGATGCAGCCATGCAGCTACAAAGCAAAGGCTGTCTAGAAATCGATAATGGCCAAGCTGACAGGATGCTGAAGAACGACTTGCTGTGTCATATCTGCCACAAGTCTATGAAGAATCTGCCTGCATTGAAAACACACATACAGTCCTGTACTGGTAGCAAGCATTGACGCAAATTATGGCGGCGTGTGACTTTGTGTGTTCTCAGCTCGTATCAGAGTCGAAGAGCATGCTGGTAGCCATCACTCAAACAAGCCAGTCGTCTCAGCTGTCAAGCAGTTGTTCCGAATTCTTGTGTCCATTGCTCAAAGATGCCTAATTGCTGCCGGTTCACGCTTGGCTTACTTCTATGTGCTGCATCAACAAAATATGTAAGCTCTAGTGGTCTGATTGTGTCTGCTGACACAGTGGTAATGGCTGGCCCCAGCTCCCTGCAACACAACTCAAGCTGTCGTTACTTGTGAATCTAAGGTACAAATCACAGTGAAACAGCTTGCAGTTGCAGCTGTGTGTGAGCCAGGCATCCGCATGCCAAACTTTGCTGTAACTGCGTATGTGACAGCACATTCAGATTGCTCAAGGACTTATGTGTCCTTACTGCTGCAACACTTAGGCTAAGTGAGAAGATGCTGTACAGACCTGATGGGGACCATGGCAGCTTCTCTACATAGTGCTCGGATGTCACTGCCACTGTATCCATCTGTAGTGCGGACTACACGCTCAATGTCACCAGCCGTCAGGCGGGAGGGCTGGCCTTGCAGCATGGCTGTGATGAGACTGCGTCTGGCAGCAGCACCAGGCAGAGGAATGTAGATGCGCTTCACCAAGCGCCGCCTGCATGCAATGGAATCTTGAGTGGTCTGTGTCGCAAAGCATCCGCTTGCTCACACAGCTTGCTGTGTGATGCTGTAATGCTTGGAGCAGCAGTATTGTGTCCAGCAGAAGCAAGCACAATGCTGAGGGCCTTCCAGGCATTGTGCTTTTGCTTGAATTGCCAGCGTGAATGGTATGAGACAGCAAAGTCAGAAAGCCCTTTGAATGCAGCCTGCCATGCCGATATGAGTGCATTTGTTACCTCACCTAATGGCATCGTCAAGCTCCTGAGGCCTATTGGTCGCACCTATAACCACGATGCGCTCACTGCCGCTATTGACACCATCAAATTGCACCAGAAACTCTGTTTTGAGGCGGCGGCTAGCATCATGCTCCCCCGATGACCGCTCAGACAGGATGCTGTCAATCTCATCTGCACAGCCAATGTGAGCTCTGAGCAGACAATGTAGAAACAGCAGTGCAAAGATCCAAAAAGCATGCATATAGGGAGACGGCACATAGACCCAGGCTGCACAAGATGTAGCTGTGCAACCAGCTTTGATCACCCCATGTCTGCTGTGTCAGCGTTTGGAGCTTTGCATGCTTGCTTCCCTTTTTGCATCCAAGCCTGACTCATAACAAGTGTACTTTGCCAGTAGCTAGACTATACATGCATCATGAGGCTGCAACGGCAGCTGTCTGAGGGTACGTCTGATACCTAAAATGCATTGACATTCCAGCTACATCCAAGTTATCAATGCCATACAAATCGGCACAGCACAGCACAGCACAGCACAGCACAGCACAGCACAGCACAGCACAGCACAGCACAGCACAGCACAGCACAGCACGGCAACACAGCAAAGACCATGTGGACGAGAGACCTATGAAAATGATAGCAGGCTGATTCTCCTGGGCAACTTTGAACAGCATTCTGACCAGCTTTTCTCCCTCCCCATGCCACTTGCTAGTCAGGGTGGCAGCAGAAATGTTGAAAAAGGTGGCCTTTGCTTCGTGGGCTAAAGCCTTTGCTAGCATGGTCTTGCCATTGCCAGGAGGGCCATACAGGAGGAGCCCTCGGGCAGGCGCCCTCAAGCCTTGGAAAAGGTCCGCCCTCTGGGTTGGCAAGATGACCATCTCTTGAAGGGCCTGTGCAAACACAGTCGACATCTGCATCTGGGAAGGATAGGTTCTTTACAGAGACCATTTGCACACAACAATAGCGAGCTTTGATAAGGATACCAGCATGTGTTGACACATTGCGTACGCATTCTGCTTGACGCATTTGGGCAAGGTGCACATGCCCTGTCTGCACTCACAGCATCTGGCTTTTACACCAGTGGTCAAAACGTGAATGCATGCTGGGAGCGTGTCTACACACAGGCTCTTGCCAGTCACGCATTCGAGTTGTCAAGTCTGCATGCTAGGCTAAGCTTGCAAGGGCAATCAGGCTTCAGCAGTAATGACATGAAATCGTGCGACATGAGGCATACGCCTGCGTAGTGCAGGGCATTGAAGTGATGTGTGAGCAGAGCATACATGTGCCCCTATGCAAGCTGCCATCAGTGCATACCTGCTTTGCCCCAGCCAGTCCAGCAATGTCATTCCATGATTCAGAAGGCTTGATGTCAAGCACCTCCGACAGGACAGCTTCTCGCAACTTTGCATCTTCAGCTGTCTCTTTCTTCCTGTCTGGTGCAGATCGCTGCCTTGCAATTGCTGTGGACTGCTTGTCCTTGTGGATGCTGGAAGTTGTGAAGGCGGGCTTGCTGGTGCGCTGAGATGTGAGCTTGCTGTTGCTGCTAGACTGTGACTGTGGAGATGTCTTGGTGATTTGCGTGGCAGAAGTACTGGGCTCGGGTGACTCTAGATCCCGCAGCCTGAAGAAGCAGAGCACTCCTATTTAGATATGCCATACGTCATGTGTGAGGTGAGCTGTGGTACCTGTCATTGGCTAGCTGAAGCCAGCTGTTGAGGTCGGAGCGCCACTTGTTGACATTGCTGCCAGTCAGCCATGCAGAGGGTACTTGAAGCCCAAGGCCCTCATATATGGTGTCAATGCCAAGGCGGTACACTTTGCTGGCTTCGGCAGTGTGACCTGAGACATCTTGCTTGTATGCTCTTTCTAATGCGTCCTGAGGAGAAGACAACGTGACGTACACAAGGGGCCTCTGGTGAGCGTGAACACAGACTTGAGTACCTTTGCTAGCTCGTGGTACGCCTGCAGTTTCTCGGTTGCCTTCTCTGAATGTTCTTTTCCCTTGACAATGTCTGTTGACGATGCGCGTGCTTTTACGCCAAACACCCAGGACATGCGGTTGCTCGATGGGGGCAGCTCAAGCTGGCACGACCACCCCACAGATCGCTGCAAGAGAGCGTGTAACGCACGGCTCAGTGTCGATGCAAGTCTTCCCAAAAGCTTGCTCATGTTGTTGGCAGCATGATGTGATTGTCCCTAGTATGGCAGGCAGTGACATCAGCATGAGGAAAACACATGCAGCGTGATGCAACCTTGCTAAAACTCGCTGTGATCAATGTTGACTCGGGTGGTGAAGGATGACTCATGGGGTTGCAGAACCGGGGCTGGGTCGGTTACAAAGGTTACATCGCCTGCTTGCTCACACTTCTGAGGTGACCGAGCGCTCGCGCACGGCCACAAACCTAGCATTCCTGAGCGGCTCTGCTGTCGTTTTACTGCCGAGCACGCTCCAAATCTTTGGCAGAACTATACGCCGCGATATAGCTGATCCAGCTGCCTCTGACAACTTGGGAGGGCGACCACTTGTTTGCCTGTGAGGCTGGACGCTGAATTAACCGCCTGAAGCTTCTGTAGCATCCGCTCCCGCCGAAAGTTGGCACGCATCTTGGATGACTCAAAGGGGCGTTTGGCAGTTGCAGCGGCTGACTGTCAGCTTTTGTGAGCACTCAGGCAGCTCCAGAGGTGCTCGGTGAGGGTGCACGGCACCTTTGTCTGTAGTCTGCACAGTCACCGATTCGATTTAACGAATGCAATTCTTGCAGAGACTTTGTGAAAAGCTTTCTGCCACTTTTTGCTGAAGACAATAAGCAAATAGAAGTCAAGACTGAACTCAAACCTGGCCGGCATCCTTGCTTGAGGGGAGAATACCGTGAGTTTCTCTTGACGCAAAAAGTCACATTGGCGGTCATGCAAACAAAGTAACAGTGTTCGATGCCTGCAGTCTTGCTGACAAGGTCTTGTGCGCTTTCCAGGAAATGGCAGCTCCCGACAAGTAGGAGTCAAGAATGAACCTCAAGAAGAGCTGCTGCGACAGGCAATGATGCTTCGTAGCACAATTGGAAGGAAAGCAAGCCTGATATTGAAACGTCGGCATGTGCAGAAAAATCCAAGCATACAAGCTGCTTCAGAGCAAATTTTGCAAGATATACAATGACAGCTCTACAAACCCAGAGCAGGCTTTCAAGCTGCACTTGCGTCTGCCGACTTGTGTTTGTGCAGACAAAGTATTTGCAAGATGAGGTCAGATGAAGTTATGCAAGCAATTACAAACAAGCTCAGCATATGTGTCATATTATGCTGCATGATGCTTTTTAAGGTAGATGTTTGACACAGCATACGTGATACATTTGCTAGGCCCCTGCTTCAATGTTTGTCTGCTTATGCTACCCAGTGAGATGTTTTGTATACACTGTGACAAGGCTAGTCACAGTACTGGCCTGTATTGCGCCAAGCCAACTAACAGTATCTTGTACATGTTAGTTGCATGTAGCTGCTTGATGTCAATAAATCCAAAGATCTGGAATGAAATTGACTCCAATTCAGCACATGCAGCAAAGACTTTATTCAACTGTCTTGGCAGCTGCCTCCTGCAGTGCGTGCATGCACTTTGCTGCTGGTAGTGCTCTCAGTAATGTCTTCAGTGTTGCCACCGCGCTAGCAGTGCTAGCACTTGTCACATTGTGTACTAGTACTGTCTGACCAGTAGTCATACCACACGCGATCAACTACGTGCACATCATTTGTAAGCGCCATGTTTCAAATAAAGGCGTTGCAATGGACTAGACTGTGTTAGCCTGCAGGTGCTGCATTGGATGGTGGAATCATGACACTTGTCACTGACCTTGCTGATATTAAAGTCTTCTTGACAACCAGACAAGCTTAGGCATGGTGAGGAAAGGAGCAAAGCTCGAGCTTTGCGCCTCTCATCATTGATGTTGGTTAACAAACAGAGGTTCTCTGACCAAACCGGTCAGGCTCAAAAAGTTGCATGTAGCTATATAGCATGTATGATGTGTGGCCTCTTGCTCAGCACACTCAGCAGCTCTAGCAAGTCTGGCAGACAGAGCAAGACAGTTGATGCTAGCATAAATTAGCAATCAAATAAGAGATCTTACTGTTGTAACTGCAGTTCAGCAGTTTTCCGAGTGGCATGTAGAGATCGGCCAACGGAAAAACTCCTGAACACTTGAGCAAAGGGGCCTGGCAAAACAAGATGCTGATGGCGCAAGCTGTGATTGTTTGTCACTATATCATTCATGCTGCAAATGCCATCATGCACATAAAAGAAACATTCACCCTGCCATGAGCCTGCTGCAAACACTGGTCTTGTTGTGCCTGTACATAGCGCCTTCCCTATGTCCCTTCCAATCCTGCCAACCGCCTGCATGATGGCAAGCCAAGTTGCAGTGCCTTGCCCCCTCATCCTGCCGTGCTCTTTCATCAACCTCACTTGTAGGTTTCGCCTGTTTGTGTTGTCCTTCCATGCTTCCGGTTGCCTTTATACACAAAGCCAGCTTGCCAGAAGGCCTGTAAAGTCAGAGCTAGGCTCTGCTTCATGGCAGAGCTGTCCTCCATTCAGGCTTTGACACAACCAGATCTATTTACATTGCAACTATGGTACAGGAATGCTCAAACAAGTAGTACAGGTCCGTAACAGATGTAATAACAGCAGAAGTCTTGAACACAGCAAACGTGACATCACCAGCACTAAAAGGCAACCTACAACTATTCCAGTCTGCGCTGCGCTATTCTGGATTATAAGCCTGCTCAGCATACTACCTTTGTTTGCTGTGGATTGCCAAACTTGATGGACCTACTTGTCTTTGCACTTTGCTGCAGCAGGCAAGCTGCAGTACCATGCTGCTGACAAATGAACCAGAAAAAGCATTTTGGCAGTTTCATCAAGCAAGACTGAGCAACAGGCTCATAAAAAATGCTGCTGACAGACAAAAAAATGCTGCTGTAACAGATGAGCATAGCTCATGGGCAGATGATGCCAGCAAAGCGGCAAATGTCCCTTATATAGCAATCCTGGCAAAACCAGCACTCATGCCTGTCAGCTGCTGAGTGACTATTGAGCCAGATGCAAATACATCAAGTATGGCATATGCAGTGTCAGCTGCACCTCTAACCTAGTATGGTTATGTAACATGGCTTCACAGTCAGACAATAGTCTCTGCGCCACTAGCTGGTATCATTTCTAGAGTAGAGGTGCTAGTATCAAGTATTGGGTCTTCAGTCATCCTTGGCTCAGCTAACTCATCCATGCTCTTGCCTTTGCCCTGTCTTCCTGGACCCTTGCCATTGGCAAGTGCTGGAAAAGCTGTTTGTCCCAAATCTTTCTGACTGCCTGCAGCATTCAGCATATATATGCTCCCATACAGGACAACAGATGGTCTGCACTGCACCGACTTGGCAGGTTTTCATTTCTTGCCTACTTTGCTTTCCCTAGGCATGCCAACTTCCCTGCGCAGCCAACTGCCTGCAGGCATCATTTGCACAGAATTCTGGGCAGGAACGGCTGTCAGCCCAGGCTCTGTGCTCATTTGCAGTCGCACGTTGATGCTTTACAAAACAAAGTAACAGCATTTGACGCATGAAAAGTCTATGTGTACTGCGCATGGAAAAGTAGCGATTAGATGGTGCGTATGCTGCCACTTTTCTGACCAATTGCAATGTCAGTACTGTGGGGCAGCACGTCAGTCAATACCTGGGGAGGTTTTGAAGACTATGTAGGCCTGGCATGATTGCAGCCAAGTACTGGAGGACCACGGAGCCTGCTATGGCGAGGACACACCTGTCTGTTGGCTGGCATGGTTTGTCATCTTTGGCTGAACAGTGTCAAATAGATAGGGATCCTGTCAGATTTAAAGCCCCCAATGTCGTGCAAGACTGACAGCAAGACTGTGCAGCATGCTGATTGCAATGACGCTTTTATTAAGCAATGTGACGTCAGGAGGACAATTGCATTGCCCTGTTGCAACGCAGGGGGGTGGGGTCAAGGTTGGGGTCATTTAAAGGTACTGTTGTAGCATAATTGTGACGTGTAGGTGGGTATGCAAGCAAGTATGTATGCAGGCACGCTAAGGTGAAACTTTCAGGTAGTTATCTCAACGTTGCAGATGAATGAATCGTTATAAGAAGGAGATTGGCAACAGCAGCAGAGTGCTTGTGCCCGAGATTGTGTCAAGAGTATGTTGCGCAGTGCTTATATACATGCTTTGCTACCAGATCCTGCAAATCTAAAACAGCCCAGATACGCTCAAATCCCCTACCTGGGATACACATGTTGACATGATCAAACGTGTCTTTGGCTAGTACAAGATAATGACATGATTGCTGCTGCATGATGATAATAATGTAAGACACTCTGACTGATATGGACTTGCATTTATATCTAATGATCCGTCACATAATCACCAGAATCTGCCCACAAGCTGGCTAGGCAGGCTGCAGCATGGTATCAACACAGGTGAGGGTTAGCACTGCGCACGTACTACTGGTCATGATGCGCTACAACATCACTGCCACTATCCTGCCCCCCTCCCCACCCCACCCTCCTGGGATGCACACATGCACACATTTACTGAGCCCTGGCACATAGAGGACTGGATGTGAATTTTGCCAGGAGTGCCAGGAGCTGATGTGGTGGCTAGCGCAACACGACTACTGCCAACCGAAACAACATCTTGGCACTTAATCATATTCATTTATGCTTAAATTATAAGAGGGTGCATAGTCGTGAAATACCTGCCTTGTTTACCATTAACTGAAATGTATGGCAATCAATCTGGATGTACTGACTTGTGCAACACCGTGGGCATGCACCCACGCAAGCGTGAAGGTCAATACCTTTAGCTTACCAAACGCAATTTCAGACTGCAGCAATGGTGCATGTGCAGTGGGATCTTAATGTCCAATCACTGGGACATTCTCTATGTCATACTATGCAGGAGCATTTGTGCGTGTAGGCTGTTCTAGTTTGCCAGATCACTATCTGATGTTGCAAGGTGTGCACTGTGACTCTACGGTACGTCACTTAGCATGCATTCAGTAACATTAACTTAACTACTGGCGCCTAAAGCTACACTTCTGGCTTGGCAAGCACATACTGATCTGACCAATCACAGTAACTGGTTGAATTTCTACCCAGCACACAACGCAGGGACATGGGTGTGAGCTGCTTACTCAGCCACCTTTGCCAGCTCTGTTGAACAGCTCAGCATCCTCCTGTGCTTCACCCACCATTTGCTTACTCAACTCTGCAATGCCCTCCAATAATGCCATGCCATCCTGTGGGCTGTGGTTGGTAGCTGACAGTGCTGTGTCAGTCTTCTCCTTCACTTGTGTTGTAAGCTCTCGTAAGCCTTTGGTACTACCAGCATTGCCTTTGGTTTCGGCATTACTAGAGCTAGGCTGACTGATCACCTGGTCTTCTTCTTCCAGTGTGTCCATAATGCTTTTGAGCTGATGCAAGTCCTGACTCCATTCTGTTAGCTGATTGTGCACCTAAGCATAGACAGCCCATTTGCCCTTTGACGCTCGATTGTGCTCTGGCAGAAGCATGACATGCAACATCACACAAATCAGATGTAGGAATAGCTCTTGTGAGAACAACTGATCAGGCAGACCTGCTGGAATTTAGATCTGCAGGAGTAGTCAAATGCAAAGGTTATTTTGGCTGCTGCAAGATTGCTTTGCTCCACCTAGGTTCCCGCAGCATGCATCTGGTCTGCTGCTTCATGCTCAACTTTGGGAAAACTTCACAACAACTACAAACAGTATAAGTCACAATGGCTTTTAGTAGAATACTCTCTCCTCCATGGCAAGACATCCTTGGCTGGTCTAGAACTGGCTTTTGCATCTGCCTGTGATGCAGAGGTCAGCAGAGAATATGATTGACCCCTGCCACTGTTATCTGCGTGACCACATGAACAGGACAACAAATGTACTGCCAGTCCAGGTCATGGTCAGATGTGGGATCAGCGTCTTGTGTCCCACAGCTGACTCACTGTCAATCAGAGTGGCGGACATGGCAGAGTGTCTTACCCCTGTCAGCTCTGCCTGATTCTGTAGCAGCTGCTGCCGCACTCTGGCTCTGTCACGAGATGATTCTGCCAGCTGATTGTAAGCTTGCTGCAGCCCCTCCTCACTGTCCTTGATCTGTGTGTGAAGCTCAGCAAGCTCAGATCTGCTGTCCTGCAGCTTGCTGTCCCGCTCTGACAAAGTGGCACGCAAAGCAGCTATCTCTGTATTACGTTGCCTGCAGTAAAGCAGAGGCATCAAGTGATGCTGCAGAAGATGCTGAACCAACAGTGAGATGTGCAAGCATTCATGTCCAAGCTTGCGCTTGTCACAAGCTGATGCAGGGCTGAAGCTAAGAGCTGTGATGAGACAGGCACATGAGGTCAGGACAATCTTGACAGTGCATCTGCACAATGCCAAAAATGCATCTTACTAACTGTACAAGCTGCAGACTATGCCTTGTCAGCGTGTAAATTTGTGTGGAAAACCATGCTGTGAGACTCTTACCTCAGTGCAGTATCTGCTTTGCTAAGCTGTGAGTTCTTGCTCTTGAGCTGGGTTGCCAATGAGGCAAGCTCAGCTCTCACAGCTCTGTTGTGTGCTGCTGCCTTCTGCTGAGTCACTGATGCAGCCTCATGCTGTGTGGAGGGCTCCATCTCAGCAGTCTTCTTGGAATGCTGTTTGATGACCAATGATTTCTGCATTGCTGCAGAGCCATTCCCCCGTGGAGGTGGAACCATTCTGCGCACTGCTGAGGCGCCTTTTTGGCCAGGCATGACAGTTGTGGCTATGTACATCTCAACTTCCCCACTACTGATACTTTCTGCCTGTTCACACCGTGTTGACGCCTGCACAGGAACTGTCTCTGTAGATCATACCTATGGGGGCTCCAGTGGCTTTTTCACCGGTAGCTTGCATGATGTACCTGGTGGCCTGTACCATGCTCATGGACATGTGACGACGCTGCACCTCTCGTCACTCGTAATGTGTTGACGTGCAGCCTTTTTTCAGGATGGATCGCTCGTTGAAGTGTGCGTTCCCAGCACCTTCCACCACAGTTGACTTGTACCTGCAGACAGCTTGCGCTTTGAAAGGCAGTGAAATCGTCCACAGCTTGACTTCATTGCACGAGTTACCGGCAGTAGATGCCGTGCCCCCAAGGCGTTCATAGCTGATCTACACGGCGATCTCCACGGATCAGCTGTTCCTTGGCAGCGTAGAAGCTTGTGCCTTCGGATGTTGGTATGCTAGATCGGTTTTGGGACATGCCAAGTACACAATCTCCGCTAGCCGAGCTTGTCTCAGGCGTCAGAATACGCACACGAGACATTGGAACCTTTAGCACCTCGATCTGCGCTGTTAGTCATCAGGCCAAAGACTTGCACACAGTTGACTACACAACGATGAAGGCTGAAGTTGGCAGCAGGCAGTTTTTCTTACTGGTATGAATCCGATGACCAATTCCCGAAACTGCACTTTAGCAGGCAGTTGTTCTCTTCAAGTGTTCAGTGGAATAGACATGACTAGTCCACCAAGGCAATGGAAGGCTTTGTTTGAAACGCGTAGGCATGCAGGCGCTGTCGACTGCTGTAAGTGTTCTACCTTAGAGAGGACGATACATGCATCCTGTCTCCATCTTCTGTGCAGCAGAGGATTCCAGGCACTTAGAGATCATGCAAGCTGCTGAGCGTTGAGGATATACATATCCAATTGATAAGATAACACACACAAAGAGCCGAATCAATACACACAAGTGACATAAGGCAAAAATGTTCAGTCACTTCTCAATGATGCGTAATGAGCGTATAGCTTGATGAGGTTGCCGCTTGTCTTTGCACGCAAATGGTTGCACTTGTCCTGCAAAGCCACAATACTACATACAGTATACTTCTACATGCTGTGTTGCCATGCCCCAGGTTGACAGCAAATCAACAATGCTATGCACTCATTCCAAACAGTAAATCTCAGACACTGCATCATAAGCACTTCATTGCACCCTCAGGCGAGGTTCTCCTGCTCAAACATGATCCCTCAAGATTGCGCTGGAATTTTCCCTAACAATGTGTCTCAGCACAGCTGCCTGGGGCAAAAATCCGTCCACTGTAAGCAATGTCTGCCTCAAAAGAAAAGCTGACCTTCCGCCAGGTCATGACACCTTGCTTGCAGCTGTAGCGCACAGGACAAACTGGCAAATGAGGGCTACGTTTTCCTGGAAGCCTTCTCGTCAATGCCAGATGTTCCAAATCGCCTGCGCAGCTCCTTCAGGACATGTTCTATTGGCACCCCCTGCAGCGGCACTTGCCTCTGGACATCAACAGCAAGGGCAAGATACTGTTGCAAGACATACAACAATGCATGTCTGCAGTCACTGAAACCTTCTGATAGACATGTCACAATGCAAGTTTTGCTTCAAGAATTTATAGCATGGTGCCATCTGAAGCAAGAGCACTGGTGTGTCCAGTCTTAAAACTAGAACTTCTGTGTGGGAGCTACTATCAGAAAACACCCACATTGAGCAGCAAAACGCTGCCCTGGTGCTGTCAGCGAAACGCCCAAGTCAGTCTGTGCCTCATATGAAACACCAAAAGCCTGGTTTGGCTTATTCAGTGGGATTAAAGAGGCATCCTTGCACAAAAAAAACATCCCAGCAAGACCGCTTAATGTCATGTGCAGGTGACCATACAAGACTTGAGATGCCTGCTGGAAAGTGTACATATAGAGCTTCATGGATGCGGAACAAACTGTGAATTGCTCGTAGCCTGCTCACCAGACACAAAGGCATGCTGAGCCCTTTGACACTAACACACACAAGATTGCCGTTGTGCTGCTCATGCTCCATTTGCCCTTCAACACGGAAAGTGTTGCAGAACGCAAAACAGCAAAGCAATGGGATGTACCTGGACATTCAGAAGGACCATGGAATGGTACAGCAGGTCAGCCATTTCTGAAGCAGCTCGCTCTTGGCCTTCCTGCCGTTCAAGAGTCTCACACAGCTCCCCGGCCTCCTCTCTGATCTTGCTGCACAGCAGCTCCTGATTGCCCGCTAGCTTAGCAGTCCAGGAAGGCTTGCTGCCTGTTGTGTGAAGGGGCAAACAATCCTGTGTCAGCAACCATATACACGTGCAGTTTGCTGGAAACACAGTAGCACAAGCCCTGCTTCAAACACTGCATGAACTAAGCCAGCTGATGACACAGCAGAAAAGATTTGAGAGCGAGGGGAAGCTGCCACCCTGCTTGTCAGCAGTTGGCAGCGGTAGACCAGGACTGTGCGGGGCAGCAACTGACAAAAGCATAACTGAGAGCCTCTGTGCATGCTTCAGCTCCGCAGTTGCATGCACAAACACAGCTTGTCCCGAACTCAGCAAACGTGATCTATCTCAGCCAACCAGTATGGTTGCGGTGGTGTCACAGCTACTGCCTACATGTCAATCAATCCAGAGCAGCAAACAAAAAGTTCAGGGTCACCTGGATTTTGACTGGATTGCTCTATACGCTGAATAATGATGTTCTCCAATGCAAACAGACTACTTGCAGGCATATTGCTCCTGGACTCATGGTGACCAGCCTCTTGCAGACCGGCATCAGTTCGCTCCACTTCTGAGAAATAGCATGTCCTGGCACCCTACATCAGCAATTGCCCTTGAGCACCGCGTGTTTGAGGGGGAAATTGCACAATGGTGCAGTGCCATCAATGGCAACAGCAGACAAGTAGGTGCAACTGTCTCTGAACAAATGCCAATCCAAGCATGTGTCTGCTGTAATTGGCAGTCATGCATACCGTGTGACAAGCTGGTCCAATTGGCTCGCCTTGATATATAATTGAGTCCCGATCGCAATCTAAGAAGACCTTGACGACCTTGATGAAGTTGCCAGATGTCTCCCCTTTGCACCAGCGACCTTTACGTGATCTGCTGTAGAAGGTTGCAAGCCTGCAAGCAAACAGACATGTGACCAAGCTGTTGCACTTGTCAAATGAACAAACTCACAAAGAGCAGCAGGTATATTCACCTGGTCTGCATGGTCTCATTCAGCGCTGCCCTGTCTGCATATGCTTGCATAAGAACCTCTCCTGTGTCCACATGCTACACTGCCAGCAGCAAAGATAGTCAGGCTCAGACGGAAACGAATGACGCAGAGCTCTTTACCATCATGCATTCTCAATCACAGGCGACGTAGTATGTACCTGAGCAATGACGGCCACCAAGCCGCCGGTGTCCCACTTCAGACCGTCCAACCAGGCAGACATGCCTTTCGTATCAGCTTCAGGAAGTGGCGGTGCCTCCGATACATCCTGGATGGCAGCTTCTGCTTGGGCAGAACACTGCAAGATCCTCTGCTTACAAAGCTGGGCAGCCGCACGGTGTGATGCAAGCTTTTTTGTTTGTACAGTGCGGGTGCAGTTCAGCTCAGCGGTGCAAGCGGCCCGCTTGCTGAATGTTTGAGAGACCATGGCCCCCTGTGCAAGCGCCATGGCCACTCAAAGCGGGTTGTGGCTCCTTCTTTCGACGACTTTGCACTGAGGCAGCATCTTGTTGCCCAGGTGTTACGCATCACATGCACAGATCAGCTTTGACCGGGCGCTGCATGCACCAGTTTGGAAGGCTGGCAAGTCCGACAGTCGCGCAATACAGTGTCGTACATTGTCAGAAACTTGTGTGTGCTTTTCGTATACAGCACAGCCGTGTTGCATTGGCCAGTCTAGACTTCACCCCGCCTTGATCAACACTAGAGCGTTGACGCAAGTGACGAGTTACAGGTGATAGATTCCATTGAATCTTGGAAAGTCTTGGATTATATGCAGAGTTGACCCTGTGGATCAGACGGTCAGCTCTCTGCAGTACCCCACCTCCACCCTTGAAGGACTCACGCTCTGTGATTGCTGTGCAGCATGGGGTCCACAGCACGTCTGAGCATAGTTCAGTTCATGGGTGAGGGCGCATCAACATGTGGGTACTGCCACTCCAACGGCGCTACCAGCCTTTCATCCGGAATGTGGTGTCACAGTCTCACTGTAGACCAGTACCAAGAGCTGGTGAGAGATGATGTTTTCTATAGTCAAATCATCAGCAATAGACCATCATGCTTCATCAGTGAAGCTTGTTTGTGGGTTTGTAGATTGACAGAGGTTGGAGACGGTCTGGCTGCTACCTGTACAAGCCAAACATGCAGCAGACTTGCTGTCCACAGTACCCAATTCGCCTTGATGTTCATAACTTCCAGCCAAATAAGGTGCTGTCTTATTCATTTGCCCTTTGCTTGCCTATATGATGCTAGGATGTGCTCAGCATCCCATTTGTGCCTGAGTGCAGGCACAAAAACGTGTGCTGAGAAAGTGGGACAGGTTTCTTGCTGGGGGCCCTCTGACTGCAAGCGAGGATGCCGATTACAAGGTCAGTATGTATCTCTTTTTTCACTGCACGTACTGACATCTTTGACATGACACATGGTACACCCAGCAATGCACATGTGACAATGCACCAGCATACCCAAGTGTAGTGCACCTGCTGGTAGATGTCTATTGCTTTGAGTCACCCTTTGGTCTCAATGCTCAAAAGCATGCAGTTTGAATGGGGGCAAACTGACACTTTCAATTCAAAACCTGACAATGATCACAGTACAGCAATACTTACATCTGAACTATGTTGCAGGATCATTCGGATAGGAGCATCAACCTCAATCAGGGCTTTTCTGACAAAAGGTGTTGTGCTGCTTGAGTCGTGATGCACGACTTGTGCTGCTTGATTGTAATATGCTGTCAAGTACAACTGCCATGTCTGCATTTGCCAATCACTGCAGATGCTCGTTTGTCCCTGCCATCAACATCCCAGACTCAAATCTTTGCTTTTTTGCTGACCGTTGCGCGTGCACCATACAAAGTGGTTTAGGTTTTGTCATGCGATCTGTTTGCCTTTGTGGCATGGTCCTTTGCCTTACAAAGGTTGCCCATCAGTGTGAATGCCGCCTGAAGGCAGAAGACAAGCCACAAGGGCCAGCCAGAACCCCAGTGCAACACTGAGGCAGCTGTCTTGACACATCAAAGGCAGCAACCGCCTGCTGTGCTACAGCTGCGTGCTCAGGACAACCGACAGCACTTCCCAGAAGTTGCAGTGTTTCCAATCCAGAGTCTTCTCTCAGATGTTGTCGAAGCTTGCATGCAGTCAGGACAGCTGCCTACTTTGAACAATGCACAGGTGGGTTTGGTGAGAGCATATCTTGCAGCTGTGCTTGGCTGTGCCTATTGAATTGTAGAACAGGCTGGTAACAGTGTCATCATGGCAACCTCAAAGTGTTCAGCTTTGCAGCCTCTGTGCTCAACAAGGCTTGCACAAGCACTGAATGTCAGTCGATGCAGAACGGCTGTGTCACCCCACTCACCATCCTGACTAGTGTGGTAGGGCTTTGCTGTCAATGCATAGCTGGCTGATGATGAGTGTCTCCTTGGAGTTACATCTGTTGATCATCTTATCAAGTTGGCATGTAGTGCAGTTCATAACGGGAGTGACCTCAAAACCCAAGTATGTATACCCCTCTGTTGGGTGATGACACCCCTCGCTGTGCAGGCAAAGGTCAGCATTCCTTCAGAAAAGCAGGCTAAGAAGCTGCCAGCAGGAGTAAAGATGACAAGCCCAATTGCTCAAGTGCTGGCTGGAGGCTACCACAAAGCCCATGAAGCCAAAGCGCCAAGCGTCGACACCGTGACTGCCACCCTTGCTGCTGCAGTCAATGTCAGGTCAGTCTCGTGCTGACATGTCACCCTTCTGAATCCCAAACTTTATTACGATCACAGCCCAAAGAGTTCTGTGTTGGATGGCATTCATGCACGACGTCCTTGCCAATGCGTCTATGGCACTCACCCTGTCAGCGCACACCCCTGGGGTGCATCTCAGTGTCTAGCGTCAGTAGATTCTGGCATGCAAAACTAGGTTTATGCACAGCTAGTAGCAAAAGGAAAAGAAAAGATTACACCTTTCGGCGTCAATTTAATGAGAAGCCAAGTATTATACCGGGCTGCCCAGGCACAGCTAGTAGGAACCTAGCAGCGGCTAGCACACCTGTGATGTGACATGTATGAAGTGCCAAAAGTGCGCAACATTGTTACCCAATATGGTTTTGGCGGTAGTAAAACGGAACAATACAACGTATGAAGAGAGAGAGAGAGATTACAATGCTTTAGCCAGCCAACAAGTCTGATCACACATAGAAGAAGACAAAGGTCAAATCTGGAAGGAATCAAGACAGCTTAGGACAAACTTGCAGATGATCTTTTTGTGCAAAAGAGGACCCTACGGTGTCGGTGTCCATGGAGAACAAAGGAGCATTCTGCTGCCTAAGTGTGTGGAGAGCTGGACATTCAAAAAACATGTGCAATTCATCTGCAACAGCCACGCCACCACAATGTGTGCACACCCTACTAGCCCTGGCAACAAGCTGGCCCCCAGCAAAACGGCCAAGCACAACTGGCAACTAGTGAGAACCAAGTCTAAACCGCAAAAATTGCTGCATGCGCCTACCAGAAACGGGTAGCTGACAGTACTGTCTACGCTGGCTAAAAGGCTTGAACCAATGATGGTATGTGCATGCGACAACCCCAACAGTAGGGGCTGCCCTAGGACAATGTGGGGCATAGTCATGGGCGCCGCCCAAATGCTGACGCAGGGCTTTCAGAATTTTATCAACCTCCAGAACAGGGAGTTATCACAGACTGAAACGGTCAAATACGTTCATATACAACTGACGCCTAACCGTAACTAGCCGTAACTAACACCCGGCAGTTAGGTCACGCAGCAGGTTGGTACAGCATCCTATTACCATTGCAACCATGTCTGAGCACGCTGTGAAGACAATCAAGGGTCTAGAGTGGAACCACGTTGTTATGATTGACCAGCCGGTTGATGCTCAGGGCAATCGAGTTGGTGACCCTAGTGTGAAGTGTGGCTAATGTGATACAGCCTTGAGAGGTGGTGCAACCCGCATTCATGCACACCTGTTGAGAGGCATTGACATTATCAAGTGCAAAGGTGTAACAGGGGCTGAGGCTGAAGCAGCTCTGAAAGAGTAGCAGTTGAGCTAAGTTGCCAAATTGCAAAATGCGGCAGAGCTGGACAAACAACTGCAGCACAGTGACTCTGATCCTGAAGCTGCTCGTGGCAACTTCAGACAAGCCTCACGTGCTAATGATCTAGTGTATGTCTTCTGCAATCTTCATCTTCTCTATCGTGTTCTGGCCTGAGTCTGCAGAGATTGCAGACTGAACACGCTTGAACAGACGGAGATTGCAGAACACACACATTAGCGTATGAGTATGATGAGGAGTACATTGAGTGGGACAGTGAGGAGGAAAAGCTTGCTCAGCCCCTGTAACGCATGAATCAACTTCAAACAAATTAATTGATATATGTAATATTCACGTATTTTTGTTGCAACACTTACCTTGCTGGACTGATATTGGAGAATACTGCGTATTGTAATTGCCCATTATGCAGGGGGTCATACTGGTGCGCAATATACAGAAATCCGCTTCAATTTGTTTCTCGTAGAGCTTTTTCTTGACCCAAGCTGACTTCACCTCAATGGAGCCAGCAGTCCATCAGTATATGCAAGCAGTTGGGATATGTTGCTCCCACACACAGCTTTGTAGAGCTCACTATTGTCCACATACAGCAGCACTGAATTTGCAAATTACTGCAACTAATTTGCTACTTTCACATTGTGTTTGCCTGCATTTGAGGATCAGCTAACATGAGCAGCAGCTTTATTGCTGCATCACACCCACCAGTGCTGTGTCAACAAGGCTGCATATCAATGCACAAGAGGCTGATGTAGGCACTGTCAGAGAGGTACAGCACCTGTGCAAGTATACTGTTTGACCCCCAGTAGGACAGCCATTTAGCCTATGGGTCTGGAAAACAGGTCTGCAGTGTGGACTTCAAAACAAGGGTGATGCATACCTGACATCTACTTAGCTTTGGTTGGCAAACAGCAACATGCTTCAAATATCATCGCAAGAATGCATGCACTTACACACTGGTCATCTTGTGCAAGCTACAACCCTGCCTGCATAGGATGATGTGTGCCTTAAAGACCGTATCAATAATACAGACAGCAGCAACACCGAGAGCCAGAAAAGAACTGCACACTCTACAAGCCAGAAGCAGTGTGTGACAGAGCGAAGATGGCGTGCAAGTCTTTGGTGAGTAGCCCAGATTTAGCCAAACAGGCATGAGAATGGTTGGGCTGTCCAATGAAGACTTGCACATACTCTAGCTCTGTCACGCACTGCCACAGGCTTGGTGACTGTTGTAAACAGGACAACTCTTAGACATCCTGGCACTGTGCAGCATGGCTCTGTAGGATCAGCTGCCACTCTCATCCCAGCATGGCTGTGCATCTGGTACTCAGAAACATGCTGTGCAGCTTCGCCTGCTAAAGTATCTTGAAACAGTGACCAACAGCAAACATGATTAGTCATTTATCAAAGTGCGTCAGCAAATGGTAGACAACCAAAATTACCCATTTATTGCCAGGCTTTGTACTTGGACGCACACGAGATGTCAGTTTGTAACTTACGTCACGGTATCCTTCCCAAGCCCAAGGGGTTTGTATCAACCTCAGCATTTTGCAAGGGCTCATGATTAATGTGCAAGGCTTGCAGCAAGATCTTCTCAAACGAGTGTTTTGCCCTAATCAGAACAGCTGTTGTTGGCCAGAACTTGTCGACTCAGGAACAGGAGTTTGTGACACACAGGATGCCTAAATAAATGACGCTTTGTGGTCAGCTGAATGGCTTTCAGGGCTGGGACAGCTTTGGCCCGTGCTCATCAGGCTGAAAAGTGGTTGTGTATGCTTGAAGGCTTTGACTGGCACATCAGGCCCGACCACTCTGGCCAACCGGTGGCTTGGTATGCTGTCATCATCAGGTTCAGCAATATGCTTGATGACGACAGCATACCAATCCACGAGTTGGCCAGAGTGGTGGGACCTGATGTACCGATGACAGTCTTCAAACATACATGACCAATTATCATCATGATGAGCACAGGCCACGTGTCCCACTGCCGACTCATGAACTGATGTGCTGTCATCATCACACAGGTCTTTGAATATGAATGACTGTCAATCACATCCAGAGATATGCTTGATGATGACAGCAAACCAATCCACAAGTTGGCCAGAGTGGTGGGACCTGATGTACCAGTGAACCTCTTCAAGCCTACATCACCATCTGTCAGCCTGATGAGCACAGGCTGCAGCTGCCCCACTGCCAACTCATGGATGGGCATTGCTGTCATATCAAGCACATTTCTGGATGTGAATGAATTTTTCAGACATACAGAAGACACCCTGAGGTCACAGGCTTCCAATACCACTACACAAATCCCAAGCAAAGAAGCGATTCTTTGCTCCTTTGCCAGCAGCTGGTCAATTCTAGCTGGCAGTCTGTCACTTTCACGATAGCACTTGTAACTGGCTGATGTTGTGTACGTCTTGACGCAATGGAAGCTATAGTCCCGGCAGAATGACTGGAGCCTGCATCTGCAGCGCACAGTCTGTGCAAGGAGAAAGTGTCAACACATAACACGGCAGCAAAGTGTGTTATACCTTCTCTATCAGCTCCTGGATGTATCTGTTTGCTGGACACCCATTGCTGACTTGCCAGTAGTACATCCCTTTGAAAGTGCCTTTACAGTGCCCCCAAAGGGAGGTCCAGTGGCAAGTCAGCAATGGGTGTCCAGCCTGGGTTCTGTTTGTACTCCAGACTGAAGTTTCTACTCAATGATGCAGTGAACACTTCTCGCACTTTTCAGGAACCCAGGGAGCTTGACTTCAAGTCAGGCAGGAGGTTGTCAAATACTGGGATACGATGGTCACACAACAACTGCAGACCCTTTTGCTGCGACGCCGCATGTACACTCCACTGCTCGTTATTGTGTGACATCTTTATCACAATGTTGTCATACTGAATAGGTGCAACACCCTATCCGTGGAGTCTCAGCTGCAAGGCAAAAGACTCAGGTGGCTAGGTCATGTTTTCAGGATGCCTAACGATAGATTGCCTAAGAAGCTTTTGTTTGGTGAAGTCAAGGGGCTTCGCCCACCTGGCCGCCCT
>JAABUO010002810.1_pt1 | contig 21093 bp, 28 predicted proteins | sample 5559291 | NCBI WGS metagenome assembly JAABUO01 (sample SAMN10711878, study PRJNA513372) | rock metagenome | isolation source: Antarctica rocks | place: Antarctica: Victoria Land, Finger Mt sud
TTGTCAACAGCTTTGTTTTCAACAATTTGTACCACAGGATCTCAGACTCTTTTGCTTGTGCTAGATTTCCATCTGTGTCTCTGGAGGCAGTGTCAGGAGCATGGCTGCATTAAGGGCGTATGCATGCAGCTATATTGACACTTTGTGTGTGTTGACGTTGATTTCACAGTCATTGTCTGCTGACTCCCCTGGTGAGTCCCAAAGAGAGAAATTGTAGGCCCACTGATTGATTGTTTGTTCGTTCGTTTGATTGTTTGATTGATTGACAGACTGATTGATTGTCTGTCTGACTGATTGATTAACTGACTGACTGACCGACTGACCGACTGACCGACTGATCGATTGCTCGATTGCTCGATTGCTCGATTGATCGATTGATCGATTGATGGATAGATAGATAGATAGATAGATACTTGCAGTTGCCACAGATGCTGCTGTAGTCTGCTACCGTAGTACACAGGTTTCAAGGTCTGACTGGTGTGCAAGGTCTGACTCATGCACAGTCTGTCTTGCAGGACCACAGGCAGCGACATGAGCGCGAAGGCGTCAGCCCTGATCATGATCCCCACCAGGATCATCTGGATCTGCAGAGCTCCAATCATGGTCCTCGTCAGCACGTGGGAGATCATGATCAGTGGACTCAGCATGCTGATGATCAAGCTCAACTCAATCACTCAGCATCAGCTCAAAGTCAGGTCCAGACTCAGGTTCAGAGTCAAGATCAGTCCCAGCATCCGACTCAGGTCCAGCCTGAGTACGACTCAGCTTGGTCGCCTCAAGCACTGCTGAGCGTTGGTATCACCGCAGCTCCAGCTGCATCACATGGTCGTGAGTCCTCGGCAGAGTATACAAACGCAAGCCCTCCACAAGCCAAGCCCACTGCTGCTCAGAGTTCAGACAACTCATCAGGCTCAGCATCAGCAGATCAGGTGTCCAACCCAGATGCGCTCTCCAGCAGCCCCCTACTTTCCTCTAGTGATCAAGGACAGACAGGTACCCGGGCAGGGCAGCCTCCATCCAGCCCTTTAGCCCCTGCCACCTCTCCTGATACTCAGGTGGGCTCAGAGAGCAGAGTTCTACCCCTCTGCTCTCTGAGTCCAACGCTCAGCGCTGAGCCTCTGAGTTCTCCTGGAGTCCAAGAAGCAGCAGAAGAGGACAGCATGAGGCAGCTGTCTGCGAGAGAAAGAGCCCTGCGCTCTCTCAGTAGCAAAGGCATCCAGCTTGGTCGCTCAGCTTCTGGCAAAGCTTCCAGGCTTGGTCATGGAAGACTGGAATCTGGCTCTGGGACTGCTGGCAAACCTGTCCAAGGCTCATGGCAGCAGCTGCAAAATGGGGACATGACTAATGTTACAGGCAGCAATCTGCACAAAGACAGTGATGGCATGGATCGTAAGGCAGAAGATAGTCAGGGGCTTTCTCAAAGGGCCGAAGCTGTGAGAGCATTGTCTTTGCGTCTTGACATGGGCAGTAAAACATAGTTGTGAGTCAATTGACCTATGTTGTGCTGTACAGTCACACTATATGCCTTTTTGCAAATAGTGTTTGAGGAGTGCCATAGTAGGTCAGAAGCTGGCGCATTCAGTGTCACAATAAAATACAGTCAGGTTTGCTCGGGTAGACCCTTGACATGAGAGTCATGGCATGTTTGGTACACATTTACATTACATGCTGGAAAGTGTTCTGCATTTTCTGTTGTGCCAATCTGGCATTGGGATGTGCCAGCAAAAGGCAAGGTGTATTGTTTTGCATGCATGTGTTTGCGTAGGGTTCTGTTTTAGTACATGCTGGTGTTCAAATCATTGTTGCTGCAGGCTGCCATGATAGATCGGATTTGAGATACATGTTCCCAGGGGCAATCAAGTCATTTGTTTGTTGACTCCTCTGATGATTTAAAAGACAGGAAATATTTCTGCTTGATTGATCAAGCGATCTGATTTATTGCTGTAGAAGCAGCAATACTGTCCTGCAAGCGTTTAAATGGGCCTGAGCATGTCAACACAGCTTGCTGACATGGTCAGAGCTTCTTCAAATCCTTGTGTTGTAGGATTTGCGGATGATCATCACGGCATTGCATTTGTGGCCTACTCATCTGCACCACTTTGCAAACCTCGTCCTTCAGGTGTAAGCCTCATTGCTATTTGTATCATTCGCGTTATACTGTGACTGTGACATGCTGTAACAGGTTTGTGATGGTCAGCACCACGATAGCAAATCTTCAGGACCGCCGAGATACATTCGGCTGACGTAAAGTATAATGCATGTAGTGAGGTGCAGACCCAGGGAGGGGTGGTGGTCTGCTCCCCCTGGGGGCGAGGCGGGCACAGGGTGGGGTGTTTGGGGGATGTGCACGACTCGCCCCTTCAGGGGCTCATGACCCCAATTGACCTAAATTCACTTGCAAAACCCACCATCAGCAGCAAGAAGCTGGTGACGTGATACAGCTTACCCAACGCACCCAAGAAGCCCTCGATCTTCTAATCGTGAACTGACCTGTACGTTCTGCCTGATCCAGGATTCAGCGCTGCACAGGCCTTGTTAGGCGGGCTGAACAAGCGACAACTCCGTCAGATAGCTGCCAGCGGACCTGCATGAGTACATCGTCTGATGTTGCTGGTATCGAGCAAGACATGTCCGTACAGGCGCTGGCGTGCAGCTTGTGCCACGAGCTAACTGGCATCGCACAGCACAACAACTTTCGAAGATCGCAAGTGTCCAGTCAAACTGCTTCCACAGCTTGAGTGCTCCTGTACTTTGACGACGCATTGCACCCATTGTCAACGTTGCAGCGAGTTCAAACTGCCCGACAAGACTGTACGAGTTGTACACATCACGGCTAAGCCTGCGCGACCGACAGTGCCCCATGACAAGAAAGCTGTTGCATGCTGCGCAGCATGCTGATACTGACCATGAGGGTCCACCCCGGCTTGTTTGGGACCCTACACCGAGCGCACCTGATCACTTTGGGAACAGGCTGTTCTTGACCCTAGCTAACGAATCTGAGGAAAATTCACCGGGCACTACTGCTGTGTCCAACCTGCTGCGACTGACAGACGTTGACTTGGGTTGCTCTCAAGCTCCAACAAACGCGGACGCGATCAGTGCAGCTAAAACCCGTATATATGAACGAAAGCAGGAGCAAAAGCGCCAGGCTCAGAAGCGATTCAGATCACGCAAGAAGGTACACAGTCTGTTTTAAACGCTTCATAGATTTCCCAGCAAGCACTTCATCCACAGCTTGACTTGTTACAGGAACGTGACCAAGCTCTTGAAAATCAGCTTGCCAACACAACACAGGAACTGCAGCAGCTGAAAGTGCAGCAACAGCATTTAGAGGCTAAATGCAGCCTGCTGGAGAAGATGAATGCACTTGAGCAGCAGAGCAGCAACCCAGCTACAACTCTGGCAAGTCAAAGTCTTGCATAGCAGAAGAGCATCTTCATCGCTGGCCATTGCGCAGCCTGACTTCCTTCATGAATCTTCACCAGCAGAGCCCTCTGCTCTGTGCTTGGACTTGACAACTTGTGTTGTGTACAGGATGGTCTTCTACAGTCAACTTTTTGCTACGAGGTTGACAGTACAGATCATGGCCCTGGAATTAAGCTGACACTTCACGGGAAGCAGCGCATCATGACAGTCACAGAGATCAGTCAGCTCTCTGGCCATGAATTTAATGCCATATGGTCGGTAGGCCACTTTTACACCTTTTCACTCAGCCCCGCTCATATACTGCTTCATCCGGTCAATGCACAGAGGTACACATTGGTGAAATATGTCTTGCATTGAGCTGCGTGCAGGATACGCCTTTGCTGGGTCATGCATCTCTTGAGTCATGCATCTGTTCCGCCATGCATGTGTTGAGTCATGCATGTGCTGAGTCTTGACAATGACATGCAAACAAGTACCACACCAAGCAACTGAGTCGCTTGGTTGCACATGTACCACAGGAGCTCATCCGAGAGTTGGCAGGCGTACTGTTGCACTTGGGTAACAATTCTGACACCGCTGTTGATGACTCGCTGAGGCGATTGACCATAGACACCAGTACTCTCATGGGCTGCATGAAGCAATTCAATGTTCCTGTGTACAAGGATGCACTGCAGGGTAGATTAGATCAGCACTCGCACCCAGCAACTGAAAACACACTAGATGCAGCTTGGTTCAGCTCTCTTCCGGTGGGTCCCTTGCTGGCATACTGCTGCTTGATTGCTGACTGAATGCTGAATTGTTGTTAACTAGACGTTGACAAACAGGCGTTTGGACACAGGTATACCAAACCGTATATTATGTATGCAAGCTCATTGCTCATGCATGATGTCATGGGTGTCGCAATTTGCACATCAACATTAAGTCTGGAGGGTGTTTGAGCTGTGTTCTGTCAACAACAGCATGATGCAGACTTTTTAAGATAGTGCCACAGCACAACGACCAATTATTGGTACTGCCCCGGTAACTGACCATATTTGTGTGGTGCAGAGCCTTGTGGACCTGTCACGTGATCAGCTAGATGATGTCCTGTATGTACGGCAGCTATACCTGACTAAGCGTGGACTACTAGCTGAAGCGCGTAATGCATTGGTAGCTGAAATCCATGCTGTATCTGGCGCCACTCTGACTGCTGGGGATTCTGCCACCAAGCTGTCTAGCCTGACCTGCAAGCTTCAGCAAAATGCAATGCAGGATTATCTGATCTACATCAAAGTCTGTGCTGCTGTGCGTCGAGGGGTGAGTCTGCTGGTTTGTGTATATACGTACATATTATGTATGTGCTACGGAGTTGTGCCAGAAAGCTTGCGCACATCTTTGCCTAACAGCACTAGCCGGCAATAGAGTAGCCCAGCAACACACCATGCAATAACACCAAACAAATGGCAGTACTGTGCTGCACATTGTGACGTGACAGCTGTGGTTGAGAATTCCGTGCAAAAGTCTGCCCTCATCATCATGTGACCTCACCCTGCAGCATGTGACTTGCAGCTTGTTTTGTGTGCCAAGTCTGGACTGTTGGGAGTTCGGTGCACAGCCCATAGCAAAGTCAGGCTTGACTTCTTTCTGCTCTTGAGCATACAGCTTTTGTGATGTTCCAGGTGTTCACCACAGAGCAATGGGCAACAATGATCGTCCACTGTTACCCTTTCTATCCCTCGCTAGAGTCGGTCTTTGATGCCCTTGCAGCCGCATGTTTAGAGCCTACTGTTCAGGACATTCTGGCAACAGCATCCATGATCCCGATGACAGAAGAAATGAAATATCTTGATGACTATATTGTCTACATTACTGACTGGTACCACCATGAATATGTACCAGTCCCCAGAGTTGTGTCAAGCTCAAAGCCTGCTTTCCCGGGTCCCTCCAAGTCTGTTGTGAGCTTACCAAACATGTCGCTGAATTGACCTTACTGCCAACAAGCGTGCCTGTTTGCACTGTGCACCTAGCTATTATGCTTTTAACAGTGGTGGGGCAAGTTTGGTGTGGCGGCTGCCCAACAATACTGTGACATTTCCAGACAGATTTGAGATCTACAAGGTTCAGCTGGCTAGGACAACTTGGGACATATGACTATGAGTGATGTTGGGCTGTCCACGAAGCTTCTGTTCTGTCAAGTTGATAGTCATAGCCGCAAAGCTTGGCGTGGACCTGTCCAGTCTGCTGTAGACCACATGAACGCATTTGATTGTTGGTACACTGATTTCCAAAACAGGACTTCACACTGGCTGCTACTGAAAGCTGTACGTACCTGACTGCATGCTTAATGACCCCTTTGTTTGTTTTGTTGCATTACGCACCATTGTGTGACTTAAGTGTTGTGTGCAGGCAGGCTCTAGATGGGTGTACAGGATGCACTGTAGTTGTGTTCAGGCCTGGTTTGGTATTGATGCCACACATACCTGCACAGGGTTTGTGTAGCAACACTAAATAAACAGATTTTCAAGACCCCGCAGCAATTTTTGATATATCTCCGTGACACCTCAGCTAGGCAAATCAAATTGGCCAGTTGAACAGGGAATTCCAATTCACAAGCAGAAAGGTCTGAAACTGCAGACAAGTATGCACAGTGGTATTGGTATAAATGATTGTTATTTAGTAGGACCATCATAGCCTTTTCTGTTCTGGTCAGTGTTTCCAGGCCTTCGAATATCTGATTCAGTCTGCTTTGTAGTTTGCCAGGTACAGTAGCAACCACTGCTATCTTCGTGGACCATGAGACACCTGACATGTCACAGGTGTATGCAGCACTTTCAGAAAAGTGACTTGTACCATGACGATCTCGAAAATGCCAGGTAGCAACTATCTATAGATTGGACAGTGTCACAGTGAGTGTGCAACGTGGGTCATTTACATGTGCGGTCAGCGTCTCAAAGTATGCCTGTAGCTGCCTGGGTATGGGAGGTGGTGGCGATGAACATATCGACTGGTTCCTAGTACGGTACCCAGTCTTGGTGACAAGCATGCCTCAGCTCTTACAAAAGGCCTGTCCATGGTTGCTGCCTTTGCAATCTTAAATAAGTACACTTGTAGGGCCACAAAATGCCTTGCAGGCTGTAATGCAAAGGTTGGCAGTCACACCAGCTTTGCATGCAGTCTGCACAAGTGGAAAAGCTGTGCTTGCAAAACATCTGTGAGTCTTAAACTATGGGTGACCACATGTGTCTGTCACAGTCTTTGACTGTGTGGGGGAGGGGTTGGAAGCAGCAGAATTGTTCCTGGTTGCAGTAATTGCATACAATCAGGTCATGGTCGCTAAACAGCCTTGTTCTATAGTTTGCTGACAAATGGCCCGCCCCAACAGTCTTGCTCCAAAAACCATCCCAGATGGTCAAATCTGTCGCTCCCAAAGACTGTGATCTCTGATGATACTCCAGACTCAGTTGTCTTGCTAACGACCATAAATGGGAAACCAAAGGCCCCTTTATCAAGGGCTTCTTGGGTGGTTTGCCTCAGGGCTTGTTTCCCCTCCGGCGATTTGGACCTTGTCAATATTTCTTGAAACTCTGTCTCAGAGAATGAAGCAGGCAGAGAAGCTTTGAGAGATGAGACGTCACAAGGATTGACACATGGGTCAGTCCAGTAGTTGTCAAATAGCCGTCCAACAGCATGAATTAAGGCATTTTGGCCACATGTTTTTCCAACCTCAAGCAGGAATCTGTTGGGTCCCAAAGTGGTGATGGGAAACGGACTTGGCCAGGTGCTGGTGAAAGGTACTTGCCACATCTTGGCTGCGCGAGGAATGTCTTGGTGCAGCCAATCCTTCCGCATAAGGTTTTGACCGGGTGGGCTATTACTGGCGCTCTGATTCATGATTCAACACAAGGTCAGTAAGCCTGCTCTGAAGCTATCAAGGGGAAGTAGAAAGGCTCACCTTCATGATAGCACCCAGAGAGGCAGGGTAGTAAAGGATCTGAACGTTTTTCCAAAGCTTGGCATACTGCTGTAGCTTGTGAAACGCCAGATATGAGTAGGGGGATGTCAGGTCGAAAAAGAAGCGGATTGAGCCTTCGCTTATCATTGTGAGACGCCAAAACCAAGTGTTAGCGGTCAAATGTCCTGATTAAAGTGGCCTGCAAAGATTTAAGGATGCTTCTGCAGCCTAAATAGGCTTCGAAGCCTAAGAATTCTTGCTCCTCGACTCTGTCCTGCTGAAGCGCTTCATGCTGAACTCGCCCGTGACGTGACATGCACGACCTGCCTCATTGTGCATTCCGCACCCGTAGCGCGATTTGAGCGACAGTATAGCGAGTGCGTAGCTTACGGGCAGGCTTACGCGTTGATCGCGCTACTGACTGTAAGCAGCTTAAGCCCGAACATTGCCATCTCCTGCTTGCATTCTGGGCACTGCTTGCCAGTATGTCGTCGTAATTCCTCTATGCCATCTTTGCTCGGCTGCCTCTTCTTGCCGATTGCTATCGGGATCTGGCAAACAGTTGAGGCAGATGCAGCGCCCTTGGTGAGCCGAGGGACCTTCTCGATAATCTGTAACTTTTGAGACCGGAGAGCAGAGGTTTGCTTATGTAGGTCACCTGCGGCAGCGTTGTTAAGCTGCAGCATGCGAATACCGGGGTCAACCTGCACTCCCACGAGATCAGCTATGGCAGCGGCAGCGGCCAGCAGTCAGTGACAGGGTATACTGGAGGCGATGATGCCAATGACTACTGGGCTGTCAGAGGCAGTGAGGTAAGGCAACAAGCTCATGCCAGCACGGTATGTAAGCATTGCTATGTGCCTTGGGCGTTACTCTTCATGCAACTGGCACAGCCACTGACTGCAAATTGCCTTTAGGTGGACAGTTGTCCTCAAGGTACCCCACTGAGTAGCGGTAGCAAGATCAAGCTATATCACAGCAGCACTCAGAAGTGGCTTCACAGTCATCTCTTCCCTTCGCCTCTCACCAACAACCAAGAGGTAAGAGTTGAGCATAGTGCAGTGCTTGGTTGTGAGCTGCGCTGAGTCAAACATAAATAGCAACACATGCAGTAAGGTACAGGTCAGTGCGTTTGGGAGTGCTGACAGCTCGGATACTGGTGACATTTGGATCCTGGAATGGGACAAATCGGTATCAACTTGGCAGCAAGACCAACCTGTCAAGCTGAAGCATGCAGATACAGGCACATATTTGTCCTCACATAGCAAGAAGTTCAACAGACCAATCACAGGCCAGCAGGAAATTTGTACCAAGGCCAAGTCCAAAGATGCAAACTGGTTGGCTACTGAAGGTGTATACTTTCCTGCACAATCTCAGTAGACAAATCAGCTTTGCACTACTAGACAAGTACTTTACATGCAAATGCTTTGATGGCTTGTCTTGTTTGATCAAGCATCATACCTGCATTGTGATCTCAACAATGTTGATCAAACAGACTGCACATCTCCATTGGTGCGTGACTTTACTTGCCATGCAGCATTCTTGGTCAGGTGGCATCTGTGAAGTGTTTACACACCAAGCAAAAATACAGAAATGTCACTAAGAAAGCAGAAATGTATTTCAAGTGAGTCACGCACACCGGCATGCATGGTAAAGGCTTCTTTTTGCTTCACAGAGTTGCATCTTCAAACGTGGTATAGACAATTGTAACAATACTGACGTGGTACAACAACCTTGCAGGTATTGCAGTCAATATTTTCTCAATAGCATTTTCGAAATGCAGCTTTGCTGCACATGGTCAGTTGTAGCACAGTCACGCATGGACTCTAACTATACCACACTTCTATCGTTCTTCACTGCAGCAAGAGTGCACAGGTGCCAGTCCTGTTGACGCAAAAACATATCATGTGTTGGTTTGGCATATATGGCATATAGGAGCTCCCAAGCACTGGCTGGGTGCGCCCTTGCCTTTGAACAGTCAACAGGATTTGCAGCTATGGAGAATCTTGGCAGCATGCTAGACGAAACGGCTTTTTGCACGCTGTATGCTGCTCATATCTCAGCTATTGAAACCTTCTAGTTTCTGATTCCGCTCAGCTCTTTTGGCAAGCATGCCCTCCAGCTCCTTTGCTGTTCTGTGCTCGTACTCGACTATCTTGTTGCCAACCCACGCTCCGCCACCAATGGCAATCAAGTGTTCCCAGGGCTGTCTCATCAGGGGTACCTTCCGCAGAGCGTTGCTATACAAGTTGATGCCCAAACCGATGCATGCCCCGAAAACCGCTCCCGACACCATAACGTGCTCCAAGCAACGAGGCCCGCCGGACGCGGAGAGAACACAAAGTTGATCTCAAAACGCGAAGCGGCCACTCCTAAGTGAAAGCCCCTACTGGTGTCAAGCGATCAGCTGAGCATTATTGAAACCAAAACCCCGAGTTTGCCTTCCATAGTTTTGAACCCTAATTAAGCACGAGCTTCACGTACGTACGTACGTACGTACGTACGTGAAGCTCGTCTGGGCATTCATCCAAGCTGGATCAGCTTTGAGAGGCCACATTTCACATCTTGACTTCAAGCACAATGTATTCCCATAATCAAGCGCCTTGGGCGCAATCTGGCCCTGGAAACCAGATGCAACAAGGTCCTCGACCTGGATCAACACAACAGGCCTGGGGGCAGCAGCAGCAGCCTCAGCCAAACATGCAAAACAACAATCAATTCTCCGGCTTTAATGGTGGACCCTCTGGTCAGCAGCCGTGGAACGGAGGTCAACAAAATCACCAGCCACTTAACCAGGCTTCTGGACAGCCATGGCTAGCTCAAAACCAGGGCGGACCCGGACAACAGCCTCAAAACTTTCCACCTTACTATCAGCAGCAAGCGCAGCAAGCGCAACAGCAGCCGCAGCAAATTGGTCAGCCTCAGCTTCCTCAACAGCAGCAAGGCCAGCAGCAGTTCTCCAGCCAGCAGCAGAGCATGGCATCCAGCGCAGCCCCATGGGGGGGAGGTCAGCAGAATCAACCATGGCAGCAGCAGGCCCCGCCACAGCAACAACTGATGCTACAACAGCAGTTGTCTGGTCCTCAGGGCATGCCAGGTCCCAAGGTGATCACTGCTCAGTTTATCCTTCAAGCATGTCACTACTTCCCATCTCATTTGTGGCATTATAGCCATGCGTCCTTGAATCAGATCTTGAGCCTTGTTTTCTGTGGATTGCACAGAGCTGGGTTGGGACAGTCACCGAGCTCATTCCACCAAACTATGGTATTGTTGATGGTGAAGCCTTTTTTGTTAACCAGATTGTTATGGGCACCCTTCCTCAGGTGACTGAAGGCACACTTGCATTTATGCTGCACATCAGCATACGAATTGAGCATTTTTGCATGTCAGGCGTGTTCTAGCCATGACAATGCTCTAGGTTGGGGAGAAGGTCAGTTGTGATGCCATTGTCAACACTGATGGTGGCAGATACCAGTACCGCTGTACTCGTGTCCAAGTTGCGGCTTCCATGGTATGCACCCTGTCCATTGTAGCATGCTTGGCACCAACAAGTCAGACATGCAAATGAAGCTTGATGTTTAATCTCCTGCATTTGTTGATTTGTTTTTGAGCCCGCACGGTCGAAGCAAAATTTGCAATGTGATGGGCGGCTCAACTTGTGCTGGCATATACTATGCAGAGTATTGCGCATCTTGCTTGTTCCCGTTGCCCAGATCAATTCCACCTCGCAACGCGTGCACTGCATCTTACTAGCATCTCCTGCCAACACAAACAATCAAGCAGCCATGCCATAAACTGAGGTTCAGGCTCTTGGGCAGCAGCCTGTGCTGTCTGTGACCCATGAAGCAGTCACGAGTGCTGCATGCTCTGAAACTGCCGTTTGATCTGTAGCCAGGTCCAGTGCAAGCTTCAAACAACGGCATGGCAGGCTTCATGGGGGGCGGGGTGAGGCCCATGCTGCCAAGTGACTACAAGCTGGCGCCACCCCCGACCAATGCATATCAGACAGATCTTGCATTGGCTGCTGCTGCCAACTCTATGGCGCCAATGCCCATGGTCAGCTTCTGTCTCAGCTCGGTCACATTTCAGACTGAGGGTGTTAGTTCTTCCTCTGATCCACCTTCTGCTCAGCTCATCCATGGTTAACTTCTGTGTTGGCAGGTTGTCCTGTTTGGAAGATTGTGCATGCTGCTTACCTCCCTGGACGCTGTGTGTGTCTAGTGTGTACATGTTCATGGTCTGCTGAACCCCAAATTTGTCCACAATCAGTATGTAGACAGGCTCTTCCTGTTGCAATGTCGTTGGCCATATCATTTGGTCCTGTGATAGTACCCCTGGTATAATCCTTGACCAAATGCATGTCAATGGCAGCAACGTTCACTGCCATTTGCACTGTTCTGATCTTGCAATTACACAAACTAGCTGCTTTCTTTGGAATCTTTACAAAGGGGGAGAAGAATGATTTCCCCACTTGTGCAATGACGCTGTAATTTGGGAATTGTACGATCACTGCCCTCTTGGCCCTGAAACTCTACCCGTTTTAATGCAGCAACCATCAGTGATGCCGCCAAGAAGGGTCTTCACATCTGCGCCAAAGCTTGATGAAGAGGCACGGAGGCGCAGTGAAGCAGCCACACAGCAGCTGATGCAGAACTACAACGGACAGCCCAACGTTGGCATCAAGCTCATGTCCAAGATGGGCTATGGTGTCGCCGGTGAGCTGTGTAGTGTGTGGCATGTTACCATATACCACACTGTAACCTCACACCAACTTCCTGATGGGTTTGGTAATTAACCTCTGCTGTAGGTTGTGTTGTGCACACTGAGCATACCAGCATGTGGTAGCGTGATCTGGGCCCCGGGCAAGCAGAACTGTGAGCAAAACGCAGCACAGGTGTGCTAAACTGTACAGACTCACGCCTGGGAGGCGTCAGAAGCACAGCGGATTTACTGTCAACTCTGGAGACGGCTCTTGTTAGCTGCTTCCGTTTATGATAAACACTGACTATGACATGCAACCTTGCAGGCACAGGGCTAGGGGCAAAAGGGCAGGGCATTGCTGCTCCCGTGCAGCCTGTCTCCATGGATGGCAGTTCAGGCTTGGGCTTCCAGATGCCACCCCCCATGTTTGAACGAAGACCCCTGCTGCGCCGCAGGTCCTCACCACCCCCTCGCAGGTGTCAGACAGCAACACTCACAGCCCGACATCTCACACTTCCATGCATCAAAACCGCTTCTGTGCAGGCTGCGATACCACAGGTCGGTCAGCTGTGTAGCTGCAAGTGGGAAGCCCTGTGCAGCTGGGCTACAACTGCAAACACATTTGCAGTATCATGTTTAAGTCCCAATAGCTATCCAGGTCAGGTAGGATGCAGAATCTCTGGCAAAGAAGTTGATTGCACTAAATGTATGCTGTGTCATTTGCAGAGTGCGGTCCCCACCCCCAAGGAGGGGTCGCTCACGCTCCCCCTCACGCATCCGCCACCGGTCCTCCCTCTCACGCTCAAAGTCATGCTCTCGGTCTCGGTCGCCGCGCTCACCCCCCCGTCATGTGGGCCGCTACAAGTGTGAGCCCCCTAAGTACCCCCCTTACGTCTCTGTCAGGACCCTTCCAGATGTCAGCAAGCGGTATGACGACATGTACATTCCTCCAGAGTTCTGTAGGGTGGCAGCTAGCTGGCTTGCCAGCATGCCTGATCACCAGCCACTGAGCTTGTTGAAGCCTATTGAGTTTGAGGTCAAAAAGGTAAATCTTTCTGTGCCCGCTGCATGTACGAATGTTGTGCTGCGTATGCTGTTGCATGTGGATACTTTCCTCTACCGTGTGTCTTGAGTTTGCGGCACGCTGCTTTTTTTTGTTGATGTGGCTCTTTTTTTTGTTGATGTGGCAAGCCCAGTATACCACTCCAACATACACGCGTTGACATACCTGATGTTGTTCAGCCCGATGCATATGTTTTATGCTCTGCAAGCACAATGTATCTCATTACCTGCATATGGTGACAGGTTTACCATTCAAGCTATTGCTGTCTGTTTGTACTCTATGTTCATGTTTACCCCATTGTGCACAGCAAGCAGAGCTGCCGGTGATCATCAGTGTTCCCCTGATGAATCTGTTAGTGGTGCCCTGTTGCAGATGTTGCAATGCTGTGCTCTCTTATTGTGCAGGAGGACAACTTGACGCCGGCAGAAGCTGCTGAAAAGGTGGCAAGCATAAGTGGATTGTCAGAGGCCGAGAAGCTGTCAGGCAGTTGGTGGAGTGCCAAGGTAAGGGCTCTGCATTCACAATGCTGCATGCAACACACATGTCCATGCATATGCTGCATCCCTACTCTTGATGGCTCTTCTGCAGCTGAATTGCCAAAAGACGCCTGAGAGTCATCACTTGAGCCTCATCATTGGCATGTCCATTCTGCACATCATAGTGTGTATCAGGTCTCGCAGATACAAAAACATTTCAAATTAATACAGCAACGCCTGTTCCATAGTGCAATCCAAAATCCAGAATGTCTGGGGACTAGTATCAGGCGTCGGTACTATAGGGAGATACTTTAATGGCCCCGTGGTGTTCAGGTGGTGCTGATGAGTGGCATCCACCCCAAGGTGCTTCACGCTCAAGACACCAACACATATCAGCAGCCCTGGAAGAAGCTGCAGTTTGTAGTAGGCAGAAGAGGAAAGCATGAGCTGATGGCAGTCGGTGGCAGGTGGGATCCATGTGACGGAGCACATCCTGAAAAGGATCCTAAAGTGCTTGTCAAAACAGCTGCCAGGACATTCATGGAGGCCAGCGGTGTGGACTTGTCCAAATGTACTAGATGGTGAGCCCTGCATGCTGCGACTGTGTTTGCGATGTCAATGTTACTCATATGGGTGGATCTGCCGCATGAAAGGTCTGAATGAAGAACAGAAAAATCTGTTCATGCTGATGTTTCTGTTGTTTTGTGGTGGCATGTCTAGCAGCCAGAGCTATACCTGACTGCCAATGACAGAGCCAAGTGTGTGGCACGAGAGCGTGTACATGCACTCTGTGTATATTCAGCCCTCTGCTTCATTGCTCCCTGCCCTTCAAGCTTGCTTGCTGCATAAGCTTCCTGGGCAAGCATTGTGTCTTGTCACCTGCTGCCTGCCTACTCTCAAGCACTCAATGATGCATGGCATGCATAGACACTACATGACAACATATGCAAGCATTGCACAACCTGGCTGGGGGCATAGAACTATGCTGGTCATACAGGCAGTGTGTGATCTGGCTGAGTGCATGCAATTTAAGTACAAACAAGCAGCGCATGACCTGGCAGCATGCATGTACACTATACATGTACTACATAGCCGCAGTTGCCTCATCATGACATCATGCAGTGACTCACACCGTCACATACACTGCAGCACCTGTATATGTGAAAATCTCAATGTGCATGCTGCTATGACAGGCTGCTGACCGCATTCTGACATGCAGGGACAAGTTTGTGGAGTACTCCTATCTGCGCTCTGCTGACAAGAAGCACGGCATTCCTGAGCACCTTGAGAAGACAGTCCTGTTCCTTGTGGACGCTTCACCTGTTGCAAAGGCAGATGCAGATGCCCAAGACTGGGATGCACAGGCCAGCTCTGCCAAGGCAGCTGAAGAAGAAGCTGCTGCAGCTGTCAAGGCAGCTTGGCATACTGCTAAGGAAGCCAAAGAGGTGCTAGACTCATCTTGTCACATGTGTTGTGCATGTGATTGTTCCTTGATTTTGACCCCAAAGAGGTTTAGTCATTCACGTGCTCTCTGCCATGCGTGTCTTGAGCAGGGCAGCAGTGCAACGGGCATGCTTTAGTCATCTAATGGATGCTGCTGGGCATGCTGGGCAGCAGAGTTGCTTTCTGGAATTCTGTGCAATAGCATGGTTTGTCATAGGGCTTAGGCAACAGCAATGTAACAGCGCATGCCTATTCTCTGCCTGGCTGATGGTTGGCAACTCCTTGCAAAGACATTCATATATTTATTGATCGATTGATTGATTGAAATCGATTGATAGGCCCAAAAGCATAGCACACACACACACACACACACACACACACACACACACACACACACAAGTTCTTCACATACTAGCCTGTGAGACACCTTGGCAGGCAAATAGGCAAGCTCTCCCATTCAGGCATACAGGCAAACAGGCCAGCTTTCAGTTGGTCGTCATCACTTGCAGGCTGCCAAAGAGCTGGAGGTGGCTGAAAAGGTCAAGAAGGAAGCCAGAAAGGAAGCAGCCAAGAAAGCAGCTGCCCACAAGGAAGTCACCAAGGAACCTGGTGACAACAAACATGCCAGGGCAAACTCAAACCCTAAGCAGAGCCCAAAGGCGGGCTCAGGTGGCACCCCAAAAGCTGACGCTGACAAGGGCACTGAAGACGGTGTCAAGCTGGAGGCAGGGGGTGAAGATGAAGAGGACTGCACCCCCAGGGATTCTGCAGGCAACGAGTTGGCAGTGGACATGGACACCAGCAAGCTGACTGCTGCACAGCTTCAGGAGGAGCTGACTAAGCGTGGGATGGATGTCAAATGGCAGCCCCTGAAGGGGAAGAAGGTCCTGGTTGACCGTCTACAGGTGAACCAGCAGACCTGCAGCAGTACCTGCAGCACATTTGGTCATACCTTTGTGGCATCATTTCCAACCAGGTTTCATTAGTGCGCACTTTGTCGTTTTCCAAATGTCTTTAGAACGCTATCTTATGCACACACCAGAGCTTTGAGCAGCCTATGCCTGGTGTCCACAAAACAAAAGGCTAGCACACCTGTAGTTACTATTGTCATTTTGCCTGGTGTCATGCCAGAGCCGACAGTTCCACCAGCCATTGGTCACCTGCATGTAAAACAGGCTAGCCTTGAATGCCAGCTGTTCTCCGGGCAGCAGCCAGAGCACATGGGTTGGAACATGTATGGCCTTTTGATATAATATGTACCAGGGTAGTCTGGATTCAGGGCCATTCTGGCATCTGGTCAGTCATCATGCATCTACTGATCATCAACGCCCTGCAGGAATGGATGATGACGCACAAGGGCAAGAAGGATGCCCTGGATGCTGAATCCAAGCGCAAGGAGGGGGTCAGGAATGCTGTCGAGCCTGCTGCGGCAGCATATGAAGAAGCCAAGAAGGTGCTGAAGAAGGCCAGTGCTGATAGGCGAGCTGCTGTCAAGGCTTCAAATGATCCTCCGCCCTCTGTAGGTGTCTGTCTCCCTGTCATTGAGTGTATCGACTACACATTGGCAATTCATATTGTGTATAAAGGGTGCTGTTGGTCTGAGGCCAGCATTAGGCATAGGCTATGTGCACTGCTTGCTGGCAGCTTCAAGCACTTGTAGCCATGTCATCGCCTTCTGCAGTCACAGCCTTGCACAAATCCGCATCTGCAGTATCAATATATCACAAAACCTGCACTAGCCGTGCGCCTGCTGCTGTCCATGTAGTGGTGTCCATTGGCAGTGCTGAGGAACTAGCACTTTGGTCAGCCACCATGCACCCCAAGACTTGTCACCCTTGCATACAATGAAAAGAAAACGCACAAGATTGAGTTAGGATGTCTTTTCTGATGCACCAACCTGGGGCACCTGTTTGGTCAACAGCATCTGCAGCATCGTGGCTTTGCTTGGATTGTGTGCTTGTCCTTCCCTTTTTGCTTTGATATCTGCATCACGCCCGGCTTTTGCCAACAGCAGCCCAGACATGCTCGACTGGTTTCCATGTCAACAAACGGCAAGCCTGGCTTCTGTGTCCCAACACTGACTGCATCATGCAAAAACACAAGTCCTGCAGTTCCGGCAGAGCCACACCTGCCTCGACCGCCTATACCCACGGCTGCACTCCTCGATTGTAAAGTTCTCAAATGAAGAAGCGATATTATTCAAAAATGTAGTTTTCCCCTATTTTCTCATAATCTAATCTATCCATTATATCTCACTTCAATATCTTGAGATTACACACTTGTTTATCTCATTCATCAAAGATGTGTGCTGTCAAGATTATTTTCTGGTATGTTTCACTGTGACAACTCTTGCAGGCATCCCTCGCCCTGTGGCCCAACAAGGACTTCCTGGACAAGCGTACCAAGTTTGGCATGGACGTGCTGCCCCTTGAGGCCCTGCTGGACTACAGCGAGAATGATGTCAAGGAGTGCCACTTTGAGGTGTCCATGTTTGGCGAGCTGCTCAAGGAGATGCTGCAGACTCGCTTTGCCCGGGGTCTCGTCAGAGGCATGGCAATCATGGAACAAGAGGTCAGTGCTTCTTGGCCCTTCTCCTTTGCATGTCTGCTTACTTCTCAGTCATCTGTTCCTTTGTCAGCAAGGGTAGCAATTGTCAGGACGGCCGCCCTTACACATTGGGGAATCCAGGGTGTCATAATTGGCTTTCGCCAGTAGGCTTTGTTTGTCAATTACAGTTTAGGATCAGGTGGTTTAGGATCAGGTGGATAAAGTGGCAAATTAAAAGTCGGTTGGCACCTGTACAAGACCTCCCGTGAGGCTTCCCAATAGCAGGCCAAAAAAGGGAAAAAAGATTGGTTTAATACATTACATATGATTTTTCTGTGTTGGTTGAAGCGACATTTTCTCTTGGTGTTTATGGGTGCTGAGGGAAGCTGCACGTTTGTCATGCTGCATTTGTTGAAAATGCCGTGGCACTCTATTGGTCACATGCTGTCATGGTAAACTGAGTCGTGGTCGCATGTCTCAAGGTGGGGAGAGGCAAGGCAGCTTCTGCACAAGATGTGAAAGCTTGATCAACCTGGTTGTGGCTGCCCTTGGTCTTGCACCCTCTGTCGCAGCCCTGTCTGACCACTAAAACACTTGGATGCATACCAGACCCATGTGCATGGCCAGCGCTCTGTCTGACCACTAAAACACTCTGATGCATATCATGCCTGTATATGTGTGTGCGTGCGTGCGTGCGTGCGCGCGCGTGTGTGTGTGTGTGTGTGTGTGTGTGTGGCCAGATCCTTGTGTTGCTGCAGACTGAGGTGGAGCGTAGCAAGGAGAAGGAGCGGGAAAAGGAGAAAGAGCGGGAAAGGGAAGCTGGACGGCACAGGGACCGCAGCAAGGATGACGGCGCTGATGCTGAGACCAAGAAGGTGAGCAGGCAGCTGTCATGACCTGCTTGGGCTCTGTTGTGATGCACAAAATGTGTTTGTCAAGTATGCTGAGCTCTGTCGGTCATACACAAGGCGAGTCAAGCACCTCTTTGGCTGTCTTGGCAGGATGCCAAGCTGCCTTGACTGCTGCAGCAGCCATGAGGTTGCTTTCTCATGTGACTGCACAAGGCAACTGTCAATCAGACACGCCTGCTTTTCTATCTGCTGCAATGCAGCTGCTCAGCCGGCAGTATTCACAAATCATGCCCTTGTGTAAAAGATCTGTCGTTGCGAGCGCAAGCTTTGCAGCTTTCTGCATGCTGTTCACTCACACATTCACTGCCACTTCCAGTACGTCCAGTCCTGGAAATTTTGTTGAGCAGGTCGTTACTTGATTATTGTCAATTTTTCTTCGTGCACTTGGTTTATTTCTCGCTAAAAAAACCATATCTGTGGATGATGCTTCTGCTAGCATGCCAAAGCTGCCCTGCATGCTGCCATAACACATGGCTCAAACCCTGAACCACCAAAGTTAGACAAGGCTTAAAATCTAAACCCAAGAGATAGACAAGGCTTCAACTCTAAACCACAAGAGATAGACAAGGCTCAAACCCTAAACCACAAGAGATAGACAAGGCCAGTCCCAAGCTGACTATGACTGTCACTTGACACGGAGGTCAGGCACATATGGTAGCAAATCAGTGGGCGAAGCCCACTCGACCAAGGGTCGAAAATAGTGTCAACAATTCTTTTCAGGTTGAGTTTCAGGTCAAAACCCACAAACTGTTCTGCATGGTTCCAGCTGGACATCTCCAGTTACTGGAGCCTGTCTTATGAGTTCAGGATGATGATGGCAAAGAGGCGATCAAGGAAGCAAGCAAGAGTGATGAAGCAGAAGCTGATAGGCCATTGGCAGAGGACGGCTCTGAAACCAATGTGGCTGAGGCAACAGCAAATGACAAGGACACTGAGATGGCCGATGCTTTGGAGGAGGTGATTCCAACCCTGTGCAGCTGCTTGTGCTGCTTTCAAGTGTAGCAACTTGAGTAATGAAACGTGTTATTGCCGTCATGAGCTGGAAAGCGTTTTAATTATTGTTATTATTATTGATATTAATATTAATATTATTGCCATGTGCATGCCAGTTGCTGTTGACACACGTTGTGGCCCCCAGCTTGCATACTTTGTGCAGTGCAGTCTCCATCTGTCATGTTTGCAAGCGTTATAGACTAGAACCCTAAAAGGCTCAACCCTTGGAGTAGAACCCTGAATCCCACAACACTGCCCTGCCGTCCATGCATGTCATGTCTGTGGTGATCTTGAAGACAAGCTGCAGTGAGACAGTGATGCCTGTAATTGTACTACACATTTAGTTTGACACAAACTTATGACGCTTGGCAGGGTTGCTGAGGCTCTGGCACGAGCTGTCAGACTTGTTGGCTGGCCAAAGCTTGTAATCTTCTTCTTCTACATGTTGTGAACAACAGTCACTGGAGTTTCTCAGGCAGCCCCTCATGCTTGCCAATCCTCAATACTTGGCTCAAACTATGCAAGTCACAATGAGCGTAAACTGCAGGCATGATGTATGCTGACACCGTCTGTTGTGTGTGTCACAGGCAGGCAGGGCAGAGGTAGAGGAAGAGGCAGCAAGGAAGGGCAAAGCCAAGGAGAAGGACACTGGCAAGAAAGGCAAACAGAAGGAAAAGGAAAAGGAGGCTGAGAAGGAGCAGGATGGGGGCAAGAAGGGCAACAGCCGAAAGGCAACTGCTGCCACTCCTCCAAAGGAGACCTCTCGCAGAACCACGCGATCTTCCAGGGCTGCCAAAGAAGCAGAAGAGGAACAGGAAGAAGTATATATCTCTTCCTGAGTGTGCATAGCCTTGGCATCCCAGGACCTATGTGTTGCATCCCATGGCTGTGTGTCGCATCCCAAGACCTATTGCATTGTGTGGCAAATGCAGAAGTAAGCCGTTGCCTCTTGGTTTGCGTCTCGTTGCCTTGTACGCAGCTGATGCATCACATTCATTGAACAGCCTGCAACATGGACCCTGGTTTCAGCAAGGACCACAAGTTCAGCATGGATCGCAAATTTGCTGCATACTGTCCCTGCAGAAGCTCATCGTGCGTGATGATTGTCAACTTTTGTTGTCCTGATCATGTGCATCATGTTCAGGAAGCTGAAGACTCATCCAAGCAGGCAGAACACAACACGTCACAGGCTTCCAAGCAACCTTCCAAGGAAGCTGCTGCCGAAGGTGCTCCTTTGGTCAGCAAGGACACTGAGATGGAGGACGCTGAATTAGCCAGCAAGGGTGTTGAAGACAATGATGGCAAACATGTTGGGGGAGGTAGCAAGGGCACCAAGCGGGCGGCTGAGCATGAAGCAGGCGCTGAAAATAGTGCAGCGTCATTGACAGTTGCGCCCAGTGCTAAAAGGCAGAAGACTGATGCAGACTGGGGTGAGTTGGTAGTCATTCAGTCATTGCTGGCAGTCTTGGCAACATGTGCGCTGTCATGCAATGCAGCAAGGTTGGTGCATGGCTCACCCCACAGGGAAGCCTCATATCCCTCACCCTCGGGCTTTTCTTGCCTCAATGCCAAAAGCCCTCCCCTCCCCCTCCCCCTCCCCCT
>JAABUO010002812.1_pt1 | contig 21091 bp, 21 predicted proteins | sample 5559291 | NCBI WGS metagenome assembly JAABUO01 (sample SAMN10711878, study PRJNA513372) | rock metagenome | isolation source: Antarctica rocks | place: Antarctica: Victoria Land, Finger Mt sud
AGATCGTTAATAAGCGTCTTCGACTGCATGTCGTCGGGTTCGTGACTCTTCTTAGCTCTGATAAGAATAACCAATTGTTATCAGGTTCCCAGCCGGCACCACGTGGAGGTGAGAGTCTTGCCAGCCTATACGAGGTCATATGAAAGAGTAAAGATAACCACAACACCATTGTACCAGCGCTGTTAGGAATCGAACCTAATATAAACTAAATCACTCAACGACTATATGAAGCTATAGGAGTCTACGAGTACTAGCGGGTCCCAGCCCTATCAGCCCTATGAGGCGGAGATTACCATCTCCCCTATCGTTGTATGCAAAAGTCTGGTTCAGTTTTCGGGTTTTAGCGAATTTGGCGGGGAAAACACACAAATCAGCCTCAAATTTGGTAGCAAATAGAGCAAATACCTGAATATCATCCCCACACCCCCAAAACACTCCCCGGCTCCATTTTTGAAGCTATACAAACCTCAGCCTTACACGGGCGCAATCCTGTCCTACCTAGTATGCCCCAAGCTCTTACCCAGGACCTTAGAGACGAGATTCAATTTCACCTAGCCCGTGGCGATAGCACAGCGTTCATACACAAAGCCACCCATGTTACCATCCAGCAGATCAATCGTATGCGTAAAAAACACCTTCATTTCAGCGATGTGGCGCCGGCGCTTGGTACGATTGGTAGACCGAGGGTTTTGAGTGAGTATCATGCTCAGGAGCTCCTATGCTTCCTCAGTCAACGACCCACCGCCTATCAGGATGACATGATCTGGTTCCTGTACGACGAGTTTGACATTGTCATCAGTCAAAGCACGATCAGCAGGCTGCTCAAACAAGCTAGATACAGCAGGAAGGTCGCTCAAAGAGTCGCTGCTGAGCGCGATGAGGAGCTTCGCAGCGAATGGGAGCGACGGCTTATGGGCTGGACCTCAGATCAGCTGGTATTCCTCGATGAAAGCGCTGCTTGTGAGCGAACAGGTAGACTCAACTTCCTCCTCTATCTAGTCATGCTAATGCTTGCCCGTTAGCTGACCGGAAGTATGGCTGGGCCCCGGTTGGCTTACCTCTGCACGTCACCCAAAGCCTAAAACGATCGAAGAGATGGAGCATTTTGCCAGCGTTTTCCATTGATGGGTACATTGCATGGGAGGTGCATCACGGTTCCATAACAAAAGAGATCTTTCTGGACTTCATGCGGTCACAGGTGCTTCCTATATGCAATCCTGGAGGGGTAGGACCGCGTTCGGTGGTGATCATGGATAATGCTAGGATTCATCAATCAGCAGAGCTCGATGAGCTATGTGAAAGCTTTGGGGTGCATCTTGCCAAATTGCCACCCTACTCGCCAGACTATAACCCCATAGAAAGCTCGTTTTCAGTGTTGAAGGCATGGATTAGAAGAAACGGCGAGCTTGTTCGGTGGTATGACGAATCTAACGGGGGATTTGGTGAATTTCTAAGGGTAGCAGTCAGGTCACAAAGGGAGCGAGTTGGTGATCCTGGGGCACTTTTTCGCCTGGCTGGCATAGTTCATATATCCAGGTGATATCTAGATATAGATAGACTCATCGTAGTCAAGCTCATCATGTTGCTCCTCCGCTACCTCTGAATAATCATCTAAAGTCTCCTCCACCTCCTCCACCTCAGAGCTCTCGTCTTCGGTCGATATTTGCGAGGCTGAGATCTTGGCTTGAGGCTCTAAAGCAGGTCTTGGAGCTTGTATAAATGGCTCCATGCCTGCACTCGAGCTTGCTGAGCTGATGTAGGAGATCTAGAGCGTGCTGCTTCAGCCGTTGGTTCGGATGACAATTTGCCACCTGAACCAGAACCTCTAGAGCGGGCATACTTGCTGACATCACGAGCCAGCTGTATGCCAATGCCAGCAGGTATGTTTAAGCTCTTCCAATGACTCTCATCGCGCTCTTTCCAGCTTTGTATCGTTTGTAGATCGTAGTATCGAGCATCCAGCTCATCGAAGGCGTGCCAAAAAGGACGCGCCCGAGTGCTACTAACTCTGGAGACATGCCAGGAGATGTAATCACGAAGGTCATCGCCCTGGACAGGACTGCTAGGGCGAACAGGCAATGTATGTCGATGCCAATCGGGCATAGAAGGAGTCTTCGTCTTCTCGAGCATTTTCAGCTTATTGCGGCTCGCCTGCTTTTGTTGATCTTTCCTCTTTTGCCTAATCCTTCGCTCTTCGACCTTTCTTTCTTCTTCAGCTGTTGCCCTTTGTATCATCTGCAACGCCAATACGTCTGCTATGCTGGTTGATCCACCTGTGATCTGCGGTGGCTGTATAAAGGTAGGCGGCACGGCTGAAGAAGGTGCTGGGGAAGGATTGACACGCTTGGCTTGAGACCTCGCTGCCACCAGGACTTCGGCCAGCGTTCTTGGAGGTTTAGTAAGTGATGCAGACCCATCGCCTCCACTGATTGCTTCTGACCAGCATCTTATATGATCAGAAGTCAGCCGATGATGAACGCCTGACTCGTTGATCCAGCAGTATTTTCCCTTGTTGTGACAGTTTCCTTTGCAAATTCGGCTCATCTGAAGAACTTTCGTCTGTTCTACAATGCCTGCACGAAGCCGATCACGCTCATCGGCTTCCTTCTTCAGCTTCGCTGTTTGGGTGAGTGATATCTTTGCCGCTGGAAGCTCAGCTACGGGCGCAGAAGGCGCGATACCAGTCTTATCGCGACCGAAGACGAGCTCTAGATTAATGCCTACATCCTTTTTGCCTGCTGAGTACTTCTGTCGAACGTTCGAAGCTACTCCCTCCCAAAAATCGTGCAGTGTCAGAGTCATTCGCTCATCCTTCTTTATTAGATATCAGACGACGGTGGCTTTTATAGATACTAGCACGCACTCCAGACCGATGGAATCGGCATGCTCAGAGCATTTATGCATCTGCTCTTGACGCAGATCTTGAAGATTGACGTCGTTCTCACCATCTATAGTAATTTGCAAGACGTCACTGACGATGAGGGTGGCTTCATACTTGACTGTCATGTTCATGAACGGTCTGAGCGGTCCTAGCGATGGCTTTGGCTTCGCCGGTCCTCGTCTTTTCACCGATGCAGTGAGCTTCGTGGATTGCTTTGGTGCTTGAGTCTTAGGCTGATTATCATCTAGATCCTCCTCATCCTCGTCCTCACCTCCAAACCAGCCAAGCTTCACTGGCGTTGACACACGCGCTCTTCGAGCGGCAAGAGTAGCAGCAGTCTGAGCGGCAAAAACCACAAGCTCACCCGAAGTGAGTGCGTTGACAGCTTGAGGGGTCTGAGGGGCCTTGGGGGGGTTAAGCCTGAGCAAAGGAAGGTCTTCTACATCTGCATCTGCATCTGAAAGTTCCGGGGGTGAGGAGACCTCTGCCCCTGAAGAGAGTACGATAGGATCCTTAGGTACGGGGGGTACGGGGGCTATTTTGCGTGCCTTTGAAGCCTTGGGTGCATCTAGGTGAAGCAGAGCCTTGGAGGGAGCCCTTTTGCGTCCGGTACGTCTGGGAGGCATTCTGACTATCTAGGATTGCGCCCGTGTAAGGCTGAGGTTTGTATAGCTTCAAAAATGGAGCCGGGGAGTGTTTTGGGGGTGTGGGGATGATATTCAGGTATTTGCTCTATTTGCTACCAAATTTGAGGCTGATTTGTGTGTTTTCCCCGCCAAATTCGCTAAAACCCGAAAACTGAACCAGACTTTTGCATACAACGATATTCTCGCTGATGACAGCCGAACCCTTCCCCCTTTGAAAACATCATGTTCTTTGCCCGATGGCAGCTCCGGAAACCACATGCTAAGTCCTTCATCCTTTGTTTCTTCAACCCATAACCACTCCTTTCGTTAACAGCCCCCAGTCCTCTCAGGCACGCCTGTTGTGAACGTTCATTCTGTCTCTTTATACTAGGGCAACATGAGCATCACAAGCGGGGCAGAAGTGGCGCATCAGGTCATCTCATGATGTGTAAGAGGTTAGGTGAGATAAGTCGGGTTTGTTGGGTGCAAGGATATGGGCGTATGTGGCAGCGAGCTCACCGAATATGTCGAGAGATGTTGCAGTGACGGATGGCGGGGTGAAGAGGGAAGGAGGTTGAGAGAAGGGTGTAAGTGTACAAGGCGCATTCGCAATGGCAAAAGACTTTAAGAATTAGAGGTTTCGTAGTTCATGATTATACTGTAGAGTACTACTACTCGTACACCCTCTGGCCTACATGTACACCCCCCTTAAGGAACCTGAGATTTCCATTGCACATCACTCAGTTACACACCAAATTTGGTAGACAGTTCTTTCTCATTGATAAATTTTTTCATAAATACTGTCACAGAACAGATATATATGAAGAATTGGGAGCCGTTTACCTAGCTAGCAAGCGATTTCAGCCTTTTTGACCGGTTGGCTAGAACCAGTTCCCTAAAATTATCTTCAGCAATGACAACTTCTGATCATTTTTCTGTTTCTTACTGTAGCTTGTAACAAGAGAATATGTCAGCTCAGCTTTACATTCGGCCTGAGGTGAGCTGCGCAGGCCTCGAACAGTGGGATCTGAATTTAATCACAGTCTTGTACAAGAGATTCTTCAGCTTCCTTCATCATTGCAGCCTTGGTGAGTCAATGACGCCGGTATTTAATGAGTTTTCTATGTTGCTGTCATGACGATAACAGTCAGCCCCTGTGACTCACTTCGAGTGCTTGATGCATCATGAGTCAGCTTCTTCAGCCTCGTTCATCTTGCGCTTTGTCGAGCCAGGGTCGGAACTTTTTTTTTTCGGTTCCGACCCCGGCTCAACTTTCTGCATATGCTAACCATGAGTTCAAAATTATTCTAACCCCGACTCAGCTTTCTGCATATGCTAATCATGAGCTCAAGAATTGATATTGTTTAGCTAAAGTAGCTAGAAGACTGTTAGGGGCCAGCATAGAGCGAGTCATATGGGTGTAATGTAACGAGTATATAAATGCTAAGGAAGGAAAGTATCTAGAAGGGAAGAGCCGGCTATCTATATGACTCAGGAGAACATAAGCTAACCCTGAATAGGGTTGGCCTCGGAACAACCCTATAGCCTAGCGGCGAGCGGCCGGCGATAGTCATCAACATAGCCACCAACATAGCTACCAACATAGGTGCGTAGCTAGGATCGTAACAAAGACAAACAGCAAGAGCGAAGTATTGAAGTCGTGCATATGCACAGCTTAAGCGAAACATAATCACAGATTATGTATACTCTTATCACGAATCTACTTTGCAGCAAAACGAGCGAAGATTCTTCTACATATGCTTAGCATATGCACAAAACATGCGAAATCATGAACTCAACTTGTAACATGCTCATTCACAAGCTATTGCTCTTCGTCAGATCTTTCTTCTGTGATTTCTTCTTCATTCTCGTCGTTCTGCTCAAGCTATGTTTCTTCTTAGTATATACGCGACATATGCGAAGTGCAACACTCATCTTCAAATCATCTAGTCAACTTATTATCTCATTGACTCAATTTTCAGCGTTGATGCTTTCGTCGTTCATTAATGTTTCTTTGTACTCAGTTGATGCTGCGCATATGTATCGACGAGACTTTGATGATCAGATGTGAATTTTATTGTGGCCTCGCTTAATGCTCTTGACATATGCTTCGCATAGGGCTTGAAGCTTTTTCAACTCGACGTCAAGTCTTGAATGTGCGAGGCATATGTCAATTTTAAAGTTCAACCCGACGTCAAGAATTTTTTCCGACCCCCGGGCCAGCTGTACCCCCCGCTTGGTCTTAACCGTATTTGAGAAAACCTGTTCCTCTCAACATCATTGTTCAATCCATTAACCGTTTAGTGTGCGCATCATGTCATCTTATTCACACTTCCCCTCAGAGATCTGAAGCCTCACTCTGCACAATCTTCGTGAGCGTAAGGACCAGAACGACCTACAATACCTCTGAACAGAGGTAAGACATGTTTCTAAGCAGTTTCAAGAAGAGATCGAAGAGATTTTTCGTATTGAACATCTGCCTAAGACTTGGTTGCATTTTGATACTCATGAGTTGATTGGCTTTCTGTTTCAGCTGTACACAATATCATACTTTTACTGCATGCCTCTCAAACAAATTGCAACGATGGCAAGCTTTCTCACCTGATTTCGTTTCTCAGCTCTCTGCACTATAAGATCGCTGCAGTAGTGCTCTTAGTCTGAAGGAAAGAAGATCTATGCCTTGATAATCACGACTAATATGCCAATTTCATTGCATAGAATTCAGCCGCTTCAACGTTGAACGTCAATTCTACGTACGACTTTCGATTGAAGTATAGTTTCAATGATTTCATGCCAAAGTACTCAGGAAGAGCAGTCATGTCTCTGCATCAGGAACATGATGATGTGAAATGGCGACGTGCACTCTTTCAGCATCTTCGTGACAATGCAGGGCTCGGAAGAATGGGTGAAGCAGACAAATCGAAGCCGGAAGGTCGACTGCGACTCTTCGAATATGTCAGGACCTAGGTCTACGAGGGCCAGAGCTCTACCAAGGGAATGACATCTTTCGGCGCTACTGCCTCGGGCCTACGAGGATCACGACCCTTCGGCACTACTGTTGGTCTCAGGCCTATGAGGATCAGGACCCTTCGGCACTACTGTTGGCCTCAGGCCTATGAGGATCAGAACCCTTCGGCACTACTGTTGGTCTCAGGCTCATGAGGATCAGGGTTTTATAATATTGTTCGAACCTAGGCCTACGAGGGCCAGAGCCCTACCAGAGGATGACCTATGAGGATTCAGGGTTCGTTCGAGGATGGCATTCTTCGACGCTATCGCGCACCCTCGAAGATTCTCATTTAACTCATCGACGATGCTTTGGTTCAATCTTTCGGCTATATAGAGGTCGACTGCTTCTGTACTTCATAGCTTAGTGTTCATATTCCGTACGATTACCACTATTTAGCTATATATCGAATTTGGTTCTACTACCTACGCGCATTTCCTCTAGTGCAGCTGAGCGATTCTCAGGCTACTCACAGAACACTTCTTCGATTTATTTGTGATTCAAATAAGGGGCGGACTGAATGATTGTGTGGTGTCGGGCCTGAGCATCGATCAGCAAAAGGGCGAGCTCTCATTTGAATGAAGAGATCTCTTCGCTCGGTTTTTCGAAGAGAAGAAGATGGTCGAGTGTGTTTTGAAGAACGCACAGATAGATCTTGCGCATCTTCCGAAGAGCTCAGTAGGGGCGAAGACCAAAGGCTAGGCCAATGATAGAAGAACCGGGGGGCGTTGCTCGAATGTACAAATAGATTCCTTTCAGCATGTAGATAGAGAGCATTCATACACACACGTTCTACAGTGCCTTTCTACTAGTACGATCATTGCACGTGTTCGTTGTTTGCTCCCTCTGCTCGTTCCGAAGCTCCCTACACCGCACCTATATTCTATTCCTCGATAACATGTCAGTCAGATGATAATCATAAGAGAGTGTATCTTAATGTGTACTCGAGTTCTCTTGTCCCACTCAGCACTTCTTACTGCATACGTCACTTGATTACTTTTCTTCTCTCATTCAATTCTTGCCTCGTTTATAGCTTCTTCGTCTTCAACATTGACCTCTTCATTCGCATTGCGTTGAACTCGACATCTGCTGATGAACATTCTTGTGTCGCTTTTACAAGAGCTCACAATGTTCTTCCAAGTCTGAACAGGATTTTGAAGATTGCGAAGTCTGAATCTTTCTTGTTTCTGTTCTCATCTATAACGACAACGCGTTTCAATGTCACTTTGCGCAATAGCTTTAAGGCTGAGCTTGATGTGTGAAAAATTTCCACTAACAACAATATTGGTATATGAGGGTCAGAACGAATATTGTTACGATCCTAGCTACGCACCTATGTTGGTAGCTATGTTGGTGGCTATGTTGATGACTATCGCCGGCCGCTCGCCGCTAGGCTATAGGGTTGTTCCGAGGCCAACCCTATTCAGGGTTAGCTTATGTTCTCCTGAGTCATATAGATAGCCGGCTCTTCCCTTCTAGATACTTTCCTTCCTTAGCATTTATATACTCGTTACATTACACCCATATGACTCGCTCTATGCTGGCCCCTAACAAATATGTGCATGTAGATATATTGATTGAACTATCTAGTAGGTAGAGCATATTTGATGAAGGAAGAAGTGGGAGGACGGATAAATACCCCTAGCGCCAAGCCGCTTCGGCCGGAGCGGAAATAACTAACCGCCGGGGTATACGTATGAGCATACGTATGTTCATACGTATGTGCATACGTACCCCGTTTCCAACAAACAAGGTAAGAAGTTGATAGTAAGAGATGCTTGATCTCGCCAGCCTGAATTGTGTCAGCTTCATGCTCAATTTGTCGCGACGGACTTGCAGGCAACCTCATGAAGTGCAAGATAAATGCTCAAGGCCAGACGTCATGCAATCTCTGCATTATCAATAATCAGCAATGTGAATTCACACTTGCTTTTATCAACGAAGTCTCAGATTCAGCAGATCGAAATTATACGCTGCAAGATAAACAAATGCATTTGTTGCTCATTGAGCAGCTGATAAAGAAACATCTGCTGATGGCTCAAATTTCATAAAATTCTTATTATCTGAGTTTCTTATCTTCACTTGCTAGTTCTTCCTCATTTTTCGCGTCGGCTTCACAGATAATGATAGAACAGCAGCAGATGATGTCAAATACAACGATTCAGCAAGCGAACCAACTTTGAATGAATCACAGCATTTATTCCGGCAGTTTTTTCGACTCACAGTTCATTTCTTTTTCACAATAAAATTCATCAGTGCAACAGAAATCTATACAGATCTATGCTCAAAAACTTGCAAAGAACCGGCATGATAGTATGCAAAATGCTAAAGATATCTCAGATCAACAGTCATCAGCGAAACAAGAATGTGAATTCAGATCTAAAAGTTCTGATCTTTATATCAGCAATAATTTTGCTACTTTGCAAATTCAAGTTGATGATGTGTCATCTAAATTGAATGTGAATGAAGCTGAAAGTGCTCACACCACTTCTATCATACAAGCGCATGTCATATCACTCAGTTGATCAAATGAGCTCGTAGTGAATTCATTAAATTTTTCAGAATAATAGTGTTACGAACGTTACCAGGATGAAATAGGACCACCGAAGGAACCAACCTCATAAGGCTGACAATTAACCCTAATCAATATACAATCAGTTTTAGCGAGTTGGTTGCGTATTGATTGTTGGAATACGAGGTCATATGGGGGCAGAGAGGCATGTAGATATATTTGACTGAACTATCTAGTAGGTAGAAACTATGAAGGAAGAAAGAAGTGGGCGAAGGGTAAATACCCATCCACTAGCGCCGGATCAATGCGAAGATTACTAACCACAGGGGTAACAGTACTGTTCCCTATTTCCAACATTGATTAGAGCTTTATGGTTCATTGAACCTCTATAGGGCTAGTCAACTATCTAGCCGAGATCTGGCCTAGATCTGGCCGAGATCTGGCCTAGCACCTGTTCCATTCCCTAGTACCTTCTACATCAGCTTCTATTGCCTTCTAGGCAAACACATTTCTTTGTGTCGCAAACATCTTCCGGACCAACACCTTCCTTGTGTTGCAACACGTTCCCTTTGGAACTAGCGCAGGCCTGAGTAACTACTATATAGAGCGTGTTCTTCTTGCCTTCAGTACCTTCTTTCTTCTGTATTCTTAAAATCCTAGTTATAGCTACCTCTATGAACATTCTAGCCACTACTCACCCTATTGGTTTAGATTCTAGGCACGGTCCCAACAGATAGTGATGTTTAAAGTGATCTAGAAAGAGAGATCTGATTGATCTGATGAATTGAGAAGCAATTTACACATTTTGATAGACATTTGCTGCAGAGATGATGACAATTAATGAGACAGATAAATAAACATCACAATGCAAAGAAGAATCATCAATGTGAAAGATAAAAAGATATCGGCAAAACATGTCTGAGTTGACTTGTGCATTCTTTCATTTCTTTCAACTTATAGTCGATAAAGAGAGAATATAACCATGAATAGACTATTTATCACATCTGTTTCTAGTTCACTCTTGTACCTTAATATCATTGACTTCATCTCAAAGTTCTTCACAATCAGAGCATTTTAAGCTTTTTTCCTCTCTCAACAAGATTCTTCAACATAAGCACGTCTGCTCTTGTCATAAGCAGTATCATGCAGTCTTTCATACCATTGCAAAGTATTCTTTCTGCAGCTTAGTCAGTCTTTGAAGCACAATGAGAACACTACAAAAAAATCAGCGCTTGCTTTCAATGATTCAATTCGAGAATCTTTCTCAGCTCAGATTAGCATATCTTTCAACCAATTCTCGTAACTTCTCTAATTATCATCGCGCTATTCATGATCATGTAGTATAGTCAGTCCTTTCCCTCAAACCTAGTAAGCAGTAGAAAGACTTGTAAGAAAAAGAAGTTTGAAGTCATCATTTTATTCAAGAGCAGAACAGCTAATGTTTTTTACATCGGCATTTCAAGAAGTCGGTTCACAGAATTGATGTTGCGCTCAACAGAAAGCACGATGCTCATTATACGTAGGCTCTGAAGAATCGAAACATGAGGGTAGGAGTGATCAGTATGGGTTCGACTCTCTGTTTCCACGCCTGTGCATCTTCTTTCTATCTGAAACAAGTTCAGATAAAAACACAAAAACAACTACTCGTCGGATCAGAATCTTCAACGGGGCGCTACACACAGAAAGCGCGTTCTTGACGACGAACAGCCGCCGCGACGCGGTGATATCGGCGAGCGAGCCGAAAATGAACATCAGCATCGCAAGCATGAGGCCAATGATGGTGAGGGATTGAAAGTTTCAGCCGTAGAAGTCATTTCTGTTGAATATGGTCAGTCGATCTTCAGGACTGTATCGATGTAATAGCCCGGACTTACACCGGGTTCGACCAGTCAACGAGGCTGAATTGTGTCAGCATGTTATTGTTCTGGTATATCAAGTATTGGCTCAGATGTCTGTACTATTTGAGGGTTGCGGCAAAGCTGGATACACTCGCTGCCTGCGAGAGATCTTAGTTATGAGAATTTTATATAGTAAGTGAGTGTGCTAATTACATGAAATATAGAGCAGACGCCTCGGGAGGGAGAGGAGAGGCGCTGGAGAGGATGGTGCTGCGTGATTTTGCGGGCATCTGCCTATTCTAAGAAACAAGAGCTGCGAAAGGAAGGCAGTGTTTGCCGTTAAAGATAAGTCGCCGAAGGTTGCACAGGCCAACTCAGCCAAAATGCGGGCAATGACGGGAAAATCGAACACAGAGGCTCCAGACATACAGCAGCTCTAACTGCAAACGAGAAGATTCAAGACATTGCGAAGTCGGATGCCAGTGAGAAGGAAGAGACAGTCAGTGCACATTCTTCGAAGGATAAGAGAAGAGAAAGAACATCGGAAAAATGAGTCGTTCATTGGGGGCTCATCAAAATTCTGACAGCGTCGTTTAGCAGATCGCTTCAATTGTTACCTAATATCTCCTCAAATCAGCAACGCGATAATCAAGTTAGATCCGCTTCACAGCCACTGCTCTTCTTTCCTAGACTTCATTTCTAGGGCTTAGGCGGTTAGAACGGAAGTTTTCGCAGGGAGTTGGGATGAAAGATCGTCCTACATTTATTAGTCCGTTGGATCTTTCGATGCATCATCGTCCCAGTTCATCTACACGTCGAACGCAACCTGAAAACACTCGAAAGACACAATCATACCTCAAAGCCGCGAGCTGAAAGATAATGTAGATGCTATGAGAACTTTGAAAGGGAGGTTTCTCTTCTCAGTCTGAGTATGGGTTTTGGTAGTATTTTGCGTAGTAGCGGAAGCCTTGGCAACGGGTTTCCGATGCTTCTTTCATCGTGGTGACGAGTCCGTGATATGGAACTTATCAAATGTCTCAAATGTCATCCGCAGTACCTTTGAACGTCCCAAATTTGCTGTTTACATTAAAGGCCTTTGAATTGAACTTGTCGTTCTGTCTTGTCCGCAAATCGGGGCCCTGCCGAAGAGCTTCGAGGTCTCTGGCTCCAACGACATTCCATCCTTTGGGAAGCTCGAACTTGCATGCAAGGTGGTCGCGCTGTTACGATGCTTTGTGGTCGATTCGTAGTACGTTACGAAGGGTGAGCGGCCTGATTGCGTGTATCGAGTATGCCACTCGCTTTCGGGGAAGAGGAAGGCGGACATTAAGTGATTCTATACGGAGAAAATTAGCTACAGACATGCAAGCTAGTCGAGATTATCGCACTTGAAAGGTCTGTTCTATCAAAGTTTCTATATGATGAAAGAATCCTTCAACCCCGCTTGACTGGCATAATTGAGCCACTTAGGATTAAAATCGACCGAGAGAATACACAGCTCAGGACTAAGTCGTTTCTAAGTCCGGAACGTGCTTGAACTGTCTGGTACTATGGTGGTCTGTCGGCGAAGACGCAGACATTGGCTGGATTCGATAAGGTAGAATATGCAAATAAAATATATCCACATAAAATGATTTCTATCCATCAGCTTCCCAGAGAAATATATGATATGTTATCGGAACCTTCCGTCGCAGGTGTTAAGTGGGTCGGGCTCATGATAGGTGGTCCTCGTTTGCATACACTTGTAATTCTCTCTTCCGTATGGAAAGGCCCTTCAGAATTGAAAGTGGGAAATCCTTTTACACATATTGACAGCTCCGACTCCTCAACACTGGGTAGAGGCCGTTGTCTCCCTTGGTAGAAGCTTGCTGCGCACGAGTGCAAGATGCTCTGAGAGTTGAGGGCGACGGGTATGAATAGATTGGCTATTGGGGCGATGAAGGAGAGTAGTTTCACCCTGCCCTTACTGCCAAATCAGCCTCTTGCCCCATGTATTACCACTTTTCCTGCAAATGTAGCTGGCAGGGAGCGGGTTTCTTGGTAGGAGCCGTGTGTTTGGTAAAGAGCTTGATTCGACAGGGAATTTGGTAATTCAGGCAGCATTTGCTAGGGAGTATTTATGCAGTTAGTGTAAGTGAGAGCCAATTGTTGCGGCAACAGAAGCTTTGGAGAGGTGGAGAAGGCCTTGATAGAGATGTCACTACCAGTTAAACGAATGACTAGCACTGGTCGATGATGCTTGAACCTGGTCTGAACATTCATCTCCACGCCCCTTCGCCTTCAGAATCTCACTGACAGCCCACATCAAAGCTGAAATGCATCGATGCCACATCTCCCTGCATAGGTTATCCTACAATTAGGCTACTCTATCGGGGGAGGCTCTGCCAGCGAAACAACACATCTGAAGTAAAATGTAATTCATGTGGAATGGCGATGACTTTCATGATCGACTCAGCTACCTAGCTCCATTGCTTATCAACATACGGATGATGGGATGAGAGAGCCTCAGAACGACTCTGCATCGACGACTTCCCTAGCTGTCGGATCGTCAGCCCCCTCATCCGCTCAAACCTTCATAGAGATCGACAATTTTGATATCTGGGATATCGAAGCAGAAAGAGGTTTGATTCGCAAGAAATTCAGTAAAATCAAAACGGAACAGAGACACAAGATGAAGGCACTTGAGAAGCAGACCTTGAGCGACGCAATGAATTACAACTTGATTAGATGTTGTCGGTGTCGATCCTTTACTGCGACTGATACCGATGGTTTATGCGCTGACTGCTTTCATACGCGATGTTTCAAGTGTCAGCATCCGGACGATTTGATGGCAGATAGATACGGTTTGACAGATGCACAAGAGGAGAAAGTGTTGAAATAAGTGAAAGAACGCCATTTATGTAGATAGGACTTAATTTAGTTCTAGCCTAGAACAGAAGAAGTGATAAGCTTCACTTGAGCGCCGACTGTGCGGCTGGAGAAGGGGATCTATTTGAAGTCAGAGGGTGACGTTTAGGCTGCTGATAGCAATGGAGATGGAGGCGAAGATGGGTGGGGCAGAACGGAGGCGGTGACTTGAGGAACGAATGACGTGGGTGGGTTTTGATTCTAGTTGTGAGTTAAGGGTGCCTCTTCTGTGGACACATTTCTGCCTGCCTTGGTAGCAGGGCCTCTCTGTCGGAAATTTCTGAAGGGGACGAATAAAGACGTCGGGGTCGTTCTGCGATTGGATGTGTGACCGACCCTTGCGGCTGGGAATTTAGCATGGCAATTAGCAAGAAGTGCGAACAATGTACTGCAGCAGCACCACTGGTCTATGGTGTATATAAATCACTTTCCCATCTTGCGCCTAGGGTTCCAGTCAGTCAATTCAATACGTGCGGTGTAACGCCTTCTACATCCTCCACCTTTTACAGCAATTTCGGCGCGATGAGACGAGCGCCGTTCACTCAGGACTATTTCCATCGAATGAGATATTGCTTGCGTGGTCTCCCGCACCCTTGCTTCGCATCCCTCTCAGCGATGATCTCTCCTTCCCATTCCTGCTGTTCGTAAATAACCACCATCCGAGATAGTGGAAGCCGATCCGATCGTCCGCTTGTTAACTCTATCGTATCATTATTACTTGTAGCTCTCTTAAGGCCGGTCGAGTAGAAAGATGTGAATCGAGGATCAAGATGTGGTGAGGGTTGGAAGGTGCGTAGCTGCTGATGTCCGACTCGTACTCCGTCTCGGTTTCCTCATTCGAAGAGAGTGGCGGAAAAAAGCGACGACGCAAAGCGGCGTTTAATACGACACTTCAAGCATGGCTTGTCTCTTGCGGCAGAAAAACACCGTCTCTTCCTGGAACGCAGCAAAGGCGTGTTTTTCTTGTTGCTATCCCCGACACAACCCTCTTCTTCGTCGTTCATCTCCGCCTCCTTGTCGTTCCACTGATATCTCTCATCTTTATTGACTGAGGGATCAGGCCTCAATATCTTTATGACCCCCGTCGCTTGACTCGCAGGTTCGTGTATCGTGTGTCGGTAAGAGGAGTGTATTGCAGAGTGGAGGAGGGATACCTGAGGTAGAATGCTCGTCGTTCTTCTGAAGGGTGGAGCGTCTGGATTGACACGATCTCTGTTAGTATGGAAATCACCTAGCAAGGCTTACCCAGCTTCTGGGCCCGCCAGAAGTCAGTCACTGAAGCCGCCACCGGCCTCTTGCTCAACACCCTGGACGTTCCTTTCGGACACGTCTCTCTTTTCTGTTTGCTTCTCCTCCGTTTGGCCGATGGGTCTATGAGAGATAAACGTGTTTGAGAGTCGGAATTCTGGTCTTGGTCGATACTGGTCTTTAGCCGTTTTCGCCCAGAAATTTTCACCTCGCACACACAGTTTTTCGGTATTATTAATGAACAGTGAATTATATCTCTTGCCGGCGGTGTCGAGATGTGCGCGGAGAGTGGTTCGGATGGGTTTATACGGGCCGAGGCTGGAGCTTGTGCGAGCGACTGCCTGCAGGCATCGCCACGCTCAGGTGCTTGTTTTTGGGTCCCTTCTATTGGTGCTTGTTCACCAGAATCGAGTGCATCGTTGTAATCACTGTAAGGTATCATAGACCTGTGCTGGTTCGGATTCGGAGTAGATCGCTCTCGGGTCATGTCCGTGGACAGGAAGGCGTAGATGAAGGAGTAAAGGAAGTGAGAGAAGTATCAGTAAGAGCTTTAATTTGGTTGACAAGGACTTCGATTGTTTCTATAGATGTATTAGCATTCTATTGACCTAGGACCGTAGCAGCTGTACCGGATTCTTGATCAGCCATATCCTTCTTAGACTCCATGATGGAAGTGATCGCACTGCCTCAATCTTCGGCATAAACTTCGAAATCCTATGGCAGTAGTATCAAGACTAGCACGACTGAATACTTGCTGTCGAACAAGCGCTGCATTAAATTGTGAGTTGTTAATGGCTGAGGGAGCGGCTCTTACATAAGCACGTGATTACCCCTCCACATTATGCATCAAGATTTGGTCCAGGATCCCTCTGACATAGAAATACGCGACGTGCTTAGGGCTAATATATTGAAGCTACCTCTGCTACATAACATCTGACTACTATTTATCATGACTCAGGCGGCGAACAAAGTCCATCTTTACCAAGAACAACTAAGCAAGGGGGATAAAGAGAAGTTGAAGACATTTGGAGAATGGCTTTCCAAGAAGGAGAGGGTGTTTGAGGCGCCTAAAGGTGGACTTCAAAAATGTGTGGATCCGCAACTGCGTGACAAGCTTGAAGGGCTGTTTAGGACTGTTGGCTTCATTAAACAGGTTGGTTCTCTTGTTCCGAAACTTAGGCTCAACTAACAACCATGCAGGACCCTAAAACGTTTGCGGTACTTCGAACTTCAGCTTCTCAATATCCGAAAACCCTATCTGTAATTCAGCCTCTGTCTCGTCTCACTTCAAGCCGACGACGAACAAGTTACGGCATCCGGGGTAACTCTGACTGGACATAAGACTTATACGACTACATCTCTGGATGCCCATTTGCAGGTCAACCAGACGAGAATCCTGCCGAGGCCAAGCATTCTTTCCAACGGCTACACTGCTTTTTTGTGACAGATACTGTGTTATTCGAGGCTTCGATTTCTCCAAGTCTAACAGCAGCTCGTTACACTTGACTGATGAAGGTTTGGGACGGGGCCGAGGAGGATCGTGGGGTGGGTCAAAGTGGTTAGGAGACGCTTGGCAGGAAGAGGGCGGAAATTCGGAGCGATTGGGAGGCAGTGGAGAGACGCGAGTGCTTGAGGAAGGCATCAGAGGAACGTGATGATTTGAAACAGACTCTGAAAAGCCGAAGTGGTTCGATGAAATGGAAGTGCGTGGTTGTTCTGGGAGAGCGGTTTGGATTCGCTCTCGACGAACCGGTGGAGCTTTCGGTAGACTTGGACCGCCTTGAAACGATGAGGTTGAAATGCTTCCCAACGAGCATTACAAAGGAATTCCAGCGCTGCAAGAATGGGGTCAGACTCAGGAGACATTGTGTGTAGGAAAGTGCGAGAAGTGCGAGAAGTGCGCATGCTCCCCAAGATGGCGGAGCAAGGGCGTATCGGGAACATTACCTTCAACCTAAAAGAGCCCGGGAACGCTAGTTCACTTCTCAAACCGCTCGGTATCACCTCAGGCAAACCCCGGTACCTTCCGGGAGCCAATGAGCAGTGTCTTTATAAATCCGCGGATTTATAACTTTCATTGGCTCCTGGTTATTCCCTGATCACTCGGTAAGGCGGGATTGTTTCGACTGCACAGTGAACAAATCTATGGAAACAATCATTGGGAAATCGGATGAAAACCATGAATATGCCGCTCTAGCACGAAGATCATGAGCGTTAATCACTAACTGTATTGACGCCGAAACTCCTTTGAAATCCTGAATAAGGGAGGAGAGATAACTGCTACTATGTCCTGTTCATGCATGTTATATATATCTTCTGCAAGCCCTCGTCCTCGTTGCCTCGTTTGCCTAAAAGTTATTTCGTTCACTGTCTGCCTCATTAACCCTGTCTATTCGTCTGCAGTCTTGTCTTCTGCAATCTTACCTGCATGCTTTCATTGCCTTTCTTCCTGGTTATGGAAAGAGTCTCATCGACAGCTCATCTATGCGATCTCGCTTGTTGCTAATGTTGCAGCAATTCCTCTTCTGCATTAGCGATACATCCGAGGGGTTTGATTCCTGGGTTGTTTGATTACACATGGGATATTCAACAGCAGCGGTGGAATTACATATCATTCTATCGCTCAAAGCTAAACCAAGACTATCGATTCTACGAGGAGTGCATCAATCATCAATCAGAGGACGAAACTTCTGCAGCACATAAGTCCATCAAGAAACGACCATCGTCCGAGTCTTCACCACTTGATCAGAAAGCCTCAGAAGTTCCATCTATTTCATCCGGAAACCTATCGTCTATTCAGCCAGATCATCCATCAGCGGTTTCCCCAAGATGTACCTCAACGAGCTCCCTTCGCGCACAATGTGTCTATGCGGCCGACGCCTTCGTCATCGTCTACACCACCAGAGCGGCGTCTCTCAGGGTTCATAGGAGTCGAGCATCTACTTAATTCCATAGCTGAGGACATCACCAGTGCAGGCGGTCGTCAACACGATGGCGAGGGAACGGATTTCCTACGGACTGCGCCAATGGCAGCAATGTCCCGGCTTGCAGCACCATCTCTACCTTCAACCTCCAATAATATTACTTTGCCATCTATTACACCCGCTTTGATGAACATGTCTTCTCATCTACTAACACGGTCTAATGTGTGGCAACCACCCTCCGTGCATCCCCGAGATCAGGCGTCTACGTTAATGGGATCAGGTCCGCTGCCGCCCTCAGAGATCGTGACGGCTTCGAGTATGCTTTGTGCTGCGCACACACCTTCAGCTTCTCAACCTCGATCAGCTTCTCAATTACGTCAAGTGACTCAACGCGGGTCAAATCCTTCAACCTATCCTCGCATCCAAACTCGGTTCGATCGATCCGGAAATCTAGCAGCGTTAGCCAATCCTGCGTCACGGAACTTCAGCTCAATCATGCATTCTCCTCGTAACAGCCCACCTTCGGTCCTCTCTCAGGTTGCCTCTACCGGCGAGCCTCGGTTCTTATTTTCTGCGCCCTTCACTTCAACGGGTCCCGCTTCCACGATGTCGCAACTGGCATTCGACAAGAAAGTCTTCAACGCGCCAACATCAAAGGCTTTGGGCCAGAGTCAATGTCAGATGTTGACACTCGAAACGGAGCAAGGTCCCATTCAGGTACCTATTGACGTGCAAGCTGCGTCTAAAGTCGCTGACGAAAAACGCAAGCGCAATGCCACCGCCTCCCATAAATTCCGAAAGCGACGCAAAGACAAGGAGCAGAAGACCTCAAACAACATTTCAAATATAGAAGCACAAGTACGGGAAATGACCAAAGAGCGAGACTTCCTGCAGGATGTGCTACTGCAAAACGACATCTTCATACCAAGTCATGCCTCACTTGCTGGACCGCAATTTCAAGACACTGAAACGTCTACTCAAAATCAAGACAGAAGCACTCGGAGACGCATCGGTGCGTATGTACCATCGCAAGGGCTACCTCGGTATACTGTCGCCGCCCGTTCCCTTTTGAGCGCATGACCACCCATCCGAGCATATACAGGTGCTACAATAAAGGATGCGACCGCAAGTGCTATTTCATTCTAACACGAACCCATTCGAAGCGACAGCACTGCAACAAATACAGTGCAATTCACAACAGCATTCTGTTTGAACTATGATGTATATACAGCATGCACACACAGCACATCGATCGTCAAGCGCTTGAGCAAGCGATCATTCCCTCATCATTTCCTTACCTTTTTCGAAGAAATACCCTATGTTCAGCATATTCGTCGGCGTATTGAGCGTGCACAAAGTCTCAGTATCCCCTTAAAACACGCAGGTCGTCGTGAGCAAACACTGCATGAGATATGGGCGGTTACTGTTTAATGTTCAGGGCAGCACTTGGACTCCGGAAGACTGAAGGCATTCAGATTAGAAATATGTTTCGTATTAATCATCAATCTTTCGGGGGAGGGAGAAGAATGATGGAGATGTTTCCCCTGAAAGCCATCAAAAGCTGAGTGGGTAGAGCGAAGAGCGGGTATTGTGTTCGATGTATCAACAATTTTCTTCCCGGCAGCGTCTTCAAGGCAGTCAACTTCACAGCCGCCAGAAAATATGACAGTACTCCTCTTCATGGGCAATCTGCTAGTCCCATAGCTTACCCATGATGCTTACATCATCTATCTACCTGTCCGCTGCTCAAAACCACTCGGCCATTCTCGCCATAATGTATACATATCCCAGCGTAGCCTTTCCAAGCAATCGGCTCCTGACCGAGGAGAACTTCGATGACTGGCTTATCGCGCCCATCTACGACCCAAAAAAGCTATGGCAGTGTATTCAGACTGCTCCTGATGACAAGGAAAGTCAAGTCCCACTATCAGCGTCGGCGTCAAACAAAGGCTGATCGAAGAAGAATTCAATGATGGCTACAAGATGCTTAGACATCTAGAAACCTTACTTCAACCTTCTACAGACGCGGAGTTCATGCCTTTAACGAAGGAATATTACACGTTGTTGTCGGCCGACTTTAAGAGTACGGGAGATATGCTCACACATATCAAACTTCTGGAGGAACGCATCGATGCAACTCAAGTCACACTCGATAGCGACAAACGTAACGATGTGCTTGCCTGAGATCGTTCCCTTATGCAAATCTGGTCTGTCACTAAAGATATGACTGCAGAAAAGGCGGCAGGATCACGTGAATGAGATCAAATGCCTCACAGCCCTGAGAGCTCGTTTCGGCAATAAGAGTGAGGAAAGGAAACAGTGTAAGCACTGCAAAAGAGGCTCTCATATCGAGGCTGGAAACTAAATCCTGAGCAAGTTTCTTAGTGGGTTCAAGACAAGCGGGATTGGGAACAAGAGCAGAAGGACTCGAAAGGTCGTACAACCGGTATCAAAATAGTCAGATATATGTAAAAGAACGCTCGCCGAAAAGGTAAAGATGACATTACAGCACACCCTCTCGAACGCCGTGTTTGGCGCGCAGACGGACGAGTTCGTGCATGCGTTGAGAGAATCCTGCTTTCCCCCCGACAATCTTGATGCGGATGCGGATGTCCATACGCTTGCCAGTAGGGACAACGGAAACGTACGCGACTGGTACAAACATGAAATCTGAAGATGTCTAGGATGGGATGTCCTGACCAACCACATTGCATGGCCTGAGGTGAAAGTCTGAACCCGGACAATCAAAAATTTCCCCACTACCTGTCTGGTGTCATCTCTGCTATATCATCGCAACATTGGACCAAATATTCCGCTGGGTACCAAAAGTTGGAATTGTTGAGTCCGAGATATCAAAAGGGGGAAGAGCTTCAAAACGGCTTTTTGAAGATATGGGTTGAAACTTTGCTTGCGGCGATTGTGAACACATGAAAGTTTTTGACCATCCATCTCTCTTCCACTCTTCCTCTCCCCACGAACTCCTTCCTTGGTCATTCTTTTCCTCCTCGTCCGCCTCCCTTGCGCTCTGTGTCCTCACACCCCTCACATCCCTTATTTCATGCTCCGGCCCCTCCCCCCTTTTCATTCCCACCTTTCTTCCATCCACCCCCCCCTCCCCCACTCACCCTCCCCCCCCCAACCCATATCT
>JAABUO010002814.1_pt1 | contig 21071 bp, 25 predicted proteins | sample 5559291 | NCBI WGS metagenome assembly JAABUO01 (sample SAMN10711878, study PRJNA513372) | rock metagenome | isolation source: Antarctica rocks | place: Antarctica: Victoria Land, Finger Mt sud
GACCGAAGCGCCTTTTGAGCTGTTTGATCGCTGTAGACAGAACTGACTTGTCGCGTCCTGAGCTGTAGTTGCTGGAAGTGACTGGCAGCATTTACAAATGAAGTGAGTCCAGCATCTGAAGCAACAGAGCACTGTCTTGCTTAACCGCGGCTTCAGGGTTGTCAGGTTACGAGAGGAGTTACGCCTAGAGTCAAATCGCATGCTGAGTCTGCTTTGTTGATCATGCTGACGGGTGCTGACTTGCCTTGTTGACAAATGCGGACAAACACGCATCTTATCAAGGCTCAACAGCGCGACTTGCCACACGTTCTAAATCTTCAAGCCGCGCTGACCTGTGTCTGCCAAGCTGCAAGTCTTCGGTGCCAATGTAAAGTCCTGCTTGTTTGGCGCCCTTCGAATGGTTGCAAAGAAGGATAACGAAGCACACTCGAAAACACTCTTTAAGCGCAAGAAGGGTCTTTCCAAGTTTTACGCAAATAAGGCGCAGTCTTTCTCATCTCTGGACCATGCGTTAAGCACTTGCATGGGGCATTCAGCGCTTGCGCTGGAGAAGCCCAAGCCAAGAAGTTTTGATGCCTCGCCAATGTCGGATGTTGACGTAGAGGTAAACACTCGCAAGCTTGACAACTACAACGTCTTATACGGCGACGGCTGGCTGGCATGCACTTCAAGTGGATTTGTTGGCAGTGTTCACTCCAAGCTGTGACAAGGACGCGCTTATTGCAGGTCACCTCTCGTGCCTTACATAGGCTGCACAGGTCTGGGCCAGAAAGTGGAGTCATGGAACGTCATGACAGCATGACGTCGGCGTTGTGCACGGTGCTTGAGCTGAGCTCTCTGTCGAACTGCGAGTCGGATAACACCTCTGTCACGGTTGATTCTGACGTGAACATGGCAAGACCAAGGACCTCTTTTGAGAGCTCCCGACCGCTGCAGCCAGGCCTGGACAGAAACAGCTGTCCTTTGCCCCGGCGTAGCTCCGATATGTCTTTGGACATCGTTACTGCAAGGCGAACACCACCCTCAGAGGATCACTCAGAAGAACTGTCAGACCAAACTGTACACTCAAAATCAACCTGTGTATGACAAGCAGTGCCATCAACCCCAGAAGCAGTTCATGGTGACTCTTCTGAGAGGCTGGGTGGAGGTTTCACGCCTTGTGTTGAGCTTGTATTGAAGGTGATCACTTGCAGTGCAGCACATGCTGCTCAAGCGAACAATCATTGGTGCTGTGTTTAGGTGCTTTTCTCATGCAAAAAGGTTAGTTGTGCATGCATTGGACATTGAGTCCATATTCTTTTGGAGCTGTTGACGCAATCTGGGCTGTCAACCAAACAAATGAATTTTGAAGAAGACATGGTTTTGCACAATTGACGAGAAGAAAATTTTCTTGATTGACTACTGTTGATTATTTTTGGTGTACCACCACTCAGCTATGCGCAGCCAATGCAGAGTTACCCGTTTTGCTTCGGGTTTGATTTGTGTTACGCCCTCCCTCCTGGTAATGATCTTATGTATATGGGTGTTTTGAAATAGAAACACACATTTTTGATGAATGTAGTATTGAACAATACCATTGTGAGACAGGAGCCAGTGTATAAGTACAGGCAGTGTAAAGCCTTGATTGTAGTCCTTGATGCAACCTGCTGCCTGCCTGCAGTGCTAGACTGCTATCTTTGATCTGGTGCTGCTCCTGGACCGCCCTTATTGCTGCTGCAAACAAGGCAGACATGCGTGGGCACTGCTCCATGTCACTCTGCAAGGAACAAGGCACCGGGTACCCTTTGTGTGTAGTGTTGCAGATGTGATCATGCTCTTTAATGCTTTGCAGCGCTCTGAAGGTTATTGTTAGCTGATAGGCACATTGCTGATACAGGCACATTCCTCAGACTGCACACCATTAGGTGTGCAACATATTAACATATTTCAAAATCCGTTTTTCCGGAGTATATTCGTGAGATGTGTAATAAACCTGCATGCATACAAGACTGTGTTGAAATCCGGTCGTCGCCATGCTAAGTGCTCACACTTTTCAACAGACTGGCTCCAGCAAAAGCCAATGCATGCCAAAAGAACAGCCGCCAAAAATGCATCTGCTCAGGCAACATTCAACGCCTGCCCCAGGCAGACTTCTGTGGTGCTTCTTCTTCGTCACTTTCACTGCCAGGGTCGCCATGTATCCAAATCCCAGTGTGACCCTTCCTTGCTTCATCTTCACAGCCAGTCAAAGTGCTAACTAGCTCCTCAGCCTGTGCAGGCCATCAGATAAATGGGTCAGCAACAACATAGTTTCTGAAACCTTGACAGGCATTGGCGCGATGCACTGCTGTGACCTCATAACGTCACAGACTCTCCTTCTTTAGCCATTCACAACATCACGCCTTGTCGCAAGAACAGTGCGCATTGCTGATGGTGGGTGACAGACACAACTCCATGCCTGCTTACAGACGCATGCATACCTTGTCACGCTTTGCCACCTTGACACGCGCCAGGCCAGCTTTAAGCATGTTAGCATTCACACTCTCCGCAGCTGAGGCACCTTCCTTGGACAGTACCACATGCAGCAGCGGCTGAGACCCTACATGGTCTTTCCCTCTACTTTGCTGCTGTCTTTCCCGCCTTTCTATGCTGGCAGTCATGCGTTGACCACCACCTGTTGCTTGGCTCAGGAATTGCGCCGCGTCTAGGCCATAGTCTGCATCTAAGCTAGGAACCTGCATCAAGAGATGACAAGCGTTAGCCATGCTAAATCAACACAATGACACCCCAGTGCGTGGCCCGGTACCACCGCAGTTTCATGACAAGAAGAAAGCAGCACTTACCAGACCATGGCTCACGTGAATTCTGCACCAGAAAAGATGCTTCTTGTTTTGGGGGGACATGCTTGAGGGCCTGACCAAGTGGCAGCAGCAGCTGCTGTCTCTATGGTTGCCAATGATTATTTGTGCATATTGTGACTGACAGCAATGTCACGATGCTGTGCTGAGAAATACAAATGCCATGTGTGCAACATGTTGCAGTGGCATGACGCTCAGCATTTTACCTTCAAATATGCTAAAGAGCAAGTATGTGCCTGTGCAGGGACTGCAGCAAGGGCTGAGTCAATCTGCCTCACATTCTTGCCGCCAACTCTATCTGTGTTCCCAAAGTCCAGGAAGATGACAGCGTATTGGGGATTGACTGGATCTTTACTAATGACCCTCTGTACTGAGGCTCTGTACCATTCATTGTCTAGGCTGTACTGCGCTAGACATAAAGCACCCACTTGCAGCTGAGGGGGGGCTGATGCAGAGAGTGACAAGGACTTGAGCTGGTCTGTGATGTAGCCTAATCGGGGCTCATCAGCCATCTGCATGAACATGGACCTTTTGTTAGAGACAGCACAAATGCTTTCTAGAGTGTAAAAGCAACATGTTGCAAACTTGCAGAGGAGACCCTACACTCCTGGGGCAAAACAAGGCCTGAGATCAAGAGTGCAGAGGACTCAGCCAGCATTGATGCCTCTGCAGAGCCTTGTACACAGAAGAGCACTGACACTGTGTGCCAAGTTCAGCATGATTCTGCATCAAGTCCCAAGTCTGCACAGAGCTTTGCAATCAACACCGCCAGCTGCAGCTTTCAGAAGCCCCTTCTTTATTACACAGCTGCAGTGACAACCAACAAGACATGCATGTCAGTGCATGGTCTGTGACCACAACATGCAGTACCTGGACGTAGAACTCGCTTCCTGAGACGACCTCAGTGACTGTGACAGTGACAGTCTCTCTCGGGCTGTCACTGGAGGCATGCCCGTTGGCCTCTTCTTCTGACCCAGAGGCTGTTGCTGTCTCTGCAGCCGGCACGTACCCCTCCCAAACCTGCACGATGGGAGTTTGGGACTCGTTTCCAGGTAGCATGAAACTGTGTTCAAGCTGGTCAAATTTGGCCTTAGGCCACATCAGGTGCCAGCTGTGCTTTGCTCAACAACACGCTCTGTGAACTCACCCTACACTCTGACGAAAAGTCAAAGTTTGGCTATCAAATGAGAGTTTTGCTGACGCTGTGCTGTCTGTTGCTACTCAAGCAACAGCTTTAAAGAAGCTTGATTGCTGGTGGGTGACAGGCAGCTGCATCCTTTGCAGCAGTGAGAAAACAAGCACAAGCTGCAGGTATAAGCATATATTCATTACGGGTCATTGGCTTATACACATACCTTGAGCCGAGCTGACTGTGCATGATCCTGAGCTGCAGACAGCTCTCGGCCCCCCTGAATCCGGTCAGGGTCAAAGCTGGGGTGCAGTTTGGCTAGACCAGCTTCCAACAGGGCAGGCCCCAAGTTGAGGGGGCGCCCCCCTCCTACTATCCTGAGAGTACCTAGGAAGGTACCACCCCTGTCCATTGTCTCGATCTCTACTTCTACCTGCAGTACAAAACATATATGTCTTGTGCTACCAGAGACTGCAACAATATCATGCTGCATCTTGCACAAGTCAACACGTTTGCCAAGTAGGCTATTGTGCATGCCAGGCCTTGCTGAGAGGGGCCTGAAGTTTCCAGTGGTCACTACACGAGCTTGTCTCGCACAAGTGCCAGGTGAGGCCAAAAAATGGTGGTACGCTTTGCGGCCTTGGACTGATTGGATTGCAGCAGGATATCAGCCTCCTGGGGTAAGTCCTACAGACAATCACGTCCTTTCTTATTTGTCATTGTCTATGCCAAAGCATACAACATTCAGAGGCTGTCTGAATTTCAAGGAAGACAGTTGACAGACTTCAGTGGTCAGCAACTAGCTTATCTGATAACCAAAGACTCTGAACAAAGCACGGATGATAGTTAGAAGTCAACATGAACATGCTGTTGCTGTGGTGAGAAGTATCCAAAAATTGAAGCAACAACTGAGAGCCTTGAGAGGCATATGGCCGCACCTCTCGTTGAAGGCAATGCTGACGTGTGAAGGCAAATGCCTCTTCAGAGAAGGGCTCAGCAGTGGCAGCAGGGCGACCTTGCTGGCCCTGGGTGGCCCTCTGGGGGGCGCGCACCCCTGACGGGGAGAAGGCTATGCACACACCCTCCTTAGGAATGTACAACTGCAATCAACAAACACATATTAGGCACACAATCAACGATTGTCTGTCGTCTATCTCTTCAGCTTTCCAAACATGTTGTACATCTCTGTACCGCAAGACAATAGCTTGTTGTGCAAATCCTGTCCATGTGACTTACGCAGCAGACGATTGCTTCAGAGTCTTGAAGTTCAGACACTCAATAACATCATGCTGAACAATCAGACCAAAACAGAATTACAGGACAGTTGCACACAAATATCTGCTCTTCCATAAAAGCTGCACACAGCCAGCCCGGCTCTCAAGACCTCTGAGGACATTCACGTGATTCTTGGAATGGTCAATGACTCACCTTGAGGCGGTGCCCGCTCAGCACAAACTCCACAACTGCGGTGTGCTTGCCTCTCTGGAAGAAGGGCAGGTACTGCTTGGCCTTAGGGGCCATTCCAGGCAGGGACACATCATTGTAGTGGTGCGCTGGAGGCTCCTTAGACTTGTTATGCAGGCCCTTCTTGCTGTTCTTGCCGCTGGCTTCAGCATTCATGAGGGACTCGTAGTGCGCACTGCGCTCATCGTCTGTTCTGTGACGCACAATCTGGGCTAGACCTCGGACCAGCAAGAGCTCTGCAACCTGTGGACAATGATTATACGTGATGAGCAAGATGATGTGGGTTGAAGGGCAGCACTGAATTGTGTGAACATAGGATGATGCTGTAAGCAATATGTACCATAGCCGCTTGAACTGAGGTGGACTTTGATGCAACAGCACGACAAGCTCAGATCGTGTAGGTGAACAGGCTGGAGATGTACCACCGAGCCTGTAGTACATAACAGTCATTTCCTAGACTCAGGAAGAGTTGCAGAGAACACTAGCCAGACTCAGCTGCATGTTGACTGTATCAGCAGCGACTTGCAGCCAGGCCAACATGCAGCAGGGCATGGACTCAGTCTTAAGAAACGTAGGGCATGTGGCAAGGGGAGTATGTCCAGGCGTACAAAGCCACCAGGCCAGCAGAACCTACATTGCTGCTCTTCTGCTGTCCATTGGTATCCTTCTCGGCGAGAGTGACAGTGGCAAAGGCCATGTCCCGCTGGTCTGCAGTTGTGCCCTTCGCTTTGGCAGCTTCTGCAGCAACTGCTCCACCCACCGCCACCTGTCTATTGTACTCCATGTTAACAGATACCTCCTTGCCTGCATGCATGCCTCCTCTCAGGATATGCTGCGACAGCCTTCCATCTGTAGCAACTCAAGCTGGCAGTTGTGCTATGTACCAAATGCTTTGCTGTCTGTGCAGTGTTGTAGTTGAGCCCATAATTACAGCACATGCGGTGATTGCTCAGTATGACAACATTAGGTGCCTGATGAAACAAAGCAAAGTGTGAAGCTGCTTAGCTAGCATCAGCTCCTACCTGCTGACGTATCATCTCATGCTCAGTGGATGCTTGCTAGACTACATTGCATGAAGAAACCATTCCTGATGTAAAGATCCGCAACCATCCAGAGCAGGCTTGACCAGAATGGTTGCAACTGACCTATGAGTCTCTGCCGCAGGAACTCTTTGGCTTCTGTGGCCCAGTCCTCAGGCTTTTCCCCCTTGCGGCCTAGTCTGGGCGCCCTTATGCTGCTGAGGTTCACCCTTCGTTCCTGCCCATTGGCTGCATCCCTTACCACCAGGCAGTCTCCGCTGACCACCTCACATACAGTTCCAGTGAACTTGTCACTCAGCTTGGTACCTGCAGGTTGTGTCTGGTTGAGCACTACAGGGAAAGCTGCAGGCTGCGTTGTAATACACTTGCAGTCACTCATCACAGGATGCAGCATCGCATGGTAGAGGCTACACCACACGTAGCTGGCTTTTGCAGGAGCAATTAGATGAGACGCATTGGCTTGGAGTCGCATTTGCAGTCAGCGTGCATTGCAGCGCCCACTGTTGCATGAAGGCTTTGTGAGCTTAGCAGCAAGGAGTGCAGTCACTATGATGGAGAAGTGTATTCAGGCTGACCTGCAGTGGCAGGGGCTACATAGTTGCGCCAGATGCCCACGCGTTGCTGCTTGGCATTGCGCTCAGCTTCCCTCAAGGTAAAAGCATTCACACTCATCATTTCCAGGCCCCAGTTGACCAGCTTGGCATAGCCTGCCTTGACTAGTGTCTCTCCAAGGCTCACTGGCTGCTCCCCGTCAGAGTACATCACCTATGCCAGCAGTAAACAGGGCAAGATGAGTGCAGACTGAGATGTTGGGTGGTGTGTACAGGTGCTCAGGCACTCCCCAGCATACTGACTAATGAAAGAATGGCCGTAGTATAGTTGGCATAAGAGGCTGAACAACTGTAATGATGCGTGTACATCATGGCTGAACAACTGCCACATTGATGACAAGCTGTTTCTAGAACCTGTCCAAGGGCTGAGGAGCTTACCTAAACACAGACAGGGCCTTACCTGAAACAAGACTACACCAGCAGCAAGAGTGAGCATGTGCAGTTGCAGCCCAGAATAGCAGGAGAGGGCACAAAAGGTTGTCAACAACCACACAAGCCACTGTAGCAAGCAGTCAGAGTGTGCATGCAAAAGCATTTACCTGGCCAAACAGGTTGTTAAATTTGTCAACCCCCTCTAGCATCACCCTTACGTCACGCCCCAACGCTTTGCTCTCACTCAGGAAGCTGGCCTCACGTGCAAAGGGCTCTGGCTGTGCTGCTGGCTCTGCACCTGTCACATAAATGCACGTGTTGCCGAAAAAGCACAAGAAAAATGCAGCGCTCAATCACGACAAGTTGCAGCTCGTCATCACATGCTGTCATGACAAGAGCTGCACAGAGGGATGACAAAGCAGTCAATCTTTGCACTTACTGTCCAAGCTGGTGCTGACTTCCAAGCGTTATCTATCAGCAGCAAGCAGTGCAAGCCAACTGCAGGCACATCTTACCAGATTGAACGCAGTCACGAGTCAGACTTACTTGCAGTGCCATTAGTGGCTGGCTCAGAAGCTTCTGCAGGGGCCGCAGCAGTGCTGTTAGCAGCAGGGGTAGCAGCAGTACTGCTGGCAGCAGGGGCAGCTGCTGATTGCCCTGTGGGGCGCCTGTTGAAGGAAGGGCAGACAATGCCAACCAGCATGACACTCACAAAGTACTGATCAGGCAGCAGGGTGGCTTTGAGGCTTGCACCACTGGAGACTGCTTCTATGATGGCAGGAATTGGTTTGCCCTTGCCAAATTTCTGCAAAACGCTCTGTGCATCCAGGTCTGCAGCACACGTTTGATGGATTGGTGTGTGTGTGGATGCATTTGGCTACAAACAAAGCTGACATGCGTTAGAATTAGCGCAAGGAGGGAGAATCCGTAGCGCAAGGTTGAGGGGCATCAATGACTCACCATCCTCAGATACAGTATGCACAGTCCTCACCGAGCCTCTGATGGCGCTCTCATCCTGCATCGCACACTCCGTGAGTGAATGCTGGCCATGTATGAAAAGCTGCACACATTGCAATCACATACTGAGGTGGCGTAGCTGAGTCAAAAGCTGGCATAAGGCTGTACCTTTGACCACAGCCCAAGACCTGATGACTCAGCGTTTGATTGTGCAGTCTCTAGCTCTGCATAGTATGGGCTCTGCTGCCCTCCACCTGAGCGGATCTGCAACAGCAGAAGAAGTGCTGCTCTCAGCCATGGATTGAGCGTTAAAAACGCACCTACAGCATCAGCAGCCACAGAACATCCTGACTGGTTGGATGCTCGCCTACCTTGGACCAGCCGCTAGATACCACAATTAGTGCTAGGTTCTCATTCTTTTCGGTCAAGAATACTGATCCAAACTCTCGTCCTGGCACATTCTCCAAGGTATAGTCTACCTTGAAGGTACAAGGCTGCAGGCACCGAGTCAGGATGAGTCTTGGACACATCGAAGTCAAGAGGTGAAGCTCATATTGATCATCGAAACATGAAAAGATAAGGCAATACCTTTCCGATGCATTTTTTGCGCAGAAACTCTCTGCTCTGCCATGCAAAAGGCTCATCGGCCGTGCTTCCGTCGCGTCTGGCCTGAACTTCGAAAACAAAGCCGTCAACACTTGCTGCATCGACCGACGCGCTGCGATGGGTGCGTGTATAACCGCACCATGCGTGGCGCTATGAGTGAAGCCAATGTCAGGCGCTTCTCAGGGGGAGGACCGCCTCGAGAAGGGCCCATGATCACCAGCGTGTCTCCCGAGACAACATCCTTGACAGTGCCGCGCAACCAGCCCGTCGCCATGATGACAATGTTTGACAATTTACGCAACCTTTCGATACAGCAAGTCCTGAATCGAGGCGCCTGAGATGGAGGATGTATCGGTGCAAATCGAATGCAGTCGAAGCTATGTGGAGTCATCTTTGTCAAAGGGTTTGACTTTAGGGTTGGCTTTACAAGGTTGCAGTGCACTTGACGGTTGGTCTCCTACGGTGAATTCCTTGGCGCATTGAGTACGACGTGAGAGTGACGCGGTTCCCCACCTGCAGCAACGGCTTCATTTGAAATTTGCCGGCCTTGAGGTCAGATCTGCAGGTTGCAGCAGTCGTCGAACTTCCAACTCACAGCCTGCGGTGCTGCGGGCCCTGCTGCATGCCGTGTGGTCTATCCGCAAGGGTCACCAAGTGACGGCTCGATCTCCGGCTCGGTGTTTAGTCTTGATTTCTTGAAGTGCGCGTTGAGGTCTGAGCTCCCGTGGTACTCAGGACAACTCGTTTCCGGGCGCAGCTGCTGTCCCAGGTTCAGCACGATCACTCAGCCTTCTCGCGGTTGAAGGCCTGGCATACACTGGGCGTGTCGCCAACTGTAATGCGCAAGCAACATCCGAGGAGTTCCTTTCAATCTTTAGACAGCTCAGACCTGCAGTTTGAGCTGACAGATCCCTCTGGCAGGAACAGATCAAACCTGCAGTTGCCGTGCACCTCAGCAGACCTTCAACCCATATTGACATGTTGCCACTCACCCACTACGTTCAGCGCTCATAAAGGCGCCAGACTCACCAAACGCAGGAAACACCAATGGCACAATCATCAACAGCAGCCGTGCTTTGCTAGCCTCTTCCAATCCTTCAAGAAGAGTAGGCCAGAAAGCAAGTTGCAACCAGCAGAAGTTAAAGACAAAGCATCAGGCGGCCTGCAGACAGCAGCAGGCTGGTCCAAGCACTTGTTATGTGGCGCGCTGTCTGCTGTCGTCTCCAGGACAAGTATGGCACCACTCGAACGCATCAAGCTTGAGATAGTACTGCACAAGCGGCAGGAAACCATGTTTGAGGTGGCCTTGGGGGTGCTTGAAAGGGATGGCAAATCAGGCTTTTGGAAAGGCAACGGCATCAATCTGCTCAGGACTGCACCGTACAAGGTGGGTCGCCCAGCAGTGCTCACATACCTTCCACTGATGTGACATTTTATGTCTGGTTGGTGGTGTGACAGTACCTGTAAAGCCCCATGCTTCAGGCACCATGGTGACTCACAGCAGAACATCAGTTGACAGGTGCTTGTTGCCTGCAGGCTGTCAATTTCTTCTCATATGACATGTACAGAAAGGCACTTTTGCGGCTGTCGGGCAATCAAAACAAGCCCAACAGAGCAGAGCGCTTTGTAGCTGGAGCTTTGGCAGGTCAGTCTTCCTCACACGTGTAGACATGCTGCATTGACAAACGACTCCAAAAAGTCATGGTAGCAAAGTCAGCTGATAGGCTCTTGCGTCAGGTTTGCATGAATGACAATCTGACATGTCATGCTGGCATGTGATTCACGCTGGCAGGATGTTGCACATTGAGTAATTTGGGGGGAGAGGACTGGGGGTGGGTATTGAGGGCCTGGTGTGATGTGCACAGAGAACCTGTGATGACTGTGGGACTCTGCCCTGGACTGGTTTACATTCTGAGTCTCTCCTGGCCTGCAGGTGTGACTGCCACAGTAACTTGTTTCCCTCTGGATGTGATGCGCACAAGGGTCATGGGGCCGGGGGGCCATGTCTACGGGGGGGTTATCAGTACCTTCAGGAATCTGCTGCAGAAGGAGGGCATTTCCTCCCTGTATGTGGGGCTATTGCCCGCTGTGATCAGTATGGCCCCTGCTGGGGCTGTCTTCTATGGAGTCTATGACCTGCTCAAGGTGAAACATCTGCTGCACACTACATTATGCAACATGTATATGATGATCAGCTGCTGTTTGCCTGTAAACGATGTGGTGTGGCATGCTCGGAGGGCATTGCACGGTCAGAGACCCATACATCAGCTTCATTTGTCATGAAGAGCTGCACAGTAAATGCAATAAACTTTGCGTAACAAGCAACAATACATTACATTATGCATGTTGAGATGGTGGTACAGTTTAAGCTGGCTCCAGCCGTGTTTTGTGACTGTCCCACCAAACTCGGAGCACACATGTACACACTTCAGCACCTCTTAATCTTTCCTGGTAAGACCTGTTCCTGCAGCTCATCATGTCACTCTGCACAGCAGCTCATCATGTCACTCCATGCAGCTTGTCCATGCAACTCGTCATGTCAGTCAGGTGAAGGTCAGTCAAACACAGCATGGCTGTCAACTCTAGAAGAGCAATTGAAGGCTGTCATAACATCGCATGACTGTCAGCTCTGAATGAGCCAGTCTGTCTGGACACAGTATGGCTGCCAGCTTGCAAACACAACAGGAGCAAGCAGCTTGGCCTGTGCAGATGCTTTTGTCAAACTCAACAGCTTCATATTGATCCAATTCAGTTAAACCAGTTTTCTCCGCCTGTCTTGCAGGAGAGTCAATTGAGGCCCATTAGGGTGAAAAATGGGAGGGAGCCTGGGGACCTGACAGGGGGTGAGCAGCTGGGCCCCCTGCAGATGCTGCTTTTTGGTGCTCTCTCAGGAGCCTCTGCTGAGGCAGTGGTATACCCCATGGAGGTCATCAGGCGGCGTATGCAGGTCCAAGCTGCCTCAGCTAGCACCGCTGGTCAGTCTTCTCAGTCACTTGTGCTCATGCCTGCAGCTTGGCAACTGCATATCTGAGACAGCATGTGGTTCAACTCACTTGGTGGCTTGCCTGCAATCCTTGTATGTTGTGACTTGCTGAGAAGCAGGCAATGGCCGGCTGAGGAGCGCTGTGGTGCGTATACTCCTGTATCGATGGAAATCAGTGTCTGCAAATGTGTCCTGCACGAAGGCATTGCACTGCTCAGTCATGCAGTCAAGCAATTATGCAGCAACACAAGGACGTTGATGCATGACAGAAATGCAGCGTGCATGCATCTTCACACTGTGGTCTGAATAGGTCACCATCTGGCCATGCCGCATATTGCGTCACCAAACAATGCAATTGTTGTTGCACTGTAGGTGTGGCGCATGCATCCAAAGCAGCAATGAAGAAGATGCAGGCCAATGCCTTTCAGAAGCTGGGCTCAACAATTGTGGCTCTAGCAGAAGAGGAAGGCATCAGGGGGTTCTATGCAGGAATCCTGCCAAACATGCTGCAGGTGCTGCCCAATGCAGCCCTGAGCTACTTTGCATATGAGACATTCAAGAGGCTTTTAGAGGTGCCAGACTGAATCGTGCTCCCTCACCTGAAAGTTGTTTCTGGTGGGATGCCATGCAAGACACTGTGAGGATGGTTTTGGAGAAATGCCAGTTTGAGAGTGGGGGCAGAACACAGAGTGAGAGGAGGTGGTTTTGTAATGGCAGAGTCGTATTGCATGTCAGACAGTTTGTTGTTATCAGGATGCTTCAGAGATTTTGCCTGCAGCCTGATGAGCAGGGACGCAGGTGCAGGTTAGGCAGGACAGTACACAACAGCTTCAGTCAGTTTTGCATGTTGCTTATTTGATGTGTTGCCCCATTACATTGACCCTTCAGGCCTTTTGGCAACCCCTTTGATCAGAGCAAGTAACTCCAAGTGTCCTGCATTGCAGCTTGGCATACATGTACCAAACCTGTTGGTTCCTGCATTGCTTTCAGGGTAAGGCGTAAGCACCCATTGTCGGCTGCAATTGTCGAGCTTTGATGTTGCACAATCTTGCGTACTGCAAGCTAGCTTGTTGATCTATTATCAAAGCATTTTGGACAGATAGGACGCTGAAAATCAACTTTGATGGTTGACTTGGTGTGACCCAGCCCGTGTATGTCTGTTTGAACTGCACAGATGTAACTTTCGAGCATTATCAAGGCTGCCATCAGTGATGACAAATTGGTACCTGCATTACCGGCACATAAAAAAGGTACATACATACTTACATGATACATTGAATCTCGCTGGCACTCTAGACAGTATGATAATGTCAGTGCACACCTGAACAACAGGCCTGCGCATTAATGCGAATACTGATATTAAGTATGCCATGTTCAAAAGCACAGACTCCAGATATGCAGCGCGGTTCCTGCCATATCGACTGCACACCCTCGGGTGAATCACCATCAGATGAAAATGAACCTGCTGTACGGTCTTCTGAATCGGGGTGGGGGCATACCCACCTGGCTGATGCGACAGCAAAGGCTGGTACAGGTTCAATTGATTTGCACATCAATCAAACAATCAGACCTCAGACAATCCATAGTCATGTAGCTACCAAGGAGCAGCAGGGGCTTCTAGCTCGCCCATGTGTCTAATTCTGGTGAATACCCAATTGTGCACATGTGTCAGCATTCCATGGCACTATAAGCTATCAAGCTCAACAATATTTGCTTGCAACATATGCAAGAGCAATGGAGTTCGACCCCTCAAAATGTGGACTGCCTGCTTTGAGGCGGCTATCCATTCCAAGATGAGATGCTTCTCTGCGTCCATTGCTAGGGACTTTTCAAACTCGACAATAGCAGCATGTGCTGTCCAAGCTCAAACAAACAGACGCGACGAAGCTTCACCATGCCTGCCACATCTGGCACACATTCAGGCAAGGGAATAGCATCAATGACAGTCAACACACTAGCATACTTCCCCCTTTTGTGCCATGCGATTGCCAATGCAAACAAGTCTGCTGACACCTGCTGAGGATCAGCCTTGGCCACAACTGCTTCATTGAGTGTTTCATCATCAGGTGATATGATGGACAACAGCCTCACTGCTTGAACTCGCAAATCCATGGAATGTCCATCAGGCAGCTGCAGTAGTGCAGCTCTGTCAAAGTCCTTTATAGCACCCTGGTAGTCACCCACATCACTTTTGACATAAGCACGCCAGGTGAGCGTGTCCACATCATTGGGACACAACAAGTCTGCCATGTTCAGGTCAATGAGAGCCTCTGACTCATTGCCCAGCATGCAATGAAAGCTGCCTCTGAGACGAAAGGACATTGAAGTTCTGCTTCCATGCTCCAATGCTGCATCAAGATCTGCCAACGCACCATGCCAATCCCCTAGATCAGATTTTATAGCCCCTCTCTGCTGTAACAGCCCCCCATTACGAGGCTGCAGCAAGACTGCCTGGTCCATCAAGTACAAAGCCTCGTGTTTATTGCCCAACCGGCTATTGACCAATGACCGCATCTTCAGCACGTTGGCTCTGTCCGTAATGCCATCAAGCTGGTCCACAACATCCAAGTCTTGCAAGGCCCCCAGATAGTCTGTCACTCCCATCTTCACACTGGCGCGCTCCAGGAAGATCTTGCCATCTTTGGGCTGAAGCTGTGCTACCTGATTCAGCACGGCAAGTGCGCTTTGCAGATCCCCTTCGACTCTCTTGCGGTGGGCAAGACTGTACAGGTCAGATGCAGCCATGCTGTCACTGGAGTCAGCTGCAGGTGTGATTGCCGGACTGACAGATTTGACGCTATAGCTGACCACAGAGTTGGCTGCGTTTGTGGCTGCAGGTGTGGTAGCAGAGTGGGCTGCCTCAGCATCAGCAGCCACATCGGATCTGATGCACGCATCCTACGCTCATAATGAGCTCTGTTGTTGCGGTCATTGGACGTCAGGGGTTGGATCGGGTGAGCACTGTCCATGTCTTCTACAGCGCCCCTGTGGTCTCTCATCAGAGACTTCACCTCTGCTCGCCAAGCGAAAGCCTCATCGTTGTCTGGATTCAACACCAGAGCCTGGCTGAGATCTGCAAGAGCTGCTGCCAAGCATTCCAGCTTCATGTTGGCTATGCCTCTGTAAACATAGCTCTTGCTGTCGTCTCTGCCAAGTTGGATGGCTGTAGTGAGGTCGGCCACGGAGCCTGCATAGTCTCCTAAAGTGGTCTTGCATGCGCCGCGATGTTGGAAGATGCGCCCATTGCTGGGGTCAATGCCGGCTGCTCTGTCAAACAGGCTGATTGCTGTTGCGACATCCCCAACTGTGCTGTGCAGCTCGGCAAACCGTCTCACGCTGTCGCCCGTAAGAGCAACCATGCTGTTGGCTTGCTCATAGTCCTGGAGAGCTCCTTGGTGGTCATCCATTGCAAATTTGACAATTGCGCGCTCTTCCATGATGTGGGACTGCTGATCTGGTGCCGAACTAAGCTGCAAAGCTTTGGAGAAATATGCCATGGCAGACTGCTTGTCTTCAGTAAACTCCCCAACAAGCTTACCATACAAGGTGTAAGAGTCTGCATCGCCACCGCTCAGCTGAATGCACGTGGCAAGGCTTTGCATAGCTGCTCCAAAGTTGTGTCTGTTAGCTTGCACAAAGCCATGCGCATGATGCAGCCATGCAACTCGAGGGCTGTTGAGGTGTGCTGCATCAACGACCATCAGGGCGGCTGTAAGCTCATCCTTTGCTAGCAAGCTGAGGGAAAGAGGCTGCAGCACTTGAAGTGGCTGCTCTTCCAAAGTGCTGCCTGCAGCAGTACATACAAAATTAGCACAAAACACCTGAGCAGAGCAGTTTCAGAGCTTGACATGCAACCTGGTATGCACTTGCTGCCGCCAGAGTAAACTGCTGCATGCAACAGACAATTCCTGTTGTGTGGCGACATCAGGTCCCAGCCATTGTCTCACATTGCAGCTGCTTACCAAGGTCCAGGAAGTTCTGCCGAATCTCTTGTTTCAGCTGTTTGTCCTCCTCGGTGTCAGGCTGTGAAAAGTCTATCACCTGTGACTGCGTCAGGAAGTTGCTGTCTTTGCAGACTGCACATATGAATGGCTGCAACCATTATGTGAACCACGCACTGCAAGGGCTGCCTTACCTCTATTGCAGTGCCTGATAAATGTTGACCAGCAGGTAGCCCCCTTGACTTCTGACCAGTCCTCACAAGGCCTTCAAACAAACAAGCTAGCATGTCAGATGTCATTGCAGCCGAATCATGTCACCTTCTCAAGAGCGTGAACAGTGGTGCAACAAACTGCTGACTGTTTGCACTGCAGGCTTTGCACAGGCAACAGGGCGCATACAGGAAAAGCAAGAAAGGACTGTGGTTGCCAGTCACAACGACATGACACTCTTGGAAGACCTGTGGGATTTGCGGATTATGATCAGGCAAACTGCTTTTGCATTGCTCGACCATGCATCCCTTACCTAAAATGGGTGTTGGCCGGCCTTTTGCAGCATGCAAAGTCGCTCTCTTAGAATATGTGCGCACCGCAGAAGGCTGCAGACAGCCACGGCGCACATCTCAATGTCGACTCATACGTTGACAAAGAGAGCAAGAAATTGCTATACATACTGTTCTGGCCAGCCAATTTTGGTGTCCTGGTGCTCGTGTACACATGCTTAAGCTTGTTGGGCAGATCTTCAAGTATTGGGAATTTCTCACAGCGAAGTAGGTGAGCCTTCAAATTTGCACACGAAAAAGAAGCTGAAACCAAGCGGCAAAGTTCGGGGAGATGATCACGAGGCGCTTCGTTGCTCACCAGGCAAGCATTTTTCGCACGCTCCCGTGCATTCGAAATTATGAGGAGGATGAGACACGTGATGAGCGTGAAAATTCGAGGCTTTAGTTGAATAAGCGTTTCTGTTGTCTATCTCGGGTGTATGTTGGCCTTCCATTGGTCCCCAGGACACATATGTAAGTAGCAGTAGCAGTAACAAGAGGTTCTGAATCACATGTTCACTGAATGACTGATTGTCGTGGCCCGGCGCCAGACTGATCAAGTGTATGTTAAACCATGCCAAGAAAGTAGCAAGAACGTAGCTGCAGTGACATGCTCAGCTCATCATTGTGTTGCTGAAGGTTTTCCTAGCTAGCAAGCATATGCTTAACCCACATTGCACCCTGGTGAACTGCTGCAAAAAGCCACGATGTGCACCAGAAGCAGATCGACAAAGCAAGGGTACCCTTGTGGACCAGTCCACAAATGCTCAGTCTTGGCAGAGAGGATGGAACACTACCCTTACAAGAGCTTGCTTTCAAAATAGAGAAAGTTTGATGCTGCCGTTAAGGCACTTGCATTGACCGAGCAGAGATTCCAAAGCCTGCAACACCAAGCTGTGTCCTGAGGTAGTTCGCCCTGAAGCGTCACAAAACGTGCGCAATCAACAGCCTTTGTTATCACGCCCTAGGGCCTGACACACTGTGTATGGAGAAAGTCAGCAGAATGCGTGGTGAGCGGCATATACACACTGTTGTGGTTTCATTGCAATGCCAGTCATCTGGTGTTGAGGTGTACTGTATGATCAGCCTGTGCCTACTAACCGGTAGCAAACTTTTGACAGCGAAGATGCCACTCTTGCTGTAGCACATCTCAGCCTTGCTGCTGGCAGGTTTGCAGCTGCCTTAAATGCTGCAAGTCCAAGTACACTGAGCCTGGCCCAGCAACTGATGCTCATAACTTTACAACAATGCAGTGTGGCCATGGCTGAGCAAATCAGTTGTCCCTCAATTCGCTGGGTGATGCGTGCCGTGATCTTGCCCAGTAGATGCATTGCTCAATGCTATTCAAGCTGGAAGACACAGCATCAGTCAAGCTATATGAAATCCTTGACAGAAGCCCAAATGCAGGCAGCACTGGGCTCTTCGGCCTCCTCTGCCAGGAGGTCAACCATTTCAACAAGCATCTGAAGGGCATGTGTACAGATGCTGATCATAGTCATAGCAGTCTGCCACTCTGTGCACACCTGCTGCCAACTCAGCAGATCGCACCGCATCTCACATGCACATGCTCATGTCCAGCACAGCACTGCACTGTACAATGCTTGCTTCAGACAAGAAGCTTACCCCATCACACAGGATTCATATGCCCTCTTACAACAAACGGGCCTCCTGCATCTGCACGCCCAGATGCTGCACCTGCTGTGACATATCTCTAAGTGCCTGGCGGCTGATTGTGATGCCAACAGTGCTATGCTGTGCAGGCCACAGTCGACACTCTAAGTCTTTCTTGAAAATTTGCCTCTTTATAAACTATAATTTGTTGAGCATGCATCCGAGGGTAACACGGTTGCAGTAGGCAGATGTTCCTGATTTGACTCTGGCTGAATTATAAGCCATGCTGCCCACAATTGCAATGGAAGCTTGCAGTTGATGTGATAGGCAGGCAGAAGATTGAGCCACAAAGGTCAAGGCAAGGTTTGCCATCAAAGAAATCAATCGCTCCTGGAGTCCCATGACAAATTGTCGTGGTGCATTCCGTATGCAGCTTGTCTGGATGCACAACGTATTTCCTGCGGAACTCTGCCTACCACAACGGCAGACTTACAGCTGTTTAGATTAGCAAGAAGTGTCATGTCTGCAGCTTATTAAGCAACATGCTGTGCTAAAGTGTGAAGCAACGACACGAACAGTATGCAGTAATCTCATGCACATTTTGTGCAAATCGTAACGCCAGTCAAACGAAGAAGTAACGCCTGCTCGATGTCAAGTTTGCCTATGCCCTCTCTCTCTCTGCTTCTCTTTCTGTCTACTGACAGAATCGTATGATTCTGCTGATGTGTGAGCGAGGAAGTCTCTCCGGATGCATCAGGGCAGCCACTCTTAGTATTTGATTCTGACCTCTGTCTGACAGCGACGTCCTGACAGACGCTTTGACAACATCGCAAGCTTTCTTTTGCCTGGAAACCATTTCCACCGCGACCGCTTGTGGCCATGTTGGCTGAGAGGCTTGCATATTCATAAAGCTCGAGGAATGGGTGGCATTGAGGAAGAACTTGTCCAACTGATTGACATCCTCCACAAAATGGTGAGCCGACACAGCCTGACTTGCAGTGATCACTTCGAGAGATACATCTTTTGTCTTACCAAGAACGTTGTAAGTGTTCAGGGTACTCTAAATGCTTCTGGTCAACCTGTAGTCAAGTATGGAGATTTTGTAAAGGACCCAGTGGTGACCAACACCTTTGAGGCTCCCTTTGGGATTCTCAGGAGCGCCAGAAAGAGGAAGATAGTCGCCTTTGATGGCGAGCTGCTGTTGTCACCTGTTCATGACCAAGTGAATATCACCCTTCTCAGAGACGCTCTCTGAATTTGCAACCTGAGTAGTCTGCCCCAAATGACATTACCAGACAGCATTCTTAGAACAGCCACAGTGCACGCTGACCGTGAGCTGTTTACTCAGTAAACAGTGACTGTACCATCAGATTCATGTAGTGACTTATGGTGTTGTCAGTGACAGTGACATCGTCTGCAAAGCAAGTAGGAGCACTCATATCAAGCAAATTGGGGCTTGAGCAATGATGTCAGTTGTGGTCTAGCATCATGCAATCTGATGTAACGGGGCGAAGGTACTAAGGTCGTGCTAGCGTGTCAGGGTGCGCTACCCAATAGCGGCGAGTTCCCGACATCCGAAACCATGTGTAACGGGGCGAAGGTAATAAGGTCGTGCTGGCGTGTCAGGGTGCATATTATCCACCCTGTTACATCTGGTCTTTCTGCTATGCAGAAATGATTGAGATGCGCGTCATGTGTGCTGTGCATTGCTGGCTGCACAAGGCACACCATGTGCCTCTTTGAACATGAGCCATACTTGTTTACTACATGTGCACACATGATGCTTTGAAGCTTGCGCACTCTGCATCAGGGTAATACTATGCCAATGAGTATGTTTTGAGCTAGTGCGTGGAGTTGCCATGAGCCTAGCAACAGCTAGTCCTGCCGGCTGTATGGTAGCTGTCACTTAACGCTGGCTACAGCTGCAAGCATTCAGTGCTACACGCAGCAAGTTCTCCCGGCTTCATGGCAGGTTGTAATCAACAAGCACAGGCAAGACCGCAGTGAGACAACGATCGGTGGGAGCTTGTGTTGATGAACTTGCCCTGCTTGCTTGGTGGAAAACAGTTCAACCTAGCAGACTGGATCTACAGGGTTGCTCTGAAAACTCCGCCTCGTCTTGGACGTAAGGTCAGGCCAGAGATGATGTCAGGGGCAACAGCATCCCAAACCTGATGTAGAGCTCCAGACAAAGTGTCCTCTGCATGTGTTCGCGATTTCATGCATGAGTACAGTGTGCGCCAATCTACAGCTGTTGCTGGCCTTCATTGGCCTGCAGCTTATGCTGGTGCAAGGACCAACTAGAAATGTCTGTCCATCAGTCACTCCACAGAGCCAATTGTTGGTTCAGAGCTTCTGCTGGCTTGGAAGCAGCACACCATGCACACACAGATGCGCTAGACTATGACCTCTGCCTCTCAAACACAAGAGTGACTTCGCCGTCTGATCTGGATCCCGCCTTCAAGGCTGCCAACACCTGGTCATCACGCACACCAATCGTTACTTTACAACAGAGCGCAGAGCCCGTCAGCTGCAGCAACCCCGCTCATGTACACCGTGATAAAGCTCACATATATGGTTACACGGCACTTGAAGCAGCATCGAATTTGGGCCAACTCATGCTGCCAAGCTGTCACCAGATCATCCAAGCTTACAAATCATCTACGACAAGTGTATCTGCATGCAACATTGACTACAATAATACCTTGGGCCATTTCTGGTTGTCTGCTCCATACACCACAATGGTCCTCACAGGGGCCTTCACTCCCAGCAATGATCTGGTGGCATACACCAAATTTGTGCAGGTGCATGCTCTTAGCACATCGCCAACCTGAGCCACTGACCTCCAGGACTGATTCAGCTTTGCCACCTATGTGTACACCACATCAAGTTGACTGGGCCCTTACTTGCCTGATGTATGGACCTGACTGAGTGGCAGTATACTTTAGCATGCATCATGAAGTTTCATGAATGATGCTGAG
>JAABUO010002811.1_pt1 | contig 21070 bp, 10 predicted proteins | sample 5559291 | NCBI WGS metagenome assembly JAABUO01 (sample SAMN10711878, study PRJNA513372) | rock metagenome | isolation source: Antarctica rocks | place: Antarctica: Victoria Land, Finger Mt sud
TAATGTATAATCGTTAAGAAAATTTATGTAATAAACGATTAAGAAGAAGAACAGAAAAGAATGTTAAGTTGCGAATGATTTTTTCTTAAATAAGAAAAAGATTTATTATATTTTAAGCATTAAAAATGATTCATTTAACATTAATAAAAGTTTATTAAACTTTTACTAAGATTGCACGAATTATAAGTCTTATTATTAAATCTTAAGATGCTTTAATTATGACATGATCTCGTCATGTTATCTTATACTGAAAGTTTTAAGCGTGAACATGTTCTTTACGAGCATTTTATATAATTTCTTTAATGATTAATTACTTAAATCGAATATTATAAAAGATTTAAAACATATAATCGTTGTTTATAACAGACTGAATTGTAAAAAGAAAGCGAATAAACTCTTTCGCATGCATTTCTTTTAATATTATTTTTCATTCGCGCTCGTTATTAATATATATTCTCGCGAATTCAGTTCGATCGTATATTATTATATTTATAACATAATCGTAATTCAGCTCGTTCTTAATTAACTTTATAAATTTATCGTATTTCATGTCATCGATGCGAATTAAATTTTTCATTACTTTACGTTTAAGAAGATCTTATAATCTGTAACATGTACTACGATTAAGATCGCGACTAATTTATATTATGATACTTTTAATTAATTTAATTAATATTAATTAAGATCTCTTGTGATCTCGTTCGTCGTAAACGATATAATTTAATATATGTATATGTCTTTCTAGTTAAGACGATGATGAAGAATTATACTTAAGATTATTTCGTCGTGTTTTTTTAATACTGAATCGTTTTCTTACATTATAATTTAATCGCTGTGTCACGAACATTAACATAAAATTACTTTTTAATCTTGCGACATCGTTAAATATAATATGAAACTCGTAATATACAACTTCGAATGTTAATTTAAAAGTCTTTTTTAATTTATTTATATTTAGCTTTCATTTTATAAGTTAAAGAAATCTTATCTGATTTCGTATTCGCGTCTTTAATTATGTATATTCAGATTCGTTAATGTCGAGTTTTTCTTTTACTCTGTTTACTGATCATTTATAATGTACATATTATTTGCATAACATCTTTAATAATACATTCATTATACTAAATAAAAGATTTAATGTTTATTAAATCTTTTCGCGTCGATGACTAATGATTACGCTTATTATAAAAAAACTTTAACGTTAATAATTCATAACTTTAAAATTTAATTAATGTTACATTCGCTACATCTTATTCATGTAATAACTAACGTTAGCTCTTAATAATCTGTTTATTGCTTAAGCTTTTAATCAGATTTATGAAATACATATTAATTGTTTAAAATTTATTATTAAGTCGCTTATATCTCTTTATAATATAATCGCTCGCGATCATTAAGTTCATTTAATTTTTTAAATTAATTCATTAATATGATTAACTTTAACTGACTAACTTCATGATATTAAATTTATAGTTAATAATAATCATGCGACGAGTAAAGCTTTATTTATTACGTATATTTCATATAAACACAGCTCTTATGAGATTAACTTTAACTTTAGTTTTCATTAATTCGTAGCTGAGACTTTTATTCGTTAAGAAAAATTTAATTAAGTAAAGTTAAGAGATGATTATATTTCTTAGTTAATTAGTCGTATAGTATCGTTAACTTTAATGATTCTGTATATGCTCTGAAACATAAGCGTAATACATATACATTGTTTAATTTTCGTCTGCGATGAGATTAAATTAATTTTAAATATCTTCAGCTTTCGCGTTTAAAGTAATATTCTGTTCGTTTCTTTATGTAAGAAATTCTTCTCGTAAATTAAGTTATATGAATTTCAGTTAATGAAATTATTAATGTAAAATAACTTGTTTTTGTTTAACTCGCTACGATTATCGTTTATTAATATAACATGCACATTTTTCAGAATTATATGCGAATGAAAAAATCGACTAGCTTCGAGCGAACGAAAATTTTTAACGTTATCTTTAAATTAGTGCTCTATCTTAATTATTTCATGCACAGCATGTTAAGTTCTTTTATTGCGAGATTTAAGTAGTTCGACGAGAACGTTATTATGTCGTAACTTATTATTCTTATTATCTCGTCGTAACGAATTTATAATGAAAAGAATAAATCATAATTAATTAAACAGTTAATCGTTTAGCAAAATTAATGCTTCAGTCGCTTCTTTCGATCTCTTTTAAATCATGACATAATTACGTCTTTAAACTTTCTTCTTTCTCTGTTAGTTTAATGAGCAATATACTTTATCGTTAATCAGATTCTTTAAGTCGTTAACGTCTTTTTCGTCTCGTTTTCAGCATTAAAGTGACTTATGAACGTTTACGTAATATGATTTAATTCAGATTAAGTCTTTCTTCTTTTAATTTAATTCTTTGTTTAATACGACTTTTTTATTAATTATGTTACGACACTCGCGCACAAAGATTACTAACGCGTTAAGAAGTTTCTTCATGTTCAGAATTTTAATTAAGATCGATGCGTGACATTATAACTTTAAATTAAGTTCTGTTTCTTATATTTAATTACATTATTCGCGAATAAATGCGTCTTAAATTTTACGAAGACTAAAGACTTAACTAAATCGTGTTATCATAATAGTTAATGCATGCTTGTTAATCTTACTCTGTCTTATATTCTTGTAAAGAAGAACATTTTTCATCGTAAGAAGATTTAAATGTCGAGTATTATAATGTAATAACTGCGTTTAAAACGTGTCTCGTTTATTAATGCGATTAAAAAAGATCTTTATTAAATACTTATATGCAGTCTTATTATACTCTGTATTAAAATTATTAACATTATCGTATCTTCGAATCTAACTTACATAATGTGTTATAGCGTGTAGTTTAAAAATGTTAAAATGATTAACGTTTATATTTAAACGCTCAGATCGCAAATGACGAAAAACGTTCTTTAGCTTATTTAATCGAAAAAGCGCATGTTTAAAATATTAAAGAATTTCTTCGTCGTGCGAATGATATTAAGCAAGTATAACGAAGTTTATTATTACTCGAGCGAAGTGAATCGCTGTAAACGTTCTCGTAATTAAAAGCGATGCGATGATTAAAATAAGTTAACATATAATTAACTTTTAATCTGCATCAGTTCATTACTTAATCGTACTATACTTAAAAAATCTCTTCATGTCTTTAAATGACGAAATGACGCGAAATCTTTAATTCAGCTAAGCTGTTTTTAATGCATCGTTTAAAGTTAATCTGATTTCTTTTCTTCTTTAACTTATATAAACGCTTTCGTTATTAATTTAATTAAGTCATAATATTAAATACGAGACAATCTTCTTAAGTAATTAATGTAACACGTTTATTATCATTATCTCGTAAATATTAATAAACATATGTAATTATGTAAAGTTTTTCACTGAATGTATTTAAGCAGAATCATTCTCGATTAAGCTGTTCTTTTTTTATTACTTTTATTAATTTTTAGTAAACGTATACGTTTGAATTAATTATGTCTTGTTTAGATTTTCGCGTTCATGAGATGACACTTAATAAATAAAATAATGTTAATTCATCTTAACGTTTATAATTAATACTTATTTCTCGTAATTCATTATAAACTCGACGATTATTAAATAATATTATTTTATTTTATTATTCGCGTAAAGAATAAAAATGTCGTTTCTGATCGTAACTTTAACGATTATTTCGTGTAAGATAATATATTAATGCATAATAATACGTGTTTAACGTACGCTTAAATATAATTAATAATATCATATGTTAAATCTTTAACTTAATATTGTCGCCGTCATTGTTAACTATGAGAAAAAATCTTAAAAGAATCAGTCTCGACCGTTTTTAAGCATGTCTTATGCGTTAACTTAAATTCTTTATCGTTAAATATATAAATCATGCAAATAAATCGTTTCGATGCTTAATTAAAATTATCTTATTAATGAAAATTAACAGTAATATCATAATAACATTATCAGAAAGCTTTTTCTGCGTCTTTTATCATTAATTAGTAATATGCATCTCGTCGTAAACTCGATAATTATTAACATTATAATGTTAAATTAATGCGTAAATTAACTCGTTTTAAAATGATGAATGATTTAACAAGAATTGAAGTATCTTAATGATGTCGCGATATAACATGTAATGTTGCTCTTCTTAAACTTCTTCGTAACTAAAGTTAACTGTGAACGTTTAAGAATGTCATTTATTATTTCTAACATCATACGAAATCTAATGTAAAAATGCCTGTTACTCATTCGCGTCGTGAAAGTTAACATGTTAATGTAAAACTCGCAAGCGCGAGTTTCGAAAAAACTGTTAAACATTATTTTTAATAATCTTCGTTTAATGAAATCAGTAAGCGAACGCGTAATCTGCTTCGTACTGAAATGAATAATACTAATTATTATTTATGTTCTTAATCGTTTAAGAATTTAAGCTTAACGACTTTAATACTTTCTTTAACACGTTAATTATTATTTTAACATTACGATTAATTATCTTAACGAAGATTTTAACTTAAAGCGCTAATGATGTAAAAAGAAGTTCAGTCTGAAGTTGTATCGTCTTAATTCTTAACGATATACGCTTTACATTTTAATTTATATTAGCGCTATTCATCTCAGTATTCATGTGCTTCTCTGCGAAATCATTTATTAATATACATTCTTAATTCTCGTTTTTAATGTTCGTTTAAACGCTTTCATTATGAGAATTATTCGAGTTTAAATCTCATTCTGTAATCTCGTGATCGCGTCGAATGAGCTGTATTAAATCGCATAACGACGATTTTAATAATGACGATAACTTTTATTAGAAAATCTTTCGCGATTAATCATAGAAGCGTACATAACAGTAATAAAGATAACGTTTAAGCTCGTTAATGTTATTTATCTTCTTCTTACACGAAGAACAGACGCGTTACACTATCTGTAAATCTTCGATTAATGTTATTACATAACTTATACAGAAAAATGACGAATTGTTAAAATTTTTTACGCTTAATTATTTATTTGTGTATAAAATGTTAATAACGAGATGAATTAAACAATGTTAATCGCAATGTCGATGAATCATTAAAAGTTATTAACTTTAATTTTAACTTAATAAATATGTACGTAATAAATCATATAAATTATATTTAATTAAATCGTAAATGAAATAAAAATAATCACTTAAATAATTATCATCGCTATTTTTACGAACTAGTTATTATCGCTCAGAATGCGATCATTTAAATCTTTTTTAAAATGAAAGTAACGATTGTTAAAATATTATATATCTTAAGTCGAAGCAATCTTTAAAGTTTTTAAACTTCATCTTGTCGTCGTTATTTATCTCGCTTTTATCGTAACTTAATGAGTAATTCGAGTAATATATGATTATGCATTTATTTTTTTCATCTTTTTTTTAAACTTTCTAATATTATATTAATTGCGCTTAAGCTCATCGTCGCTTTTTCTGAGCTTATTATAAGTGCGAAGCTGCTTAGATTTTATATTTGTCGCTATTTAATATATAATGAAGACTGAAAGAATTTAAGTATTAAAGATTAAAGACTTAAACTTAAACGAAGAGATTAGTTAATCGTTGAACGTAAAAATGAATTCATTAATTAAATAAGCGATAATAACGAACGAAGATGATTATTAACGATAAGATAATATTAAAGATAATGTAGTTTTGTTTCGAAGAATCTTTCGTTTAATGATTCTTCGTGTAACGTTAATTACTTGTTTAAATAATAATAAGAATTTTAATACATTTAATGACATGTCTTAATTAAACTCGTTTATTATTATTATTAATAATTAAATCATAAGTTTAATTACAATGCGCATATTAATAAATCATATATTGCTGTAAACGTTAACGTTAATAAAAGCGTACTTAATAATGTCGCATTATAAATAATGTTCGCGATAAACTAATTACTTAACGAAGATTTCGATTTTACAAATGAATCTTCATTTTTTAAAAACGAATGAAGTCGTTTAATGACTAAATCGAATGAAAAGTTATTGCAGTTAATCTCTTCGTTATTTCTCGCGATTATTATTACTTAATATCGTATCGTTTTCGATTTTATTATTTCATAAAAATGATTTATATCTTAATAATAATAAATGCGATTAAAGTTTTTGCATTGCTCGTGATAACATCGTTAACGAGTAAGAAGATCGAGTATATATAACTCGTCTCTCTGTAACTGCTTTTTACGTTTGTTCTTTAAACGCTTCGCACGAATGATGTCGCTGATTTAAATGAAAGTAATTAATTAATTAATACATAAAAGAAGTAATTTAAAATGATGATTAAGATTTCATTTCTTAATACTCGTATCTTTTTATCTTTTCTTAATACTTTAAGCTCGAAAGAAGTATTATTATTCGTGATATAATCGTTAAAATCTTTACGAGTTCATGAACTAATCAGTTTAATGACGAAATCTCTCTTGTCGCTATTTTATAAATGAAACAGTATATTCTTTAAATTTCTTTAATCGTTACGTTTCTTTAACGTCTTTAATATCTCGATTATTTAATTAAAGTAACGAATAATAATTTAATTATAAAGCGAAAAATGCGTATAATTTTAGCTAATACATTAGTTCGAAATTAAACGAGATTAATGATTACGTTAAAGCTCGAAGTTAAACTCGTTCGCATAATTAAATACTTTTATATTTAAGTCGTGTAAAATCTCTTTATTATTAAATACGATTATTTAGTTTATAACGTAAAACAGATTACATACATCTGAATCATCGTTCTAAAAGTTTACAGACTTCTTAATTACGTTCTCGTTTTTCTTTTCATTATATATTTTAGAATTAATTCTGTTCTTTTAATTATTATCGTTAATACTTAAAACGATTTCGAATTAATGCTGTGTGTCGCGTTTAATTCGTAAGTTCAGATTAGTAAAGAAGATAATATCTTTAAGAAGATACTTAATGTTTTTTAAATTAAACTTTTTGTTTCATAACTTTATTTTATTTATTTACTTTAAAACATTTAATATTCTCTTTATAACTGCTTTTTTAACAGATTCGAAAAATAAATGAAGTTCGAAAGTAATATCTTTCTTTCTCTTAACATGTCGAGTAATAAGAGCTTATTTAACATTAGTCGTAATGTTTCGCATGCGTTCAGTTAATATTATCTTTATAATAATGTTACTTAATGTTTAATAAATTATAAATAACGTAAAGTGCGATTAAGAAGAAAGTGAAATTATGTAATACGTTTAAAAAATTAAGTGTGTAAGATTTAATGAACTTAAATGACGATTCTTTAAATCTACTTTAATTTAAAAATGTCGTTCTTTAACGTCTTAACTCGAATAAATTTTTCTAGCTTTCTCTGCTGCTAAATTAATAATGATATCACATTTTAATAACTTTACGACGATCATTATCTCGTTTTTTAATTATGTAAATTATGATTCGCATCGTTAAACGCTTAAATGTAACTTCATAATAAGATGTTAAAGTCGTGCTATTCATGAAAGCTTCGAATAAAAAGCTTATCTTCGCGACTATATTCGAAAAGCGATTAATAATAATGTAAAAGTTATATAATCACTAAATAAATAAATGTAACATGTCTTAATTAAATTACATGATTAATTTATTCATTAATAATAAATGAATCGTCGTGATTCGCGACGCTCTTATGAAAACGTTTATTATTACATTTTCACGAGTCGCAATAATAAAAATGACAGACAGATTCGCTTAAAAGCATTATGACTTGTAATGCGATACTAATTTAATTAACAGACGTTATAATGCTAAGAGACGATCAGTTATGCTTTTTAAGTAAAGAAAATCTCGATTCAATATAAACGATTAATTATCTTAACAGATTCTGATCGAATTACGAAGATACATATCGTATTTTCATTATGAATTAAGTTATTAAAAATATCTTTATCGATAATTATCGTTCTGTTTAATTACATCGTTTATTATAAGTATATAAATACATGAGATTTAACGATAAAAGCGTGAAAGATTATTATTAACGACGTATGTTAATTAATATTTTCTTTTCTTTTAATAAACTATTATTTCCGCGACGAAAAGATTACGACTTTTCGTGTTTAATATCGTTCTGTTATTAAGAAACATTCTGTTAACTTGAAAACGACGTTCTTTAATCTTAATTATTATTATTATATCTTTTATTAAGATAAAAAACGATTTAAGTTCACGTAATACGAGTATATTTAATTAAAATAAATCGATTTAAATTAAATGTTATAAAGAATTTCATATTATTAATAAATACTCGAATCAGTAAAGATAATGATGTTAAATATTCTTCACTAAGAATTCTCGTGAAAACAGCGAGCAAGCTCGTTATTAACGATGTTAATAATGTAATTTAATTAACATTCGTCTTTTTCGTCTTAAAGAACGTTTTTAATATAATCACGAATGTTAATAAACGATCATCGCGAAAAGACTTAACGTGAAGAATATGTAAATAATTAAAGATGTAACTGAGATGTTTACGATGCAGCTTATTTATTTATGCTCAGAGCGAAACATGATAAGCGATAAAGATGTAAACAATATTTACTATATCATTTCTTTTAAATCGTTAGCTTAAATATAATAAAGAATATAAGATAAATAAGCGTGATTTATTAAAAGATGAATAATAACTTTATTATATTATAATTAAATAATTCATTAACGAAATCTTGCTCATTTTATTTAAGTGTATCCTTTTTTTAAAAACTTAACTTCGAAAACATTACAGTAATTAATCGCTTACATAAACTCTTATCTTTTAATCGTCTTAACTAGAATTATTCTTATCTTTCATTATAATTAAATAATAATCTTAATTTAAGCTGCGATCATTAAGATTAATCGTTTAATTTAAACTCACATTAGTTTAGAATTTAACATTTTATAATCTTATTTTATCTTATCATCGTAAATTTTATAATCTCATTACATCTTATTACTTCTTTACATTTAATAGCTTAACGTTATTTTACGTTTACGTCGTTATTTTATATCTTTTAATAAACATTTTATCACGATGCTTAAAGAAAAGTTTAAAGCGATAACGACAGAGAAAGATGCAGCGATTAACGTCGTGTATTACATATCTTAAGCGATAAAGCTTAAGAATAATAATTTCATTAATCTTATTTCAGACGATGAGAAAAAGACGCAGAAAATAAACATAGTTAAATATTATAACATTAAGTCTGTCATCTTTTAAGTTAAGATTATTTTTAACATTAATGAAGTAATTAAATCAGTAATCGATTCGTTTAATGCTTCGAATAATAATCTTTACGTTACTTATAAGATTGTAACGAAGATCTTAATGAATTAAGCATTTAACATTCGCTTTAATATTAAATTATATTAAGTCACATCATCGTTATTTAAAAGCTATCTTTTAATTCATAACATCTTACATAACTAAATCTTTCGTTTATATTTAATTTTTAACATTCGCGACGTTCTCGTTATGAATTATTTAATCATGTCTCGATCGCGCACTTTATATCTTAAAAACATGTATTTCATATATAATATTATGAATGTAAAGATTAACGATCTGCGTCGAGCAGAATGAATGACTCTTCTTAAATTTACATTTAAACCGGCCTCAGCTCATACTCGGTTAATTTTACTTAAGAATCGTTAAGATTCATTAATTCTTCAGAGTATAAAGAACACACTTAAAGATATCTTCGGTTTATTAAAAGATCACATAATTAAATTAAGTGTTTTCATCTTAACGATTAAACAAGATACATTTATGAATTAATATTAAAAGTTTAACAACAATATTAACATAAAGCGAGTCTTTTTATCATTTAACATGTAATTCAGTCTGTTTAAAATTAATAAGCATATCATTTAAGTAAAATAAGTGACTTTAAAAAATGATTATTTATTTATTTATTTATCGTATTAACGCACTTATCGCGATGATAAGAAATGTTAACTTATTAAAGATTTCTTCAGATTACAGTTAATGAAGACATAACAAGCACTTGTTACGAAGACTCGAGCATTATCTTACGAGTTACGTGTACTCATTACATTCGCGAGAATAAACAAGAAATATATTAATTTATTACGTTTTTTCGATCGCTTCGATTATTAATTTAATTCGAAGAATCGCTTTAAAGTGAAGTTTAATAATGATAAATGAATTACTATCATTCTTATTAAATCGTTTATTTTCTTTAACACGACGAATATAAACGTAGCTCTTCATCGTTCTTTCATTAAGATAAATTAAAGCTTAATTAAGTTACAGTTAACGTTTAATCTTCGCGAGCGTAATTAATAAAATGATGATAAGAATGTACTTCAGTATTATCTTCTTAACGAATTAATCATGATTTTAATTCGTTTAATCATGTTTAATAAGCTTAATAAAATTAAACTAGCGATAATTAAAATTCTTAACTCTGCTCATGTTAACGAGAAAAAATATGAATATAAAGATCGCTTTCGTAATATTATACTGAGTCAGAATCTTCGTATTAAATTCATATTAATTCTTTTCGAAGACTTAAATCTTTTAATAACTTTTATCGAGTGAAATATTAAACTGAATAAGTTTCAGATGTTAATTATGTAATATCTTTAAAAACTTTTTAACGATTTTAGTCTTATTAAGAAACTCTTTAATATAGAAAAGACATTAATGAATGTCGTTATCACAATGCTATTCTTAAAGCTAAATAAGAAAGTTAAAGTTTTAAGCTTGTTTAATAACACAGCTAATACATTCGTTCTTAAACTGAACGAACAGCTTCAGCGATTAAAAAATAAAGACATTAATTTAACGAATAAGAAGATTATTCGTTTTTACTCGCAGTTTACTGAACGTTAAATAATCGCTTAAGATAATCGCGTGTCTCATTTAATAAACGACGATTTCGCTTAACGACGATGAAATGTTTTTCATTAGTTATTAAATGTCTTTTACGATTAATTAATACATTTAATTATTAATTAAAGTAAGAAGATTTTACATGACATTAAAAATCGTTAATACAAATTGCATCATGTTAGTTTTAACACTTTGCTTTTAAACGTTACGAGTTTAAGCGATTATTTTATAAATAAGACGCAATTATAAAAATAACAGAATGAATAAAATAATCAGAATGATAAATAGCACGAGACATAAGATTCTTCAGTTATATAAATTAATAATGAAAAAGTTAACGAGACTTACGAAAATTCTGAAAGCGACGAAAGTTTAAGCGACGAGAGTTCGAGCGATAAGAGTTTAATAAATATAAATTACAACGATCTTAATCATCGTGTTACACGTTAATTCTCGAAGCGAACTTACGCATTTAAACGTCGTTTACTTTAAAGAATTATTAATGTTAAGTTAAATAAGAAAGATAATGAGATCGAGCGCGACGCTATTATTAAGATTTTTCGCTCGTACTTTTAACGAATCGAGATAAGAAAAACTTTTAATAAGAAAGATTAAGAATTCTTTTAACGCATTAAGATTAAGTTAAGTGTAAATATTCTTAAGCATGACGTAAACGCTGTTATTTATACACTGATTAACTTTATTATTATTATGCTAAAAAAATTTAAAGAAAATTATATTATCGTTTAAGAAGTTGCGAGAGTCGAGAACGCAGAGATCTTTATTATTATGACTTATAATAACGATTTAATACATTTATTTAATAATAATAAATAACTTTAATTAACGAAAAAAAACATTAAAAACAATTACTTCGCGCATTACATAAACAGAAGCTTATTTAAACGACTGATTACGCTCGAATATTTTTATATTTTTCTTACTGAATAGTATCGCGTAATTTTTATTATAAATGACATCATATTCATTATTTAATATAAAGATTAAATGCGCTTTTTAGTTAATTTCTTACTTCGACTTAACATGATTATCGTAATCATTATATTAAGAAGATTTTGCGAAATAAAATAATCATTAACATTTCTTAACGTTAATGAGATTAACATAAGAGTTAATGCGTCTCAGTTTAAGCAGAATGAGATTAAAGTCATTATAATAATTAAGCTAGTTAAGATTTATGCTGAAGTTAAGATATCTGTTAAGAACATCGTCATTCTCACGAAATATACTGCATAAGTTCAGTTATTAAAGAAAAGCTTAGTCTTAAATTCCAAAGTTCGAGATATTAAAGCGTACACGATTAATTCTTTTTAAGACGAAAAAGCTTCTATCGTTATTTTATGTATGATGAAAATCAGAAAACTTAACTTCATGTTTATTCTTAATCATTTTCTGACTGTCTGTAATCGTGCTCGCGACTCGTTTATTATATTATGTAATTTTAATAAACTTTAACACGATTATACTCGCAATTTATATATAATACGACATGTTTAAAATCTGTTCTCGATTAAAGAAATTTATAAAGAATACTTCAGTTAATAAGAATTCATCGATTTTATAAAAATAAAGCGTTAATTTTAAAAGCAAGAGTCATTATAACTTACGATTAAAGCTTATACAGTAAATTTTAAAGAAGAGCAAGAGCATTACGAGAACATGAGCGAAGTTTAAGTAATAATTCTCGCAGAAGAGCAAGAGCATTATTAAGATTTAAGTAAAGTTTAAATAATAACTTTCGCAGAAGAGTAAGAGCATTATTAAAACTCGAGCGAAGTTTAAATAATAATTCTCGCAGAAGAGTAAGAGCATTATTTAAACTCGAGCGAAGTTTAAATAATAATTCTCGCAAAAGAGCAAGAACATTATTTAAACTTAAGCGAAGTTTAAGTAATAACTTTCGCAGAAAAGCAAGAGTATCATTAAAACTTAAGCGAAGTTTAAGTAATAATCTTCGCAGAAGAGCAAGAGCATCATTTAAACTCGAGCGAAGTTTAAGTAATAATCTTCGCAGAAGAGTAAGAGCATTATTAAAACTTAAGCGAAGTTTAAATAATAATTTTCGTAGAAAAGTAAAAGCATCATTCGAACTTAAACGAAGTTTAAGTAATAATTTTCGTAAAAGAGCAAGAGCATCATTCGAACTTAAGCGAAGTTTAAGTAATAATCTTTGCAGAAGAGCAAGAGCATTATTAAAACTTAAGCGAAGTTTAAGTAACAGAACTTATCGTTTAATAAACACGTTTTATAAAAAATAACATTCTTTTTCGAAGTTTAAATTATTTATTTACTGCTAGTTCATGTTTATTAAATAAATTAAGATATTAATTACTATGTAATATACATTAAAATAAAGACATAATAACTTGTAAATATAATACACTTTAATTAATAATAAACTAGCTTAGTCTTTAAGCTGTTAAACGTATCATGTAAGCGTAAATCTTTAACGTGAGCTAAAGTAAATTCTTTATATTTTAGCTTTTATAATATTAAAATTCGCTGCATGTAATATAATTTAATCTTTTATTCGTTTACTTATCATACTTAATGTATGTCTTTTAATTTATTCTTATATTCATATAAAATCATAATTTAACATCGTGTATCTTTTATAACGAGCATCATTATTAAGATCGAGATATGTTTATTAAACTTAATTTAATTAATTAAATTTACATATTTAACATTAATTAAGTACGCGCATAGTTTATTACGTTAACTTATCTCATATAATTAAATAATAACATTAATATTTCTTATACATTTTATCATTATTTATTTTATCGAACTGATTTCATTAACTCATTATAATGACTAGTTTACGTTTTAAAAAGAATATCATTATTAAATATCAGAATTCTTAATTTAATAACGAGTCTTCGATTTTCAGAAACATGATAAAGATTAAACGAATCTTAAGTATTAATACGAATCAGCGAAAGAATTTAGAAAAACAAGCTTAACAATGAATTAAAAAGCACGCGTTTATACTTAAGCATAACAGATTTAATAAAAAGATAGCTATCATTAACGAGCAATTAACATCGTTTTTATATTAAACTAACTCGTTTATGTTTAATGACTTTGAAAGAAAACATATTATTAGCAGTTAAGTCGCTATAGTTTAACGAATGCTCTTTAACAAAAGACGCTGTAAACTGAAACGCGCTAAATAAATTAATACATCTTTTATTCGTACACAAACTAGTTTTACATTATCTTTAAACGATTAATCATTTACTAGTATACGCAAGATTATAAAGATTTAACGAGCATTATTTACGTTCGAGCTTTTGCAGTTATAGTTATAAGAAGTCATGTTATTCTTTAAAACATTTAAAAACTTTAAACTTCGTGCGATGATGAGTTTATTCTCGAATTTAATTACTTTAAAAGAGATCTCGAAAATGAGTTTAACTTTAATTAAAAATGTACTTAATTACGATTTATACGAAGACGAAGATTAATTTTATAATGTTTCGTTTTAAATATGAATTTAAACTCTTAAAGAAAACATTAATTACACTGAGATGAACATTATCATTTATTTCATAAACGACGAGTTCTTTAAAATAAATTCAGATAGAACTTTTCGAGCTGTTTTACGCGACGTCTCGAATCGATTTAATCGAGCTGCTCGCTTTAATGTGACTCGCGTTACATTATATTTTAATAAATTAAAAACACATGTATATAAATAACGAATTAATGATTAATGTAAAACTTATAAACAAGATTTCATTAATCTTAACTTCTCGTTAAGAGCACATAAGATTCGTTAATGTTAACAAAAGCGAAGAAATTATTAAAGTAAATAATTAAAGAAATGAGATTATTTAAAAGCAGTTAATAATTAATAGCACGAAAGAGAATGATGCGAATAACATATCTGTTCTAATTACAACGAAGAATAACGTTAACTTAGTTAACACTGCAGCGAAATTTAATAAATTTATAAAGTGTATACATTCACAGCGAATTAACGATGAATGAAGATCTTACGAACGAGAATTAAGCAGTTCATATGCTAAATTAACAGCAATTTAAACTTAAAGACACGAAAGAAATCAAAGCAGACGAGACAGTAACTTTAATAATAAACGATATTAACCCGTTAATAATTAATGTTACATTAAAAGTTAATAAGTTAAAAAAATATGTATAATAATAACGTTAAACTGATAAGAGTAAAGATTTCATGAACGAGAATTAAGCAGTTCATATGCTAAATTAACAGTAATTTAAACTTAAAGACACGAAAGAAATCAGAGCAAACGAGATAATGACTTCGATAACGAACGATATTAACACGTTAATAATTAATGTTATATTAAAGGTCGATAAGTTAAAAAAATATGTATAATAATAACGTTAAACTGATAAGAATGAAGATTTTACGAACGAGAATTAAGCAGTTCATATGCTAGACTAACAGTAATTTAAACTTAAAGACACGAAAGAAATCAGAGTAAACGAGACAGTGACTTCGATAACGAACGATATTAATACGTTAATAATTAATGTTGCATCGAAAGTTAATAAGTTAAAAAGATATGTATAATAATAACGTTAAACTAACAAGAGTAAAGATCTCACGAACGAGACTCAGACGTTCTTAAGCTTTTCGCGAAAGCGATTAAGATTTAATTATTTAAAGAAAGACATAATAAGCATTACAGAAATATTCGCAACGAAGAAGATTAATCTGTCATTAATTAATTAAACATCGTCTTTTAATAAGTCATTAAAGTATGTGTATAAACAGCGAACTAACGATAAATAATCTTTAAAAAATATCATAAAAGTTTCGAATCATCGCATTTAAAGCGACGAAAGTTTAACGATAAGATGCAGACTTAAGAAAACGACACGTTAACGCTAGCTTCAAATGAGCCTAACATTTTAGCTTTAACTGTTAATTTAATAATAATCATAAGTTTCGAATCGAATAATAATAATTCTTCATTAAAGAATAATAATATTAGCAGCTCACATCGAGATTTAACAAGTCGAGTTAAACAACACGAAGAAACTGTATCATCTTTATTTCAGTAAACGAACATTTAATAAAACATGATAATCTTCGACTTTATAATTATAAAAAATCTCGCGAAAGAGTTAAATTATGCACGATTAAACGAGAATCTTAACGATATCGAAGATAATAAGAAGAATATAAAGAAACGTTACGCGAGATAATTAAAATATTAAAATTAATATTGTTTCTTAATTAATAAGATTAAATAAACTCATAACGAAGATATCATTAACTGCTACAAAGCATTTTCATGAAGAAGACAGATAATAGACATGCGCTTAATTATTTTTACATAATCGTAATTAAGTTAAATCTTAGTCACGTATACATTTACAGAGAATGAAGACGTCACTCTTTTTATATTAAGCTTTTAAAATTTTTATAATGTTTAATATGAAAATGTTCATAAGAGAAGAATATAATGTTAATGATATGAGTCTTAAAAAGATACACATGAAGATTAGTAAATTAAGAATGAATCATGCTAATTTATTAATAAGATAATAAAGATGCTTAAATTAATTTATCTGAATCGTTTATTACACATAACGCACAAAGAGATTAATCGTGCGCGTTTTAAGAGAAAGTTTAATGCACATTTAAAAGAAGATACTTTTAATAAGTCTCAGTTTAATAATGCAAAGTGTTCTTTTAATAACAGATTAAGAATTAAGTATTTATGTATAAACGCGAGCTCATCTGCACGTCTCATATCGTTAAAATGAATTAATTTAATTATTATTTCGACAGGCTTAATCGTTAATTAATTAAAGAAGATTTAAATTCATCTCGACGAGAATAATAATTTATTACATTAACAGATTCGTTACGCGTATTGTAATAAAAAAATGAACGCGCTAATTATTAAACTGAAATTATTAAATTTAAATCTTATATTAAAACATGAGCACGTTAATTTTAATGTTATATGTGTAATCACGATAAACACGTACAAGACTCGCGTTATAAATTTAATAAGAAATTAATTCATTTCTTTAAAAGTAAGTTTTAGAGCAAGACAACGATCGTTTACATGACAGCTTTTTTCTTTAAGATGAGGTTAACTAATCGTAAATGAGACGCATAAAAAGATGATTAAAACGATTAAAATCATTAATTTATTTAAGATCATGAATGAAAAATCTCGCAAGTAATTTATTACAGATACATTCTTCGAATTATCTCTTAAATAAGAAACGTTATGAATGAACACGCTGATGATAAACTTAATAATAAATGAACAGATATTAAAATGAAAAGAAAAAGAAGCTCATTAAATTAAATTTCTGCACTGTACTTTTAAAAAACTAAATAAGATAAATAAAACACATACGAAAATCGTTAAAGATTAAGAGCTAGATAATCGAATCATTAAAACGTATATTAAACAGCTAAAGATTATGTACGACACATTATGATTACGACGTAATGTTAATTAATTAAAGTTTTTTAATTTTTCTCTTACAGATGTAATATCGAATAAGCATTAAAATGTTAATTACGAGCTTCATTAAGATTTAACGAACTTGTTAATTTCTTAGTAATGATAATCATTAAATAACTTTAAAAAACAAGAAATAAGAATTAAAAAGAGTAAAAGACAAATAACTGCGTTAAAAACGAGCTCGAAATTAACATTAATAATTAAATAATGAAAGTTCGTTAACTCAGAGTACTTAGCACATTCTCGCTTCTTAAACAACTTTTAAAAACAAAGTTACTCGCGTTCTCTAAAAAAGAAAATCTTAAGAAAAAATATGTTCGCTTTTAATCAGATTATCTTTACGACTTAAAGAAAGTTAAGTCTTTTTATGAAAAGCACATTCGCGTCATTATCTTCGAGAAGAATTATATTAAAATTAAAGCAATTAACGAGCTCATTAATAATGTTTAAAATAAGAACGAGAAGATTATATTCTGTATCATGAGTTATACGAATGTACTTATTCTTTACTAAGTAAGTAACAGAGTCTTTATCTTTCGTTAATGTCGTTTTTAAAAGTTATTACACGTATAGCGAAAGAAACATGTTCGACATAATTATTAACGTTTAATTATGTAATACTTTTAACTTGTTCTTAAAGTCTTTATAATTTTAATAAATGAATTAATGTTTAAATTTAAAGTGATGAACATAATTTAATTATTTTAAGAAAACTTAAAAAAACTGTAATAATATTTAGATAAGAAGTCATCACGCTTTATTATTAACATCATTAAATTAATTAATGTTAATTATAATTTATACAAGATTAAAAGACTAGTTTAAATTAACTCGAAATGAATGAAGAAAGATTAAACATAGATTAAGAAAAGAGTTAATCGTCTTAAACAACATGAGAAGATTATTACTTATAGCTTACGCTGCATAAATTTCGAGATCGAGATGCTAATATACGATAAATAAAATCATTAAACGCGTTTAATAAAGTTAACATTAAAGCTTAAAACATTTTAAAAGACAGAATTAATTAAAGATATCGAAAACGATTTTAAAAACGATAATGATATCATGAAAGTTAATGACTTGTTAAGAGATAACGACTGCGTTTAAATCACACAGCTTCGTTCATATGCATTAAGAAAGCGCGATGTGTTACTAGTTCATTAATCTGTATTATAAATAATTATACTCATTCTTTTTCTTTAACATTCATTAATATATTCATTAAAACTTATTAAGTTCATGAAAAAATTTATATAATTAACATTAAGCTTTATAATTCTTAACAGATATTGCTTTAACGATTTAATAAATCTTTAATAATAAAAATAACACTGCTTAAGTATAATTACAGATTCTCATTTTCGTTCTTTTAAATAAATTCATTTAAATAGCTTATTAAGAAAATCGTAACTACTTAATCGATATTATGTTTAAATATGTACAGATTAATAATGATTTGAAGAAATAAACGCAGTATTATTTTATAAATTAATAATTATATTCTTCTGTATTAATCTTAACTACGATCATTCTGCATTTATGAAACGCAGTAAAGACTAAAAAAATTTACTCATCGAAGTAATGAAAATGTTTACTAAACATTAACGATCTTATAACTTAAAATTACGATGCTTTAAACGAGCGAGTAATATTCATTTCGCTTTTATTACATCATTATCATGAATCATTAAAAGAAATAAACGAAAGACTATAAATAAGAAAAGTGCGCTCTTCTTAAAAATCATAAATCTCGAAATTCGAGTTACTTATATAAAAATATGCACTTAAACGTCTTTTTATACTTGTTAAACGTTTACACATTATAAATAATTCGAAGATGAACGTAATTAATGAAAATATAAAATACATCAGTATATGAATGTTTTCTTAAAGAAGAGAAGAAGCGCTGTCGACGCATGTAAAGAACGCGTAATACTTTATATATATCATACTTTAGCTTAAACGTTAACTTAACTTTTAATGTTTAAAATTTAAATGTCAGCTCGCTCATTTGCGATTTTATATTAATTTAAATAATTCACGTTTAATGACGACGACTTAATTAAAGCTTATCATCGCGAATATAAAAGTTATAATCTATAAATTTAATCTCACAAAAGTTCTTTACAAAGATTATAACTTAAAGAGCGTACGCGTTATAATCATCGCGATTAATTATTAATAAGATTAACGATGTAATTACTTAATTAAATAAGATACAGATGTACTTAACTCGATCGTGATTATAATAATTAAGTTTTATAATTTTTAAGCGATTGTCATTAAGATATTAAATGCGATTAAGAAATGCTAAACTTAATTACTTTCATACATTTCGAAGATTACATGATGATTAATAATATTAAAGCAAGCATTATAAGTTTAATGAATCTGTTTCGCAGTTTAATGAATTATACATCATTTAAACTCGCGAAAATGATAGGCTGACTCTTAAACGTCATCTCATTAGAAGCTATGAAAACTTAATCGTTAAAGTCGCACATTAGAAAATGAAATGCTTTCTTTATATATTATATATATATAGCTCGATTAATGAACTTTAACATTACGCTTAACATTATTAATCTTTAATCGTGTTACTGCATATGAGAATCGATCGCAAAACGTCATTATTAAAAATAAATTAACTTTAACTTTTAACTCGTCTGAGACGAAAGTTTAGTCGCTTATATTTATGTTTAACAACTCGAATATTGTCTTTAAAATGTAATACATTTAAGATACTGAACTTATAAACATGAAGAAAACTTTCTGTCGCTGAATATTTTGCGTTTATTTAAGAAATTACAAATCATAATATTAAATTCTTAACAGTAATTACGTTAAACGAAAAGAAAAGTTATGTAAAATAATGTTATTATACGATTATAAGAATGAAATCTTTTTATTTACTTTTTGTATAAAGCATACGACTCGTTTTTTTCATTACAAAATGCGATGCTCATAATCTTTTCATACATACTGAGTGTTTCTTAGCCTTCGATCTCGCGAGTTAATAAAGATTTTTAATTTCGAAGATTACGTTTAATATGCTTTTACGATTCGAGTACGATAACAGTTTAATTAATCGAGTCAGACTTTAACATTTTATTAAAATGCTAAAAAAGTAGCAGCGTATTTACTTTAAGATTAGTTAAGTACACGTAATTAATCTAACTCGAGATCGAAGATCGTAAGAAGTCAGCTTACAGAATCTTTTTAGCAGCTGTGTTAAATTATTATAAAGCTTAATTCTTTAATGAGTAAGATCGTTTATTTACACATTAAGCGAAGATATAAGTTAAAGAGATAACATTTACGACGCTTTCGTAAATGATTAATTTCGTGTACATTAATATAATTAACTGATCTCAGATTCATAATTCGAGAAATAACGACGAAATCGCGAAAAAGCTAAATAAGCTGTTAAATTTACTGTAAACGACAGATATGTGATTACTCGAGATCTTATACATTATGATTAAGAACAAGATCATTAATAATGCGATAACTTATGTCAGACATATAATTTTCTGAACTTTTCATTAACTCTTTTTATTATAAAAATAAAGTCGTGCAGAAAAGATTTTAAAACAATTTTTAAATAAAGTTTATAAGTAATATGCTGATCGTTCATTATCTTTTCTTAAAAAGATTTCGT
>JAABUO010002815.1_pt1 | contig 21069 bp, 16 predicted proteins | sample 5559291 | NCBI WGS metagenome assembly JAABUO01 (sample SAMN10711878, study PRJNA513372) | rock metagenome | isolation source: Antarctica rocks | place: Antarctica: Victoria Land, Finger Mt sud
AGAATCTTTCCAAGCCTTCCGCCGAAGAAATCTACAAGCAGGTCGCGACTAACGCCCGGCAGGAGTTGCAACGCTCCAACAGTTCGCTTGCCATTTCGGGCTTCGCCGGGGGTACCTTCATGGGTCTCTCGGCGCTCGGCACGGCAATCGCTTTGTCGTTCCTGGGTGATTCGCCCACGTCACAGATGATTTCGCGTCTGTTCTATCCCCTGGGTTTCGTCGTCGTCATCATCGGGCGCTCGCAGTTATTTACGGAGAACACCTTGTATCCGGTGGCGCTGGTGCTGGCTGAACGCCGCCACTTCTGGAATACGCTGCGCCTGTGGTCGATCGTGCTACCGTCGAACGTGTTCGGCGCGCTGGCGTTCGCCGCACTGGCTGCACTCACGCCGGCGCTTGCACCGGGCATAGTGCATGCTCTCGTCGGCCTGGGTCTGGATGCGGCAAGCAAACCCGCGGCTACCATCTTCTGGTCCGGTGTGATGGGCGGATGGATCATAGCGCTGGCAGCGTGGCTCGTTTCCGGGTCACATTCGATCACCGGCTCAGTCGCAATTATCTATATGCTGACGCTGGTGGTCGGCCTGGGAAACTTCGCCCATTGCATCGCCACTTCGGGCGAGATTTTCGTTGCCATCCTCTCGCACCACGGGCCGTGGACGCTCTACCTGCACTGGTTTCCACCCGCTGTCATGGGCAACATCTGCGGAGGAATCGGCATGGTGACGCTTCTTGAATACGGCCAGGTGATCGTCGGTGGCGACGCGTCCTCGCGCCTCGCCGGTACAGACGACAGCAAACCCGCCGCCGGCCAGCCCGAGATGTAGGGTTGGTCAGCGGCTGTCATTCGCAGCCAATCTGCTGTTCCCAAGCTATAGCTGATTCTGTAATGGTGTACAGCGTTGCGGCTTTTGGTAAATACAGGGATCCCTTACAGGGCAGGCTCTTCACTGCGTTCAGGATGACGACTCTCCAGTAATAGGAAATGGGGTCTACAGCAAGTGAGTAAGTGGATGTAGCAAGGCTCTTCCGTCTTCTGGTTGTCATTCCCGAAGGGAATCTGCGTTTGTTCTTGCTGTTTCCGGTTCTCTACACCATCTGTAAATCCGCTTTCTAAAGCAGCTGCATTCGCTTAGCTGTCGAAGTCAGAATCTCCAATGCACGTTCCAATTGCGGACGCGTGTGTTCACTGGTCATGATCAGACGAACGCGAGCCTTGCCTTCCGGCACGGTTGGGAACGCGATTCCGGTTGCCATCAACCCCTGCGCGAACAGTTCCCGCGAGAACTCCATCGTCTTGCGTCCATCTCCCAGAATGAGCGGAATGATGGGAGTCTCGCTCGCCGGGGTAGAGCGCCCACCAATATCGAAGCCCGCTGCCTGCAACTGCTGCTTGAACCAGACCGTGTTGGCCCACAGGCGGTCAATCCGCTCCGGCTCGTTTTCCAGAATGTCGAACGCTGCAATGCAGGTAGCCGCGACCGATGGCGGATGCGAGGTGCTGAACAGAAACGGACGCGCGCGGTGGTAAAGAAATTCGATCAGATCGCGAGAGCCGCACACGTACCCGCCCAGCGCGCCGATTGCCTTCGACAAGGTGCCAACCTGCACGTCTACCTTGCCATGAACGTTGAAGTGATCGACGGAGCCGCGCCCGTTACGTCCCAGCACGCCACTGGCGTGCGCGTCATCGACCATCATGATCGCCCCATGCTTCTCGGCAAGCGCGGAGAGTTCACCAACCGGCCCGATGTCGCCGTCCATCGAGAACACGCCGTCGGTGATCACCAGCTTGCGGCCCGGCTCGTTTTCGATTTCCTTCAGCAACTCTTCGCAATGGGCCACATCCTTGTGGCGGAAGACTTTGATTTTGGCGCGCGAAAGCCGTGCGCCGTCGATGATGGACGCGTGATTCAGCTCGTCGGACAGGATGAAGTCTTCCTTACCTAGAATGGACCCGACGGTTCCGGCATTGGCCGTGAACCCGGACTGAAAGACGACGCAGGCTTCTACGTTCTTGAAGCGCGCAATTTTTTCTTCAAGCTCCATGTGAATGCGCATGGTTCCGGCGATGGTCCGCACAGCGCCTGACCCTACGCCGTGCTCTCGGACCGCACGAATTGCGGCTTCTTCAAGCCGCTTATCGTTGCAAAGGCCCAGGTAGTTATTGCTCGCAAGATTGATGACCTCGCGCCCGTCATAGGTGCAGACCGGGGCCTGGGCATCGTCCAGTTCACGCAGCTTGAAGTAGGTTCCAGCACGTTTCAGATCATCCAGTTGCGCGGTCAAGTGGGCAAGTTGCGGACGTGCGGTTACGGTCGGCATGTCATAATTTTAGACCTTAAGCCTGTTTACATTCATCGTGGGACGAACCGGTACGCGCTGGTTGGCCTCCACGCATTTAGGTTGGACAGGTGCATTGGAAAGAGGACGCCATGAACGCTTTGCAGTACACACGTTTTTCTCTGCCTAACCTGGCCGTAACGCTTGCCCTGGCCACAACGCTGACCTTTACGGGCTGCCGCAGCGCGCAGGACAAAGCCAATGACGCCGCGCTCGCGCAGGCCGAACAGATTGCCGCATCCACAAGCACGCCGCAACGAGTCACCTGGACCGACCCGCATGGCAACACGGTGACGAGCATCGTGCAGCCGCCCCTGCCGGGCCAGAATCAACAGCAGATCACGTCCACCACCGTGAGCACGGACACGTCCGGCGGAAGCACCACGCAGTCCACCGTAACGAAGACGAGGATGGTTCCGCTGGCTCACGCACCCGCGCTTGCCACCGCGCCAGTGCCCGCCGACTCGGCAGCATTGGCACCCGCCAGCAGACCCGATGGGAACGGCAACTACCCTCGGCCCCAGCCTGCATACGGGTCGAATAACACTGGACCTGCGAACGGATCCAACGCCCAGAACGGAATCCAGAATGGCACAGCGCAGGGAGCCTCGCGCGCCGTGATCACACCCGTCTCGGTGCATGTTCGCCGCGGCATCACGCTGGCCATCCGCATCAACCAGCACATCAGCGTCAAGAACAGCCGTGCCGGGGAAGGCTTTACCGGTGAGGTTGTGCGTCCGGTCTATGCCGACCAGAGCAACCAGATTGCAATCCCCGAGCGCACCCCGGTCTACGGGGTCATCGACGCTGCGCATCGTCGCGGACGCTTCAAAGGACGCTCAATTCTTGAGCTGCGCCTGACCTCGATGGAATTGAATGGCCGGCGCTACGCGCTCGACACCAGTGACGACGTACGCAGCAAAAAAGGCAAAGGAAAACGCACGGCAGCCCTGATCGGCGGTGGCGCAGGCCTGGGCATGCTGGTGGGCGGTTTGACGTCCGGCGGCGTAGGTCTGCTGGTCGGCGGCCTTGCCGGCGGAGGTGCAGGTACCGCCGTCAGCGGCCTCACCGGCAATCGAGACATCGAGATTCCGGCTGAGTCGGTCGTCAATTTCCGCCTGGCTGACGATCTAGTCGTTCAGCCGCAGTAGTTTCGAGCATTATGACGCCCAATGTTCCAGAGCCGGACCTATACTTTCCTCATGGACCGGCTCTGGACTCCCTGGCGCTATACCTACATCAGTGGCGGCGCTACCGAGCGGGAGGCGTCGGGCCGAAAAGGCGTTGCTGAGGCACTCGCTGCGTGGCCCGGAGAAGATACGCACTGCGTCTTCTGCAATCTGCTGCAATCAGTCGAATGGGCCATCGCGAGCGGAATGCCTACAGAGCAGGCCGAGCGCGCAGGCCTGATCGTCGCGCGTCTCGATACATGCTTTCTCTGCCTGAATGCGTTTCCTTACTCGAGCGGACACGTCATGGCCGTGCCGCGCCGGCACACCGACTCACTCGCCGATCTGTCGCGGGTCGAGGCGAACGAACTGATGGCCGTGACACAGCGCGTTGAATGTGTTCTGCGAAAGACGTATCGCCCCGAAGGCATCAACCTGGGCTTAAACCTGGGCGAAGCTGCGGGCGCGGGCGTCGCCGACCACCTGCATCTGCATGCTGTCCCGCGCTGGTATGGCGACACCAACTTCATGTCCGTGACCGCAGAGACGCGGGTGCTGCCGGAGAGCCTTGAGACCACCTGGGAGCGCCTTCGCTCAGCCTGGAACGCGGATATTTTCTAGCTTCTTAGGTGTCATTCCCGAAGGGAATCTGCGTTCGCCTTTGCTGTTGTCTCTACGGCGTTAGTAAGCGCGCTGATACATCTGGGAGATGCGGTCGTGCCAGCCCAGACGGTCATCATCGAGCAGCGCCCAGAACATCCCAATCCCAAACGGCAGCAGAGCCACGGACTGGGCCAGCACGCGCAGCCGCATCGCTTTGCGCGAGGGGTTTTCGTCGGCTAACGTACACAGTCCGATACGCGTCATCCGCATGCCGGGGGTCTGGTTCGACAAGGTAAAGAACAGCAGTTGATACATCACCCAGAAGACCGTCAAAACAACCCCGATGGTGATCACCGCATTCATGCCGGTGGGCAGGCTGCCTGCAATCCTGGCCGCGGTGACGACGAACGCTCCCACGGCTGCGGCGACCAGCCCGGTGTCAATCCCAAGGGCAATCAGGCGGCGCGCGATGGCAGCCGCTTCAGGCGCATTGGCGGTCTGCCCGGCCAGGGTGCTGCCTAAATGTTCCTGCGTTTCACGCAAGTGCACTGAATCGAGAAAAAGGAAGCTCTGCATCGTGGGAACGTCCGCCGCCGACGAAGGCTGCGCGGCAAAGTGTTCAGCCTCGACTTCAAAAATGCGCAGTTGCGGCGCGCGCGGAGCCGGAGTCTCAAGCAGCGGGCCTTCCGCAATGCGCGGCCTTGCTTTGCGCGCTGCGACCAGTTGACGTGGGAACTCCAGCAGGTTCGCCGCCAGCGGGACGGGCGGTTCAGCATAACGGTCGAACTCTTCAAACACCGGAGCCTGACGGAAGGCGATTTCGTCTTCAAGCGCCCAAACCCCCGGACCATCCAGGAGGGAGGAATGCCCGTGCTCGAAGTTAGTCTTCAGGGCCGGCGATTGGCCGCGCACTGCATCCTGGGGCAAGTGCATGCTGATCGCAGCCGCTGCATGCACCGGTGTTTTCGCAGAAACGGCTTCGGTCGGCTTGTTCGCCGCAGCCAGTGCTGTGGAGGCGCTGAACTCCTGCGGCGCGTTCCAAAGTTCAAGCTCATCCAGCAGATCCTGCTGCGCCTGGGCCACGGCATGTGCACTGCGAATCGCAACATCAGCCGCAGCCGCAGCCTCTTCAATGGCGCGCTCCGCCTGTTCGGCCAGCATGGCGCGATAGCTTGGGGTCTGCGCGTAACGTTCCGCGATTGCCGCCGCTACATTGGCCCGGCGAGCCTCCGAGGTGGTCTGCTTTGGAGCATGGTTCGACGTCGAAGTTTGCGCTTCGCCCAGCTTGCGGCGGCGATGCGCGGCTACGCGTTCCGCCACCTGCAACTTCAGTGCGGAAGGAAGCTCGGCAGTAGCGGCAGAAGCTACCTCGAGCAAATCGTGTGCGTGTGTCTCCAGCTGTGCCGATCCCATCATGTGCAAACCCGAACCCGCTTCCTGTGAAATCGTTTAGCCTTGACCTGTGCGGCATCTGAAGAGAACCGAAGTGAGCGAGCAGAACCCGGAGAGGACGTGCCTGACCGCCTCTGCGCGGTCGAATCCAGCAGGCCGCGTTGCACGGTTCCCTTTGTTCTCCCGTTACCTCTCCATAACTATCACGACGCTGGCACTCAGTCATCCGCAGGTACGGGCGCAGCAGATGACGAGTCAGGCACCTCCCCCAGCTACAGCTTCTGCGGTTCCGGCTATGGCTTCCGGCGGGCAAGCAGATGGCCCTGAAGATCCCGCAGACACTCCTCGATTTCCCATAGCGCACCGCGTCGCGGAAGCTTCTGACGCAAACAACGTGACCTTCAGTTCCAGCGGACCGCAGAGCTTCCGCCAGGGTGTCTACTTGCTGGTAGGCGATGTCGTGATCACCTACGGTGGCCGCACCGTCAAGGCAGACCGTATCGAATACGACTCGAACACCGGCGACCTCACCGCGACCGGCCACCTCGTCGTCGAGGATGACCGCAACCAGGAACACCTGACCGCCAGCCACGGAACCTACAACCTCAAGTCGGCCACCGGATGCTTCTTCGATGTTTCAGGCTCGGTCGGAATGCGTCCGCGCTCCAAACGCAGCCGCGTGATCTACACCAACGCCAATCCCTTCCTGTTTGCCGGCCGCATGGTGGTCAAAACAGGTGCTTCGTCGTACGACGTGTATGACGGCAGTGTCACCTCCTGTCTGCTGCCGAAGCCCGACTGGCTCATCACGTCGGCGCACCTGTCCATTGCGAAGGACCGGGCGACGGCACGCAATTCCACCTTCCGTCTGCTGAATCTGCCCATCGTCTTCCTGCCGTATGTGACCCATTCGCTCGATTCGCACGGGCGTCAGTCCGGCTTCATGGTTCCCACCATCGGGGAGTCCAGCGTTCGTGGCCTGGTACTCGGCGAGCAGATTTACATGACGCTTGGACGCTCAGCCGACCTGACCGTCGGGGCCGAATATTATTCGCTGCGGGGCTTCGCTCAGAACGCTACCTTTCGCTATCGCGGAGCGGGGCTGAACTTCGTGGAGGCACACTACTCGGGTCTGCTTGACCGGCGCACCGGCACCCAGAATCAGGGTGGCGAAGACATTGTCGCCGCCGGACGGCATGATTTCTCGCCCGCAGCCCGCGCCGCCGGAAATATCGAATACCTCTCCAGCTACATCTATCGCGAGGCCTTCACCAACAACTTTAACCAGGCCATCACCTCGGATGTGCTGTCCACCATCTACGCGGTCCATCAAAGCAACGGTATCGAGCTTGGCGCGTTGGCCGATCGCTACCAAGGCATCAAGCTCATCGCGCAGGGCACGACGCCGCAGCAGCAGGTGCATCTCTTCCACGCGCCCAGCCTGTCTGTCGATACAACGGAACATCGCCTTCCCACCGGGCTTGTAATCTCACTTGAAAGCTCGGCCGCCGGATTGAAGCGCACGCAGCCTAACTTTGCCACGGGTGGCATCGTGGAGCGGCTGGATCTTCACCCGAAGATTTCCTACGACACAGACTTTCTAGGCTGGCGTGTGCGGCCTGCCTTCGCCGTGCGCGAAACCTTCTACAACCGCTCACGCAAACCGAACGCACCGGAGAACAGGCCGGTGGAGGCTCGCGAGGCTTTATCGCGCGCCGATGTTGAATTCAGCTTCGAAGCGCGGCCGCCGGTGCTCAGTCGAACCTTTTCGCCCAGCCGTTTCACGCGTCTATTCGGCACACAAGTCCGCCACACCATCGCCCCCGAAATCACGTACCGGCTCACCCGCGGGGTCTCGAACTTCGATCGCGTGCTGCGCTTTGACGCGGTCGATGTGGCCTCAGACACCAACGAAGTCGAGTACGGCGTTACGCAGCGTCTCTATCGCAAGACAGCCCACCATGGTCCGTGCGAAGACATGACCGATGAACCCGGGCTCAATCCGGCACCGTCTGACGCACGGGATAGCGGGCCGGAGACGGTTGACCTCGCAGCCAGCGACCAGCCGCCTGCGCAGCATCCGTGCAGCTCCGACGAGGTGCTCTCCTGGAGGCTCACGCAAAAGTATTTCTTCGACCCCACCTTCGGCGGCGCAGTGGTCGACTCGCAACGAAACATCTTCACCTCCACGCTCGACCTCTCCGGCGTCGCCTTCCTGACGGAACCGCGCAAAATCTCTCCGCTCATCTCGCGTCTGCGTCTGCGCAGTTCTGCCCATACCGATCTCGAGTGGGACTTCGACCTCGATACCGGCTCTGGCCGTTTCAATTCCTCAAACGTCTACCTGGACCTGCACCAGCGCAACACGTTTGCCGCGCTCAGCTATGCAAGGCTTGATGCTCCAGGGCGTTTCTCTACTCAGAACCTTCAAAACACCAGCCAGGGTGTCAGTTCAGCCGTGTCCAATTTCGAGCAGTTGCGGCTTCTGCTCGGCTATGGTAATCCCGCGAAGAAAGGACTATCCATCGCGGGTAACACCGGCCTTGACCTGAAAAGTTTCACGGGAACCGACACCTCTTCTCCGGGCACGGCGGAGCCACGCTCTATCTTTCCGGCGCTGCTCCAATACCTTGCCGTGCAGACCAGCTACAACTGGAACTGCTGCGGCGTTGCCTTCGAGTATCGTGAGTTTGAGCTGGGCAGTGTGCGCAATGTGCCTGGCTACCGCTTCAGCTTCTCGCTTGCGAATGTAGGCACAGCCGGCAATCTGCGCCGCGCCGAACGTCTGTTCTGAAGGAGTGTTCCCGCATGATGCAAACTCAGGATCTTGTCACCTCCGCCGCCCAGCTTCACCTGTCTGAACTGGCCCCGCGCACCGTGCAATCTGAAATCCGCGCCATGACCGTGGCCTGCAACGACGTGGGCGGTGTCAATCTCGCCCAGGGTGTCTGCGATACCGAGCCACCTGCCGTTGTTGCCCAAGGTGCTCAGCGGGCCATCCGCGACGGGCTGAACATCTACACGCGGCTCGACGGAATTCCGCGTCTTCGCCACGCGATTGCCGCGCAGGTCGCACGTATCCACGGCTTCGACGTCGATCCGGAACGCGAGGTGCTCATCACGTCCGGGGCCACAGGTGCCTTTCATGCCGCAGTGATGGCGCTGCTCAATCCCGGCGATGAGGTGCTGCTGTTCGAGCCCTTTTACGGTTACCACGCCAACATGCTGCGAGGTCTGCGCATCGTGCCCGTACCAGTCTCGCTTGCCGCACCCGGTACGCCTGAGGGCGAATGGCAGCTTGATCTCGAGCAGGTGCGCGCCGCCATCACACCGCGCACCCGCGCCATGCTGATCAACACGCCGTCGAACCCGGCAGGCAAGGTCTTCAACCGCGCAGAACTCGAAGGGCTTGGCCAGCTTGCCGAGCAGCACAATCTTTTCATTCTGACGGATGAAATCTACGAATACTTCGTCTACGGCAAGGCGAAGCACATCAGTCCGGCCACGCTGCCCGGACTGCGTGAACGCACCATCCTCATGTCGGGCTTCTCGAAGACGTTTTCGGTCACCGGATGGCGCGTGGGGTATCTGATTGCGGATCGACGCTGGGTCCCGTCCATCGGCTACTTTCACGATCTGACCTACATCTGCGCGCCCGCGCCGTTGCAGCATGGCGTGGCCGACGGCGTCGAGCAACTGCCTGCGTCGTTTTACGCGGGGCTTACGGCCGACCACCTCCGCAAGCGCACCCTGCTCGTCGATGCTCTGCGGGATGCCGGGCTGACCCCGCACGTACCCGAAGGTGCCTACTACATCCTCGCGTCCAACGCTGGCCTGCAAGGTGCGAACGCCGCCGCAAAGGCACGCGATCTGCTGGCCCGCACCGGGGTTGGCTCGGTGGCGGGTTCAGCGTTCTTCCGTCCTGGCAGTTCGCAGGGTGAAACTCTGCTGCGCTTCTGCTTCGCCAAGAAGGACGATGAATTGATGGAAGCGTGTCGCAGGCTCCGTACCCTGAAGCTATAACAACGCAGTTGCCATGACCTGCGCCTCTGCACCGGATTGAGTAGAATCGAAACGCGGCGCCATCGCGCCCGGAGGACTGCAGGCATGGCATCCGCAATGGCAAGCATCGTGGCTCTTAAAGACGTACACCAGCAGTTGCAGCAGCGCATGGAAAAGACAGTCGAAGACTTCCGCGCTAACCTGCTCTCCGCGCGCACCGGCCGCGCCAGCGTGCACATGCTCGACCAGATAAAAATCGACTATTACGGCACCGATACCCCCATCGCGCAGGTCGCGCAGGTCACCACTCCCGAAGCGCAACTCATCATCGTGCAGCCGTGGGAGATTGCCCTTGTGCCCATCATCGAAAAAGCCATTCGGACCAGCTCGCAGGGTTTCAACCCGATGCACGACGGACGCATCATTCGCGTTCCCATTCCGCCCATGAACGAGGAGCGGCGCAAGGAAGCCGTCAAAGGTCTTGCGGCCGTTCTTGAAGGACACAAAACCAGCATGCGCAACATCCGGCGCGATGGCAACGAAGCGATTAAAAAAGCCGCCAAGGACAAGATGATCTCTGCCGATGACGAGAAGCGTGCCGCCGAAGAAGTTCAGCAGCTTACCGATGCAGAGATTAAGCGCCTGGAGGATCTGTTCAAAGCGAAGGAAAAAGAATTGATGACTGTTTGAGCCGAGTCTGAGGAACAAGACTTGCGCTCATGAAAGCGTAAACAGCCTCTGCAATCCTTACTCTGCTCGTTCTGTTCGTCGGAATATATTCGAAGGCTGCGCCATGCCATTTGCTGTTCGTCCCCAAGGTAGCTGGCACCTGCGAACGCGCAACGTCGATCTAGGCGGACGCACGTTGCTGATGGGCATTCTGAATGTAACGCCGGATAGTTTTTCTGACGGCGGGTTGTACCTGTCCCACGATGCCGCACTCGCGCACGGGCTTCATCTGCTGGATGCAGGCGCCGACGTGCTCGACTTTGGCGGCGAATCCACACGTCCCGGTGCTGCGCCGGTGACAGCAGAAGAAGAACAAAGCCGCATCCTGCCAGTCGTGCGTGCCCTTCTGCATGCACGTCCTGACGCCATTTTGTCGGTGGACACATACCATGCGTCCACGGCGGAACGCGCTCTTGATGCGGGCGCTGAAATTATCAACGACGTCTCCGGGCTGCTTTGGGATCCGGCCATGGCAGGTGTACTCGCATCCGGGCATCCGGGAACTGTGCTGATGCACACGCGGGGCGCGCCACGTCTCTGGTCAGGATTGCCCGCCTTGCCTCACGATGAAGTTCTGCCGCTGGTCATCGGCGGGCTGGCGCGCAGCCTGCAACTTGCAGATGCCGCAGGCATCGAGCGTACACGCCTTGTGCTCGATCCAGGGTTCGGCTTTGGAAAGCGCGGAGACGAGAATTTCGTTCTGCTGGCGCGCATGGCCGCGCTGCAGCAGTTCAACCTGCCTCTGCTAGCTGGTGTTTCACGGAAACGTTTTCTAACCGCACATCGCGCGCAGCCCAGTGAGCAGGATCGCCGAGACGCCACCAGTGCAGCTAATGTAGCTGCCGTGCTCGCCGGCGCACACATTCTGCGCGTCCACGATGTTGCTGCGGCGCGTGCAGTGGCTGACATCGCCGACGCCCTGCTGCAGGCAGGCTGAACGATTAAGCAGGTCGTAAGTAGATGTAGAAAGGCTCTTCCGTGTTCTGGTTATCATTCCCGAAGGGAACCTGCGTTTGTTCTTGCTGTTCCCGATTCTCTACACCATCTGCAAATCCGCCTTAGTTGTAAACAACCCTACGGCTTCCCCGGCTTACGACGCGCCCAATGACAAAATGCTTCTCGTTCGCGCGATTCAGAATCGCTTTCGCCCTCTTCACCTGCTCGGCCGGGATCACGACGATCAGCCCGATCCCCATGTTGAACGTGCGGTACATCTCTTCCTGGGTGACTCTGCCGATCTGCTGAAGATGTAAGAAGAGCGGTGGAATCTCCCACCCGGAAAGGTCGATCACCGCATCCAGACCGCGCGGCAGAATGCGCGGAAGGTTTTCTGTGATCCCGCCACCCGTAATGTGTGCCATGCCGCGCACGATGCCGGGCTGCTCCGGCGTGCCGGGTCCGCCCGCCGTCAGTTTTTTGATGATTGCCAGATAGCTGCGATGGGTGCGCATCAACGCCGCGCCGGCTTTGTCCTTCAGCTCGTTAACATAGTGTTCGGCCCCATAGCCTGCCGTCTTAAACAGCAGCTTGCGCGCCAGCGAGTAGCCATTGGTATGCAGGCCGTGAGAAGGAATTCCCAGCAGCACGTCGCCCGGTTCGATGCCTGCCCCGGTAATGATGTTGGGCCGGTTCACGCAGCCTACAATCGTGCCCGCCAGATCGTATTCGCCATCCTTGTAGAAGCCCGGCATCTGCGCCGTCTCTCCGCCGATCAGCGCGCATCCGTTGGCGCGGCATGCCTCGGAGATGCCGCGAACAACCGTCTCAATGACGTCATCTTCCAGCCGTCCGGTGGCCACGTAATCGAGAAAGAACAGCGGTGTCGCGCCCTGCACCGCAATGTCATTGACGGAATGGTTGACCAGGTCCGCCCCGACGGTGTGATGGATGTTGAGTTCAAACGCAACCTTCAGCTTCGTGCCGACGCCGTCGGTAGAAGAGACGAGTACGGGGTCGGGAAATTTCTTGAGATCGAGCGCAAACAGACCGCCAAAGCCGCCAATTTCGCTCAAGACCTGCTTGTTGAAGGTCTTGCGCGCGAGCATCTTGATGCGCTGCTTGGCGCGGTCCCCGGCAGTAATATCAACACCGGCATCGGCGTAGGTGACGGGCTTCGTAGCCGCGGAATGGGATGGAAGCTCGTGGTCGTCCGCCAAGGGGAGGGGCTCCTGTTTTGAGTATGGGTCCGCGGCGGGCCAATTGAAAACTATACGCTTGCGGAAACTCAAGTTTAGCAGGATGAATTTCACGGCGTTGAACGGACGCGCAGAATTCGAAATCGATTTACAGACCATTCATGAGCTTCCGTTCGCGCCGTAGACTGAGTGCAGGAGTCCGGCCACATGCGCACCATGGAACGAAGCAGGCAGTTGCAGCAGAGGGCAGCGCATCTGCTGCCAGGAGGAGTCGATTCTCCCGTTCGCGCCTTTCGCGCCGTCGGCGGCCATCCGCCCTTTGTCGAACGTGCAGCGGGCGCGTACCTGTGGGATGCGGATGGCAATCGCTATCTCGACTGCTTTGGCTCGTGGGGACCCATGATCCTAGGCCACGCCTTTCCGCCCGTAGTGGAAGCCGTGCGCGAAGCTGTCGGCCGCAGTGCCAGCTTCGGTGCTTCGCACAAGGACGAAGCCAACCTCGCTGAACTGGTGCAGCGCTGCTTTCCGTCTGTGCAGAAGCTACGTTTCGTAAGCTCGGGTACGGAGGCGTGTATGTCCGCCATCCGCCTGGCGCGCGGCTTTACCGGACGCAAGTTCATCATCAAGTTCGAGGGTTGCTACCACGGCCACGCCGATGCGCTGCTGGTCAAGGCCGGCTCCGGAATCGCCACGCTGGGAATCCCCGGTTCCGCAGGTGTGCCTGAAGAGACTGCAATGCACACCCTCGCTCTGCCTTACAACGATTTAGGTGTGGTGGAGACGGCTTTCTCCACTTATCCCGGCCAGATCGCCTGCGTCATCGTCGAACCTGTCGTCGGCAACGCAGGCACCATCGCGCCCGCGCCGGGCTATCTGGCGGGGCTGCGCGCGCTCACGCAGCAGAACGGCGCGCTCCTGATCCTCGACGAGGTGATGACCGGCTTCCGGCTTTCGCTTGGCGGCGCACAGCATCTCTACGGAATCAAGCCGGACCTCACCACCCTCGGCAAAATTCTCGGCGGCGGCCTGCCCTGCGGGGCCTTCGGCGGACGTGCCGACGTGATGGAGTTTCTCGCGCCACTCGGCCCTGTCTACCAGGCGGGAACGCTCAGCGGCAATCCGCTTGCCATGGCCGCTGGCATCGCTACGCTCACGCACCTGATCGCTAACGAGCAGACGGTCTACGACCACCTCGAACACACCACGCAGACGATCGCTGACGGTGTAGCCAGAATTGCCGCCGAAGCCGAGATTCCGTTGACCATGAACCGCGTCGGCTCGATGTGGACCTGGTTTTTCACGCCGCATGACGTCACCGACTTTGCCTCCGCCGCAACCTCGGACACGGCCGCCTTCGCCCGCTTCCACGGCGCAATGATGGAAGCCGGTGTTTGGCTACCGCCCTCGCAATTCGAAGCCGCATTCCTCTCCACCGCGCACGGCGGGGCCGAAACATCTCTCCTCCTTGACGCCGCCCGCAGTGCGCTGCAAAGGTGAGAGTCGTGAATCAGCAGACCCGTTTTTCTACGGGAGTGGAACGGAAGGCGCAGCGGATCGAGGGCCATGGAGCGGATTGAAGTCAAAGTCGTCGTAATCGTTGCCTTTGAGCCGGATGCAGGGTCCGTGCCGGGCGAGGCGCGTCTCTGGTGGCAGCGTGAGGGTCTGGACAGCATCGTCGCAGTCCCGGGCGCATATCGTCCTGCGCGCATCAATGACCAGGGCTTGTTGTGCCTGGTGTGCGGCGTAGGCGCGGCGCGCGCCGCAGCGTCAGTCATGGCGCTGGGTCTCAATCCTCGCTTCGATCTCTCCCGAACTTACTTTATCGTTGCCGGCATTGCCGGGATCGATCCTGCGCGGGGTTCGCTCGGCTCCGTTGTGCTGCCGGAGTTTGTCGTCGACGGCGACCTGACTCACCAACTGGATGCCCGCGAAATTCCAGCGCACTGGCCGGATGGTTTCGTTGCAATCGGCAAGTCGCTGCCGTACCAGGAGCCCCGCTCGCACCGCTTCAACGGCGACGACGGCATCGTGCATCGGCTGGACAGCGAATTGGTGGCCTGGGCCTACGAAGCGACCCGCGAGTTAGAGTTGTTGGACACGCCCGCGACGGGGGAGCGCCGGAGCCAGTTTTTTCCTGCCGAAACCGCGCAACGTCCGCCATCCGTTCTGCTCGGTGATGAGCTCGCGTCCACCATCTTCTGGCATGGACGCGCGATGAGCGAACGGGCGGCCCGCTGGGTCAAGTATCAGACGGATGACGCGGCGAGCTACAGCATCACTGCAATGGAGGACGCGGGAATCCTGACCGCACTTCAGGCGCTTAGCGAGGCAGGCCGCGTGGATTCTAAACGTGTGCTGGTCGTGCGGGGAGTCTCCAACTACGATCGTCAGCGTGAAGGAATCAGCGCAGCGGAGAGCCTCGCCGAAACCAGGGTAGCGGCTTACTCGGCGTATCTGCCCGCGCTCGAAAACGTATACCGGGTCGGCAGCACACTTGCCCACCTGCTGCTCAAGGGTCATCCTTTAATCGCGAAAGCGCCGTAAGTTTCTCCTTCCGATCCGAAGCAAGTCTCCACGCGCTCATCCGCGCTGATCAAAGCTTCGCGTCTGGATCGATGGTCGCGGAGGCGGGAAGCTTACCGGCTTCTTTAAGCTGCTTCTCGGCCACGGAGACTTCAATCTCGGAGTTCACCTCCGCTCCCAGCAACAGCGCAAGTCCGGTGATGTAGAACCACGTCAACAGGATGATCACCGCACCCAGCGTGCCGTAGGTTGCCGAGTAGCTGTTAGCAAAATAGTGCAGGTAAATGCGCATAGCCAGAGAGGCAAGAAACCAGCAGACAATCGCGACGGTAGCGCCCGGGGTGAGCCAGCGCCATTGCTTCTTCGGCAGATCCGGCGCGAAATAATAGATGACCGCGAACAGCACCATCAGCACCGCAAGTGCTGCCAGAGTGAAGACGATATGGGCGAGGACAGGCACGACGCTCGCAAGCGGCCGGCCCAGGTGAACATGGGCCCAATGGGCGGTAAACGTGCCCAGCATCATCAAGGCCAGAATCACGATGATCAACACGGCGAGCAGGATAGTGATCAGGATGGCGGATCCGCGCGACTTCCAGTAAGGCCTCGTCTCCTTGGTTTTGTAAACCGTGTTGGAGATGTCCTGAATGGCGGCAAAACCGACCGAGGCGGACCAGATAGCGGTGATCAGACCGAAGGTGATCTTGCTGCCCGTCGAACTGGCAACAGTCTGGGTGAAGGTGTCGAGCACCAGGCTCATGGCGGAGGGCGGAACCACGATGGAAAGATAATTCAGCAGCTTGGTTTCGGCGCCGTTCCCGGAGCGCGCCAGCAGCCCCAGCAGCGCGGAAGCGGCAATCAGAGTCGGAAAAAGCGCGAAGAAAAAGTAGTAGCCAAGCTCTGCCGCGCGCGACACCAGGTCGTCGTCATTGAAGGCGTGAAACGTGCGTTTTGCGATGACGCTCAGCGGCACGCCTTGGGTGTCCCAAAGTGAATGCAGAGGCGAAGCGCCAGCTTTGTCCCAGATGCGCTGCAGCGTCGGGTTGCTGGCTGCAGCGGTGTGGTCCTTGAGATCACCCGCCGCAGCGTCACCGGCTGACGGCTGTGTATTCACCGGCTGGGTCTGAGGCTTGACGAGTTCAGGCGGCATAGTTCACTCCTGCGAAACTTATGTAGAGATGGGGGAGGCACGGACAGGCTGCAAAGTTCCCGCCGCCCGACCGTCGCAGATGGATAGATGCGGATTCCGGTTCAAGGGGGTGCCGAACTGCACGCCAGTAGCAAACTCCGTGCCTGGCGCGCCATGTCGGAAGAGTCAGCCCCGCATCCCATGCCCGTCCGCGAGCATCAACACTGTGTGAAGACTTTACTGCCGCGTAAGCCCATTTGGACCTGGAAACTTCAGCAGCTGACACGTCTCGTGCGCGAGAGCCACGCCCAGCCAATGTCCGGGACTCACGGTCTTCCCGCCGCCGTCAGCCCGCACGAAGTTGGCGTCATGTTTCTCGGGCACTCGTCGTTTCTGCTGCAAATCGGTGGAGTCAACGTGCTGGTCGATCCCGTCTTTGCAACGCGCCTGATCGTGCTGCGTCGGCAGCGCCGGCCAGGTGTGCGGATAGAAGACCTGCCGCCGATAGATGTTGTCCTGATCACGCACGCCCATATGGATCATCTGAACAAGCCGACGCTACGCCGGGTAGCCCGCCGAACACGCCAGCTTACCGGCAGGACGCCCGTGGTGATTGTGCCAAGCGGGGTGGCTGATCTGGTAAGCCGTCTTGGATTTGCGCGCGTCGAGGAGCTTGCATGGTGGCAGACGATTGAAGTGTCGGGTCTGACCATAACTGCCACGCCCGCCAAGCACTGGGGTGCGCGCATGTTTCGCGACACGCATCGCGGCTTCGGCGGCTACGTGGTCGACGACCGCGACGGTGGACGCGTCTATCACTCCGGCGACACGGCCTGGTTCGATGGGTTTGCGGAGATTGGTCAACGCCTGCGTCCACAGATCGCCCTGCTGCCAATCGGAGCCTACTTCCCGGACAGTTATCGCCACGTGCATACCAGCCCCGAGGAAGCGGTGCGCGGGTTCGTTGCGTTGGGTGCGGAGACCATGATTCCCATGCACTTCGGAACCTTCCGCCTGGGCCGTGAACCCATGGAAGAACCTCCCATCCGGCTGCTGGCGGAGGCCGACCGGCTAGGAATTCGCGATCGTGTGCGTCTGCTGGCAGAGGGCGAGACCGCCGTCTTTCGAGCGCCAACCGAAATTTCGCCTTCCACGGGCGCACAGAGCAAAGCAAAGCAGACCGATCTGTTCGCCGCCGCATCCAAAGATCTATGAACAGTGTGAGCAAAACATACAAATTAGGCGGCGATCTAGAAGTCAATCGGCTTGGCTTTGGAGCCATGCGTATCGTTGGCGATGGCGTGTGGGGCGAGCCCAACGACCAGGAAAACTCGCGCCAGGTGTTGCGACGCGCCGTCGAGCTGGGCGTGAACTTTATCGACACCGCCGACGCCTACGGTCCGGACGTTAGCGAGCGTCTGATCGGCGAGGCACTCGCCCCGTATGCGAAAGGCGTGGTGATCGCGACCAAGGGCGGACTGACGCGGCAGGGCCCAAACCGCTGGCTGCCAGTGGGCCGTGCAGAGTATCTGGAGCAGCAGGTGGAGATGAGTCTGCGCCTGCTAAGGACAGAACGCCTGGACCTGTGGCAACTGCATAGGATCGATCCCAAGACGCCTGTTGAGGAGTCGCTGGGGGCTGTCAGCAAGCTGCAGAAAGCCGGCAAAATTCGTCACATTGGTTTGAGCGAGGTGAAGGTTTCCGAGATTGAGCAGGCGCGCAAGGTGGTCGAGATTGTCAGTGTGCAGAACAAGTACAACCTGGGCGATCGCGCGCATGAAGACGTGCTCGAATATTGCGAGCAGAACGGCATCGCGTTTATCCCGTGGTTTCCGGTTGCGGCCGGAGAGCTGGCGCGCGCAGGGGGCAAGCTGGATTCCTTCGCAAAGCGCCATTCGCTTACCGTCAGCCAACTCTCGCTGGCGTGGCTGCTGCACCGGTCACCCGTAATGCTGCCCATTCCGGGAACCTCGAACGTGAAGCACCTGGAAGAAAACCTGAAGGCTGCGTCTGTCTCGCTGACACAGGACGAGTGGGACGAGGTTGAAGCCGCAGCCAAGTAAGGAGTTCTGTGCCCTTGTTTTCTGTCTGTCATTCCGCAGGGGATCTGCGTGGTTGTTGTCTTTAGTAAGTCGGGTCACGGTCCGTCCAACATGGGTGTAGAGGCAAACGCAGACTCCTACGGGAATGACAAAAGGCGAGGCAACTAATCTACGTTTGCAGTCCGAGGCCGGCTCGTTTGCCGAAGATGGCCGTGCCGATGCGCACGCAGGTGGAACCCTCCGCGATGGCTGCGACGAAATCGTTGGACATGCCCATCGACAGGGATTGCACGCTCGGGTGAGCCCTTGCCGACTCGTCGCGCAGGCGGCGCAGCGCGGCGAAGTATGGTCGCGCTTCTTCGTTGGCGCGGGGCAGGTCAGAGGGCCAGGGCGCAACCGTCATCAGGCCGCTGGGTACGAGAAACTCGAGCGCGGCGAGTGCGTCCAGCAGCACAGGCAGATCGCTCGGCGCGACGCCGTGTTTCGATTCCTCGGAAGAAAGTTTGACCTCGACCAGGATGGGTAGAGGTTGATTGCGTTTGCGTGCAGCATCGTTCAGGCGAGTGGCAATCTTGAGCGAATCGACCGTATCGATAGCTTGGAACAGCTCGGCTGCGCGTGCAGATTTGTTCGTCTGCAGCGGTCCGATCAGGTGCATTTCGAGCCCATCAAGCTGAGCGGCTGAGGGAGACTTTTCCTGCCACTCCTGCACGCGATTTTCGCCGAACAGACGTTGCCCGGCGACATGCGCTTCGATCAGGCACTCGACCGGATGCACTTTGCTGACAGCCATCAAGGCGACTTCCGCGGGTCTGCGTCGCGCCGCGTGGCAGGCCTGCGCGATCTCTTCCCGGACACGCTCTAGATTGTCGGCGATGGACATGCTGCAACCATCTTACGGGTTCGCTCCGGTACACTGGCCGCACCGTTTATGAACCTTTACGCCGTCGTCATCGCGATCATTGTCGTTACGCTGCTGGGTGTATCCTTCGGCCGTTTGTCGAAGGTGAAGACCAAGGCAGATTATCTGGTTGCCGGGCGCTCGCTGCCCGCGTTTGTGCTGGTGTTTACGCTGCTGAGTTCGTGGATCGGCTCCGGCTCGCTGCTCGGCGGTGCAGAGAACGCTTATAACCACGGATTCCCAGCGCTGTGGCAGGCTGCGGGTGGATGGTTCGGGTTGATTGCGATTTACTTTATCGCGCCGCGCGCACGGCGGTTCGCCCAGTTTACGATTCCCGATCTGCTGGAGGCCCGCTACAACCAGACCGCGCGTGTGCTGGGCGTCATTGCGGTGCTGTTTACGTACACGGCGATTACGAGCTACCAGTTCATCGGCGGCGGCGACATCCTGCACCTGATTTTTCCCGGAATTTCAGCGACGCTCGGCCAGTTCATCATCGCGGGATTCGTGATTCTGTTTACTGCGATTGCGGGCATGAGTTCGGTCGCGTACATGGATGTGGCAATCGGGCTTCTGGCTACGTTCTCACTGGTAATTGCTTTGCCCATCTTGTCGCATGCGGCAGGAGGCTGGGCTGCGGTCAAGGCTGCGCTGCCCGCAACCCATTTCCAGATCCTCGGCGACTTCAGCGGCATGCGCGCCGCCGAACTTTTTCTGCCGACCTGCCTGCTGATGCTGGGCAATCAAAGCATGTATCAAAAATTCTTTTCAGCCAAGAGCGAGAAGGATGCGACGCGCGCAGTAATCGGATGGTTCGTGGGAATCATCATTCTCGAAAGCGTGATCGTGGCGATTGCCGTACTGGGCTCGAAGCTGTTTCCCTCGGGCGAGGTCCACGACCGCCCGCGCGAGATTCTGGCGTACACGGCGATGCACGGAATGCCGCACATCCTGGGTGCGGTGATGGTCGGGGCCATCTTCGCCAAGGTGGTTTCAACGGCGAACAATTATCTCTTCTCCCCCGCGACGAACCTGGTGAATGACGTTTTTGTGCGCTACATCTCTCCCGGAGCTTCAAACAAACGCATCCTGATTGTGAGCCGGTTGATGGTGGTGTTGCTGGGTGTGTGGTCGCTGTGGCAGTCACTGGGAACAAGCTCGGTGCTGGCGAAGAGTCTTTATGCCTACACGATCTACTCGGCTGCGCTGACGCCAGTGATTCTGGCAGCGTTTTTCTGGAAGCGGGCAACGGCTACAGCGGCGGTGGCGAGCATTGCGGCGGGAACGTTCGTGACAGTGTTCTGGGATACCCCATTCATCCACGTTCATTTCCCGAAGGTAATCGCGGACCGCGACGCAATCTTTCCAGCGCTGCTGGCATCTCTGCTCTGCTTGTTCGTGGTGAGCCTGTTTACGGCGGCTCCAACCGCCGCGCAGTTAGCGCCTTTTGCTGAACAGAGCTGAACCGAGATCCCAATGCTAAATGCCAGATTCAGCAATTCGCCCGCAAGCAACGCCTCGAGTAGATTAGGTCAAGGCTTTCTTCCAACCAAGAGCTCAACCCCATTGGACGCCATACTCCCATCCACGAAGATTGTCACCAAAATCCCAGCTGATTGCAAAGCTTTTGCCAGCACTGCCCCGTAGAAGACCGGCGAGTCGAAGGGGACTAAGGTGTGACCAGAAGCGTCTGTTTGCAGCGGTAGTGTTGATTTAATTACCACAGTGACTCCCAATCCTACATCTCCCACTAAGACGGAGCGAGAAATCTGAGACTGCCACCCGTTCTGATTAATCAAACTACTAAGTTGCTGTGCATACGCGATTGCTTCTGTGCTGTCGTTCATGGCCGTTATGGACACAAAACCCTTGGGCTTACTGTTCGCGTTCTCTCGGAAGAGGCTTGCTTGCTGTTCCGTAACTTCTCTGCCTTTTGTTCTTAGCTGTAGTTCAAGTAACTCGGACTCGGCTCTAGCAGCACGCTCCTGTTGTGCAGCGAGTGTTATCTCCACCTGCTTCTGCGCCGCAGATGCCTTTGCCGCCTCAGCCGTTGCAATAGCAACTTGAGCCTCAGCGTTTGCTGCGGATTCGTTCGCTCTAG
>JAABUO010002816.1_pt1 | contig 21068 bp, 27 predicted proteins | sample 5559291 | NCBI WGS metagenome assembly JAABUO01 (sample SAMN10711878, study PRJNA513372) | rock metagenome | isolation source: Antarctica rocks | place: Antarctica: Victoria Land, Finger Mt sud
GCTTGCTGACTCCGCAGCTCGTATATCTTGTTCAATATGAGGCTTGCACACGCACTGGCCTTCGTGGGTCTGTTGGCCATTTTCTCAGTCGGTGCAGACGCAAGAAGACTCTTGCAGAGCTCTGCTACAACTGATGCCGACATCCTGAATTTTGCCCTCAATCTTGAGGTACACCGATCATGCCTTTCTGCAACTTAGTCGTACTTGCAAGCTTGCTGGCGTTCGTTTCTAACATGCGTTTGATTGTGGTTGCAGTGTTTGGAAGCCCAGTACTACTCCTGTGCTGTATTTGGCCATCCTCTGTCAGCTGAATTAACAGGCAGCGGTCCTCAGCCCATCGGTTGCCAGCAAGCGAACTTCACCAATGACGACATCTACAGCATTGCAATGGATGTAGCCAACAACGAAATTGCTCATGTCAACTACCTCAGGACAGCCTTGGGCAACTACTCTGTGCAGTGCCCTCTCGTCAACATTGGAGATGCTTTCGCCGCTGCAGCTGATGCAGCTCTTGGCACCACTTTGTCACCACCCTTTGTCCCCTACACCAACGACCTTTACTTTCTGACTGGTGCATTCATCTTTGAGGACCTCGGTGTGACTGCCTACAAGGGTGCCTTGACCAGCTTCCAGAGCTCTGACATCATGCTAGCTGCTGCTGGTAAGCGCACTTTTACACTCTCTGTTATGGTACAGCACCCTTGCTTTGCTTGTTCTCGCCTTGCTTGTTCCTCTGCAAAAACATGCTGACTTACGCCATGTTTCCCTGACTTATGCCATGTCTCCCTGACTTACGCCATGTTTCCCTGACTGCACCTGTGTGTACTTCTGTCCTGACTGATTCCTCATTCGCAGTGTATCCCAGCCCTAGACTGACTTGTCATTCTGGCTGCAGGCATCATGGCGGTTGAGGCTTACCACGCCGGCTACATCCGCACAGCACTCATCCAGAATGGTGATGTTGTGACTCCCTACGGCGCCAATGTGACAACCATCGTCAATGCAATTGCCATGGCTCGTGAGACGCTGGACGGTTCAGCTTCCATGAATATGGTGGATGACGAGGGCATATTCAATGCTACCACTGGGGACTGCAATTTGACCCCTGTAGACAGCAACGCAGTTGCCTTTTCCAGGACTCCCTCACAGGTGTTGGCCATTGCCTACCTGAACGCCACTGGTGCAGCTGGAGGTTTCTTCCCTGATGGCGTCAACGGAAAGATCCAGTACAGCAGCTAAGCAGCAACAGTGCAGTATTTTTTGTCAGCCTTGTGATTTGAACGATTGCTACAGATGATTTGATCTATTTGATTTAGTGCACTGTGATGTCCAGCTGATTGCTCTGTATCTTTTTGGGCCTTCTGTCATTGAAAACCTGGTTGTCGACAGCTGCAATAATTAAGCAAGCATAAGATTGCAAGATTGCATTTTGGAAGAATGTAACCTTTTAGGGTTATTGAGAATAAGTCTTCTGTGAGTAATCCTTCGTAATTCTAAAGTGGGTTTTACATTTTCTACGGTGCAATTTTTAAAAGTCTTTGTCTTCACTGTAAAACATCTACAAAATGCTGTCCTTCTTTTCTGTGAGTATGCATGAGCAAGCAAGTCCAGCGTTGCATTTTGCTGCCCCCCGTAACTTGACCTCATATGTGGCCAAAGTCACACAAGCTTGCAGCCACATACCCATACAGTATGCAGGATTTGGGCATGCGGTATGCAGGTATGCAAGTACGCGGCTAACAGGAATCTCAAGACAATTAATCTTCCACTTAATGGTAATATCCACAACGCTTGGAAGAAATTCATGCAAACTCCCCTTGGCATAGTGCTGAAGCAGCATGCAAGTCAGTCAGTACTATACAATCCAATCATTTGCTGATATAACAGGAAGTATGCAGTATGCACCAGGATGCAATACATGCTGATTTGCAGCAAATCACCATCAGTACCGCACAAGACTGTTTGCATCACGCACGTGCTGTTCAGGCTCAGATTTTGCCACATATTTATATTTGAGGAGGTCACACCACTACAAATCTCAGGAACATTATGCATCAAGTGCTTGGGGCCAGCAGGAAGGGAAATGTACTTGATTGATACTGGACATTCTGGATGATGTCATATGAAGTTTGAACTGAAGGAACTAAAGGAATTCCTCATTTACGAGGTAATCTCAACCAAAACAAAGCAGCTCCTTACTAATACTGACATCACATGGCATGTTGCCATGCGTCAAGCCAGCTGCATGTCCTCTAAAGCATCCAGGGCTGTTGCAGCAGCTTGTCTTTGGAAAAGCTCATTGATAGTCCTCTGCACAGGCACTCCTCTTGTGGATGCACCAGCAGCAGGCGCCGTTGGTGGTGGCTTGTAGTTTTGCAGCACAGCGTTTGTTGCCAGTTTGCGTCTCACTTGAGATGTACCTGTTCTGCGGCCTCGGAATGCCAGCACTTCTGGCTCTGAGACCTGCAAAGCAATTGACCCTTGTGCAGACTTAAGTACCATCATGTCTGCTTGGCAAAAGCTCTCAGATGATTGCAAGCAGCTACACATCCAGCTACCCCACAACATCACTTCACACACCGTGCGCAATGAGTGCAGCAAAATGATACAACAGAGCACTGCCTAGCTGGCTGATTACTTTCCAAGCCTGCCTCTTGTGGTGGCTTGCCAAATGCTTTGGCAGCCTTACTTTCCGGATGTGGCAAAATGTAAAAAACCGGCAAGCAGCTCACAAGTGGTAGGTACTGTTCTGGGTGTTACAATTGTAACACTCCGATATCGCAGCATAGATGCTTGAGCATCATGCATGGCAGCATGGCCGGCTCAGATGGCGTCTCAATGCTATGCAGCATAGGTGTGATTGCTACACAGTCCAAGTGTGCTTCCATACAGCGCTCGGCTGGATTTTGGCATCTCACCCTTGGCTTTTGTTTGACAGGTGATGAGCCGGGTGATACCAGAGGACGCTTGCCTACTCCCGCAAATGGCTGGCAGCCCCAATTCACCTGGCTGTTGAAAGCAAAAGTGCTGCTGATGTCTGGACTGTCTGTGTTGTTAGAGACTGGGTGAAAGGCAGTATCAGTGCTACTCTGTGAGGACAGTCCAAATCCTTGAGAGTCCAGACCGCCTGTGCTTTCTTGCAGGTTGTATACATCACTAGCGGCTGCAGGTATGCCGTCTACATTGATGTCCACCCTGCACAATGTAAAACAGTGGACACCTGAACTTGCGTGATTGTAGACTCTGCTAATACAGTTGAGGGCAGCACTTACCAGTAGTGTCCATCCCCTCCATCATAGACATTGTGGACGCGCTGCTTTCCATGCTGCTCACAAACGTTCCCGCTCAAGTCTGTCTGGACATGCCCTCCAGTAGCAAGGTTGAACTGAAGCAGAGATGAAGAATGCAGATTGTTCTACGCTGAAAAGTGAGGTCAAAGCGAGGATAACTCCTATTGCTCACCCTGTACCCGTGCCATGGACACCTGATACAGGCTACTCCGTCGATATCCTCTATGTCTCCTTGCGTCCCGAGGGGACCACCTTGGTGAAAGCAAGAAGTGTCCACGGCATACACTTTGCCGCTGTGCTGCAGAACAGTGACTGTCCGTCCATGCACCTCCTGCAGTTCCAAGACAGGTTTGCCACACCTGCCTAGCATGAGCCAGCCAGAGCAGGGTCAGGCCAACACGCTTCGTACCCTGTGCACTCTAGATCCCTCTGCCAAATCCAACGTGCGCAGGAGCTTGATTAGCATGCTAACAGCTTGACCGGAGCACTTCTGACGCACAGATCAGGCTTTCTTGGCTGAGCGTTGGCAAACAGTCAATTCACCGCATAAACTCTCGTGGCATGTGACGCAGCTCGCTGCAAAGAAGTCAAGGCAGCAATACTCGCAGACGCAAAGCGCAAGACGGGCGCTTCGTTAAACGAGCATGGTTCCGACCAGCTGGAAGTTTGGATTCCGAACACACACAGGAATCCAAAACGCAAAGGACATAAACAAAGTGCAAACGCTGCAGATTGCCTGCTGGCTCGCAACCTTCATGATGGCATAGCAATTGTATGCAATAAACTGAGCTTGTTCTCACGCACAGCAGCTGCCTTCCCGTCCAAAATACGTAGCTATGAGTCTTGTGCTGCAATCATTACAGCATGAATCAAATGTCCTGGCAGCAAGCTTGCTGCAGAGTACATTTGATCACCATGTAGACATGCAATCGAAGCACATAACGATGGCTCTTTCATCAGAAATTTCAAGTCTCCATGGTTTCAGCTTATAGACCGTTGATGAGTCATGATAAGGTACTGCGAAAGTGTGGCGCCTAATGCTGCAGTTGTCAGGCATGGCCAGCAGTATCCAGCATAGTCAGGGCTGCAGCTGGTGCCCAGCTGGCACAGCTTGGGCCAGAACAGCAAAGAAACAAGCAAAGATGCGTTCAAGCAGCTTGCTCCTCAGCGCCAACTACTCATCTACCCAAAACACAAACAGAGCACAACTGCTGCAATCACTGCCATCATAGTTGACATTGTCAATTCTGCAAGAACTGCTGCCTACATATTGGGCAGCCACTGCCGCAACGCTGCTTTCTGCTCATCAGTAATCCTTCTTGGGAAGATGATGTTGAACTGTACTCTGAGATCGCCTTTGCCGCCAGATTTGGTCTGAGGCATTCCCTCCCCTCGGACAACTTTCTGACTATTGGGCCCAGCGACATCGTTCACTGTAATAGGTAGCTGCCGTCCGTCCAGGTGTGTGATGGTGAAGCTTGTGCCACATAGAGCATCTACAAGGGGCAATTTGTGGGAGTAGTATAGGTCGCTACCTTCTCGTCGGAAATTGGAGTGGGGCTTCTCTGCTATCACAAAGACTACATCTGCTGCCTTCACACCAGGATGCTGATCACCTGCACAGCAACAACACTCAGCAGAAATGTAGGCAGTTAAATGTGGTCATAATACAGGCTTTGATTGCACATCATCTAATGACTGCTGTAGCGCCAGACCGTTCCAGCAACACCTGAGTAAGATGGCATGTCATGAGTGATACATCATGGCGTGTATTGAGTGCATATGTACATGACTTCTGAGCACATCAAGTGAGAGCATGTAAGCTGTGTGGGTCAGCAACTGAGCAATATTGCCCTGCCTCTTTTTGCTCAAAGTCCATCTGTGCAGTGGAGCAATTATTGTTGTGAGCAATGAACAGGGACGCACAGCAGACTATGAGGAATGCATCAACATCAATCCAAGCAGGAGCTTGACTACTTCAACAGCAACAATGGTATGCCTCACTATCACCAATGCTACAAAGACATGCACATCCAGACTCACCCTTCTCAGGGAAAGTTATCCTGGTACCCTTCTTCCAGCCTGGTTTGGCGTCTATGCTGAGGATCTCTGATATTCGTTCTGGCCGTCCAGCAGCATTGTGCACTGTCCTGCTGATCTTCATTTTGCGTGTGCTGCCCTTGTAGAGCTCTTCCAAAGTGCATGGTAGGTTGTGCTCAATGGGAGGCTGTTGTTGACTCTGCCGCTGTGACATCCCTGCGTCAGCACTCATACACTCAATGCATGACAGCGACTAGACACACTGACACTTCAATGCATCAATTCAATTGTTTATGCAACATCCCTGCGTCAGCACTCATACACTCAATGCATGGCAGCAACTAGACACACTGACATTTCAATGCATCAAATCAATTGTTTATGCAACATACATCAATGCATGAGATCACTTATCCATTCAATTAATGAATCAGTGCCAGACCAGAAAGACTGGTACATCACTGCGTGGCAGCTATTACAATACATATAGCTGTTCATAGCTGTTCATGTGGAGTGGTCCATATGAAGTCTGCACATGAGACTCACTGCATCATTACTGAGGCACGCTGCTGATGTGATCATGATCAAGGCAATGCTGTCCAATTGCCATACGTAGGCTTTGTATTGCACATTGGCTCACACAACTACAATGTCATGTCAGCTCCATGTTTGCACGCACATCAAGCAGGCATGAGCAGCAGCCTATGTGTTTGTGCATACAAGTGCTTTGTATTCACAAGCTGCACACTCATATCACAAGTAGCAGTGTCATCAAACAGATGCAAGTAGACAATGTAGAAAATGTGTAGCGTAAAAACAGCGACGCACCTCCCATTGGTCCACCGCCGCTGAAGCCACCCATGCCAGGGCCAAACATGTTGCTGAAACCACCCCCACCAAAGTCATCATGTCCACCCCCCATAGGGCCCATGCCTCCCATGCTACCCATACCCGCAAAAGGACTTCGCCCACCAAAGAACTGTCATAGGCAAAACACAGATGTCAGTGTGTCTCTTTTGGCTACAGCATACGGTACTGGTGAATGTGCCAAGGGAAGATTTGTTGCCATGATGGTATGATTCCACTGTCATCCCATCGTGCTACATCTCAGCTGAGATATAATGCATGCAGCTATGAGTGTCACACCTCTGAAAAGATGTCCTCTGCTGATCTGCTTGTGTATTGGAAGCCGCCCGGCATACCACCAGGCATACCTCCACCCATACCACCTGCACCTGGAGGTGGCATGCCTCCATTCTTCAGACCCTCTTCACCAAATTGATCATAGATCCTGCGTTTTTCTGTGTCGTTTAGAACATCATAGGCCTCTGATATCTCCTTAAACTTTTCTGTAGCAGTGTCTTTATCACCTTTGGCTCTGTCCTGCACAGTAACTCAGGAGTTGATACATGACGGCTGCAAATCAGCAAATCAGAACACAAGAATGACTGCAACAATCATCTCAAGTTCTATCAACCCTGACAAGCAGGAGCTGCATACACATTTGCAATAGTGAAGAGCTTACTGGGTGCCATTTCATGGCCAGCTTCCTATAGGCTGCAGCAACCGCAATGAGGTTTAGTGTCTAGTCAAGTTTGTGTGTCTACCATGCACTTGTAATTGTAGGTCCTGCTCATGGACATGTTGCAATGACCAAACCTACCTTTCTTAAGCTCAGCTTCATCGGCCTCTTTGGACACTCCCAAGATGTTATAGTAGTCCTTGCCCATCGTTTCCTAACAAGCAGTTGCTGAGCCAGTTCACGCTCTATTTGCAAAACAGATCCGCAGGTTGCGGGTGTGTAATCTTGATGACTGCTCAACGAGCAGTCTCGGAGGAAACTTATGCTTCAACAGGCTACGTACGATCTGCCTTGTGTTCGTCCCCTGCCAACCGCAGTTGCCTACGTCTGACCGGTGGAAATTGAGGCTCAATGAATAGGCACTCAAAGGAACCATTGGGAGCTGGATTCGATGGTACGGAACGGACGACGCCAAACACGTCACGCGTGAGGACAATCAACAATACAGTGGGCGGTCAGCCGAGCCATCTAGAGAAATACAGTACATTGTTTTCCAGACAGGAGTGCAGTACACTAGTACACTGACATAATATACATTGCTGAGATGTGAACACTACGTACTACTGGTTCATGAAGCTCCAAAAATTGCCTGTCTGGTGTGTCAGAATGGGTTTCAGCAGTCTCTTTCAATCTGGTCAAGACTGTACACATAGTGTGCTGACTTCGCTAGCAGAAACAACATCCTATTATACACCGACCAGATGTACAATATTAGCAAATGAATGAATTGTGCTTTCTAGATCCTGACCTTGAATGGCCTGGGCCATTCATAGCAATTGCAACATTGAGACTGCCCCAAGACAATGGTGAATGAGCATTAAGTGCTTGCATGCCTGACAGCAGACAGCGGACCACAGCTGCTTGTAACATTTCTCTCTGGTTTTGACAAGCCCCAAAGAGACATCAAAACCAGATCTTGAGAGCCAGAAAAACCAATGGCAACAGCATGACAGCAGACGCAAGAAGGATGGCTTTTGTGAGCTCTGTTGAGTCTTCATCATTTGATACATACGCAGCATTCCAGTCACCTGATAAGGTGTTGAAGTACTTGTCATACGCACCCTTTGTCACACTGTATGATATTGTATGGGCTTTGAGATTATCCATTGCTCTGAAGCCAAAGATCATCCTCTTTGCCACTTTAGCTACATCTGCATTTGGATGCCTCTCTATCAGACCATACACTGCAAAAGCCTCCTTGTTTTGACCAAGTGAGTCCAAACAAATGGCCTTCTGCAGCCTTGACCTCCCTCCTAGTTCCGTTCTTAGCGGCATCAGCTCTGCAGCTACAGCGTATTTGCTCAAGGCTGCTGCAACCAGCTTGTCCTTGAACAGCTGCTCGCCTTCGTCAAAGGCTTCTTGACATGCCTGCTGCACTGCTGGGTCCACCAATGTGCCAGAGTCCCGCTTGAACCTGCGCAGGTACCAGACTACGAGATGTAGTACAACATCCCTGCATGCTGTCAGATTGTTGTTGCTGTCTGCAGCAGCATTGCCGCAGCAGCTGTTCACACTGACAAAGAACTGAGGATGATGGCTGACATACAACAGAGCCAGGTGTGGTGTCACAGCAACAGGTGTTGAGCCCACTCTTGACAGAATGCTGCACAATCTTTCGCTCTGCAACCAAAAGAAGCTGATCCATCTGCTTGGCAGAAGACCAAGCAAAGGCAATGTTGCCGAGCTGGTTGTGACCTATTTACAAAGCCAACGCTGGACACTGCATAGGTGTCTCAAGAACTGGACTGACTGCTGTTCTTAAGCGAGAGCCATTCCTGGCAGAGACTCAGAACACAACTTGCGAGTGACTGCTGCCGATTGCTGTGACAGGATAAGGCAGCTGCAAGCAGGTGTAGCATGTGACCATGATGAGTATGGCCAAGAAGTCAGGCACATCAAGGAGTATTGCAAACATCATATTCACACTCTGCAGCAGCGACGCGCTCTGCTTTGGCTTGAATCGCTGCTGCATGTCAGGCTGACAGGCATGGTAGCTATGAGCACGGGGCAAATGCAGCTGCTTTGCAGATTAAACACCTGGACAACGCAGCAGCAATGCGCTCCTTCCGTGCTTGAGTTGCTGCCGCGTCCTCCAAAGGCGTGCCAGCCTTGATAGTTCTGCCTCCCCCATAAGCTTCTGATATGTTAGCTGGCCGCTCAAATACACCCCAGGTCGATACCTTTGGGTTGTAGTTGGGGTCCATTACCTTCTTGTCTGTGCTGTAGCTCTTGTCGACAGAGATGATTTCAACCTGCAGGAAAAGACATCTTGCAGACTATGACATGCCATATGCTACAGCCTAGCAAGTGCCTTGCAACAGAACAGCGTGCCACAGTAAACGGTACTGCTCAATAGCAATTTAACAGTCACATTGTGGAGCATGACAATGCACCCAATTTTTATTGCTGACATGCAGACCAGATGTCTGGACTTGCAGGTATCATCTGCTGAGAGCACATGCCAGCTGTGACAGAAGGCTGTGTCACACTGACGTGGTGGCAACACCTGACATCTGCTGGTCATGCTGACATGAATGTGGCGCATGCTCAGTGCTGCCAGGGTGAATGCAGGCATGGCCTCCCACCTTCTGCTTTCTCATTTCCTGCTCTTTGAGCACGCTGTAGGTTTCCATCCTCATTCCCTTGCTGGCATCAGTGCCCCTCACGGCCTGCTGTAGGTAGCCAGCAGCCTGACTGGCACTCCCCACCCCACTATTCTCTACCTGAGCCTCCTCAACCAGTGCACCTGGCTCATTTGCTTCCTGTCTTGCTGGCCGGCGCTGAGTGGCACTGAAGGAGTCCTTAGGCTGGTGTGCTGCCTGCTGCCCCTGCTGATGTTGTTGCTGTGCTGCCTCTGTTGATTGAGCAGGAATGATCGCTGGTGTCATACCAGGTTTTGCTTCCTTCTCCAGTTTATATGCCTTGGCCTGGGAGATCTTTGCTAGCATATCAGCCTTTGACAAGACTTTCCCAGGCTTAGATTGTGTGTTCAAGGCTGCTGTTTTAGGCTCAGTTGCTGCTTGCATGGAAGCGTCTGCAGCAGCAGTTTCAATGTACAATACGGTCCAAACACTGTCAATCTCAATAAGCCTGCACAGGTGCTTTGCTACCAAACCATGCCTGTAGAGGCTGAGTCAGTAGCTGAGACTTTGGGCGCCTGATGAATTTCTTGTACAGCAGCATGCAACTGCTCAGCCTGCTGTGTGGCCTGCCTGTCCCCAAATGCACTTAGATTTTCAGGTGCTTCTGTGCTGGTTTGCACTGAGCGCTGTGTCACGGGCTGCGTCAAGCTGGCCTGTTGCTTTGGTTGCTGTGTCTGGTCATTGCTTGGTTCTCGGTACAGCCTAGCTTTTCGAATGCGTTCAGCAACCGCATCACGTTTGTCCTCCGCGCTTGAGGCCTGAGCTTTCAGCACAAAACTGGACAATTTTGGTCGAGACCTACGCCACAAAAACTGTTTACAATTGGGCTTGACATGGAGGCTTTGCATCGCAGTCGTTCCGCACGCGTCAGATCGGGGCCAGTCGACGTCTAACAGCTAGGAGAGCAACGCATCAATTCCACAACCTTGACCATATGACATTGACCACGCATGTCGCAAATGCCTTCTGCCCTGCGACTAGGCGCCCTGTGCTCAGAAACCCTAAATCCCGCCGCATCGGAAGTCAAACTCCAGACAGCTGCAACGGAAGTCCTTACTGAAGCATAAGCGATGCGTAATAGCGCTCACGGCCATTCAGAGCATATCAGATGCGCCTCTGACCCTGTTGCCACCGCTATATAGCGTTTTGTCGTTGTTGACGCGTTGTATTATGTCTTCGCAGGTATTGAACTAGGTTGACCACTGCAGACATTCGCACAAAAAAGTGAAAGTTCTCACTTTGTTCTGAGCAACAGCGCCAGCATTTTAGTCTTTCTCTTGCTGCGCAGATCTTGAGAGCTGGTCATCAGGCGCCAGCGGTTCAGACTCCCTGCAAACGTTCGACAGATGCGCTTCGCATCACCAGCATCCTTGGGAAGTCTAGCGTCTCAGCGCAACTACAGACGCGATCGCAGCGTAGCATACGGCATTGTCAGCAAATTTCAACAAAGCCATACCGCTCAGCCGTGTGCCAGTCCATAAAAACAGCAACTCCAGTGGTTGAGAAAGTTGACCTCGATGCTAGAGTGGCTGTAGTGCTAGGGACGCAGTGGGGTGATGAAGGCAAAGGCAAACTCGTAGACATTCTGGCACAGAAGTATGAGATTGTTGCCAGAGCACAGGTCAGCAGCAGCAGCTCTGGCCTTTCAGCCGTGACTATACCACTTGTGACCCTATCAGCATTTGAAGAGGGCTGTTATTACCTGGTCCCTGAATGTATTTTGTTGGTGTTGTAGGGTGGTGCCAATGCTGGTCACACTATATACGATGACAAGGGCACAAAGTATGCACTACATCTTGTGCCTTCTGGCATCCTCAACAAGGGTGCAATGTGTGTTGTTGGTAATGGCGTTGTGATCCATCTGCCCACTCTATTTGAGGAGATAGAGACCCTAGCTGGTCAAGGCGTGGAAATTGAAGGCAGGCTTCTGATATCAGACAGAGCCCACCTGCTCTTTGACCTACACAAAGAAATTGATGGTCTGCGAGAAGATGAATTGGCAGGTAACCAGAAAGGCTGTTTATTTTTGCATGTACAGCCCTGGGATGCACTGCTCTGCTTAGCAGCTTCACATTATCATGACGGTTTCGCATGTCCACTGACAGATGCACATGCGACTCGTGCGTCAGGTTGAAAGACTGTCACCCATTTTAGGCATTAACAAGACCAGCAACGCATGCACAGCATGAGCAAAGAGAATGCAGCACAAGACAACAGGTAACTTGAGCCCTTGTATGCCATATGCACTACACTGCAAGTTTAGAGCGCCAGGTGCAATCTGCTCAAGGTAGAAGAGCATTGGATTTAGGTGATGCAGCATTGGTGTGTAGCAACAAGTGCAGCATCACCGTACTTTTGAGGTGGGGTTCAAAGTTGACCTTTGGCCTTGCTTTTGCATGGACTGGCAACACATGTACAGTGCATGCATGCAGGTAAGAAAATAGGCACAACCAAGAGGGGCATTGGTCCAGCATATGCATCCAAGGCCATCCGCAATGGCCTGCGTGTTGTTGACCTGAAAGACAAGGAAGCCTTTGCTGACAAGCTGCGCAAGCTGGCCATGGATGGCAGCAAACGGTTTGAGGGGTTCCAGTATGATGTCGAGGCTGATATTGAGAGCTTTGTGGAGATTGCCAAGCGGGTCTGTCTCCAATTTCTAGTGCATCATCTGCAAAAGATGCAGCAAGCATGCTGCATGCCATACTGACATAGTTGAATGTGTGAGATGGCCAAGCAGATCAGTCCACTCACCTGGTGTCACTGAAGTGTATGGTCACCGTGCTGTTTGTAATGCTGCATCATGGAGCTCAACCTGAGGCGTCAATGTGGTGGCACCTGGATTTTTGGAAGCCATGGCCAATGCATGACTCAACTGACATGAGCAGGCTAAATACGGCTGTGATAGTATGAAGGCAAAGTGCTGCTGCTGCAGGTGCTTCCATATGTGGGTGACACAGTATCAATGATCAATGACTCGTATGACAGTGGCAAACGGATACTGGTAGAAGGAGCCAATGCAACCATGCTTGATCTGGATTTTGGTACCTACCCCTATGTAACCTCCTCTAACCCCTCCATTGGTGGTGTAGCTGTGGGCTTGGGCCTATCACCCAACAAGTTTGAAGCCATCATTGGAGTGGTGAGCCCAGTGCTGCTAAGCATGCTTGGGATTCCCTTTGATTCCCTTGTGCCAGAACCCTTCAATGCATGACAAGCTGTCAGCTTTGACTGCATGTGCAATATACAGCATCATGTGTGCTGCTTGCTGCATCCTGAAATCAATGCCTGTCACCTCCCATGCTATCAGTCACAGGCAGCATTGCAGCAAAGATGCAGCTCCCTGCAGTGATCAATTCTTCACAGAGGCCCTGTGACTGTTACACCTACAAGGTACATTTGTTCATCATAACTGCTGTGCATCATTGGCTTCTTGAGCTGTGTAGTCTCACCTAAGTGCATAACTCACACATGATGCAACATCATGAACATGATCTGTCTTACTGAGGGGATGGGGCCTTGAACTTACTGGCACATGCTGTAGGCCAAGGCATATACAACAAGAGTAGGTTCAGGTCCATACCCTACAGAGATCTTTGGGAAAGAGGCAGAAACAATGCGAGAGGTTGGTCGGGAGTATGGGGTCACAACAGGCAGACCCAGGCGGGTGGGATGGCTGGACATACCAGCCCTCAGATATGCAACTAGGTATTGCTGCAACCTTGAATATTTATGCTGCTGCAGTACGCTGTTCCAGAGCTTGATTCCTCCTGTTTCTTGTCCATGGCTAGACATCCATTCTCTCAGCTCTGGAATCGGCGCTGGGTCAAATCACTGCTGCCTGCTTGACTATTGCCACTGCATGAACCTCTTGCGTCCCAGTCACAGTTTTATGGTGCAGTGGTCCAAATTTGTGTGTGTGTGGCTTGCGCTTTGCTGACAAGAGTGACAGTGTGCATTTATACATCAGGCCCTGGTGCAGGATTGCAGCTTTGGTGCATGCTGAACGTCGTGTTGGCCTTGCCTAGCACCGTCTTAGAGCATACTGCCTGTCAGAGTTGCTCATGGCAAGACTTGACTGATGCAACTATGTTGCTGACGTCATACATGATGCATAGAAGGTTGTGCTTGATAAAACGTATTGTTCTTGCCAAGCACTGGGCTGTTTACCTGTTATGCAATAAAGGTGATGTGGCAAGCTGCAATGCACATCCTTGGGGGTAAAACACACCTGCAAATACTTTATGGAGAAAAAAGGTGCATTCTAACCTGGGCTGATGTGCAGGATCAATGGCCTGACACACATCAACCTGACAAAGCTGGACTGCTTAGATGCTCTAGAAACAATCAAGCTGGGAGTAGAGTACCACATAGATGGCAAGCCGTTACCATCAATCCCAGCAGACCTGAGCACGCTTGAAGCTGTAGATGTAGTATATGAGGACATCCCAGGATGGCAGACAGATATCAGCAAATGCAGATCTTGGGATGAGCTGCCAGCTAATGCCAAGAGCTACATTGCAAGAATAGAAGAACTGGTAGGAGTGAAATGCAAATGGATAGGCGTGGGGCCTGGCAGAGATGCAATTGTGGTGCAACCTTGAGGCTGCACATCATGGACATTATATTCTTACGCTGAACTTTACTCTTGGCAACTCCAGTGGAAATGATGACGCTGCAACGGCAATGCTGCAATGGCAATGGCATCGCTTGCCAGAGAGTACTCCTATCTCATTTGTCTTGCCACAAACTTGCTTTTGTCATTCAGCATCATGACACAGCAATAGGCTGTCTATAGCTGCTGACAGTTGTTTTGCTTTCCTGCCTGTTGCTTTGATTGCAGAACCATGGCATCAGAGTGCTTTTCTTACCGTTACATGCCTCCACCAGTACTGTTGGATGCAGACCAGGAGGTCAAAAACCCATGAAAGGTCTGCATTCGAAGATAGTTTTGCTTGTGCCTGTGCGTTTGTCTGCTTTGGATTGCCCATCTCCGACACTGATACATCTGTAAGCAGTGTACAGGGTGGACAAACAGACAGGATGCTTTGTAGAACCATGTGCACTGCAGGGGCAAAACAGCATATGCATGTGATGCTGACTCAATCAACTTCCATGGTGTAGGCAATGGGGTCATATGTTACAAAACGTCTGATAGTAGCCTAAGTTACTTGATACACCTGAGGGTAGCAACTGCAGTCAAAATATACCATTTATTTTCAAATGTGCCACGACTGCTCTGATTTTTATGTATAACTGACAGGGCCACACCATGATTTGGTCCATTGCCTGAGAGTGTTGGGCATTCATACTGAAGCTGTACACACATTTTCACATGCACGCAGGCTGAAGCAGAGTTGCTGAAAACAGAAAGAGCTTATTGCAGGTCTTGAACAGGACAAAATTGGAGTGGAAATTGTGGGCTAAAACTCAATTCAGAAATCACAACTCCCACCAACTCCCCTAATATGTACAACTGTGTCAACTAGTGACCCACACCTCCCTTTCAGCCGAGTCTCAAAGGCACAGGTCAAAAGGCAGACAAGTCAACCCATCATTCATTGCCATCATAAGAAAGGCAACAACTGTTTTCAGCAGGTGTTGAGGCAGAATGATGGGGCAAATCAAACAGCATCAGGCAAGGCTCCGTGTGCCTGACATGCCAACTTGCCCTGCTAGAGAGTCTGTGCTCACTCTCTAGCAGGGGAAGTTTGCATAGACCTGACCCAGGACCGACAGGGAGCCATCACCGCTGCCGTCAGCACTCTTGTTGACCAGGTAACTGTTCTGGATGTTTGCATCTGTGCCCTCTGCTGGAGTCTGCATGCCACACACAGGTAAAGCTCAGCATGCATGAATGTCCCAGCAACAACGTGCACGTTTGTTGATTGCTGAGGAGGCAACAGGAGCTGATGACGGGCATGGTGCCGTGTCTTAATTGCGGTACTAAGCACCCAAGCACATGGCGCTGTGGCTCTGGCATAGCAATGGTCAGCTTGCTGCTCAAAGATCTGCTTGGTACAGGTTTAAAAGACTGGCCCTTGCACCAAAGCCAGCATTTTGTGTCAGATCTAAACACAATGTCAGTATCTGGGTAACAAGACTTACTGCCTGGTTCCAGAAGTAGCGCTCAATCCAGGGCTGGGAGTTGGCCCAGGGCACAAAGGCCTCCATGAGGGCCACATTGGCCTCCATGGACGAACCGCCCCCTGAAGCAATCTCTGTGATCCAAATGGGCTTGCCAAACTGCTGGTACAGGCTGGTGGTCTCGCTGATGATTGAGCCCAGGTCAGTGGCGTATGTGTGGTAGCTCAGCGCATGAATGGCATCCCACGCACCTGCTGTTGCTGAATTGCTGTTCAGGGCCTGCAGCAGTCAGCGTACAGAGTCACATGCAACTTGCTCAAAGGCAAACCTGAAGCAGCGCTGGGACATTCTGAAGGGTCACACAACATAGCTCAATTTGGGAGCAATGGCTCTGTGGTTTGGCTGCTGACACAAGCAGAAGCACTAAAGATGAGAAAGCTGCGATGGACACCATCCATGCTGTCCCTCAAGAGGTACCACAGACTTGGATATTTTACAAGGCAGACAAGCACAATCTTTGCGAGACGCATGTAGCTCATACAAGCTATGCACATCTGAGGACTTGTCTAGGGCGTGTTGAGGCTTACCGATTGGAAAGCGCTGAGCCAGCCAGCAGCAGTCCCAACGTTGAAGCAGTTAGGATCCCCGGAGCAGTCGATGGCACTAGGAGCAATCCCCAGAGGATCAAAGTAGTTTGTCAGCTGTGGCCACAGCCCAGCAGCAGTGACAGGGTCCACGACATTGGTAGGGCTGCCACCACCGAAGGCATAGTTGGGCTCATTGAATGTGAGCAAGTACTGCGGCTTGGTGGCTAGTGCATTAATGTTGGAGTAAGAGCTGTCAATGCGGTCAGTGCCCCACACTATGGGCTGATGTTTGGCAATGATAGCTGGATCTGCACAACATGACGCGACTTGTTGAAGTCACAAGAGGCACTGCACAAAATGTTGCACATATTGATACAGCACATAGGCAGAGCACAACAGTGCGTGTGAGAACAGTGCATAGTCAGGCAACATTCACGCCAGAGAAGGCGAGTCTCAATTCTGCTGGAGCACAGGCATGAACAAGCCCAACACATGAAAATTGAAGGCAGGTTGCCTTCTGGCAGGCCTCAATACTGTGGAGTTTGCATAGACCATACGTTATGTACATGCTTGCACATGTACGACACAAAACAGTATAGTACATTGAGGAGTGACCTGTGATGGAGCTGTCAAAGCCCGAGTCAAAGTTGAGCCAGTAGTCCGAGTTGGTGACCTGAACTGAGGGACCATACTGGAAGAAGAAGTCATACACCACACCCTTCTTGCCAGTACTGCATCCCTGCATGTCAAGCACAAGCAGAAGTGAGTGGTGATGCCATGTGTTGTAGACTGTGTGGCACAAGTGGTGCAGGCAGCAAGGACAAAGTTGCAACAACCCGTCAGTGTTGCAAGCTTAACCATTTCAGCGACTGTTAACTGCCAAAAAGCAATAATTGACCGCTTACTTCTGTGCACATTGCCAGTGCCAGACCAGGTTCTGATACAACACAGATGTCTGTGGACGTGCAAGCTTCCTGTGAAAGAGTCGGTCAAATGCTTGCAACAGCAAACTAGGCAGCAGGCACAATTGTAAGGGACACATGCAACTAGAGAGGAACAAATGGAATGTGGGTCCAGCAGGTACAAATAATGATAGCTCTTACCGAGGTAGATGCAGCAGCTGTGGTGGTAGCAGCAGCAGTAGTAGTAGCAGCTGGAGATGACTCAACCGGGGGACGTGGTGGTGACATTTCTGACATGGGTGGCGGCGGTGGCGAAGCCTCAGATGATGGTGGTGGTGGTGGTGAAGACTGGGATGATGTGGAACCCTGAGCCTCTGAGACTACTGGGGAGGTGAATGCAGTAGACTCAAGTGATGTTGGGGATTCTGGGGAAGCTGGTGATGAAGAAGACAAGGGGGTGATGAGCCAGTGCTCAGCACCAGAGCCAGTATCAGAGCTGACAAAGCTTGTGATGCCTGCTCCAACAGCTGAATTGACAGCACAGGTGCTGGCGCTGAGGTAGGTCTCACAGGTCTCGCGGCCTCTGGGCAAGCTGATGGTGTAGAGGTTGTTGCCAAGGGGTGTTAGAAGCCACTGCTGACGGCCAGTAGCGTCATCTGTGTACCACTCACTTATGCGATTTTCTGGACAAGGCTGGCCAGAAAGCCAGTTGGTGCAACCATCTCTGCCATTGTCAATGACCAGGTAGTAAAGGTTGCTGCCTGCACAGACAATAGCGTGGTGTGTTCAGACAGCAGGCTTGTAAGGCAGGTTCAGGCCAGTCAACAAAGCCAGCTGTCTGGTAACCATGGACAATGCTGCTGATAGTTGCTACAATATGCCAGCAAGAATATCGTATGTTGCTACATTCAATTTGCTGTGCGACCAAAAATCCGAACTATGAGCAGAACAAGCCAAGATACCTGCAAGCGGTACAAGCTCAATCTGCTGTCTGCCTGAGCCGTCGTCTTCGTAGTAGATGTCAACAGTGTCTCCCACGGTGCAGTTGGGGACGCTGAGATAGCTCCCGCAAGAGCTCAACCGTAGCTCGCTCTGGATGTGGTAAAGACCTCTGGCAAGATCGCTCGACTGCGTCAACTTGCGGCCAGCCTGAACCTGCGAAGCCTGCAAAATGCGTCAGGGCAAGAGCTGTAAGAGTATTGCAGACGATGGACTGGGCGCACTCAGGTGTCTGACCAGAAGGCTGCTAGACAAAGACAGGATCACTTTGTTGAGTCTCACCTGAGCTGAGTCGCTAAAACCGCGAAGCCTCCAGTTGATTGCTCGATCGGGGTTACCGATGCACTGAGCAGGCTTCAGCAGCACACAAACAAGCAATGAGAGACACAGAGCTATAAGCTGTTGCCTGTCGCTCATCGTGTACAGCAGACGAGGCCTGAGTGCAAGGATGTCTTGGCGGATGTCTTGGCGGATCAGGCGTTACTGGCAAGTACTGCTTTGCGGTCTTGCTATACGATTCTCGAGTACGCCTGTATGAAATCATACAAGACACGTTGTTGTCAGCACTTGACGCGCAAGTGTTTGTTTGTGCAAAGTTGCAAACGCCAGCGCATGCATGCAAGTATATATGTATGCGACACCCTGTGCGTTGCGAAGCAAACCAGGCCACTCACCCACGGACACAGTACGGATGTCGCAGACTGCTGTCACGTCAAAGCCTTTGGTTGAAGAGCGACTTTAAAGCTGCCTCGGACTTTCTGCGACTTATTCAGTGTTTGCAGCGGGATGTGCTGCAGATGTGGTGCGACACGGCCACGCCGAACTGATGTTCCGCGCACGCTCGAAGCGAAAATACAAGGAGCCTTGCAACCCTTTCAGCTTACGAGCGATAAAGCAGCAAGTGAACAACAGCGTTTCTGTCTGCAGCTGTTCTACTGGTTTCCCAATTTGAAGCTTGAACGCAAATTTTGAAATTAAGGCTTTGACTTTAGTTTTGACTCTCATTGTTGGAGGGTTGCAGAGCAGCGCACAGCTTTCTGCGATTGATGACCCTGCAGGTATTGCAACTGCGTGTCTGCGCAGGCGAGCGAGCAGCAAGTGAAAGACAGCAGTTTTGTCTGCAGCTGTTCTATCGGTTTCCATATTCGAAGCGCAAAGATTGGCTTGAAATGTGTTGGCGTTAGCATGTTAGCTTCTTTTCAAGCCAATTTTTGCAACTCAACATCAGCTGTTTAGCTATCCTAAGCCTGGTTGTATCGCTGACTCAATCGTCTTTGACTTGTTCGGCAACCTCACAGGCCATCGTGCGCAGTCCCACACATTTCAGATGTCGCCTCAATCTGGGTGCGATGAGCTGCTCTCAGAGAGAAAGAGTGAGCTACAGGGGTATGCCAGCCCAGATCATGTATCAATCAATCAATCAATATATTTAATGTCCTGGGGGGCAACTGGGACCCAACAGACAAGAAGTTCAGTTCAGTGAATGCTTGGTAGCGTACATCCAACATGCAGCCGTTTGTGGTGTTTTGAGGTGCTGCAGAGACTGTCTGCCACAACTTGTCAGGCCACAGAACCCAGTGCAGCTAAACGTCCAATTAGGAAGGCAGAGTGTCATAAAAGTCTTGCCACATACAGTCAGCTGTCATGAAGTAGCACCGTATGTATAAGCTATTGCAACTTCTGGCTTTTGAAAAATTAAAGTTGTGATGGCAATGTTTGTAATCTTCTGACTAATTTGCTGTGTAGAACCCGCCCAAGCTATACGCTCACAACACAGCTAGTATGCAGTGCAGCATGCCAGATAAGAGCTGAGAAGCTGATTATCGGATGAACGGATCTAGGGAAGGGTTCTCTTCATGTGCCATGTGGTCCATGCGCCCCCTGCAGCCTCAGTCAGTGTCAACAAAGGTGCCAGCATAGCAAGCTTTCCCTTTCACAGTACATTGCTTACAGTGCAGAACAACACCCATCAAGAGCAGGGCTGACGCTAGACACTGTGCAAGGAGGGATGTGCTTGTGAGATTTGCTGGTGCATTGGGCATGGATGTACACTACACAGACATATTGGTCTCCTGCAAGTAGCAAGAGGACGATACATTTCATTGCATTGCTCCAGGCTGCTGCCTACAGACATATTGATCTCCTGCATGTAGCAACAGGACGATGAATTCCATTGCTCCAGGTTGCCGCCTCAGTAGGCTCCCAATTGCAATTGCCAACAGGGGACAAACTTCTTTCCTCTTCCCTTTGTGTTTCAGTCTGTTGCATCAACAGCACAGAACTGCCCTGATGGCAGCTCACTCAATGCCCCTCCATAAAAACCCTAAACCCTCAATATGTAAACATGTCAATGTTGATGATGCCCAACAAGCTGCGGTACGCCAGCGCACCTGTAGGATTTGTCTGGTGAGTAGAACGCCAGGTTGGACACGTGGGAGGTGTAAAGACATGCAAAGCGTTCCACTTGGTGCGCAAAGCGGCTGTTCTGGTAGCCAGTCTTCAGCAGCTGCCCCCACACCGCGTGGAACCTCTCATGATGCTCATGCAGCAGCTGCCGATGCTGCTGCCGGATCTGCAGCAACATCACATCACATCTCACACACTCACTCATTTATTCATCGGTCATTTGTTGGTTCATTCATTCATGTACACATTCATGCATGCACTCATTTGTTCATCTGTCTCTTCATTTGTTCACTCATTTATTTGTTCACTCACTTGTTCGTTCGTTCATTCACACATTCCTACACTCATCCACTCATTCCTTCATGCATGCACTCATGCATTCAGTCATTCATTATTTCATCGTTTTGTTCTTTCATTCATGCACTGTTTGTTCTTTCAATCATCCATTTACTCGGTCAAGTAATCAATCTTCAGCACCTACAAACATTTGGACAGCTCCAAGGGTGATGCTACTATTTCATATCTGCTGATGCGTG
>JAABUO010002818.1_pt1 | contig 21044 bp, 30 predicted proteins | sample 5559291 | NCBI WGS metagenome assembly JAABUO01 (sample SAMN10711878, study PRJNA513372) | rock metagenome | isolation source: Antarctica rocks | place: Antarctica: Victoria Land, Finger Mt sud
GAGCGCGCCTTCTGCATGGAGTCCACGCGCACGCGCGCGCCGTAGATCTTGACCTTGTCGGTGTCCATCGGCGTGTTGGCGACCAGGATCTTCGCGTCCTCCACGCGCTTGGGCTGCCCTACGCCGATGCGCTTGTCCAGGATGAAGCCCTCGTCCAGAAATGACTCCTGCGCGCGCGGCACGCGGCCCGGCGTCCCTATCCGGTCGTCGCCAGGCCACTTCGAGGACCTGACTGCCCTTCACATGATTCTGCCATACAGGCAGCACTGCATCCACTGCTACCGTACAGGCTGCATTCACCCACTGCTGGCCTTGACGTGCAACGGCATCGATGTGCCACAGCCCTGCCGATGCCAATAACGAGCGCAGCTTGATGGCTGCCTGCCATCAAGCTGGCGGGCGGCCCCAGGGGCCGCGCCCGCAGCGTGCCGCCCGGCTTCTTCAGAATGTTGATGGCCTCCAGGTCGCCGCTGCCGCGCAGGCGCAGCACCGCGTCCACGGCCAGCGCGGCAAAGTGGTCCTTGTCGTGCGTCAGGATCTTGCTGCTCAGCGTCGTGCGCGCGATGTTCAGCAGGTCCTGCCGCGTCCATGGATATCAATGTAACTTATTTTATTGTTTTTTGGGAGAGCTTGCCTTCAGCCCACCACTACGTCTGTCCTTGTTTGCACACATAAGGTGTGTGTGTTGGCAGCCGATTAGCTCTGCTGTTCTGACTGCAAGCTCAGCATGTGCTGAGCAGCGCGCGGCGGCGCCGGACCGGGATCCAAGTCAGCCAGCCGCCAGGGCAGCGGCGGAGCGGCAGCGCGCCTGGCGGAAGCGGGCTGGGTCGCCCGAGTTGTTCAGCGACACAGCCTCCAGCCGCTTGCCCGCCTGCTCGCATGCTTCCCTATACCCTGCCGGCCATACCAAGAAAGGTTTCGCTTGCGGCGGCCACGTAACAAATTCTACACACCAGAAAGCAGGCCAAGCGCCACCATGTCAGAGTATGCTCTGATGCCTGCCCTAGGCGGCGTGACAATGCCAGACCAGGGTCGACGGCTCTCGAGCAGCGCGGCTCCTCGCCATCCATCACGACCCTCTGCATCTGGATAGGGCTGCACTGCATTTCAGACAGGGCTGGACATGCTTTCAACAGCACACGGTCGCTCGGATCTACGCAGGGGCTGCGCCAAGACGCCTTCAGGCCACAGCAGGCCGGCGCTCTCAATTGCAGGCGGTGCAGGCAGCGCTGCAGCACAGGCCCGAGCCGGCGCGCACCCGAGATGATGGTCATGGGGTGGATCTTCTGCAGCACCAGCTTCTCTGCCTCGCGCAGCAGCTCCCCCGCCAGCACAACGACCGAGGTCGTGCCGTCGCCCACCTCCGCGTCCTGCACCTTGCTAATGTCTGCGCGCCGCCCCGCTGCGCCGCGTCACGTCCCGGCAGCAGGGCCCCTGACGTGGTACCACCCCACCCCGGCCTCTGCAGCGCGTGTGCAGCGCCGCGCGGCCACTGCCATGCATTTGTTCGCGGGATGTCTTGTCGCCTCACAAGCGTGCGGCCTCCGCAGGCTTACTGTCAAGCCACAGATTGGTGGTGTGGATCACCTCCCGCCTTCTGCAGCAGCGCGTGCCAGCGCAACAGCTGGAAGCACTGCGCTTTCAAGCAACTAGCCTGCAGCTGTCCGTACCTTCACGCCTTGCTCAGGAGCGCATATGGTCAGGGCCTGTTCTATTGCGAAGCCCGGGGTTCATGTTGCCTTCTAAGCACAGGGCTTCCCGCGTGCGCTGGGCGCAGAGCAGGGCACAGCAGCCTGTTGCGGCCTGGTGCGTCAAGGGGGCCGCACCTACGAGCACCTTTGCAGCCGGATTGTCTACGTAGAGCGACTTGAGGATGGTCGCGCCGTCGTTGGTGACGACCACCTCATGCCCGCGGCCCATGCTCTGCAGGATTTTGTCCTGCGAGGAGCGCTCCTGTGTGAACGGCAGGGGTGCTCAAGACGGTGAGGTGAGAGGTGGCTGCATCGCAACAGTGCGCACCATGCCCTTGGGCCCGAGCGTGGTCTTCACCATGTCTGCAATGGCCATGGCGCCGACAAAGGCGGCCTGCATCGGTCCCTCTCAGTGACGTGCAGTGCAAAATTGTTGCACTACTGGGTCATGCGACGTTGACAACCACCAAGCATGGAAATCCAAGACAATGGCAATGCACTTACAAGCACAAAGCAAACTCCCAAGTCGTGCACACACGCTTCCAGCAGCAGAACTCCATCAGAGCGCACCAGACGTGCATTCTCTCCCTTCTCCTCAGTTGCTCCCTGCTGCAGGACCTATGGGAGGTGCATGCTAGTGTCAGGCAACGCACACAGTTACGATCAGGCTGTACGCCGCGTGATCTATGAACTGCCCTCCGCCCTGCCCTCGCATACTTTGTGACAGCACAGGCTTCCATTGCAAGGCACAGCCGCCAGCCACTGCATCGCATGTGACGGAGAGATGCGGTTGGTGGAGCTAGGACAACCGTTGGTATTGCATTATATGAGCAGCAGTATACATGCACACTGATAGCCAAGGGCGGGCGCACCGACATGCTTGCGCCCACTCCGTGCTCAAACCACTGAATCTATATGCACATCAGAAGCGAGCTGGCAAAGAGCAAGATCAAGCACCTGTCATCTTTCTCCTGGGCAGCAAAGGCGCTGCTGGCAACTAGAGGAACGCCTGACCCCTACCCTACATTGCCTGACTCTGCTCCATTTGCAGGTGCAACTGGCCTGCCTTCCACAAGCTGTTCAACACTTGCAGCTGGAGTAGTAGCGCCAGCATATACGGAGTACAAATCAATATCTTATTGGGAGCCGTGCATGTCTGCCGCGTGACTGTGCGCAATGGCCGATATCTATTTACACAACCTGCAGTTGCCTGCGCTGCAGGAGACGGGCATCACTGCTGAGCACGCAGCCAGAGTCCTGCACGAGATTGGCATTATTCTGAGCTCAATTACTGAAAATGATGCTTGCCAGGTGCAACACAGTTGCAGACTATGGTGCATCAGCTTGCTTGGTTTATAGATTGCTAACTATGCACTTCTTGCACACCACAGACAGGCACTCTGTCAAGAGGCTGATATATTCACGCGTACAGGTCTGGCACCGCTTGTCCAAAGAGGTGCTGCAGCCAGATGATCCCTTCCCGCTGCACCGTCTGCTCTACCAGGCAGCATACCAGGCGTGGCAACCAGCCAAGCAGGTGAGGGGGCTGGTGGAGCTGCGCATCTTCTAGCTCCCTCGGCAAGCAGGCGGAGCTGAACGGTGCTGTGAGCAGGGGCCGCCGCCAGCGTGGCTGCCCACGCCCGACAGCATCGCCGACACCAACCTGGCAGCGTTCATGGCAGACTTCCAGGTGCGGCCACCAAAGGCGTGCTTCCGCTGCACTGGCGCAGCACTTCGTACGAGTCTATCCTACGCCAGTACCTACTGTTCATCGGGCTGCTGAGGAAGTGCATGATATGCCCATGCCCTGATGACCAAGCACCTGGATCCGGATGTGTAGCCCTGCTTTCGTCTGCGCTGCTGCTGTCACCCTCTTTCAGTCCCAGGCCCTGAGCACGCCCTGCCGGTGCCAGCAGCCCTGCGGTGCGCTGCGTCGCGCCGACTTGGAGCCTGCCCCGCCAGGGCCCTGAGGCCTGGGCGAGCGGGCGCACCGGCGACGCGGCGCGCGACCTGCCGCTGCTCCACGCGGCGTCCTGCGAAGACCCGGAGGCGTTCTGGGGCGCCGTGCTGCGCCGCCTGCGAGTGCGCTTCGCGCGGCAGCCTGCACGGTGTGCGCGCATGCAGGGTCCTGCCCTAGGGTAGATATAGGCTGCGAGGACCCGGAGGCGTTCTGGGGCGCCGTGCTGCGCCGCCTGCGAGTGCGCTGCAAGCGGCAGCCCGCGCGGTGCGCGCATGCAAGGGGTCCGCCCTGGGGTGGGCCGGGCCTGCGACCAGGACGTCTGCGCTTTCCGGGCCTCGAGGCGCGCTGCGCTGCGCTGCCAGCGCGCCTGTGCATTCAGCACTGTGGCATGGCAGGAGTCCGGCGAGCCCGCCTGTGAGGACCCCTCAATGTCAGGGCGTCCTTGAGGCGCGGCGCCGTGCAGGCATGCTTACACAACATGCTCACCGGCTGTCCAGGAGCGCCACCTTTTTCTTCTTTTTTTCCTGCAGTGCGAGAGCTTCTGCAAGCTGGCACCCATGCAGCGCTGGGGCTCCTCCCGCAAGCGGGGCATGGTCGTGCCCACGTACGCGCCGCTCATTGACCACGTGCAGCGGGCAGCATGGATGATTCTGCTGGCCGCTGAGACAGAGCAGAGCAATCAAGCCACCGAGTGCCAGCGATGCTGCTCTGCCCTGATCGGGAGCGCAAGTCCTGAGCAGACTGCAAGGGAGGCGCTTGCCGCCAACGCTTGCTGCCATGCGCGCGCGCAGGGTCCTCCGGCAGGCGGGCAACCCGGGCTGCCATGTGCGCGCGCAAGTAGGGTCTTCTGGCAGGCAGATAAACCTGACTGCTATGCGCACTCGCGCAGGGTCCTCCGGCAGGCCGGCAACCCGGACGACTCCGCCTGGCTGCCCGGCGCGCGGCTGAATGCGGCCGACGTTGCGCTCGGCGGCCGCGACCCCGACGCGCCGGCGCGCGCCCCGCTGACCCGCAGCAGCGCATTTGGGGCAGCGGCTCCGACGACGCTGATGCTTTAAACTGGCACAAGCCGCAAGCAAGTGACTGCTGGCTGACTGCAGCAGCTGCATGCGGCGCCAGGACATGGCCACACTGAAGACAAGCACTTGGCAAGCACACCGCAAGCCTTTACCCATGAGTACAGGTCTGAAGTGGACGAGTACCAGTTCAAAGCTCTCAAGCGCACAAGCACACTGCAGGCGCTGCTGTGGGCGTCCGAGGCCGCGCCGGCGGCGGTGCGCAGCCTGACGCGGCGCGCGCTGCGGCGGCGGGCGCTCGGCGTGGCGGCGGCGCTGCGCGCGGCTGGGCATGCCCCGGGTGCGCAAACCCTGTGGTACGTGACCCTGTCGGTCTGGAGGGCTGCCAGGATCAAGGCGACATGGACATGTGTGGCGCGTACTCCATACCCTGTCGACATGGTCCGCAGACCTGCTTTTAGGACTGCGGCTTGCGCTGCGCTGCAGCGCCTTCCACCAGAGGTAACGACTCTTGGGCGTCGCACCGGCGGGCCGCCGGTCGGCAGGCAACTTCGTGGCTGCAGCGCCACATGCTGACAAACAGCGAATGCGGTCGCCGCTGCGCCTTGCTGGCCTCCAGGCCGCCACCTGCTGCACACACATGGTGCATGCTGTGAGGTGCACGATGCAGCGCCCTGAATGCAGGCGCGCGCACTGGCGTCAGTCTGCCGGCGATGGCCGGCATGCGTGCGCATCAGAGTCAGTCTGCGCATGACGGCCCGCAGGCGCACGCATCGGCATGAACCTGCCGATGACGGCCGAGGCGGTGGTCGCGCACCTGGGCGTGCTGCTGGCGGGCTGCGCGGCGGTCGGCATCGCGGACTCCTTCTCCGCGGCCGAGGTGGCCGCGCGGCTGCGCATCGGCGGCGCCGCGGCCATCATCACGCAGGTCAGTGGAGTCGGTGCTGCCAAGTCAGGTTAGGCAGTAGGGAGTCAGAGTCTGGCAGGTGGCTCGCGCTGCGGCCATGCTGCTGGGTTTTTAGGGTTGGGTGCAGGCTTCATGGTTCGGGGGTGGTGGCAGTGGGGGTCCTGCGCGCACGGTCACTCTTTGATTGTCTGGAGCTTGGCGGTGGCATCACTCATGCGTGCACTTCACATGCAGCACATGAGCATCTGAAAGAGCGCGCCTGCGCTTATCACAGCACTGCAAACTGCCGTGCGCATCATATCGTGCTGCCCTGCTTGCATGGAGTTCCCACACCGCGCGCGCACGCCGCGGCCCGCGCAGGACGTGGTGCTGCGCGGCGGCCGCCAGCATGCGCTTTACGCGCGCGTGGCAGGCGCCGACGCGCCGCCCGTCATCGTGCTGCCGGCGCAGCCTGAGCGGGGTATTCAGGCGCGGGCGCCCTCTGCCCCGCCTCTGACGTTCTGATGTGCTGGCAAGGCGGCAGGGCGGGGGCATGTCCGCTGCCAACGGCGATGGGGAGCATGCCCGACGTGCTGATCCACCTGCTGGTAGTGCAGGCCTGCGGAACAGGGTCCCGTTCCTTCCTGGTTTTGGAGTTGGCTGCTGCTGCCCTGCCGTACTTGTTGCTAAATGAAATTCAGGGGTTTGGCAGTGACGCATGTCCTTCAGCATGCGTGACATGGGGGGCATGCATGCGAGCATCAGACACCGCTCAACGGCGCGATTAGGTCGAGGTCCACGTGCTCACCCTAACCCTCCCTGGCGTGTGCGCGGCAGGTGGCGCTGCGGCCTGGTGATGTGACATGGGCGGACTTCCTGGCGTCGGGCGAGAGCAATGCGCCCGGCTTCGAGCCGCACGTTGCCGACCCGGATGAAATCACAAACGTACTCTTCAGCTCCGGCACGACAGGCGTGGCGCAGTGCATCATCGTGCCCAGTTTACAGTATTGTGAGTTGTGCTGTAAATTACACTGAGTTTACAGTAAGCTTGTCATTTACTAGCATTTCACAGTAATTTACAGTAACTTACAGTAACCTTGTCATTTTACAGTAATTTACAGCAACTTTCAAGTTGCTGTGCAAGGCGTCTGCTGCACGTTCATCGACGCAGCTGCAGGAGCGCCAGGCGCAGTGACTCAAATATAGGTATTATAGGATATGTGCACCTGCAGCTGCAGTCTACATGCCCGTAAGTTAGACCACGCCAACGCCGGCCAGCAGGCTGCTATCTGACGGCCGCGCTGCGTCAACGGGCGGGCAGGCGAGCCGAAGGCGATCCCGTGGACGCACGTGACGCCGCTTCGCTGCGCGGCCGACTCGTGGGCGCACCTGGACCTGCACTCGCGCGACGTCCTGGCCTGGCCGACCAGCCTGGGGTGCGCCAGCCCTATAGGGTCTGGCACCGCCCGCAGCAACACCACAGCCGGCTCTTTGCGCCGCCTGCTCTCGGCCGACCAGCGTCATGCGCATGCCCTCCCGCGCCATCAGCTGGAGATGCCGTGACTCATCTCCAGTGCACACTGACTGTCTCTGGTTTGTTGCTGGCACATGTTCTGGTGGACACCGGAAGCAGTTGTCAGCAGGGCGGTCTGATGTGCGACCTCTGTGTGCAGGTGGATGATGGGACCGTTTGTCATCTATGGCGCGCTCATGACCGGCGCGGCGCTTGCTGTGTTTGAGGTGCGCCCAGGCACCACCGTATGGGGAAGTTCATGAGTGTGCCTCGAGCGCTGGGCTGCAAGTTGCACACGCAAGCGTGACATTGCGTGCGGTGCTGCCTGCAGGGGTCGCCCCTGGGGCGCGCGTTCGGGGAGTTTGTGACGGCCGCGCGCGTCACGCAGCTGGGCGTCGTGCCCGCGCTCGTGCGCACGTGGCGCGCCAGCGGCTGCATGCAGGTACATTGTGCATGCAATTGCCTGCTATGGCATGCCCTAACCCTGCCCTATCCTTGCTGGCGCTGTGTGCAGGGCTGCCCGCGTTGCTGGGCAGGCAGGCCGCAAGCAGCGTTGCCGCCTGCCATGGCATGCCTTTGCTGGCGCTGTGTGCAGGGCTGCCCGCGTTGCTGGGCAGGCAGGCCGCGAGCAGCGTTGCAGCGCATGGGAGCAGGTGCACTGTTGCTCTGGCGCTGTAGACACGGGGTAGTGATGGCGGGCACCCTGACCAGGGAGCTCGCTGCACCGCACACAGGGGACAGCCCGGCTGCCTGCACGCCGCAGCCCGATGCGTCCACCAAGCGCTCATTGACACGGTGCTGCGGCATGTCAGTTTAGCAGCCAGCTAAACGGCTGGCGCAGCGCTGCCGCACACAAGACGCCGCGCCGCATTCGTAGCATCTGATTCCCGCGGCGGCGGAGGGGGGGGATCTCGTCAGGGGTCAGCTAGGCAATTGGCATTAAAGTGCAACCAATGCCGCCCTGCTTCATGAAGTGCCAGCTGGCGGCAGGGCCTGGACTGGTCGGCGCTGCGCTGCTACGCGAACACGGGCGAGGCGTCGGTGCCGGATGACACGCTGTGGCTCATGGCGCGCGCGGGGTACCGGCCCGTCGTGGAGCTGTGCGGCGGCACCGAGCTCGCGGGCGGCTACCTGTCGTCCACGCTGCTGCAGCCGCAGTGCCCCTCCACGTTCAGCCAGCCGGCCTTCGGCGCGCGCGCTCAGAAAGTCACTTGGCTTGTATCTCTGCCTGGCACTAACATAAAAAATGATGTGCTCCAGCAGGCGCTGCATGTCAGTTGGCTGCTGCTCCGTTTCCACTGCCTGCAGCCGGCATCGATGTGACACGACGCGTGTCGGTGCAGCACGTGTAGAGCAGCTGCATGCCGTGCTCTCCATAATACGCCGCTCTATACTGAGACGAATAGGGTCTCGGCCCTGTTCGTGCAACGGTCATGATCAAGAGCCCGCTCACATACCAATTTGCTCTGCTGCGTGGCCCGGGTACGCACAGGGAAGGACGACCCGGGTGCGCGCGGCGCAGGCACGCGCATGGTGCTGCTCGGGCCCGACGGCCGGCAGAGCGCGCACGCGCCGGGCGCGCGCCCGGCCGCGGGCGAGGTGGCGCTGGCGCCGCCGCTGCTGGGCGCCAGCCAGCGCCTGCTCAACCGCGACCACTTCGCGGTATACTTTGAGGTGGGGCCTGCCTCTCCAGATAGTGTTAATTCTCTTTGCCAACCTTATGACTGCTGCAGCCGGCCATGTCTCTTCTACTGGCTGTTCTTGCCTGCACCTGTTGTCACTGATACTTCTTCCTCTCGTGCCAGTGACATTCAGTGACATAGTGCTGTCCTGACATAGTGCTGTCATGCCATGCAGAGGCAGGCAGCCAGGGATGAGCTGCAGTCCCGAAGCATAGACGCTGCCGGTGCGGCAAGAGCCCTACCTTGCATGCCAGGCTGCTCGCGCGCCCCAGGGCATGCCGCGGGATGAGGCAACGGGCGGGCTGCTGCGCCGGCACGGCGACGAGGTGGAGCGGCTGCCGGGCGGTTACTACCGCGCGCTGGGGCGCTGCGACGACACCATGAACCTGGGCGGCATCAAGGCGCGCTTGCTGGCCCACCTCGCTTCAACCCCTGTTGACTGTGCCTGACCGTGCGCGCGCTGTTGCCGAAACGTGTGTGAAATTGACGGGCTCGTCCGGCTGAGGGCATCCCATGCGAGGTTCGCTCTGTCGCCTTGCGCGTCTGTGACCGCCTCCCATATCAGGGCAGTGTGAACATGGTCCTCGACAAAAGCAGGCGAGCTTGGTGGGGTTGGCGCGTGCGGTCCCCAGGGCTTTCTGGGAGTGAAGGCACATTAGGACAGCCTCAGGTCAGCTCGGCGGACCTGGAGCGCGGCAGCGAAGGGCGGGCCGGGCAGACCCCGAGGGGCGCCAGGATTAAGGTAAATTTAAACCCTAATTCAACCGCAGGTGAGCTCGGTGGAGCTGGAGGCCGCGGTGATGGCGGGCGTGCCGGACGTGGCGGAGGCCGCCGCCGTGGGCGTGGCGCGGCCCGGCGGCGGCCCCGAGCGCCTGGTGCTCCACGTCGTGCTCAGGCCGGCGGCCGCCGCGGGCGGGGCGGCCCCCGCGGAGCTGCTGCGCGCCTGCCAGGCCGCCGTGCGCCAGCGCCTGAACCCGCTCTTCAAGGTGGACCAGGTGAGGGTCTCCCCCCGACTTGGGCACAGCCACTGCGCCCGTCGCTGCTTCCACCTGTGCGCCTGGCCCACGCTGGCCCATGGCCCTACCGCATGCGACGTCATGGCTGTGCTCCAGACACATTGATGACCGCTCGCTGCAGCTCGGATGCGCTGCGGCTAGGGGGCCAGCGCGCCTCACGCAGCGCGGCAGCAGCGCTGAGAGCGCGTGGGGCGCCAGGTGGTGGTGCGCGACTTGCTGCCGCGCACGGCGTCCAACAAGGTGATGCGCCGCCTGCTGCGCGACCAGCCGCCGCCCGCGCGGCTGTAGGGGATGCCCGGGGGCGGGGGGGCCATCCGTGTACTCCTATGAGCTGCCACATATGAAGGGAGGGCAGAGGTCTGCGTGTTGCGGAGCGGCGAGTGCAGCGCGAGTTGCGCGCCTCGCATGGCGCTGGTGTCCCGCATGGCTCGGCATGACTTATGGCCGAATCGAATAGGTGTTGGTGATTTGCCTTTGTAATGGTGAGCGCATGTGCCGACTCAGTTCGTGCGAAGTGGTGTCTGTTGAGCATCATGTGCATTGTACATGGAGGACCATGAGGCCTAAGTCAGTGTGTCAGTGCCACTGAGTGGTGCACGCGCGTGTTGCTGCACACTTGTCTAGCGGCTCGGTAGCATAGTTGATTACAGTCAGAGTTGACGGCCACCCAGGTTGGGCACAGAACATGGACAGCGACCGCCCGCAGCACATTGTGAACATGACATGCTCGCATGCGTTCAGTGTAAACAATAATGCATGTCAGTGCCAATGCGACAAGTCTCCGGCCACCAGCAGAATGTATGGAAGCGTGTTTGACTGGTTCAGCAGCAAGACATGCAGTTACAGCTTGCAGGGTGACCAACGTTCACATCAAGGACGGCATTTTGGGTGTGCAGAGGCCGGCGGCGTCATAACTCAACAAGCTGGATGCCCACGCACAGCCAGGCTGCACCATGCGTGCCTGGTCACGCCCGACAGGACGCCGGGCGAGGGCGGGGCTCAGGACGCCCGCATTGGCGGGGTCGCCGCCGGTTGCGCAGCGTAGCGCCAGGCCCGCAACAGGGCTGTAACAGGCCATGAGCGGGTAGGGTCCCTGAGCCCTACAAGGCTATAAACCAAGCTAGGGCCGCCGCGCAGCGCGGCGTTCTCGCGCTCGGGCGTCTCAACTGCCGACCGGCGCGGCCGCCGGCGCGCGCTCGGTGCCCAGGCTGTCCACGAGCGCCTGCCGGGCGGCCCGCGCGCACCGGTCTGCAGCCTGGGCTTGTTTGCGCTGCAGCGCTGCATGTGTGGTGGCACCAGGTGCGAGGCGGGCTGCGCAGTGCTCCAGCCCCAAGGCTGCGCTGCATCTGCAGCCTGCTTGCCGTGATCATTACCCTAGCTGCCTTCAGGCTGGAGACCTGATGAGACACACATGCCACTTCGTGAGGTATGACAGACGCTGCACGCGGCACGCTGCCGCGTATGACAGCTATCCCGCCCTACACCTACCATACTTCACTCACGCTTGAGGCGCTGCGCGCGCCTCAAAGTCGCGCTCCGCGCGCTGCCGCTGCTGCCGCTCGCGCTCGAGCTCGCGCGCCAGCCGCTCCGCGCCCGCGCCCGCGCCGGGCGCGGCCTCCGCGCCAGCCTCTGGGCCGCCGGCGCACGCCGCCAGCAGTGCGGCGTGCTCGCGCTCCAGCGCGCCGCGCTCATGGTCCAGGCGCGTGAGCAGGTCCATCAGGCGCTCATTCTCCTGGTGCAGCGCGTGTATGTGAGGGTGAGGAAGGGGTTTCTGAGGGGCGTCCGGTAGGGCTGGCGTCCAACCCCACACCAACACCACAGCTCTGGCGACTGCTGTTGGGCCTGCATGCCCTGCAGACAGTACGGACCTATTTCGCTTGGGCCGGGGGTATCTGCCTTGGGGACCCCGGGGAAGGGAGGCGCCGCATGTTCGCCTGCATGCTTGCGGCGTCGCAGGCGGGCCGTGCAAGGCTCTGCCTTGGAGGAACACCTGCAGCAGCCACCTCCACATTGCGCGCTCGCGGCCCAGGCGCCTGAGAAAGCATGGGCTGGGCAGCACCTCGCGCACTTCGGCGAGATCCACGCGGGCCTGCGCTAGCTCCGCGCCCGGCGCGCCGGGGCTGCCAGGGTCCGCGTGCGCGGCGGCAGCCTGGCGGCTGCGGCCCTCGGCGGCCCTGCACCGCAACGTTGTCATCCCCGGCCTTACTGGTTAGCCAGCATACCTGTGCCCCTGCCGAGGATGGCCATGTGATGAGCAAGGCTCGCGCTGTGTGTTGTGGTGGCGTCTTGGCAGGTGCAGGCGCTCCCCAAGCAACATGCGAGCTGCAGATCGTTGCGCGCGGCTGGCCGAGAAACGGACAGCGCTGCAGGCAGAGCACGCGCGATGCAGCTAGAGAGGCTGGCAGCGAGGGAGTGAAGGGATCTCGTTGAGGTCCATGCGCGCGCGTGCCACGCAAGGCTCCCCCTGCGTGCACGAGGTGTGCGATGCGCAGGCTACAGGTGTAGGGTAGGCCATATGGGAAGCCTAATGGGTATGCTATACACCCTATGGCAGGGTAGGCCTCCGCACCCCAGCGCGGCGGCAAGCGCGTCCGCCTCTGCGCGCGCGGCCGCCAGCGCGGCCTCCAGCGCGGCCCGCAGCGCGCCCAGCTCCGCCACCTGGGCGCGCAGACCCTTTCCGACCCTGACACGCCTGAGCGCGCCGGAGGGCGCGCGCACTAGAAGCCTTTGCGCCACCTGGGCGCGCAGCCGCGCTCCGCGCGCGCGGGCGCTGCCTGAGCATGCAGTCCTACTTTGCGCCACGTCGCCCCTGGGCAGGAGGACCTGTGCATGGCGACTGCAGGCGCCACACCAACACAAATTCAGCACTTTCCTCTCCGCACCGGATGCGCATGCCCGGCCCGGCCTGCATTCGCCGCTGCTTGGGCGCACTCACACCCTGTCCCAGGCCAACTGCAGCAAGGCGACGCGCACCCGCATCACACCACGGGTGTCACCTATGCATACGATGGAGCCTGTGCTGGCTGCCGGGCGTCTCAGGCGCCATGCATGCGGGCGCGCCTGCTGGCGTAGGAGGGCCGCCTCGTGCTCCGCCGGCTCCGCGGCATCGCCGGCGGCGGCGGCGGCGGCGCCGCCGCCATGCGCGGCAGCCCGCGCGGCCGTGAGGCTGCGAAAGTGCGCGGCGCGCAGCTCGGCGAGCAGCCGCTCGAGCTCCGCCGTGCGCGCGGCCTCCTGCGCCAGCCGCTGCTGCAGCGCCTGGCGCAGGCAGCCACGGTTTGTGAGAAGCCCTGCGGGGATCAGTACCCCGCGGCCTGCCAGGTAGGTCAGTGTTGCAGACATGACGATCCAGGCCGCCGAGAGCTGCAGGACTGCCGTGCCGGCATGAAGGCAGCGAGCGTGAGCGCAGGGCAGGGGCTGGGCCGGGCGCGCGCATGGCGCTCGTGCTGCGCCTCGGCGAGGCCGCTCTGCGCCGCGCGCAGCGCAGCCTCAGCGGACGCCAGGCGCCGCTGCAGACCCTCGCGCTGGCGCTCCGCGGCGTGGCGCACCTGGGCGCGCGCCCTCCAACCCTCAAGGCTGGGCGTTGGAGCCAGGAGCCGCGCGCCCACCTGCCAGCCCATCCGGGCCAAGCGTTTCAACCATATCTTGAGAGCCTGCCTGCGGCAGGGCTCCAGCTCAATAGCTCGGCGCGCTTTGAACATTTGCGTGGTCGTGTGACCGGAGGCTCCCCAGGCGCTGACTGGCTGCTGCGCCTGCCTGCATGGGCGGGCGTGGAGGCCCGCGCGCGCGCGCGGCCGCGGGGCCGTCCCAGGGCTTGGACAAACCCTTGGGCAGGCCCTGGGGCGCGCCTGCTCCGCGGCGCGCAGGTGCTCCTGCAGCGCCAGGCGGTCGCGGCCCAGGCCCTCGGCCGCGCCCATGTTGGCGCTGAGCTCACGGCTGAGCAGGTCCACCTGGCGCTCGAAGGCCTGCGCGCGCGCGCCCGCAGCGCATAAGCCTAACCCTGTGGCTCCCGCTGACGCGGCGACGAGCCTCTGCTTGTGCGTGGCCAGCGAGCCGGCCGTGGCGGACCGCGTGCACGGGCCGCGCATCAGGGAGGCGCAGCCGGCGCAGCACAAGCGGGAGTCCGCCTGCTCCCGCGCCTTCGCAAGCAGGACTCCTCAACATTGCATTTACTGGAGCTTGCAGGCAGGCCTGGAGCCGGCAGGCAGGCCTGGAGCTTGCAGGCAGGCCCGGCAGCCGCGCTCGCGCGCCGTGGGCGGTGCGCCGGGCAGAGGGGCCACCTGCAGCTGCAGCTGCGCCTGCTCCAGCTGGCCGCGCACGTCGGACGCGGCCGCCGCCTCCGCCGCGGCGGCGCGCTGCGCGGCGGCCGCCGCCTCGTCGCCGCGCACGGCGGCGGCGGCCTGCGCCGCGGCCAGGTCGGCGCTGAGCCGGCGCTGGTCCGCGCTCAGGGCCTGCAGGCGGCTGGGCTCAGCAGTCTACATGGTATTTGCATGCCTGGCACCGCCCCCGAATCAGCAACCCGAAACAGCACATAACTTAGCCGAAAGTGGTGAGGACTGACTGGCTTCCTCTTGACCCGCTGCTCGCCCGGAACGAACTGCGCGGCGGCGCGGCTGGCGCCCCTGCCGGGTTTGCCGGCTGGCAGCGAGTGTTTGCATCCCAAAGGTCTATTGAAGCGCACTATCAGCCTCGAGACATTAAGCCACAAATACAGCTGAAACCACATCATCATACCATAACTTTCTTAACGTTGGGCAGGCTGCTGCAGGCAGTGGCACATGTTGACATCCCAGCACCTATATGCCATGAGTGGTGCGGGGCCGAGGCACATTATGCTTCACCTCGCAGGCCCTTCTGAGCTCTGCAGCATCGGCCTCATGCGCGGCCGCCCGCTCCTCAGCGGCAGCCGCGCGCTCCGCCGTGGCCCGCGCCTGCACAGAGCGGGGAACGCTTGCTGGATGATATATCACTGCATGGGCGTACTCCATGTGCCTCCCCCACCCAAGGCATCCGGCATAGCCGGAGTGGCGCCGTCCTAGCGGCACACCATCCCCGCGGCCGCGGGCTGCCCGGCCCCTGCATCACCACACCCAAGGCGCGGCACAGCAGGCAGCCGCGCCCGCTACCCCGCCTGCACCTCGGCGCCCCCTTGCGCCCGCAGGCCGCCTGGCCCGTGCGGCAGAGCGCAGCCCTCGCGCAGCAGTGAGCCCGCGCAAGCTGGACGTTGCCTGTGGGGCCACACAGCCAAGGGTCTTGCCCCGCACCTCGTCGCGCGCCGCGTCGCGCGCCGCGCCGGCGGCGCCCAGCTGGCCCAGCACCGCCTGGTTCTCGCGCACGAGCGCGCCCAGGTCCTCCGCGACCGCGCCCAGCTCGCCGCGCAGGCCCGCGTTGTCCGCCTGCAGCGCCTGCGCGCGGCGGCGGCCGCCTGACGCCCGGCGCCCGTGCGGCCGCTGGGCGAGCTGGCGAATCTGTGCATGCTCCTGAGCATGCACAGGCACCTGTGCATGCTCCTGATCATGCTTGCCTCGCTGGTGCGCCACCAACACGAGGTACGGGGCAGCCCCCATGAGTGAAAGCGAGGATGCGGCACGGTCCAGGTGGTGCTGCAGGATGCATGCTGTCAGAAGCTGAGTGACTCCCCAACAACATGGACACATGACCTCATGAAACAGAGCTGGCTGAGGTTGTTCGATTCGTCGGGCCGAGCGCCCTTCACGCGCCTGCTGCGCGCGCTGCAGGGCGTCCGTGTGCGCCAGCAGGCGCTGCAGCTCCGACGCGGCCTCCGCGCAGCGCAGCTCTGCTTGCGCTAACCGCGCCTCGACCGCCGATGCCTCCCTGGCGCCCCCGGCCGTCAGGTGCAGGTCCATGCAGGTTTCCTTTTGTAGCAGCTGCAGTTGCTGCACGAAACAAGCAGGGGCGACCGCAGTGCTTGCAGGTGGTACCGGCTCTTCATCCCACACATGCGCAAGAAAGCACGCGTCTAATTCACCGCCTGAACAAGAGTGCTGGCAGGCCCCGCAGCGATGTGGGCCGGCTGGGCAGGGCTGCATGCAAGTGCTGTGCCGTGAAGCGCTGAAAAAAAAAACCAATGATGCAAGCAGGCCCGCCGCATGGTGCAGAGCGCAGCGCACCGCCGCGCAGCCGTGCCCACGGCCTGAGCAGCGGCCAGGCGCTGCTCCAGCGCCGCCGCCGCCTCGCGCGCGGCGGCGAGCTCCGCAGCTGCCTGCGACACCGCGCGCCCTCAGCAGATGCCCGCGCAGCCCTGACGGGCGTGCTTGTCTGCATGCGTTGGGACTGATGCGCACTTCAACAACCTTGAAATCAACCCAGCAGCGCAGCTGCCAGGGGGGTGCTGAGAGCAGAGAGCGGCAAAGGAAACAGAGGGCGGTGGAACCGCGGGGCAGCAGCTGCGCCGCGGCGCATAGTTGCGTTGCACCAGATGCCGGCCAGCGGGAGCAGGAGCGGGCTGCGGGCGCGGGCAGTGCGCGCGCCTGCTGCGCGGCGCTCAGTTCGCCGCGAGCGGCCTGCAGCTCGGCGGCGCGGGCGGCCAGCGCAGCGCGCGCGTCCGCAGCTGCCGCCTGCTCGGCGGCCTGCGTCTGCGCCTGCCGCAGCCCCAGAGCTTTGCAGTCTCAGCGGCGGCGGCTGGCGTCATGGGCTGACCGCTCGGACGGCTGCTTGGTGCATGGTCGTGTCAGGCTGCCCCCACACGGGAACGCCGTGCCTAGAGCCCAGACCGTGCGGAGCACGCTTATCTGCATGCGCGTGCAGAGGCTTCCAGCTCCTCGCAGCGCTCCGCCGGCGCGCAAGCCCAGGATAAGGGGGCAGCGCGCGCACCCGCAGCTGCGCCATGCACTCCTGCACGGTTGCGTCGCCGCGCAGCGACAGCGCCGCCAGCGCCTCCACCTCGCGCGCGCGCTCGGCCGCCTCGCGGCGCGCGTCGGCCAGCGCGGCCGCCGCGGCCGCCCGCTCGCGCTCGCCCGCCCGCCTGCGCGGCGCGCAGCGGCCCGATGTGTGCCTGGTATACCCTTGTGTAACACTCTAACCCTGAACTGGCACAGAGCAGCAAGGACGATTGGTGAGAACGCCCGGCGGCCCGTCTTGCGCGTACTGGCCAGCGCGCCCGTCCGCCCGCTGGCCTGGCACGCATGCCACACCGCGACGTCCGCTAACCAGCACGCCCTTGCATGCCTGCACAGCCAGCGGCTGTGGACAGGGCTATCGTATTGCATCCCCCCCGCGCACCGTCATAAGCAAGTTTGCGTGGGATTGCCCTGCGCACATGGGAGACCGCTTGCTGGCACAGGCCCAGTCGCGCCCTGCTCTGCTCCTCCATGGCGGCGCCGCATGGGCGGCGGTGAGCCAGGGAGCAGCGGCGCACCGCAGCGCGGCCAGCTCCTCGCGCAGCTGCGCCACGGCGGCCGCCGTCGCGTCAGGGCCGGGGTCGGGGCCGGGCGCGCTCGCGCAGCCCCGCTCGGCCTCCAGCGCGCGCACGGACGCCGCCAGGCGCGCCGCATTTGCGGCCGCTTCGTCGAGCCCGGCGGCCAGGCGCGCGCGCTCCGCGTCGGCCTCGCCCAGTGGCCGCCTGCCGGCGGCCCCCAGAGGTCGGCGTGAGGCAGAGGCGTGCTGAGGTGCCTTCGCAACGAACACTGCATGTTGCAGCCTATCGCTGCGCATGACAGCGGGGACGGCTTGCTCTGCTGTGCAATGCAGGGCCGCACACACACTGGTGTAGCAGTTGAGCACAGACCGAGACCTCCAGCATAAACCTGGGCACGGATCCCAGCTTGGGCGCCCTTCATTGCGCAGCGTGGCGTCGACACAGGCACGCGAAGTGAGAAGCGGGGCGCAATGACCGCTGGGCTACATAACGTCCGGGCAGCCAGCGCTGAGTCCAGGCCGTAGCCGGTGTGAAACGTGAGAGCACCACCGGCGCGCAGAACGACAGCAGCGGCGCGCACCGCAGCTCGGTCAGCTCTTGCGCGGCCGCCGCGCAGGCGGCCTCGGAGCGCGCGGCCTCGGCGCGCAGGCGGCCCACCTCGGCCTCCGCGGCGACCAGCCTCTCGCCAGGGTCCGGCCCGGCCGGCGCGGCCCCCTGCGCCGCATGCAGTGCACCTCAGTGTGACGTGGACAAAGTCATGCTGATTGACATAGGTATGCGCAGCCATCATGACACAACTTGGGCATCATCAGAGCAGACAAGTATTGTGTGCGTGGAGGTACAGGCAAGCATGCGTGCTAGGCATGCAGCAATATTGATGCTGAGTAATGGTCGCATCAATTGCAAATCCTTCTCCTTCAGAGCGAGGTTACGGGGTCGAAGGCGGGCCGCGGCACCTGGGCGCGCCGCAGCGGCGACGGCAGCCGCCGGCCGGCGGCCGCCAGCTCGCGCGCCTCGCGCAGCCGCCGCTCTGCGAGCACGGCGGCCCTGGCCGCCGCGCCGCGCTCCTGCTCCAGCTTGCCGACCTGGCAGCGCCCAGATGGCATTCGCCGTAAGCTAGACTATGGGATGGTGGATCTGCAGAGCGGCCGTCAGCTAGCCAGTGCCACCTCGCATGCAAGGCTGCCGCGCAGTCGCCTTAGCGGCTCCGGCGCACAGGCTACAGCTTTGCCCCTCAGTGTTGCAAGGTGGCCGCACTGTCCCATTGCAAACAGCGCGTGCAGGCAAGCGGACGTCCAAGACGTTGTATTTTGTCAGCACGAACATTCAAGGCTGTTTCTGGCCCAGATGCGCACATGTGAAAGTCATGCAGCACGAGGCAGGCTGCGGCCCAGCGCAGCCCCGCACCTGCACGCGCAGCTCGCCGAGCTCCGAGCGCAGCGCGTCGCGCTCGGCGCCCGCAAAGTCGGCGCGGCCCGAGGCTGCGTCGGCCGCCGCGGCAGCGGCCGCCGCCGCGCCACGCGCGGCCTCGGCCTGGCGCTGCGCCTCCGCGGCGCGCTGCGCGAGCGCCGCGCGCTCGGCCGCGCCCTCGGCCACCTGCAGCAGGGTCAGGGTTCACACATGGCCGAGGTCCAGCGGCGGTGCGCGCCCGGCCATGCGCTGCGCATGCGCTGAGCGCTACGCGAGTGCCCGCGCTGCCCGACAGCACGGCACCGCACAGCCGGCGCGCATCGGCCGTCAGGCGCGCATGCTTTGCGGTCCAACAAGTGCACGGGCGCACCTCCCGCTCCAGCTGCGCGCGCGCGGCGGCGGCCGCGCCCGCGCCGGCCGCCGCCGCCGCGGCGCCCGCCTCGGCGCGCTCGGCGCGCGCCGCCGCCTCGGCCGCGCCCTGCTGCGCGGCCGCGCACTCGCGCGCCAGCTGCGCCAGCGCCGCGCCGCGCGCCGCGAGCTCGGCGTCCCGCGCGCCCAGCTCGGCGTCCTTGGCGGCGGCCGCGGACGCCGCGCGCGCGGCCGCCGCCTGCGCCGCCGCGAGCGCGGCGGCGTGCACGTCGGGCAGGTTCTCCTGCGGCCGCACCCTGGCGGTCAGCACGCCTCGCCTTCTAGCGGTCTGTCGTGTAACGCTGTTTTCAGGTTCGCTGAGCATGCCTTGCCTTCAAGCAGTCTGTCAGCTCATGCCATGTCAAGGTCCTGACCGCCGCTTCAGTATGTCTGGCAGCCACACTGGGCGTCCTGCTGTTTCCATGGCGCCCTGGTATTTCTATGATTTGTCGTATGGTTGCTCCTGGGGCCTTTCAGAATGCACGTTACAGGCGCCAGCTGTGAGCGCCCTCTGCTTGCGCCGCTGCGCGCAGGCGGCGCGGGGCGCAGGCGGGCCATGCCGCCACAACAGGCGATGGAAGCCTGCCCGGCCGCACACCTTGCCCGCATCGCAGACGCCGCGCACAGTGACGCGGCAGCCCGAGGGCAGCTCCTCCAGGCTGGCGCGCGCGCCGCCGCAGCGGCGCCGCGCCTCCTGTGCAGCGACCAGGCCCTCGCGCAGCTCCGCCAGCTCGCCCGCGAGCGCCGCGTTCTCCGCGAGCGCCTGCCGCAGGCCCGCCGCCGCCTGCACGCCAATTGTGCTAGGGTTAGGGTTGCACATCACCCTCCAGCGCCAGGTCTCCCCCGCAGCCCCGCCAGCTCGCCCGCGAGCGCCGCGTTCTCCGCGAGCGCCTGCCGCAGGCCCGCCGCCGCCTGTGCATGCCAGTTATGCTAGGGTTAGGGTTGCACATCACCCTCGAGCGCCAGGTCCCCCCGCAGCTCCGCCAGCTCGCCCGCGAGCGCCGCGTTCTTCGCGAGCGCCTGCCGCAGCCCCGCCGCCGCCTGCGGGCCGCTGTGAGAATAGATTTAGGGCTGCAATTTGCCCGCAACCGCCGGACAGCCTGCGGGTGCTTGCCGCAGCCGCGCCAAAGCACGCGGGTCCCTCGTCACCTAATAGGATTAGGGCCATGCCTCGCCCCCGACTGCCGCATTTCACCGCGAGCGCATGCCTCAGCAACGCCGCCGCCTGCGAGCCCTGCACCCTTCACCTGTGCGACACCGTGGGCTTGTGCTAGTGCTAGGGCTGTTTGTTCTGGCAGGGAAGGAGGGAGAGGTGCGAGGGGTCGTACCTCACATTGTCAGTTGGCTGAGATGGACATATCAGGCATCGCATGCGGTGTGCCACCGACGACGAACAGGGGCGGCGAGGCGGGGCCGCGCACGTCCATGCGGCCGCGCTCGGCGGCGAACGCGCGCGCCTCCAGCGCCGGCGCGCCGGCCGCGGCGCCGCGCGCGGCCGCCAGCTCGGCGCCGAGCCCGTCTACGCGCTGGCAGAGCTGCACGACGACCGTCTCGGCGCTGTCGGCGCGGTGCTGCAGCGCGCGCGCGTCGCCGTCGGCCGCGCCCGCCGCCGCGTCGCCCAGGCGCCGGAGCTCCGCGTCGCGCCGCTCGATCGCGGCCTGTGCGCGCGCAGCCCACAGTCTCTCTCAGGATGCCACTTCATTTTTAGCATCAAGCAGCCAGGCTGCGTAGGGCAGCTTGGCGCCGTTCATGCGATGTGCCGCATTGACAGCCTTATCCCCGAGCCGAGCCGCTGCTGGGCTTCCCAGGCGCCCGCGGCCCGCTGTCCCGCCCTTTCCTGGCGGCTCTGGCGCACAGCCAACCCCTGTGCATGGCGCCTCCACTTGCGCCTCCACGTGCGCCTTTCACCTCCTGCCTCGCACCTGTCGCCAGCTGCACAGGGGCGCTCTGGGCGCCACGCATGTCTGCGCGCTCAGCCACCAAGCGACCATATCCCCTTTGGCCCGGCCTCCGCAACGCCCTCCTCGCACCCACCACGCTTTCGAGAGAGTCCTATGGCTGCGCCACAGGGGCGCGCGCCTGCGCAT
>JAABUO010002820.1_pt1 | contig 21040 bp, 24 predicted proteins | sample 5559291 | NCBI WGS metagenome assembly JAABUO01 (sample SAMN10711878, study PRJNA513372) | rock metagenome | isolation source: Antarctica rocks | place: Antarctica: Victoria Land, Finger Mt sud
ACCTTTGCTGGGTGTTGCGTCCTGCTTGAAGAGGTATGGTATTTTCTTAGCACTGACGCTTGGCTTCCAATGTGTTGCTGCCCCAGCCCTCACCATGAGCTGGTACACACTTGCGCCAGTAAAACAAGCTGTACTGCGTGTATGTGGAGTCAGCATGCTTTGGAGTGTATTTCTATGCCACCATGTCTCTGCTGACTGAGCTTGCACTTGCAGTCAACCTCAGCGACCAGTGGCATGGGACAGCAGGTCTGGACAACTGCTGGCAACCTGGTGGAGGTATGTGATTGTCTATGCTTTGCTCTGTCGGCAACAACAACTAGCTCCATCACACGCATTGCAATGTTGCGAATGCAGGCTGCCATTGTCTGCTCGAATCTCATTTGCTACATCCTGCTGCCAATGGCTTTTGCGGATTTAGCGAACAGTATGAGGAAAGCCATCCTTGTTTGGAGTGCTCAGGCAGGGTTTGATCTTGTGGCTTTAGAAATCAGAATGTGGGAGCTCCTTCCTGCTTCCTTGCTCATTGCCACCATCTCTGCATTGGTCATTGAGGTATAACACCCTCCTTTCAGTTCGTGCCTGATGGTGCACCCTGCATGCTTCACCACAGGCCTGTTACGTCCAAACAAGTGAGCCAACTTGCAGGATCATGTGCTCCAACTAAAGGTTTTCCTTGTATATTTTCAAAAATCTTGTAGGAGGATGTCTTGCTGAACATGCGAGTTTGCTTTTCAGGGCTGCTATGTGCTCTACTCCAAGCGCGTAAGCCCCTACACCAATGCTGCCGACATGATGGCCGGTGCTACCATGGCTACGTCTTCTCAGCCAAAGCACAAGCAAGTGAGCGTAGTTCTCCCTGCTATCAATCCTGCGTACCTGCCGTGGCCATTCCTGCATTCACACTACCTCTCCCTCCATGTCTGTCATTGTTTGAGCACGTTCTAGGGTCAAGCTATGTGTGCAGAGCCCAAAGTCTATCACCAAAAAACTTTAGCTGAGTGTCTGTTTTGGCGTAAGCTGACAGGTAAATATCCTTGTGTAGGTGCATGTTGCAGCCTCCAAAAGCCAGCGCCAGAAGCATGCAGACAAGCTGCAGCATTTGCGACAAAAGACTACTAGGATTGCCAGTGGTTCTGCTGTAGTCCAGCCACATGTTAACAGCAGCAAGCCCCTGGAAACAATCAAGGCAGCCCGCAGCCCCAGTCCAAAGTGGCAGCCTGTAGGCGATGATGGGATGTCAAGTGTCAGCAACAGGCATGACTTGAACACCGATAGGCAGGAGGTGGGTAGCAATGGGCAGAAGGCAAGAAACAAAACCGCCACCAACAGCAAAGCCAGCAGCATAAAGGGCGACCACGTGAAGAATCAGAAAGGCACCAAAAGTGACCCCTCCCAAAGCAAGGCTGGTGGGAGGCAGAGAAACAGCACCAATGAACAACATGGAAAGACATCTATCAACAAGGCAGCCGGCAATTTCAGCGCAAAATCAGAGCACAAGCCAGCTGCGGTTGAGGCAGCAGGTATTTCACTGTTCACACGTGCTTATCGACTGCTAATTTTGTGCTTAGTGTATGTCAATCTTCCAGGTATTATTGGTTGACTCCCCTGATGAGTCCTAAAGACAGAAAATGTGAATTGGTTGACTGAGTGTGGTGAGAAGCTGCCATGATTCTTGCATGCTCAAAAATGCAACTCTTGTAAAGACGGCAGCTACTCTATTCTCTGTGTTGCAGTCAACTGGGATGATGGCTATCTTGCCGCTGGCAGGGCTCTGCTGCAGAAAGCTGTTGGTGAGCCATGTCTTGCTCAGCTTCAGATCGCCCAGAGCCTTGCACGGCTCCTGAAGGCTGTGCCTGCCTGGATGCTGGCTTTTGGAGATGCCAACAACCAGGGCTGCACAGCACATGCTGGCTTTCAGGCGTTCCAGGTAGGCCTTTGCTCACATCCCCACAAACGTGCGTCCCAAAATCATGTAACTGATAATCTGTTGTAGATTTGTCATTGTGAGCTTGGTTCTGCGACAACTTGACAGTGTATGTACTGGCTTTGTCTGTTGCTACAGCCCTTTTGATTGTCGTCTGACAAGTGCATGTGTGTGGCAGTCTGTACTGAATGGCAAGCGGACCAACAGAGAGTTGCAGACAGTCCTGAGCGATGTGAACAAGGCCAAGAGCATGGCCCTGTTGTTGCGGACAATTGTAGCGGCTGATGTTCAGAGTCAGCTTGCACCGTCCCCATCCGGTCAGGAGAGGTATGTTCTGAGGCTGCTCTTGCAATGCACCGTTGTGCTTATTGGACAAATCAGAATGTTCAGTTGCAGCATGCCATTCGTGGCAATGCAATGTTGTGCTTACTGGACAAATCAGAATGTCCAGCTGCAGCATGCCATTTGTAGCAGGAGGTGCATGCACTTTGCAGGATGCACCATCTGCCTGAGTGACATTGCTGATAAATTTAACAGCTGATGTATGACTAATTGCAGTGCACAGCTGTACTCATTCGGTTCATTTTCGTTTGCCGTGTCTCTTGTTCTGCCAAGCGTCCTGCTGATGTTGTGACTGCCATGCAGTGATGGAAGACTGATGGCTAAGGACATCCTGCGCATGAGCCCTGAAGACGGCATGCCAGAACTACATAAGGTGCCTGAATGGCAATTGACCCTTCTGCACCAGAAGCTAGCTCTGGAACTACAGTCTTTGTAGCCTGGTACTGCATAGTGAAGTTCCATTAAGTATCATCTGGATGCCAAGTATTGTACGTTAGGCACTACGCTGTGACATGTCCATGACAATTTAAAGCCATATATTGGCAATAAAAGCACGTATTATATAATGTGCCAACATCAGAGTCTGATCCGCATGTAAGTGTCAAAGCTGGGAATGGGAGCTGATTGCAGTAGTTGTTTTTGTTCTCACAAATTGCCGCAGCAGCTTATGCTGTGGACATGATATACACCAGGAATCGCTTTTGATTTTGCAGCTGCAATGCAAGCACCAACAGGCATGCAAACAACACTGGTTGCATGCTCACACAACACCCTGTTTTTGTGCTAGGCCATTGTCTGAGATGTACACGCGCTACCAATGAAAAAAACACTCTAGAAGAACGAAACCCAGTTGCGTCGCCATAGGATAGAACAGATACAATCAGCTTGCTCAATTCCAGCTGCATCCAAATTGCTGAGCGTGCCACCTTTAAACTTTGAAACAAAATGACATGTTGATCTTACAAAGACAGGCCTGGCCCAGGCCTTGGTTTCACAAAGACAGGCCTTGCTCAGGCATGGACTAGGGTCCCGCCACACCAATGCATCATCTGCTTCGACCACTGGAAGAAGTATCACTGCTGCTGGAGCCTGAAGAGGCAGTGTCACTGCTGCCAGAACCATCGCTACTTGATGAGCCACTGGCTGAGCTGGAGGAGGATGAACCATGGCGTTGCTTGCTGCCCTTTCTGACAACACCTTTCTGTCTGGCCTCCTGCTCTCTGCACAAGGTCAATCCTTGCATCAGCCCAGCTCAAAAACGAATGCAAGCGGGGGCCATATTACGCATGAGCCCGACTGCCCAGGTGTGATGAGCTCATGCCACAACATGCAAGCATGCTATGGCCTCCTGAATGCAGATGATTGTTCAGCATCTGCTGTGTGCATGCCTGTTGGTGACATTGACATGATGTACATCATACCTGACAGCTGGGCTGGCATGGCGCCCAGCTGAGTCTCTGAGCCGGCTGCACCTCTCCTCCCTCCTGTCTCCATTATGCTGAGACCTCTCACGGCCCCTGTCATCATACCAGCCCCGGTCTGACTCCCTAGTTCTGTCCCTGTCACCATAGTGCCTGTCACCGTAAGGAGCTCTGCCAATATCTCGACCGCTGTTTCTGTCTGGTTGGCGGACGCTCTCTGTCTTGCTGCTATGGCCTGGCCTGTCACCATACACAGCAGCTGCATCATGACGCTTGTCTCTTTCCGTGTCATGCCTATCTGCTGGGTATGCATCACTTCGGGAGCCGTTCCTGCTTCTGTAGCCATCATGATTTCTGTACTCATCACCAGCAAGCTGGCTGCTGCGCTTATGATCTGTGCCAGAAACCTCACGGCGCTGGCGCTTGGGGGGTGGGGATGGGGATCTGTTTGGGCGTGCTCTGCGTGGTGGGGAAGGCACAAGTGTATGCCTGGGTGGCTCAGCATGATTCACAGCTGTTCTGACTGGGTCTGGTGACAAAGACCTAGACCGCCTGCTGGGCATTGCAGCTGCTGCAGCAGGTGCTGCTTCTACAGGCCTGGAAGCTATCTGAGAAGCTAAGCGGCGGCTGTTGCGTGCAGGCGGGAGAGAGGGTAAAGGAAGGTCGTCAGACTCTGAGCTGTAGTCATATCTTGAGGGAGAGGCACCTCTGGGGACATAGCGCTCAGGGACAGGGGCTTCTCTGGCAGCCCTTGCCCTTTCAGCAGCTCTCACCTCTTGCTCTTGTTCCTGCCTGCGCTCTTGTTCCCTTTGCTGTTGTCTCTGCAGATGCTCCTGCATATTGCAAAGGTCCTTCACAGCATGCTTTGTTGAGACAGATGCTGCAAAGTGTGAGCTTGAGCTGTGAGAAGATAGCAGCATGTAGAGTTGATGTCCCAGCAGCATCACAATGCTGATACGCTTGTAATTATCTTGGCAGAGTGCAAGCAGCGGTCTTGGGTACTGCAGTACTGGCAGAATGTTTTGGTACCTTCTGCCTCTGCTTTTCCTGCTTCCTTGCGTCCTTGTCTGCCTTTTTGGCAGCACGTGCTCTCCCTTTTTCTCTGTGCATGGCCTCCTTTTTCAGAGCTTTGGCCTGCTTTATTTTTGTTTTCTCAGCAAGCTCCCTCTGTTCAATCCTGGCCTGCTTTCGCTTCTCCTGCAACTCTCTGTCAAAGGCTTCCCCTTCTTTGGAATCCTGGTTCTTTGGAAGCCCAAAGACATTTCGCAGCTTGACCATTTTCTCAAGCTGCCGCTTGGCAGCTGCATGAGTCTCGTCAGCGTTCCTGTATGCAAAACAAAACTGAACTAGTGCTGCAAAAAAGCAGAAGTGCTGTAGCCAGTGGGCACAGATCGCTTGTTCAGCGTACCCCTGCTCAGTGGGTGGTGTCAACTGGTCTGCCCTGTCCAGCTGCAGCCTCAAAGCAGCCACTTTGCTGTCAATCTCCCCCCTTGCTAACCTACAAGATGATGTGCAGCTTGAGGTACAAACACTTTGCACCACAGCAGATTTGCACACAAAGAAAGCGCTCTCACCCTTGCTCGGCGAGTTTATCCTCCTCGGCCAGCAACTTGAGCTCGACTTCTCTTTTGTGATTGTGCAACAGGATGCTTTCATCAGGTTGTCGCTGCGTAGGACCTTTATCCTCTGTGTTGTCAGGGAATCTGTTTTGTACTGGCCTGCCGCCTCGCAGGTTGAACTTATTGCCTTGCACATAGCCGCTTGTGCCGGATCCTCTGACACTGAGTATGCCAATGCCGTTGTACATGATGTGGCGACTGACTGCGTGAACGACACACTGAGCTTCATCATGCAGAGCAATTGCCCTGCCCAGGCAATTGCCCTAGTTGGGAGGGGCCTTTCGCTTGCCGCCCCAAGGAGCACTTGCAAGCTTGCTAACAGGAGCTATATGCATACGAGCGCAAGTTGGGAGCCGCAAAACCGTCAGTCGGTCGCACGAAATCGATAGACATATGGCAATTTTTCTGTTCACGCCAGGCTACGCCTCACTAAACACCTGAGGACTCGAGCCTGTAGGTAGGCCATGTTTCTTCAGCATAGTGACGTTTGCGTGCGCAGTACTGACGTTTGCAACAAGATGCAAAGATACGAGCGCCTTTGGGCGTCTTTTGTGCACCCACTTCCGACAGCTTTGCTGTGTCAGCGGCTAGTCCTCTTGTTTCGATCTCTGAGCAGATGTCCAAAGTGACAGGCAGGCTGATATGCGCAAGCTGCAGGCTATCATGTCGGAAGGATTTGTGGTCGTGTCTCGGTGGGGTCCCAAGCAACACCAGGTCGGATGCACCTGTGGTGTGTGCAAAAGCAGGCGTAAGGAACAAGCCAAGGGCTTCAAGCAGAAGGTTGCTGGGCAGAACGAGCACGGGTCAGACACAGTTGTGACACCGAAGCCTGTTGCTTTGCGAGATGAAGATTCACAAGTTGCACTTGGTCCTCCATTATCTGACCTGCCCACTGGCAAGCCACCTGAACAGACCAAGGCACAGTCTGCAGAGCTCAACGTTTCATCTGCTGAAAATGAATCAGACACTGCAAATGGCATCAGCACAGCACCTGCTGAGGCCCTGCTTGACGTGCAGCAGCCTACTCAGCTAAAGAAGAAAGCACTCAAGGTGACCTAAGCCATCAAAGAGCAAAAGCAGATTGATGCGCAGGGTCTGAGCCACCTGCAGGCTGTGAACTGTCTTCAAATAGATTTTCTTGGCATGACTGCTTTGCTGTTGTTGCCATACAAGTCTTAGACACACAGCAGTTAGCATGTTTCCTGTAAGGCCATCCAATGATGCTAGAGTATGTCAGCTGTGGTTTCAATGCTGTAGACGCGTCTCAATATGGAGCTGGCAGCATTGGGAACTCCAGAGATGCCTGTGACCAAAGTCAGAGTGCCCCGTCAGGCTGCCACAGCTGCCAAAGCAGCCATCAAGAAGGACCTACTTCAGCATAGCAGCCGGCCTAGTGCTGCATCTGTTCCGGCTAAGGCATCAGCTCTCCCTGGTGTCAAAGCAGTAGACTCCAATAAAAAGGCTGCAAGCACACAACAGAAAAAGAAGAGTCAGCAGTCCAAGGTATGATCTTATGTGATCAAATGCATTCTCTTTGGCAGGCTTGTGACTTGTGCTGTTGCAGCATTTGATGTGTCACGATAAGCATTCTGCAAAGGCACTTCCGCACACACTCACATCAGCAGCACACACAAATGTCACTGCCTTGTCACAATAACTTCAGCACAGCCACCTGCTTGTCCTCCAGTGCATTGCTCAGCTATTAACTGACATTCTTAGACTTGGTGGAGTTGTTGCATTGAGTACCATCTTCTTGCAGGGCGTAAAGCAGCCCAGCGTGAAGGTCAACAGGGAGCTCAACAGCCTCATGGCAGATGACCTGGTCCCTGTAGCGCCTCTGCCAGCAGGTCCCACAGAAGACGCCTCCTCACCTGGTGCTGCACCTTCTGGTGAAGCTGCTACTCCAGCTGCTGCTGCAGCCTCTCCTGTAGATCTGCCTGCAGCTGTGCCAGCAGCTGCGTCAAATGTGGCTTTTGGGAGTTTGCACGCTTTACCAGACATACGCGCCGAGTCTGACAAGTCTCATGGCTCTCGCCAGCAAGACACGGCTGCGGCTCAGGATACCATGCAGTCTCCAATGCTATCAGGTGAGCGCAATCTCCTGTCTCAGGTAGCCCACACTCATTCTACAAGTTGGAGTTAATCTCATTGCAAGAGCTAGTCAAGCAAAGACGCTGTGTTTGTACTGTATTTGTACTGTCTCAGAAGGCAGGCACAAAGCATGTATACGCAGTAGCCAGTCATACATTACACAGTCAGCATATTGAAAGCATTCAGTGTATGAGTGAGCCAAGCATGATGTGCGCTCCTGCAGATGGTAGCACTGTTGACATCATGGACACAACAGAGCAGGACCCTGCCAGACCCCCCGCTTCAACCCCACATTCGCACCCGCCCCTGCTCCAGCCCTCAAAGGAGTTCAGCCCAGTGGAGCAATTTGCCCAGGAGGTGCGCCGAAAGGCAAAGTGGGGACCGGCGGTGGATGTGAATGTGCGAGGCCTCATGGCATCTGCTGCCTTGACGGGCCAGCCGGTGCACATCCAGCTCAAGAACAAGGAGCCTGTGTACCTGCAAGGTCAGTGCCTGCACCAGCTGTGTGTGTGTGAGATGTTTGATCAGACTAACAAGGTGTAAAAGTTGCAATGCATAACATCTACAACTACACCAACGCTCGACTGCATCTACAGAAACAAAGATAAGAAAAGAAAAGGAGTAATCGTAGCAACCCTCTTGCTGAGTTGTGCAAATGCTGTAAACTCCAAGCAAAGGGTAAATCCTCAATGATTCTTTCTGGCAAATGCTTCATTCTCAATTTGCTAGACATGGTGTATCTCTTTTTCTGCCAAAGAGCAAGAGTACTCCACTGGATTTGTATGACTTTAGGGCTATATAAGCATGGCGTCGCAATCATTGCCTCTGAACAGCGCTGAATGCCCTGCAATGGCTGTAATGCATGTCCTTGGGACGCCGGCAAGGGCCTTGTTCATGTGGGCAGTAAGCTCCCAGTAACGGGCGGCAGCCACAAGCACTACAAATCAAGTCTGCATACCAAGAGCAGCCCTGCATCAAGGAGCCTCTGATGGCAGCTGACTTGCTGCATGCAGGGGTGATACAAGAGAATGGCATGGTGAAGTGTGCACAGCATGTGGGTGGCCCCCAAAACCACGAGTGCAGCTTATCAGAGTTTGAAAAGCTGGGCAACAGCAAGGAGCGCAGACCTGGTGAAAACATCCACCTTACCACCTTCAACCTGGCTCTCAAGGTGATGGAACACCCATTCATTACCCCTGCAGCAGCATGTCAGGATCCTGCATTCACCTTCTGCACTATGGCCCCACTTTACCATAGTAGTCTTGCACCCTCTTAAGTATCTACCCGCAGAATAGCGCCTTTCTACACGTGAGATAACAAGGCTGCATCTGCTAGCTGGGCCCTTGATGGCAGCTGCCGTTTGGATGGCTGACACGCTCCCAATGAGCTCCAGTAGACGTGTTGAGACCACAACCCAAATTTGTTGTTCCTGCTCTTGCAGGACTTTTGTGGCTTGGTGAATGACATTGGGGAGAAGGCCAGATCCAGATGCCTGGAATGCAAACAGGGGTCAGGCCTGATCAAGTGCAAGGGCTGCAGTGTGGCTGCCCACCCGCTCTGTGTTGGCCTCAACAGCCGCCAGCAGCAGGTCAGCATGCTGTCATGCATTCCAATCATGCACTGCGTAGCTATGCACTGCATGGCCTTGTGCTAACAATGGTGTGTTCCACGGAATTATCTGACTGCAAGGCAATGGGCACCGCGTGTGGTTCAGCAAGACGTCACTATCAGATCAATGATGCTCAAGGCAAAACTCATGACAGCATGCATTGCTTCACATGCTGCATGATGTTATCATCTTGACATCAGGCACTGTGCTATGCACAAGCCAAGTCTAGCAGTTGGCAAGCGCATTTGGTGTCTCATATTGTAGATCCAGAAGCGTCGTCCTATGCCTGATGCCATTGAGCTGCTGCATACAGGCAAACTGGTTTTGTTCGGCATGCAAGGCCAGTGGGCAGGACAAGCTGCCACAGAGGCCTCAAGATCTGCAGGGCCGGGCTAGGGCACCTGCACATCGACTGCCACCCAGACCCCAGCCTGCCTCAGCACCCCCCAGGCCGCCTGCTGCACAGTCTGGCCCACAGTCTGGCAAGAAACAAGACACGTCATGCATATCCCCTGCAGGTCTGCTGGCAGCCTTTTTCTTCACTGAAGAGCTGATGTACACTTCCAACAGTCAATTCATGCATCAATCACACACTGCCATCACTAGCCGCAAACGTAGGTGCTTCTGGATGCACTACAGCGTCAAGCTTTGTCCATCATGTTTTATATTGTGCCCTGAACAAATGGTACATGGGCTTGGCTTATGCCCATTGTGTCCCATTGGCTTTGTCCAAGACACAGTCAATGCGTTGGTGTGTGGTGCAGGGAGAGTGCACATGGCAGTGCCTGTGAGCGGCATGACCCCAGCCCGCCGGGAGCGTAATGGTAACAAGCACAAGCGCCTTTTCATGGGTGGTCCAGGAGGCCTGACGGTGGGTTGCCTCACTGCCAAACTGTTGCCTCACTGTCAAACTGTAAACATTCTTCAGCTCAGTCTTGCTCACAGTCCCAGTGATACAACAAGGGCAAGCTGCTAGCCTGGCTCATTCAGTCTTAGGACTCCGTGTCATCCCATTGTGCTTGCACAGCTTGTGGTGGATCAGCTGTTGGTAATTTAAGGGACCATTTTTCAATTCAAAGACAAACATGGCATTTTCTGTAAAACGAGGTGACCGAGATAGTCTGATACTAAGTGGTTGTTGCTGCCGACAATGCATCTGCTCAAGGCTGCTGCCCCAAATGATATCCCTCATAGTGCTTGTGATCGATGTGGTGTCTCAAACACTGAGTTGGAGGGCAAATCTGCCACCTGCCGTCATTTTATAATACAAAGCAGTCAATGCAGCTGGCTGCCAGCACATGATTTTGGCTGATCTGCAACTGAGCGACCAAGGTCTTTGGCATGAATGCAGAGCAAGCAGCAGGCCATCAGGAATGTGAGGCAGGAAGCTCATGCTTCCTGGAGTGACATGAAGGAGAAGGTCATCCAGCTACAAAACGAAAACAGCATGCTCATGAGTTTTGCAGTTGGAGGACCTTCTCCTCATGTCAGTCCAGGAAGCATGAGCTTCCTGCCTCATAATGATGACTGTGGTTGTGACTAATGACACCACCAGGCAGCTCTTGACAGCTTTTGCACGGGAGCTGTAGGCGTGGAACTGAGGATTACTTACCTGTGTGTTTGTGCAGCATGGTGAACCAGTGGAGTACAGGACAGTCCAGCAGGGCCTGCTGTTGAAGGGTGAGGTCCACATCAAGCCTGGTGTGGACGCCATGACAGGCATCCTGTGTCAGTGCTGCCACTCAGTCGTGTCCTGCAGCAAGTTTGAGGCGCATGCTGGCCAGGGCTCCAGAAGGTGTGACCCCTCTGCTTCTGTGCTGAGGCCGGGCTTGCTGCTTGTCCTGTGCTCAGCATTCAGCACGCTGCCAGATGGCAGTCTCCTGATTTTGCTGATTTGGTTGCAGTGCCTCTGTGCTCCTGCGCATCTGGCGGTCTTTGCAAAGGGCTTGGCATTGTCAGCTGCAGTCATGCAAAGACCGCAAGATATGCAGGAGCACAGAGGCAACGCGAACAAATCTGGCAGGATCAGGAAGGTGCCAACCGGCAGCATGCTTGCTTGGTGACCAGAGCAATGTCAGGGAGATAGCTTGTGTTGGCAGCTTTTGCTAATGTGCAATTTGGACTGCGTTCAGGGCACCCTATGACAACATCTTCACGGCTGAGGGGATCACTCTGAGATCACGTGCTGCTATGCTACCCCCCCTGGCAGAGGGTGAGGTGGGGTTTGTGTCGGCCCGGGGCCCCAGGAGAGTGAGTCACAGCCGTAGCAAGGGCAACGCTGTAGACCACACTGGACCTCTGGGTGGCATTGCTGACGGGTAATGTTTCAACTGTGCATGTATGTATGGAGCCAGCCACTCCCCATTTTAAAGGGCAATGCGACTGCAGAAGCCTTCTATACCTGCATGCTGTGGATCTCACAGCTGCTGATGTGTAGCAGCAGTCATACCCTTATGTTGTCCTTTGAGCAGCTTAGCACTCTTTGCTGAGATGCCAGCTTGCAGCCAAATGCAGGCATATACATGTGGAACAGTGACCATGGAATGTGGTGATGCAGATGTCGAGATGTGATCCATGACCTTGACCATGATGCGGGGGGCTGCAACATTTGCGGCCGGCCTGACTTTGCCCTAGGGCCTTTCTGTGATCGCACCATGATCCTGTGTGACCAGTGCGAGTGTGAGTTCCATGTGGGCTGCCTGCGCAAGGCTGCCCGCTGTGACCTCTCTCAGCTTCCCACTGGTCAGTACCTTCATCTCTTCATCCCAATGCTGTTCAAGCAAGAAAGCTGACTGTTGTCCAAGACTTCTCTCCAATAGGGCTCTATCTTGTCTCTCTGTGGTGGCGCCACCTGCAACATCAGCAAGGATGCCTCATTGCACACAGGCTGCCTTTATGCCTGACCCTGTGCTCTGTGTCTCTGCCCGACACTAGCCCTTTGCCTCCTTCATCTCTGTGCCAGTACTGTTTGTGCAGCTTCCAACTGCATGCTTCACTTCTGCCATTGCTCTGGTCAATCTGTATTTAGTTTGCAGATGCAGCAATTGTAGATAATCGCCACCTTCTCGTTCTTGCATTGTGCCCACCACTCTTGCTTTGCTGCGTCCTGACCAGCTGGGATTTACGCAGGGGACTGGTTTTGCTCAGAGGATTGCAGCGGCATCTGGCAAGCACTCAATGGCAGGGTGTCAGCAGGGCCAGCCCCCCTGGACCCCCCTGAGTACACCCTTCAGCTGATGAGGGGCCGGGACACCTCAGGCTTACCTGCTGCTGATGCCACCAATGCAGCTATCGACACAGCCCAACAGGTTTGTTGTGGTCACTTTTCACAATGTGATCACTTGCAGCAAGTTATGCCAAGTCATCAATGATATAAATATTCACGATCGGTATGGTCTCGGCTTGTGGTTGCTAAAAGTAAAGCCATTGCTATTTCAGTGATGGGTTCTCCTGTTGTCATGCAATCAGCAGCAGGGCATAACATCGCTTAACTACCTCTAACATTAACATCCTGCCATGCCAGCATTGCTGCAGGGTCTACGCAAATGTCTTGACAGGCCTGCTTCTGCCAAACAGGTGCTGCAAGAGTCCTTTGATCCCATCATTGACAAGGCCACAAAGGAGAATCTGTTGTTGCTGATGACCAAAGCCGAGGTCAAGGGCGAGTACGACTACAGAGGAATGTACACTGCTCTGCTGACTCATCAGGGCAGGGCAGTCTGTGCAGCGGTGTTCAGGGCTTTTGGAGCACAGCTGGCAGAGGTACCCCTGGTGGCTACCAAAGCAGATGCCAGGCGACAGGGTCACTGCAGAGTGCTCATGGCCCAATTTGAGTCAATTCTGAAGGAGGTCAGCCACTGTCCTGGCTATCCCATATTGGGGCCTGTTAAAGCCTTGGGGTCACCTTTGTCCTGTTCCCGTACATGTTTATGTCAGGCTTGCAGCAGAAATCCACAACTCAACAGGCATATATGTTGTGTGCCTGCTTGCATGCTGCATTGCTACTTACATGCAATGCAAGACGTACATCTTGTCTGCATGCTGCATTAGTGCTGACGTGCCATGCGTGCTGCGAGTTGTCTGCTTGTTTCACAGCAGGATGTGGAACACATGGTCCTGTTAGCATGCAGTCATGCATGCTGCTCCAACATCTGCTTCATGTTGACATCTGTTCACCTGCCCTCTCAAACAGCTTTACTGCTACAGGCTGGTGTGAGAACAATGTGCTTGCCAGCCGCTCATGAGACAGTGCACACCTGGATTCAAGGCTTCGGCCTTCAGCCCATGCCTGATGAAGATTTGGACGCAGCCTGCAAGGACCTGCGCATACTGATCTTCCCAGGCACCCAGGTGCTGCAGAAGCAGCTGCTACCCCCCCTGCCTCCCAAGGCGGGACCCCTCATGACCCCACCTTGGGCTGAGGAAACAGCATTGCCCGCAACCACTGAGGGTGAAAGCCCTGCAGAGGTGGCAATTTTGGATGCAAGCCAAGCTGTTGCACACGTTCCCCAAGATGTACCTGCAGTCAGGCAGGATGCGTCTGCAGGGTTGAAAGATCTTGTGACGGCAGCAGCAGCGTCTATGAGGGAGGCAGTTGGAGGGTTGACCAGTGGAGAAGCAGGGTCAGCACCATCAGCAACCCAGGCTGATCATCCAGCTGCTGGAGCCACACCTGCTGCAACAGAGGTCCTAGCAGCAACACAGTATTCAGCTCCAGGATTGCGAGCTTCAGCACCAGCAGCGTTCGTGGAGCTGACAGAAGTACGTCAGGATACAGAGAGGAGACCTGCTGAGGTTCCACGGGGGCAGTTGCTGGGTCTGCTGCATGAACAAGAGCAAGTACACTCTCAAGAGGGCAAAGCAGGGCCTGGTACAGGAGGTGATGCACACCCGGGAGAGGTCCTGCAACCTGTGGATGGTGCTGCCGACCATCGTGTCATGTCAGATGAGGTTGTGGATGTTGTCTCCCTGCCATCGAACACTAGCCATCTGGAGTCTCAGGTATACAGCTTCTGCATTTGGTTGTGCCTTAAACTGAATAGTGCAAACTTATTGTCAGAGGCAACATGCAGTTTTTGCTTTCTGCACGCAGTTTTGTTTGTTGCACATGAGTGGCGGCACATGTTGGATTACGAATGTGGCATCTGCGCTCACTTTCCAAATTCATGTTGGTTGGTCATGCTCCTGCCTGCTGACCTGCCCTCGTGGCATCTGAATTGAGAAGTCTGTGTTATTCAGTAGTCTTGCCTGTCTGCCAAACAGTCATGCTTGTGAACCCTGTGCTTAACCTCTGCCCTTGTTTCGACAGCAGGACATGTTCGTACAAGCAGATGCACAACAGGCATATTGTTCCCAATCAGAGCAGTTGGCACAGCCACAGGAACAGTTGGCGCTGCCCACAGACCAGCAGTACCTTTCAGGTGGCAGTCAGCAGCAGCAGCAGCAGTTGTTTATGCCCACTATGCAGGCGCAACCCTCAAATGCTTTGCCCTCCACAGGCAAGCAGCAGCCGTTGATGCCCGCAAACAGTGATGAGACGATGCAGACAGCTCCTCACCAATCATTGCCGTCGGAAGTTGCAGTAAGTGGGTCCTCGCCAGCAGCCATGGAGGTGGACCTGTCAGCGCAGCCAGAGACCTTGCCTGCTCAGGAGCTCAGCTCAACCGAGCTGACAGAGCAATGGCATCTGCGTGATACAGCCGCAGCTGGCAACAGCAAGCTTGTGTCACACCACCATGCATCTGGACCGGTGGGGTCTGCGTACCGGGATGAGCAGCTGCATAGCACTGCTCATGTTGAACAGCAGCGACAGCCTGCAGAGGAACATGACCACCTGTCAGTCCCCACACTGGCTCATCAAATCCAGTCAGGTTCATGCTATGCTGAGCCACCTGCTGGGCCGCAAGACCAATTTCGGTCTGGGGGCTCTGCAGACCAGGGTGCTTCTGCTCTCTTAGCTACGGCAGAGCTGGAATCACACAGTCCACAGGAATGCAGACCCAAGGTAGAAGAGCCAACTGCACTCAACAGCACTGCTGCTGATGCTGAAGTTGATGGGACTGGTGCTCAAGACGATCAGGCGCTGCAGCCTAGTGCTCATGGTTTTGATAGCCAACTAGGCTTGCATAGGGAAGAATCAAAAGCAGAGCACCGATGCAAACCTCCCGAGGGACAAGACAGTGTGCCCCAAAGCAGTGGCCTTGCTGAGGCAAATGGGCATGATTGGAGCATGCCACAGTACCCTATTTTCAGACCAGACTCCCTAAGGTCAGAGGGTAAACATACTGATACCGTGGAGGACGTACAGAATGTCGCAAAACCCACTTGTTGGGCTGGACACTTGGACTTGCCTCTGCCTGAACAGGAGCTAAGTCAACTAGAGCATGCACCAGTCAGCAAGAAGCGGCAAATAAGCCCTTCTGAGGGAGCTGATGCTGAAGATACCATTCATGCCAAGCGGCAGCATGTTGCCCTCTCAAGTTCAGCTTGAATGGTGTTTATGCACACACTTTCTTCTGACTTCTATTACGGACCTGGTGACTATGTGACTTGAGCAAATTAGAGAATGCATCAGTTATTTCAGACCAATGTGCTTTTGTGATGATAGAACTGCTGGACTTGTCAGGTTTTCTGTCTGCCTTCTGAAACGTTCTCCTCAGTCACTTTAGTGCAGCAAGTTTGGATACACTCTCCTGCTCTCTCCATTGCAATGACATTGTAACTGACCCTGAGTGATCACATGAGCTATTTTGGGATCTGAACTGTGCTCTGTTGTGTTGATTACACCATTGTTATAACATCTGATTATGGTATGAAACGCCTCGCCAGTCTTTGCAATGACGCACCTGTCTGTTACAATAATCAGATTCTGCGTAAATTCTCAGGCTGCAACAGGCGTTCCAATGCAGATTTACCCCTCAACTTATGCACTAATCCATCAACGTGAAAATTCGATAAGGAAGTCAAGTGCATGCTGTCCTTCGAAATCGGTGTGTTGCTGCCTTACTTTCATCTCTATAAACAACATCAAAGCTGCAAAACGTGATCAACATGAAGCAACTCCAGAGGAGCTCCTTGTAGCGTATCCACTGTAGCAACTGCAGAGGAGCTGCTAACTAGCAGCCTGCAACAATAGTCTGTCAAGATTCAGAGGATCTGTGCATTGTGCACTTCAGGCGCCAAAGCATCACCTGACCAGGTGCAGCTTCTTCCTGCACTTGATGCAATGAGCAGCATCTGCTGAATGTATGTCAGGTCAACAATAATAGTTTGTTCTACAATCAAGCCTCCAATGCAGCTTTCGCAGCTGCTCCATGTTCCTGACACAAGGCCTTGTGTCTGGAGCTCCAGTCAGCTCTCTGCAGCATTTTGACCAGAGTTGAGTAGACAGCAGGTCAAATTTGATTGCAATGTACACTGAAATTACTGTAGCTGCTTCTTCCTAGCTGGCATGCCTCTGAGCAGTAAAACACACACCAGCAGGACCCACATCGGTGTAGCTGATCAATGGAGAATATCTGGCCTGGACACTGCACAGGCAGTAGTGTTGTCTTTGCATAGCCTGTAGTGCTGGCCAGTGAAGTAGTGTGTGTACAGCTTTGTCTTACCTTGTTGTTTCCACATGCCATTTCCCCTCTGTCTTGGCCTCGTTTTCTAAACTTTCTTGCGCCAATGAAATGCCCCTGTGCCTCTTTCAACTGTGCATAGTACTCCCGACTCACAGCAGCATCAAATCTGTACAGAGCAGACATAGTTTGCATGCAGCTGCAACAGCTCAGCCACCGTGTTAAGCCAAACTTTGCCTTTATCCATTGCTGATGAGGAGGTCAGCAAGTGCACAAAGACAAACCTTAACAGCAGAGCAACACCAATGCAGGTACCTAAATCCCGATGCCACCTGGGTCCAATCTCTGAGCCACCAACTGATCGGTAGTCTCGTACTTTCAGCGCCTTTTTAAGAGCTTTCTGGGCAGCTTCCAAGTTGTTGCTTCTCAAATAAAACCCGCCCAGCTCGTTGAAGCTGAGGGCGGCCTGTACCGAACGTTTCCCAAAAAGCTGGATCTTGAGTTCGACACAACGGTTTTGCAGTTGAATGGCCTGCCTGATGTTCCCAGAGCGGTAGGCTTGAGACGCCTGTGCAGAGAGATCCAAAGCTTGCATCAATACACTGACGCTGACTGGCCTCGTCCAATGGAGCACCTTCCTGTTTGTACATGTTAATGTGAGCCATGCTGCCCTCTGAAAAGGCACTTTGGGTTCAGCAGCAACACTTTTTGGTGTACAATAAGACAGAGACCCAACTGCTTTGGAAATAAGGGATTCGAAACCGTGTTGGCGTCAGCTTGATTCATTACTAACTCATTGCTAACATTGACAAATCCACTGTCCCACTCTCTGCATCCTGAGAAAAGTAAACCCCTAGGCCTGAGAGTAATGACCACCAGGCTGGTCTTCCAAGTCCCTGTATTTGTACATACAGCATCAGCTCATATGAGTAAAGCAGTGCTGATGTGGTGACTCAGCAGCACTCATGTGCATGGTTTGCCTGCGCGCGTATGCAGACAATGTCGCGTCACAACTGTTGCCATCTCATAATGTGGGAAGCTCTTAATGCCTGTAGAGATGAAAGCTTGCTCAATCAGCTTGGCATAGAAAGAAGTGTTAATATGCAAGCACAATGGCAGGTCAGCACACGCCAGAGACCATGCTCACCTTTCAAGTCACCTTTCAATGAACAAGTGAAAACTAAGGCACCAACCTGCTACCAAGGCGAACTACTGTTAAGCTGATGACATGTTTGGACCTTGTGTGCAAGCACAACAGCCTGAATGCAATGCGCGCTTGCTTGACATGCATGGCAGTACTCGCCTGCTTTGTGCATTTTGCTCTGCAGTGAACATTCTGCCTTCAGCGTGCTGCTGTGTCATGATATACCAGTCTGCATATGGGTTGCTTTTGTCCGCAGCACTCTTTTATTGACATGTGCAAGTAATCATGCACGTGCAGTGTGCCAGCGTGTGTATTTGTCCAACATGCTCAAGCTCTCGTTGACCAGGCAAAATGTGAGCACATCCTGATGTGGTGCACACACTCCCCGCTCGACGCAGGCTGCAATCTCTTCTGTAGGACATCCATACACGCTTATCAGGACTTGATGTGAAGTGCAAGACACACTGTCTGCAACTTGGCAGGATTCTGCAAGTACATTGGATGTTGCTTTGACGGAGGACTTGTGCGTGTGACATGCAAACCCGCTGCTGACGAGGCTTGTGGTTGATGCCGGAGTCCGCATCAAATCAAGAGAGTCAAAGCGTGCTGCGCAGAAAGGACGTTTCTATTGAACTATACACGTTTCGGGATTGAGAAGAGCATTTGCTTGCTATGGTGTGCATTGCATGTCTCTTGATGCTCTTTTGGGAATGAAGTGTTCTAGCATGCCATTTTGGAGGCATCGACTGCCATAGATGCATGTCCATCATGCCTGAGCTGCATGAAGACAATGCAGCCAAGGTGCCTTGCGTTGTCAGCCAAGTCCTTACAGGATATCTGCTTACAAGATGCAATCTTTCACACAGTGTGCAACATCCATTTGCTGCATCTGCATAACTGATGCAGCTGACAGTGAGGAGCTCCATGTAAACTGCTCGAGCCCGTCAGCATCAATTCCTCTGTGCAATGCTTCCAGCTGACCTGTTTGTCTATCAGAATCTACCAAACTGGTGGCAAAGACCTGGCCATCACTGGTTGTCACCAACATGTGATTGTTTGACGTTTCTGACTGTGCATCATCCACTTGACTTGCTGTAGTGTCAAGGGAGCCCAGATTTGACGCATGCGGCAGGCGCTGCACCCCCAAACGAGCTCTGCAGAAACTTGTGGCTCCATGTTGAATGTTGCAGCCCGCTTGCAGATGCACATTGGGTAGGTCTGCATCTTCAGCCTGCTGTGATGCTTGGCTGATGGGCACAGACACGTTGCCTCGGTCAGTGCCTGCACAAAATACAATGTGTCAAAGTGTGCTTCAGCACAGCCCAAAGGTTTACAAGCAGAGGCTTTTACAGATGCAGGACTGGGGCAGAAGTCTGAAAATTGTGTTGCAATATGTTGCTTATGAAGATCATCCTGCTCAGACACTTGAATTGCCGAAAGCAAGCTTTGTATGTAGCTTGTGCATGGATTGTAATGGCATGATGACTTGGATCAAGGAAACAAATAAAGAGACAAATTGACTGCTTAACTAATATCAAGACAACAGACAAACAAGCTGCTTGGAACAGTTGAGACCAGTCAGGTAATTTAAGCAGTTCTTTGGCTGAGTGCACATCTTTTGTGGCGTGTGTCAGGTTCATGAATGATGGCTCATTAGAATGACGCTCTGCAGAACTTCAACATTACTGAAATGCCCATGCTACAACCGCAACTCAGCAGCTGAACATGCTATGCCAACCTTCAAGCAGTGCCTTCTCTTTTGCGCTTCTCCTAGCCTCACCAGCAGCCTGCTCCTGAGCCACATCCCTCTTCAGCAGCAGCAGCCCATCAGGATAGGCACCTGCCAACAAGAACTGCCCATTAAGCATGCCAGCTGACTGGATCTGAATGGGCCCATCATGCTGAATGTCCCTTTGAGCAGTCATGAGGGAGATGTTGGCAGACAGAGGCTCAAGGCTTGGTTTGCCCTCATGCCCTGCTGTGGTGAAGAGGGAAAGGGAGGACATGAAGCTGCAGGCTGCTACGGTGGTATCCAGAGTGGATAAGGAAGTGACTAAAGAAGAACCCCCAGCTGTTGCTGCCTGCACTGACATATATTTGTCTCAGTAATGTGAGTAGTCATCTAAGCTTAATCAGCCTGTTCGCACTAACGCCGCCTGAGATATTGGAACCAAAAATATACTTGAATACCGACGCTGACTGGGCCATAGTATGTTTGCGTCATGTAAGACATCATCATGAACAAGATGCTGCTTTTGCTGTTTACTTAATATTTCATCTTGTGCCTTGACAAGAATAACAGAATCGGCCTTGTGTGTGATGCTGCACCCATACTTGGCCTGAGTTGAAGCAGAGGCCTGCCGGCTTTAGTTGCACCTTCATCTCATGAGCGCTCACAGTGATGCAGATCTGGAGTTCACAGCCAACGTAAGGTATGAAACCACACAGCCAGCGTAAACACAAGGGACCAGCAGAGGCAGTCACATCAATCCAATAGGCAATTGTTGCCCTTGTCATTAGTGCTGCTCTGCTGCGTGTATAGTCCTCACCTTGCTCAGCAGCTGCAGATGCACTCTGTCTGTCCAGCCCTGTGAAGCAAGATTCTCAAGAACGTCTGTGCTGCTTTGGTCTGCCGGACCAGACGCACCTTGGCTTGTGCTGGTTGCCTCGTCGGATGCACACCCCTGCAGAAACCATGTGCTAGATAAGCACAGCCATCTAAATCTTAAGTGACCACAAGTCATGTAGCTGGTTCTTGGCCAGCGAGGGAGAAAGGCAAACAGAATCTGCATCAGAGTCGCCTGCACAGCATGTGCCTGCCAACAGCAGCAGGCCACACATATAGTCCAACTTCAAAATGCAATTTCAGAGCGGGTGCCACAAGCCAATGTCTCAGCTGTGAGCCTCTTGGTTGCGTGAGGCTGACTTGCCTGATCAGGCAAGGGCACCCCTTGAGCCAAAGCTTCGCAAGCAGTGGCCACAGCTTGCCTGCCAGCCTGCGCTGTGTCATCTACAAAGAGGCTGTACATGTGCACTTTCCCCTCACACCCAGCCACCACCACCTATGCATTCAACTTGTGCACGTTGGCACCTCATACAAGAGCCGATGCCCCCTCACGGGGTAGGGCCTTAGCCTTGGCAGGAATGTATACTTATGCCGGCAACCATCGGGGTATGCCTTGTACACTAGGCCGATCACACTCAATCATACATTGGCACCTCATGCAGGAATACCTTGTGGGTATTCCAACATGACTTGCTAGGCACCTACTCAGCTGCCTGATTCTTAGTGCAGCAACATGACAGCATCCAGCTGCTGCTTTTT